>Ga0207927_1001369_pt1 | contig 10427 bp, 8 predicted proteins | sample NGESurdeep072012_2_FD_184456 | JGI IMG/M metagenome (GOLD analysis project Ga0207927, IMG submission 184456) | Arctic peat soil microbial communities from Barrow, Alaska - NGEE Surface sample 210-2 deep-072012 (SPAdes) | ecosystem: Environmental > Terrestrial > Soil > Wetlands > Peat ... | reverse complement strand
CATCGAGACGCAGAAGCAGGTGCCGCCGGCCTGTGCGCACTGGACGGCCACGACGAATATCCCCTCGCGGCGTGCGCGGTCTCCGGGGTCGGGGTGGGCGCCGCCGAGCAGCACCGTGTCGAGCACGCCCATGGCGTGGAGCTCGCAGGAGCGCGCGCCCACGAACGCGTAGCGCGGCGGCGCCTCGGTCGGCTCCTGCGCGATCTGGGTGAGCTCGCCGTCGGGACCCTTGTGCGCGCGCCACAGCCGCACCTGCGGGGGCAGCTGGTAGCTCTTCCAGGAATGCGGGCCGACGTTGTAGCCGAACAGTGCCTCGTCGTCGCGGCGCCGCAGGCGGTAGTGCCCGCCATCCTGCTCGTCGGTCCAGCCGACCGGCAGATCCGCGCAGCGCTCGATCTCGTCGTAGACGATCGCCTGTTCGCGGACGGTCGGCCCGACGACGGTGTACCCGCGGCGGCGCAGAGCCGCGAAGAGCTCATCCAGACCATCGCGTTCCACCGTGTAGCCGCCGGCATCGAGCATGGTCAGCCATTCTCCTGCGATGCCCGGCGGCGTGCAACGCGCCTGCCCGGCTGCGGCCCGGCGATGCTCCCGGCGCCCACCTACTGTGCCTGGAACGTCACGAAGTGGGCGTCGGGCAGCGACAGCGAGAAGCCCTCGGCCGGCGCGGGGCGCAGGTCGAGCAGGAACGACGGGTGCCCCCAGCGCCGGTGCTGATCGGCGTCGACGTAGAACGGCGCGCCGCCGACGAAACCCAGCAGCGAATCGCCCGAGCCGGGCGGCAGCTCGCCGTCTTTCAGGCAGATCGGGAGGCTGCCATCGCAGCAGCCCCCCGACTGGAAGAAGGCGAGCGGGCCATGCTTGGCACGCAGACGCTCGATCGCCTCGATCGCCGCGTCTGTGCCGTTCACGCTCGCCTCGGTCATCGGCTCGGCGGCCTAGAAGAACCCGAGCGCGTTCTGGTCATAGCTCACAAGCAGACACTTCGTCTGCGAGTAGTGGTCGAGCATCATCTTGTGGTTCTCGCGGCCGACGCCCGAGACCTTGTAGCCGCCGAAGGCGGCGTGTGCCGGGTAGAGGTGGTAGCAGTTGGTCCACACCCGCCCGGCCTTGATCGCGCGGCCCATCCTGAAGGCGCGTGCGCCGTCGCGCGTCCACACGCCCGCACCGAGCCCGTACATCGTGTCGTTGGCGATTCGCAGCGCCTCGCTCTCGTCCTTGAACGTCGTGACAGCGAGCACCGGACCGAAGATCTCCTCCTGGAAGATGCGCATGTCGTTGGTGCCCTTGAAGACCGTCGGTTCGTGGTAGTAGCCGCCGGCCAGCTCGCCGGCGAGCATGTTGCGCTCGCCGCCGATCAGCAGCTCGGCGCCCTCGTCGCGTCCGATCTGGACGTAGCTCTCGATCTTCTCGAGCTGCGCGCGCGACACCTGCGGGCCGAGCTGCGTCGCCTCGTCGAGCGGGTGCCCCTGCCTGATCGCCCCGATCCGCTCCAGGCAGCGTGCCATGAACTCGTCGTAGATCGACTCCTGGATCAGGGCCCGGGACGGGCACGTGCAGACCTCGCCCTTGTTGAAGGCGTACAGGACCAGGCCCTCGATGGCCTTGTCGAAGAACGCGTCGTCGGCGGCCATGATGTCCTCGAAGAAGATGTTCGGGGACTTGCCGCCGAGCTCGGTCGTCGAGGGGATGATGTTCTGGGCGGCGTACTGCATGATCAGCCGCCCGGTGACAGTCTCGCCGGTGAAAGCGATCTTCGCGATGCGCTTGTTGGAGGCCAGCGCCTTGCCGGTCTCGGCACCGGGGCCGTTGACGATGTTCAGCACGCCCGGGGGCAGGACGTCTTGCACGATCTCGGCGAACTTGAGGATCGACCAGGGCGTCGGGCTGGCCGGCTTGACGACCGTGCAGTTGCCGGCTGCGAGCGCCGGCGCGATCTTCCATGCGGCCATCAGCAGAGGGAAGTTGAACGGGATGATCTGTCCTACGACCCCGAGCGGCTCGGAGAAGTGGTACGCGACCGTGTCCTTGTCGATCTCGGAGATCCGGCCCTCCTCGCCGCGGATGACATCGGCGAAGTAGCGGAAATGGTCCGCGGCCAGCGGGATGTCGGCGGCGAGCGTCTCGCGCACCGGCTTGCCGTTCTCCCAGCTCTCGGCGACCGCGAGCATCTCGAGGTTCTCCTCGATCGCATCGGCGACCGCGTTCAGAACCTTCGAGCGCTCGGTCGTGGAGGCCTCGCCCCATGCATCCTTGGCGGCGTGCGCCGCGTCGAGCGCCAGCTCGATGTCCTGGGCGCCGGAGTAGGCCACCTCGCAGATCGGCTGGCCGGTCGCGGGCGTCAGGTTCTCGCGATACTCGCCGTCGATCGGCGCGACCCAGTGCCCGCCGATGAAGTTCTCGTAGCGGTCTTTCACGGCGACCGGACTGCCGGCGGCACCGGGCGCCTGGAAGGTCGTGGGCTGTTGGAGAGTGGCCATGTTCGTATCCCTTCGTGTCCTCGTTGTTTTGAGAGTCGGAACGCCTCGCGGGGATTGCTCATCAATCAGACCGTATGCGCGCGCGCGCCCCGCGCCATCAGGGACTTCTGCGTGCCCGGCTGCGCGTTTCTACCCGTCGCCCGGCCGGGGGCGCCCGCACACACGGGCGGGCCGACTCTTTGCCGGCCCGCCCGATGCGCTCCTGATCAGACAAGTGCCGCGCTGCGCTCGGTGCGCTCTGAGCGCCCGCGGCCCGCGGCGCCCTGGAGCACCACCTTCAGCGCATTCGTGTTGGCCGCGTCGGCGAACGTGTCGTAGGCCGTCATCGTGTCCTCGAGCGCGTAGCGGTGCGTGGCAAACAGAGACGGGTCCAGGCGCCCACTGGCGATCAGCCTCATCAGCTGAGGGATGCTGAAGGTGTCGACGAGGCCCGTCGTGATCGTCACGTCGCGGATCCACAGCTTCTCCAGATGCAGGCTCACCACCTTGCCGTGGACGCCGATATTCGCCAAGCGCCCACCTGGGCGGATCAGATCGGCGGCCAGCTCGAACGTCTCCGGCACCCCGACGGCCTCGAACGCGACGTCGGCACCGAGCCCTTCGGTCAGCTCCATGACGGTCGCCACAGCGTCCTCGCTGCCGTTGTTGACGAGCGTGTCGGCACCGAAGCGCCGCGCGCTTTCAAGGCGGCTGTCGGCGAGGTCGATCGCCACGATACGCCCGGGTGTGTAGAGGCGGGCGGTCAGGATCGCCGAAAGCCCGATCGGCCCGGCGCCGACGATCGCCACGACGTCGCCGGGAGCGACCATCCCGTTGAGAACGCCGACCTCGAAGGACGTCGGCAGGATGTCGGCGAGGAAGAGCACCTGCTCGTCGGTCAGCTCCTCGGGCACCTTGTAGACCGAGTTGTCCGCGAACGGCACACGCGCGAGCTCCGCCTGCAGGCCGTTGATCAGATGGCCGAAGATCCATCCCCCGCCACCGAGGCACTGCCCGTAGCGCCCCTCCTTGCAGAAGCGGCAGCGACCGCAAGAGCTCACGCACGACATCAGGACGCGGTCGCCTGGGACGACCGTCGTGACGGCCGCGCCGACGGCCCGCACCGTGCCCACCGCCTCGTGACCGAGGACCGTGCCCGGGGTAGTCTCGGGGACGTCGCCTTTGAGGATGTGCAGGTCGGTGCCGCAGATCGTCGACGTGTCGATCTCAACGATCGCGTCGGTAGCGTCGATGATCGTGGGGTCCTCGACCGTGTCCCATCCGCGCTCCCCGGGGCCGTGGTACACAAGCGCCTTCATCGCTACCTCCTCGTCGGGTTTGGCGGGGCGCACGTGAGGGACAGACCTCGAGCGTGCACCTCCATACGACGCTAGGAGCATCGGCGCCGCCCGTCATCGGTGACTTACGGCGACCGCGCTGCACGTTCCTACGTAGTCGGCGGCACGGGCGCCCTCAGCGCGAGCGGAAGCGCTCGATCCCCGGCATCCGTGAATCGCCTCACCTGCCCGACGGGGCGACGCATCGCCTCTGCGGAATCTCACGGATGGCGCCGGCCGAGCAGGGGACGATCCTGCTCGCATGGCACGACGCGGCCGATTCCCGAGACCGTCTCAGTGGCCGGCACGGATGCCGCCCGGCTGCCCGCGAGTCAGGATGGACCCCACTCCGAGGGTCAGAATGGAGGCGGTGGGATGTCGATCTCAGGGACACCACAAACGGGTGCGGGGCGGCTGCACGAAGCGTCGCGGCGCGAGCTGAGGCCACCGGAACCGAGGCGGCGAGACAGCAGCCTGCTCGGCCGGGTCGAAACGCTCCGCAGCGCCATCGTGAGATCGCCGGCCCCGCATGAGCGCACCGGGGCCCGTGGCCGTCGGGACACGCGAACCGGGTGAGCGACGCGGCGAGCCGTCGCGTGCTCGGCGTAATGTGAGCTGCATGAACTGTCGTCCCAGCAATCCCGGAGGGCGGAGCCGATCGCGGTGAGCGGCGTGATCGCCAGCCGCGCATTGATGACCTGGGCGGGCAACTGCCTCGGGCTGGCACTCGCCGCGGCGATCGTACCGGCGATCTCATACGGCGATGAAGCGGGCACTCTGCTGCTCGCTGCCGGGATCCTCGCGCTCGTCAACTTCGCCCTGCGGCCGATCGTGATCCTGATGACGCTCCCCGCGGTGATCCTCTCGCTGGGGGCGGCGCTGCTGCTCGTCAATGCGCTGATGCTGTGGCTGACGAGCGCGCTCGTCGATCGCCTGAACATAGGCGGCTTCTCCTCGACGGTCGCCGGCGCGCTCGTCATCTCGCTCGTCAACATGGCGCTGCGGCCCTGGCGACGCCGCCACCCTCAGGACACCCGCCGCATCCGCGTCGAAGTGCGCTGAACAGAGCAGACTGCGGCATTTCCCGTACGCATGTGCGGGTGGGTTCCGATGCGCCCCGACGAGGACGCTCTGGCGCGCGATGCCGAGCGCTAAGCGATGTTCTCGGCGCCCGCGCGCACGCGGGCCAGGACCTCGTCGCGATCGGTTCCATGCGCGAGGAGCACGCGGTCGAAGTCCTCGCCGTAGACATGCATGACGGCCATCAGGACGTCAGTCGTCCCGACGCCGTTGGCGCCCCGCTCGCCGGCGATGCGGACCGTGTGCTCGGTCACCGACGCGACCGCGTCGGGGCCATCGCCGCCACCGGGATGACCGGCCGACGGATGCGCCTCGCCCTCGTCGGGCTGGGGCAGCGCCATCTCGCTCACCCCGAGCGCTTGGAGTGCAATACCGACTTCGCCATGCAGGCGCAGCAGGCGCAGCCAGCGCTCGGCCTCGTCTTCGCGCGTTCGCGCGAACGGCATCGCCGTCGAGGCGATACCGAGGACCATCGCGGCGTCCGGAGCGAGGGCCGGCCCGGCGCTCACAACGAGACCTCGAGGTCGGCCTGGCGGGCTGCCAGGCGCGGCTGTATATACGCGACGTTGTCTCGCCGGAGTGTCACTTCGGGGCTCCCTTCGCCGATTTGCATGACCATCACCACACTGCCGCTGCGCTGCGCTGCGCCACGCGCCTGGATCATCAACTCATCTACCTCGCCGCGCCGGATTCCAACCGCCGCCAGGAACCGCTTGATCCGCTCGTCGTTCACGTCGTCCCGGTCGAGCTCGAGCTCCTCCGAGACGATTGCCGGCGCTGCCGCGGGCCCCGCGATCCGCAGCACGCATGCGGCCATGTCATCCGGGCGGCTGTCTGTCTGCTCGGTGACGCGGTCCAGCAGCTCGGCAGCAGTCGCCTCCTCTCCGAGGTCCGCGAGAGCGGCGGTTAGCCGCTCGCTGCCGTAGAGCTCGCGGTGGCTGCCCACCCGTGCCTCGGTCACGCCATCGGTGTGGAAGCAGATCCGGGCGGCGCCGGGGATCGAGACGACAGTCTGCCGGGTCCCGGTCCGCATGCCGGCGCCGACCGGCGGCGCCGAGGAGATCGTGACCGGCGCAATCGTCTCGGTACCGGTGACGATCGGCGGCGGGTGTCCAGCGCACGAGTACACGAGCACCCGCTCGCGCGGGTCATACGTGGCGGCCACCACCGTCGCGAACGACGAGCCGAGCTGGCGGTCGAGGACGGCGCCGGCAGTCTGGACGGCTACGCGCGGCGACAGGCCGGCCTCCAGATAGGCGCGCAGTGTGAACCGCACCAGCGCTGTGTGCGGCAGGGCGCCGCGACCGTGACCCGAGACATCGCCGACGATCACCGCGAGCCTGCCGTCCTCGAGAGCAAAGATGTCGTAGAAGTCGCCGCCGGCCGCCGGACCGGCCGCCGGCCGATACGCGGCCGTCGTGCCGACCGGCCCGAGGCGGTCGGGCGGTATGGGCAGCAACGCGGTCTGGAGCAGGCCGACGTCGTCGAGCAACTCGCCACGCTGCTTCTCGAGGCGGCGTGCGCGCCTTCCCGACAGACGGGTGCGAGCCGCGAGGGCCAGGGCGAGGGCCGCGAGCACGGCGACGAGAGCCCAGACGAGGGTGGGGACGACGCCGACGATCCGCGTGATCGTGGTGACGATCGCCGACGGGCGCGCCGTCGGGCGAGTGACGGCCTTGGCGCGATGGACGGCGGCGACCGTGCGGGGCGCGCTCGCCACGGGGACGGCGGCGAGGAGGGGCGCCCGGACGACCGATGCAGCGCTGCGCGCGGGGCGAGCGCGGAGGTGTGCACGGGCACGTGCGCGAGGTGGGCCACCGACCGCCGCCTGACGGGTGTTGCCGGCGAGGACCGTCGATGTGGCGGCCGTCGGCGCCGGCGCCGCGACGGCCGGTGCTGCGACGCGGAGCGAGGCAACCTGGGCCGCGAGCGCACCTGTGGACGGCGCCTGATGCGAAGAGCTGGGCAGATGACCGCTGCCCGCGCTGCCCTTGGCGCCCCCGGCGGCCTTGGCGGCCTGCCGCTGTGCCTTGACCTGGAGCTGGTGTGCGATCAGCTGCAGCTTCCGTGTCGTTTCGTGCGTCTGCTGGCGGGCCTGGGCCGCCTGGCGGGCTTCCTGCACGTGTTGCTTGATGGCTTCGGTGCGCTGGCGCCCTTCGAGCACGCGCTGCTGTTCGACTTCGCGGTGGTGGAGTTCATGTTCGGCTTTGCGCCTGGCTGCTTCTTCCTTCGCCCGCCCTGGGTCCTTGGCGGCCGGAGCGGCGGGCTTTTCGGCCGCGGGAGACGGATCCGTGACGACTGTCTTGTGCGGGCGGCGTTCGGCCTTCCGGGCAACTGGCGGGGCCGGCGGCGGCGCGGCTTCGCCGGTGCGCGAGCCCGACGCCGGCGCAGTCGCCGTCAGGGGCGGGGCCGGCTGCGCGGCGGCCGCCCGGCGTTCCTTCGCGGACCGGGCCGTCGCAGCCGGAATGACCGCGAGTGAGATCGCGCTGATCGCAACCGCGATGGCCGACGCCGATCGGCGACGGGACCCGACGGGCCCTCGTCCCAGCGTGCCGCTCGCGATCGCGCCGCTCATTCCGATCGGTCGGCTCCAGTTGTCGGGCTCTTGACGTGGCTGAGCGCCTCGTCGAAGGACGGGAAGATCGCGAAGGCGCCATCCATGCCGGAGAGCTCGAAGATCCGCAGAACGTTGGCGTTCGGGCACGCGACCGCCATGCCGGCGTCGGCCTCCAGGTTGCGGTTGACCACGACGAGCACCCCCAAGGCGGTCGAGTCCATGAACGTCGTCTTGGTCAGATCGAGGACGATCAGGTTGCGACCGGCCTGGATCGAGTCGAGCAGCATCCACTTCAGGCGCGGCGCGGTCGTCAGGTCCAGCTCGCCCTCGACATCGATGGCGCTCGTGCGCTCATCAAGCTCGCGGCACATGATCGCGAACGACGTGGAGCTCTGCGACGAGAAATCGGGTGTATCCACGTTGTTGAGAATCGTAAGCCTCCCGAACTTGAGGTTCTGGCGATGACAGGCGACCGGGGCGCTCACGCGAGTCGAGGCTCGCCGGACGTCACGATTCCATTCGGCGTCCCGACGGTAATCCTTGAGCGCGGCGCCCACCATCGAACAGGTGTCCAAGTCCAAGCTCGTCTGTTCCAGTCGAGCATCGCGGCGACGTATTCGATGCGAGCAGGTGGGAGTACGATGGCCTGCGGATGGCCGAGCTGGGACCGTTGATCCCCGACGACAGTCCTCGCGCCTCCCGGGCGTGGCGTCGAGTGCGGGGCATTCTTCTCGAGATGGCCGTCTTCCTGCTCGTTTCAGCCCTGTCGCCGATTCTGCTTGCTGCCGCCGTGATTGTCGATGGCTCGTTGTGGCTACGACGGCGCAAGCCCTGGATGGCCGTCCGCCTGCTCGTGATGCTGTGGTGGTTCCTCCTCGGCGAGCTGTGGGCGCTCGGCGGCCTGTTCGGGATCTGGCTGCTCTCGCTCGGGCGCGATGGAGCGGTGCGGCGCGACCGTGTCTACCGCATCAAGCGCGCGTGGCTGATCAGTCACCTCGGAGGGATCCGCCGGCTGTTCGGGCTCCGATTCGAGATCGAAGGGCTCGAGCTGGCCGGCCCCGGCCCGGTGCTCGTGATGAGCCCACGGGCTCGGATTTCGCTTCATCATCAAGCGGGAGCTGCAGATGCTGCCGACGATCGACATCGGCGGACGCTGGGTGCCCACGCTGTTCGTCCGCCGCGCGTCCGGCGACACCGCCGGCGAGCTGGAGCGCATGAAGGCGCTGAGCGTCGGGCTGGGCCCCCGCGACGGCCTGCTGATCTACCCGGAGGGCACGCGCTCGACACCGGAGAAGCTCGCCCGCGCCAAGCAGCTCGTCGCCGAGCGCCAGCCCGAGCTGGGCCCACTGGCCGACCGCCTGCGCAACCTCCTGCCCCCGCGCCTCGGCGGCACGGTCACGCTGCTTGAGTCGACACCCGAGGCGGACGTCGTGATCTTCGGGCACGTCGGACTCGACGGCTTCGAGTACATCAGCGACATCTGGTCCGGCGGCCTGGTCGGAGCGACCGTCCGGATGCGCGTGTGGCGCTTTCCCGCGGCCGAGGTGCCCGCTGAGCGCGAGGCGATTGTCCTGTGGCTCTACGAGCGCTGGCAGGAGCTCGACGACTGGGTGGGCGAGATGCTCGCCCACGACGTCACCGCGCCCGCGGCCGAGGCCGAGGCGGCCGTCTGACCCGACGCGCACGCGGGCCAGCGGGCGCTGTCGGGCGGACCGGCCGCCCATCAAGGCTCGCGCGGGTGGGCCGAGCCGTCTGGAGATCGCCATCCCAGAGAGCGCCGATCGGAGAGGATGCAGTTGCATGGCGCCCGCCCGCAACCTCCTGAACCTCAACGCGGTCGCGAAGGGCTTCGGCAGCCGCTCGATCCTTAGCGACGTCACGCTCGGGGTCTCGGCCGGCGAGCGGATCGGCGTCGTTGGGCGCAACGGCGACGGCAAGTCGACGCTCCTTCGGCTGATTGCCGGCGTCGAGCAGCCGGATGCCGGTGCCCTGATCAGAGCCGGTGATCTGGAGATCGCGCTGCTCGGCCAGAGCGATGAGCTGGACGGGGGCGCGACGGTCCGGGAGGTCCTCGTCGGCGAGCGCGCCGACCACGAATGGGCGGGGGACAGCGCCTTCCGCGACGTCCTCGACGGCCTGCTCGGCGGCGTCTCGGTGGGCCTGCTCTCGGCCGGGATCGACACGCCCCTCGCCGGGCTCTCGGGCGGCGAGCGCAGGCGTGTCGCGCTCGCGCGCCTGCTGCTCGACGCGCCCGAGCTGCTGCTGCTCGACGAGCCGACCAACCACCTCGACGTCGAAGGCGTCGACTGGCTGGCCCGGCATCTCGCGGGGCGGCGGGGGTCGATGCTCGTTGTCACCCACGACCGCTGGTTCCTCGACGCCGTCTGCACGGCCACATGGGAGGTCGCCGACGGCGCCGTCCATCGCTACGAGGGCGGCTATGCCGCCTATGTCCTCGCTCGCGCCGAGCGCGAACGCCAACAGTCCTCTCGCGAGGATCGGCGCCGCCAACTCCTGCGCAAGGAGCTGGCGTGGCTGCGCCGTGGCCCGCCGGCGCGCACGACCAAGCCCAAGTTCCGCATCGACGCCGCCAACGCCCTGATTGATGACGAGCCGCCCGCTCGCGACCGCACAGAGCTGCTGAGCTTCGCCACCTGGCGGCTCGGCGATCGGGTGCTCGACGCCGTCGAGGTGTCCGTCACCCTCGGCGACCGGCGCGTCCTCGACGGGCTCACCTGGCGCCTGGGACCCGGCGACCGCGTCGCCGTCGTAGGCGTCAACGGCTCGGGCAAGACCTCACTGATCCGGGTGCTCGCCGGCGAGCTCGCGCCCGGCTCAGGCCGCGTCGAAACGGGCGCCACCGTACGGCTCGCCCATCTCTCCCAGGACGCGACCGAGGCGCCGAGCGGACTGCGCGTGCTCGAGGCGCTCGAAGAGGTAGCCGCGCAGGGCGTCAAGGCCGACGCGCTCCTGGCGCATCGAGTCACGCTCGCG
>Ga0207927_1001367_pt1 | contig 10435 bp, 9 predicted proteins | sample NGESurdeep072012_2_FD_184456 | JGI IMG/M metagenome (GOLD analysis project Ga0207927, IMG submission 184456) | Arctic peat soil microbial communities from Barrow, Alaska - NGEE Surface sample 210-2 deep-072012 (SPAdes) | ecosystem: Environmental > Terrestrial > Soil > Wetlands > Peat ... | reverse complement strand
TATTTCCTGGGAGCGGGCTACTGAAAAGAATAGAAGCATCGGAACGGGACTTTGCGCTCCGCCCAGAAGTCAGCAGCGTCGCGGAACACGTCGAGCAACTGCTCGCGTGCCTCCCGATCGAAACGCGGGTTGTCGGGAAGCTGCTCGAGCACGACGACGAAGCCCGGCTGCGGGCCGGCCTTGTGGACCAGATCGGTCATGCAGTCGAAAAGCGCGTCGAGGTTCTTGCCGAAATGGGCCGGAAAGGCGAACGCCTCCGCGATCCCTTCGAGTACGTCCTGTTTGGATTGCGCCGCGGTCAGGTTGGCGTAGAGGAAATGCTGGTCGGCGTGGCGCGCCGCCTGCATCAGGTCGTCGACCCGGTAAGCCCGTATCGACTGCACGATATTCGGACGGACTGTCTGCAAGAGCATGTCGCGTTCCTCCTTTTCAAAAAAAATAGCTGCTGCGCTCATGGCGTGATGCGGCGAAAACTCGCGTAGTGGTCGGCGGTGTAGTAACAAGCCACGGGGGCCATGGGCCGTGGGCCGCCGCAGACGATGCGGCGCGCGCCGCGATCGCGCGCACTCGGCGTGGCGACCGTGTACTCGCGGTAGAAGCCGCGCCGCTCCGCCGGCAGGAAGCCTTCGCGATTGGCGAAGACGATGCCGTCCTTCGGAAAGGCGAACGGCCCGCCCTTGTGGATGGCGCGCTCGACCGACTGCGTCGCGGCAGGCAACTGCGCCATCGACACGCTATCCGGAGCGGGTGCCAGCTCACGTGCGGAAACGGCGCCGATCGCCAGCAGCCCTGCGACGCCGACGCCCGCTCCCCACCGGAGCAGTGGCCGCCAAGGCCGCAGCCGTCCCATCAAAACCACGGGAAATCCCTGAACAACGAAGGAATTGATGTTACCGAAGCGGGGCAAAAACCTCAAGTCTTTGCCACATATTGGGGCATGAGAAATAGGGATTAAGTTTGCGCATACTTCGCCGCGGCGCAAGTGACCGTGAAGACGGGGACGCTCGAATTTTTGATTGTCACGCGGCCGCGCGCGCTTTGCGGGTCAACGCCCCGCGTTGGCGTCGGCGACAGCGAGCGCCGTCATGTTGATGATTCGCCGCACCGTCGCCGAAGGCGTGAGGATGTGCACCGGCTGCGCCGCGCCGAGCAGGACCGGGCCGATGGCGATGCCGCCGCCGGCGGCGGTCTTCAGCAGGTTGTAGGCGATGTTGGCCGCATCGATGTTGGGAAGCACGAGCAGGTTGGCTTCGCCGGTCAGGGGGCTCTCGGGCATGATTTCGTGCCGATGGTGGGCGTCGAGCGCCGTGTCGCCGTGCATCTCGCCGTCCACCTCGAGCCAGGCGGCACGCGATTGAAGGATCGCCAGCGCCTCGCGCATCTTCAAGGCCGAGGGGTGGTTGCTCGAGCCGTAGTTGCTGTGCGAGAGCAGCGCCGCCTTCGGCCGCAGGCCGAAGCGCATCATCTCCTCGGCGGCCATGACCGTGATCTCGGCCAGCTGCTCGGCGGTCGGGTCGTAGTTGACGTGGGTGTCGACGAGCATGAGCTGGCGCCCCGGCAGGATGAGCCCGTTCATGCAGGCGTAGGTCTTGGCGCCTTCGCGCAGCCCGATCACCTGGTCGATGTAGTGCAGATGCATCGCCGTGGTGCCCCAGGTGCCGCAGAGCATGCCGTCGACTTCGCCGGTCTTCAGAAGCATCGCGCCGATGAGCGTCAGCCGCCGTCGCATCTCGATCTTGGCCAGCTGCGCGGTCACGCCTTTTCGTGCCGTCAGTTGGTGATAGGTCTGCCAATAGGCGCGGAAGCGATGATCGTTCTCGGTGTTGACGAGGTCGTAGTCGCGCTCAGCGACGAGGCGCAGGCCGAATTTCGTGACCCGCTGGGCGATCACTTCGGGCCGGCCGATCAGCGTCGGCCGCGCCAGGTTCTCGTCGACGACTACCTGCACGGCGCGCAGGACGCGTTCCTCTTCGCCCTCGGCGAAGGCGATGCGCTTCTTCTTTGCCGCCTTGGCGATGCTGTAGATCGGGCGCATCGTCGCGCCCGAGGCGTAGACGAAGGTCTGCAGCTTTTCGCGATAGGCGTCGAGGTTGGCGATCGGTCGAGCGGCGACGCCGGATTCTGCGGCAGCCTTGGCCACCGCCGGCGCGATGCGCATCATGAGGCGCGGATCGAAAGGCTTGGGGATGAGGTTCTCGCGGCCGAAACTGGGCGTCGCGCCCGCGTAGGCCGCCGTCACCACCTCGCTCTGCTCGGCCTGCGCCAGCTCGGCGATCGCGTGCACTGCGGCGATCTCCATCTCGGCGGTGATCGTCGTCGCTCCCGAGTCGAGCGCGCCGCGGAAGATGTAGGGAAAGCAGAGGACGTTGTTGATCTGGTTCGGATAGTCGGTGCGGCCGGTGGCGACGATGGCGTCGTCGCGCACCGCATGCACCTCCTCGGGCAGGATCTCCGGCGTCGGGTTGGCGAGCGCGAAGATGATCGGGTTGGCGCGCATCGTCGCCACCATCTCCGCCTTGAGCACGCCGGCGGCGGAGAGGCCGAGAAAGATGTCGGCGCCCTTCATCACCTCGGCCAGCGTGCGCTGCGAGGTCTTCTGCGCGTAGACGATCTTGTCCTCGTCCATCAGCTCGGTCCGGCCCTCGTAGACGACGCCGGCGAGATCGGTGACCCAGATGTTCTGGCGCGGCAGGCCAAGCTTGACGAGCAGGCCGAGGCAGGCGAGCGCCGCGGCACCGGCACCGGAGGTGACGAGCTTGATCTCGTCGATCTTCTTGTCGCTCACCTTCAGGGCATTGAGCACGCCGGCGCCGACGACGATTGCCGTACCGTGCTGGTCGTCGTGGAAGACCGGGATCTTCATGCGCGAACGCAGGGCGCGCTCGACGTAGAAGCAGTCCGGTGCCTTGATGTCCTCGAGGTTGATGCCGCCGAAGGTCGGCTCCAGCGCGGCGATGAGATCGATCAGCTTGTCGAGGTCTTTCTCGTTGACCTCGATGTCGAAGACGTCGATGCCGGCGAACTTCTTGAAGAGAACGGCCTTGCCTTCCATCACCGGCTTGGCTGCGAGCGGACCGATGTCGCCGAGGCCCAGCACCGCCGTGCCGTTGGTGATGACGGCGACGAGGTTGCCGCGCGAGGTGTAGCGAAAGGCGTTCGCCGGATCGGCGGCGATCTCCTCGCACGCCGCGGCGACGCCCGGCGAATAGGCGAGCGCCAGATCGTGCTGGTTGACGAGCTGCTTGGTCGCCGCGATCGCGACCTTGCCCGGCGTCGGAAACTCGTGATAGTCGAGCGCGGCGCGACGCAGTTCGGCGGCTCGTTGTTCGGAAGTCGACATGTCTATCGCGGCCGGAGGTCGTTCGGCGAAAAGCGGCGCGGATACCGCGGTCGTCCATCATTGCAGACTGCGCCGCACCGAGACACCGATATTTCCCGAGGCGGGCGCAGGGCGCCGCCTATGATCGCCTGGACCATGGCCCATCTCGGCGAGTTCGAGCTGATCGAGCGCTATTTCGCGCGGCCGGCGCGGCGCGCCGTGCTCGGCGTCGGCGACGACTGCGCGCTGCTCGTGCCGGCAGAGGGAATGAATCTCGCCGTCTCGACCGACATGCTGGTCGACGGCCGGCATTTCCTCTCGACCGTGGCGCCGGACCGCCTCGGCCACAAGGCGCTTGCCGTCAACCTCAGCGACCTGGCCGCCTGCGGTGCCCGGCCGCTCGCGTTCACACTGGCGCTGGCCCTGCCGCAAGCCGACCCGTCCTTTCTCGCCGGGTTCTCGCGCGGGCTCTACGCCATCGCGGATCGCCATGGCTGCGAGCTCGTCGGCGGCGATACGACGCGCGGGCCGCTCACGATCGCGATCACCGTTTTTGGCGAAGTGCCGGCCGGCGGCGCCCTGCTGCGTTCGGGTGCACGGCCGGGCGACGAGCTTTACGTCAGCGGCACGCTCGGCGACGCGCGGTTGGCGCTCGAAGTCTTTCGCGGCAACGCCGCCGCATCGTCAGAGGCTTTCGCTCGAGTCCGGCGAGCCATGGAAGAACCGCAGGCCCGCGTCGACCTCGGCATCGCGCTGCGCGGCGTCGCGACGAGCGCGATCGACGTCTCCGACGGCTTGGCCGGGGACCTCGGTCACATCCTGCGTCGCTCGGGCGTCGGCGGCGTCGTCGACGTCGATGCGTTGCCGCGCAGCGCCGATCTTGCGGCGCAATCTGAAGCCTGGCAGCGCGAATGCCTTCTCGCCGGCGGCGACGACTACGAACTCGTTTTCACCGCTCCCGCCGATCGGCGGTCGGCGGTTGCCGCGGCAGCGTCGACTTCGGGAACCGCAGTGACGCGCATCGGCCGGATCGAGGCCGGTGCAGGTCTTCGTTTCGTCGATGGCGCCGGGCGCGAAGTGATCGGCCCCGCAGCGTCCTTCGATCACTTTCGCCGGGACCCTGTGGGGCCTGCGCCGTGAACCACGAACCGGCGGTCAATCCGCCCTTCCTCGGCGCAGCCCGCAAGCCCGACTGGCGCTTCCTGCTCTCGCATCCGGCGCACCTCATTGCGCTCGGCTTCGGCAGCGGGCTGTCGCGGGTCGCTCCGGGCACGGCCGGAACGCTCTGGGCCTGGTTCGTCTTCGACGCGCTGCAGCCGCCGATGGGCGAGACGGCGCGGGGCAGCGTTCTCGTCGTCGCGACGCTTGTCGGCTGGTGGGCCTGCACGGTGACGGCACGTCATCTCGCCCAGGCCGATCCGTCGTCCGTCGTCTGGGACGAGGTCGTCGCCTTCTGGCTCGTCCTCTGGCTCGTGACGCCGTCGGGATTCTGGGCGCAGGTGGTCGCCTTCGCTCTTTTTCGTGTCTTCGACGCGGCCAAGCCCGGCCCCGTCGCCTGGGCCGATCAGCTCTTCAAGCAACGCCGCGGCGGGCCCGTCGGCTGGGCGCAGGGCTTCGGAATCCTCTTCGACGATTTCGTCGCCGCGCTCTGCACATTGCTGGTGATCGCGCTGTGGAAATTCGTCTGAGCGAATCCGCGGCGCTCGTCGTGCGGCTTGCTGCGGCGCTGCGCTCGCGCGGTGCGAGCCTGGCGGCCGCGGAGTCGTGCACGGGGGGCCTCGTCGCCGCGGCATGTACCTCGCTGGCCGGATCGAGCGATTGGTTCGAGCGCGGCTTCGTCACCTATTCGAACGCGGCCAAGACCGAACTGCTCGGCGTTCCGATAGAGCTCATTGCCGAACATGGCGCCGTGAGTTCCGCAGTCGCCTGCGCGATGGCCGAAGGCGCACTGGCACGCTCGCATGCCAGTGTCGCCGTCGCCGTCACCGGCATCGCCGGGCCCGGTGGTGGCACGCTCGCCAAGCCGGTCGGCACGGTGTGGATCGCGATCGCCTCGGTCGGGCGCCCGGCGCAGCCGACCTTGCTGCAGGCAGCGGGCGATCGTGCTGCGGTCCGCGCCGTCTCGGTCGTTCGCGCCCTGACGCTGCTCGTCGAGCATTGCGAAACGGCGTGATTGTGGAAAGGATCTAGGCGGTTAAGGCAAGCCGCGCTGCAGGCCGAGCGCCGACGCGAGACGTTTCCTCGACGAGCATGAGGACGAGGCGCTTCAATCCTTGCCACGGATCGAGCGGCCAGTCGGGATGCTTCAAGCCCTTGACGAGGCCATCGCAGATCTGCGCGGCTTCGAGCAAATGCGTGATCGCCGCGTCGCTCAGAAGCGTCAGCGCACGCTCGAAGACCCGCTCCTTGGCGCCCCAGACGCGCGCTTCGCGCAGGGCGAGCGGCAAGGGCTTGCCGCTGCCGAGCGCGTCTTTCACGCGCTTGAGGCCGCGGATGTCTTCGGCCAGTGTCCAGTGCACGAGGACGGCAGCTTCGCCCTCGGCCTCGAGCCCTTCGAGCATACGCAGCGCCCGTACCGTCTGGCCGGCGAGCACGGCTTCGCCGAGCCTGAAGACGTCGTAGCGTGCGACGTTGAGCACCGCTGCCTCGATCTGCTCGAAGCTCAGTTCGCCTTGCGGATAGAGCAGCCCGAGCTTCTGGATTTCCTGATGCGCGGCGAGCAGATTGCCTTCGACGCGGTCGGCGAAGAAGGCGAGCGTGCGCTGCCCTTGCGGCCCCGAAGCGACACCCTGACGCTGTGCCGCCATGCGCTGGGCGATCCACGCCGGCAGCGCCGCGCGCTCGACGGCGTTGACACGCACCGCGAGCCCGGCGCGATCGAGCGCGGCGAACCAGCCGCTCTTTTGCTGCGTGCCGTCGAGACGCGGCAATTGCACGAGCGTGATGACGTCGCGGCCGCCGCCGGCGATGGCCACCTCGCAATAGCGCTGCAGCGCGTCCGACCCGTCCTTGCCCGGCTTGCCCGAAGGGATGCGGATCTCGACGAGCTGCCGGTCGGCGAAGAGGCTCAGCGCCTGAGCCGCACCGAGCAGGCTGCTCCAGTCGTAGTACGCACCGGCGACCGTATGCACCTGGCGCTCGCTGCAACCGGCGGCACGCGCGGCGCTGCGGATCGCATCGCAAGCCTCCTGAGCGAGCAGCGGCTCGTCGCCCCAGACCGTGTAGACGGGAACGAGCCCGCGCTCGAGGTGCCTGGCGAGCGCTTCGCCCCTGACCTGCATCAGAGCACTTGCACTGACGCGAGCCGGCGCAGGACCTGGGAGACGATGTCGCTTTGCATGGCGCGATAGAGAAACGCTTCTTCCTGCTCCTTGGCGAGAGCCGCGCTCTCCGTATAGGTGAGCTCGCGCTTGAGGAGGATCTCGCTCGCCGGGATGAGCTCCTTGCCCGTCGCCGTGCGCAGCTGGAAGCGGAAACGCGAACGCAGCTCGTATTCGCGAACCTGGTCCGCCGCGGTCGTCGCGACGACGCTCTTCTCGCGTTCGTCGGTGAGCGCCTGCAGCACGACGGCGGCGTCCTTCAATGCGTCGACGACCTTGGTCGTCGTGCTCGCGTCGATGTCGCGCTTCAGCTCGGCAGCCAGCGGCGAGCGGGCCGGAAAGCCCGTGAGCTGGATTGTCTTGAAGCGAAGCTCCGGTGGCCGCTTGAGCTCGAAGCCGCAGCCTGCCAACGCCGTGGCGGCGAAGGCGAAGACGAGCCTGCGGCGCGCTGGCATCAGAGCACGATGTTGACGAGGCGGCCCGGCACGACGATGACCCGCTTCACCTGGGCGCCCTGCGCGAACCGCGCGAATTCCGGCGCCGCGAGCGCGGCCGCCTCGATGCCGGCCTTGCCGGTCGCCGCCGGCACCTTGATGCTGCCGCGCAGCTTGCCGTTGATCTGCAGCATCAGCTCGACCTCGGCCTGGACCAGCGCGCCTTCGTCGACGGCCGGCCAAGGCGCGTCGAGCAGCGAGCCGAACTCGGCTTCGTAGCCGAGCTCGCCCCAGAGTGCCGAGGTCGTATGTGGGCAGACGGGGTAGAGCGTACGCAGCAGCAGGCCGAAGCCTTCACGCAGGGCCGCCGGTTCGGCGTTGGCATTCGCCTCGAGCGCATTGAGCAACTTCATCGTCCCGGAGACGACCGTGTTGTATTGCATACGCTCGTAGTCATAGCTCACCTGGCGCAACACGGTGTGGACCTCGTGGCGCAGCGGCGAGGTGCCGGTGCTGGCGCGGCCCGCAGCCGTGGCGAGCGCTTCGGCGTGCCTCACCGCGAACTTCCAGAGGCGCTTCAGGAACCGGTTCGCGCCTTCGACGCCGGCATTGTTCCAGTCGAGCGTCTGCTCGGGGGGCGACGCGAACATCACGAAGAGGCGAGCCGTGTCGGCCCCGTAGCGATCGATCAGCTCCTGCGGATCGACGCCGTTGCGCTCGGTCTTGCCCATCTTCAGCATGCCGCGGTACTCGACCGCGCTGCCGTCGGCGAGCCGGCCTTCGCTCGGCCGGCCTTCGCCGTCGGCGACGGGGGTCACCTCTTCCGGCGGAAAATAGTCGATGCCGCCTTGCGGCGTCTGCCGCGCCCAGACGTGGTTGAGCACCATGCCTTGGGTCAGCAGGCGCGTGAACGGCTCGTCGATCTCGACCAGCCCCATGTCGCGCATGACCTTGGTCCAGAAGCGCGCGTAGAGCAGGTGCAGGATGGCGTGCTCGACGCCGCCGATGTACTGGTCCATCGGCATCCAGTACCTCGTGCCCGCGCCGACCATCGCATCGGGCAGGTTCGGGTCGCAGTAGCGCATGAAATACCAGGCGCTGTCGACGAAGGTGTCCATCGTGTCCGTCTCGCGGCGCGCCGGCTTGCCGCATTCGGGGCATGCGCAATTCAGGAACGCCGCGCTCTTGGCCAGTGGATTGCCGCTGCCGTCGGGAATCAGGTCCTCGGGCAGGACGACGGGCAGATCCTTCTCCGGCACGGGAACGACGCCGCACGCATCGCAGTGGACGATCGGGATCGGCGTGCCCCAGTAGCGCTGCCGGCTGATGCTCCAGTCGCGCAATCGCCAGGCCGTGTGCTTGCCGCCGAGGCCGCGATGCTCGAGCGCTTTCGCTACCGCGTCGACCGCCGTCTGGTAGGCGAGGCCGCTGTAGTTGTCGGAGTTGATGGTGACGCCGCAGTCGGTCTCGGCGTACCAGTCCTGCCAGTGGTCGTAGGTGAAATGTCTGCCGTCGACGTGGATGACCTGGAGCAGGTCGATGCCGTACTGCTTGGCGAAGGCGAAATCGCGCTCGTCGTGGGCGGGCACGCCCATCACGGCGCCGTCGCCGTAGCTGATGAGCACGTAGTTGCCGACCCAGAGCGGAATCGCTTCGTGGCTGAGCGGATGCTCGACGTGCAGGCCGGTGAAGATGCCTTTCTTCTGCTGCGTCGCGAGCTCGGCTTCCGTTGTGCCGCCAGCCTTGCACGCTTCGAGAAAGGCGGCGACCTCGGGACGCGCCGCCGCCGCGTGCAGCGCCAGCGCGTGCTCGGGGGCGACGGCGCAGAACGTCACGCCCATGATCGTGTCGGCGCGCGTCGTGAAGACCCACAGGCGCCCGCCGCCGATCAGCGCGCCGTCGGCGCCGCGAATGCGGTGCGGAAAGGCAAAGCGGACGCCTTCGCTCTTGCCGATCCAGTTCTCCTGCATCGTCTTGACGCGTTCGGGCCAACCGGGCAGGCCCGAGCGAACGCACTCGAGCAGCTCGTCGGCGTAGCGCGTGATCTTCAGGTAGTAGCCCGGGATCTCGCGCTTCTCGACGATCGCCCCCGAACGCCAGCCGCGGCCTTCGACGACTTGCTCGTTGGCGAGGACGGTCTGATCGACCGGATCCCAGTTCACGGTCTGCGTGCGTCGCTCGGCGATGCCGGCTTCGAGCATCTTGAGAAACAGCCACTGGTTCCACTTGTAGTAGCTCGGATCGCAGGTCGCGATCTCGCGGCTCCAGTCGATGGCCAGGCCCATCGCCTGCATCTGCCCCTTCATGGCCGCGATGTTCTCGCGCGTCCACTTAGCCGGCGGCACGTTGTTCTTCATGGCCGCGTTCTCGGCGGGCAAGCCGAAGGCGTCCCAGCCCATCGGCATGAGTACGTTCATGCCGGTCATGCGCAGATGCCGTGCCAGCATGTCGTTGATCGTGTAGTTGCGCACATGGCCCATATGCAGCCGCCCGCTCGGGTAGGGCAGCATCGAGCAGGCATAGAACTTCGGCCGCTTCGCGTCTTCGCCGACACGGTAGGCGTCGACGGCCGCCCACGCCGCCTGGGCGCGCTGCTCGATCTCGCGTGGATCGAAATCGGGGTTCATGACGGCACCGTTGGCGATGCACGCCGTCGCGTCGAGCGCAATGAACTCTCCTTCGAGCGGGCGTGCAGAGGGCTCAATGCAAAGGCGACGCGGCGAGCAGGCATCGATCGATTATAGAAAGCCACCCTCGCACAAGCCGCGGCCCGTCGCTTCGCCGACTCGCCCGATCGGGGGACTCGTCCCTCGACGGAAGGCTCTCGACGCCGCCACGGCCGGCGCCGACCATGACGACCAGCGCGCGGATCGCTGCGCATTCGGGGCCCCTGTCATGCAAGAAGCCTTCTTCACCTCGACCCGGCGGTGGCTGCTCTTGACCGGCGCCGCCACCCTGCTGCCGGCGTTCGCCGGTGCGCGATCTCGGCAGCCTCCGGCGGCAGGCGAAGAGGTCGCTGCACCGCTTCTCGCAGTCGTCTACACGGGTCAGGTCGATCCTGCGCTTTGCCTCGACAGTGAGAAGTACGACGGCGTTCGCGCCGTCTGGAACGGGCGCGTCCTTCGCCATCGCAGCGGCCGCCCCGTATCGGCGCCGGCGAGCTTCGTCAAGACCTTGCCGCGCGAAGCGGTCGACGGCGAGCTGTGGCTCGGTCGCGGTCGCTTCGACGAGCTCTCAGCGATCGTGCGCAAGGCCGAGCCGCGCGAGATCGAATGGGCGCGCGTGCGCTATATGGGGTTCGAGATGCCCGGCGCGAGCGGCCGCTTCGCCGAGCGAGCCGATCGCCTCGCTTCGATCGGCGG
>Ga0207927_1001366_pt1 | contig 10443 bp, 12 predicted proteins | sample NGESurdeep072012_2_FD_184456 | JGI IMG/M metagenome (GOLD analysis project Ga0207927, IMG submission 184456) | Arctic peat soil microbial communities from Barrow, Alaska - NGEE Surface sample 210-2 deep-072012 (SPAdes) | ecosystem: Environmental > Terrestrial > Soil > Wetlands > Peat ... | reverse complement strand
GTCTGCTGCTGCATCGCTCTACACGCCCTCTCCCCAATCTCTTCTCACTCTAGTCGGTAGATCGGTGGAAATCGCAGTACTTGTTCAGAGTCTCCTTAATCTTCGTCAGTGACTTGGCGGGCAAGTTGTTGACCTCTGCAACTGCGTCGAGTAGGTGTCAAACGAATGACACTATGCCGCGCTTCGAACACTGCCTGTGTCAGAAGAGCGCCACTTAATGCCAGCACAACCGCAATTTGGACCAGTTGAACGTTTGGCACGTCCATTGCAGCATGTCCGACCAAGGCCACACGCTTGCAGAACCTTGATTCGTGCGACGGCCAGTAGCAAATGGGGTACTCTCGTGACACTCAAAGAGCTAATGACCGGGGCTAACTACATCGCAACGACCCGAGCAGTACCCAGCCGGACGGCAGCTTCGGACCATCGGCATGGAAGAGCTATGACGGCTCCGACTGAATTCATGTGGATCACAATACTGGGAGTGCTTCAGATCAGCTGAGCGTGTGCTGAGGAATACATGGAGGGGGCAGATATATGAAGGTTGGAATTATCGGCGCAGGCGCAGTCGGCTCAGCGTGTCTCCTGTCGATAATCATGCGCGGCTGTGCGCGCGAGGTGGTACTGGTAAACAGGAATCGAAAAAAAGCCCAGGGTGTCGTCACTGACGTCCGGTATGGTGCGGTGCTGTCGCCCCCAATTGATGTGTGCGACGACGATTATTCCGACCTGGCCGGCGCTTCCGCGGTTATCCTCACGGCGGGAGTCAATGAGAAAGGTGGAGGCGCCACTGACCGCAGCGATCCGGTCGGAAGACTCCGATTGCTGCAGGCAAACACTGCGGTTTTTCAGGAGGTCGTCCCAAAGGTCCACGACATCGCTCCCGAAGCGCTGATTTTGGTAGTGACCGATCCCCCGGATGCCCTGGCAGACGTGGTGCGCATGTTGGGGCACGGTCGCGTATTGAGCACTGGGACATCCCTTGATACATTGCGCTTCCGCTTCCACTTGGCACGACGCCTGAACGTCAATGCGGCCGATGTTCACGCATTCGTCTTGGGCGAGCACGGAACAACGTCGGTTTTCTTGTGGTCAGCGGCGCGCGTCGGCGGTCGCAAGGTGCTGGACCTCTTGGTCGAGAATTCCGCAACACCAGAGAAACTGCGTGACGAAATTGAGCGTGAGGTTCTCTACGCAAACATTGCGATTATTGAAGGTATCGGTGCCAGCCAGTACGGCATCGGCATGGTTTCCGCTCGGCTTACGGAGATGATCCTGCGTAATGAGCGGGCTGTGATTCCCATCGGCTGCTACAACCCGAATTTCGGTGTAACTCTTTCGCTGCCGAGCGTCGTCGGTAAGAAAGGCGTCGAGCGCGTTATCGAGCCCGAGATGTCACCTGCAGAGCAGCAGGGATTGCAGCGGAGTTCTGAAGCCATCCGGGCGGCGCTGTCCCGGGTGAGTCTCACACATGTGCCAGGATCAGCACCGCGGGAGGAGGACGCGCGGTTGCAACTGTAGCTCACGTGCAGGCATCCTATACGGCGCTAGCATTTGCTGCACACGGTAAGAGGTAAGGCAACATGGCAGACAAGGCAAACTTCAAGATTATCCAGGACGAGCCAAAAGCTGTCTCAAGGCGCGACTTCATCAAAGGGGTCATCGCCAGCGGCGCGGCAGTTTCCTCGGCAGGCTACCTGTTCCGAGCCTCGTCTCTCCTGCATGGTCAGCAGTTGGCGGCAGGTGGGGGCGAACGGCTGCTTACTCTCAACATCAACGGCCAGCAGCGTCGCGTCGATGTCATGAAGCAAGAGACATTGGCGTGGACGCTGCGCCACAAACTGGGACTCACCGGCACGAAGCTGGGGTGCGACCGGGCCGAATGCGGCTCCTGCACCGTTCTTATCGACGGCGTGCCGCACTATTCGTGCTCGGTTCTGACATACACAGTCCGCGACAAAAAAGTTCTCACCATCGAAGGGCTGGCGAGCCCCGACGGCACGCTGCACCCAGTCCAGCAAGGCGTCATTGATGAACAAGGCTTCCAGTGCGCCTTCTGCATGCCGGGCTTCATCATGGCAGGGGTGGCGTTCCTGAAGACGAATCCCAATCCCACACGGACCGAACTGGCGCAGGGCCTGTCGGGCAATCTGTGCCGGTGCCAGGACTACGACAAGATCCTGACCGCGATGATGCGCGGTGCGGAGAACATGAGGAGGGCGAGCCGTGCCTGAGAAACCTGATAAATCTCCCGGAACCACCGAGCGTGTGTACGGAGCGGGACACAAACTGATCGGCAAGAACTACCAAACTCCCGACCTATACGCGAAAGTCACGGGACAGGCAAAGTACGCCGAGGACTATCACGCCGAAGGCATGCTGTTCTGCAAGCTGTTGCTGAGCCCTTTGCCGCACGCTCGGGTAAAGCACCTTGATCTAAGCCAGGCGCTTGCAACGCCTGGAGTGAAAGCTATTCTCACGGCCGACGAGCTTCCGCCGCCAGCCGATACCCTCACCGACAATGGCACAGTGATTAAAGCCAACCCCAAGAGCGAGCGGGGGCTCAACATGGAACCGCTCTACCAGGGTGAACCGATTCTCGCCGTCGCCGCAGTCGACGAACTCACTGCCGCTGACGCCATTGAAAAGATTCGAATCGAGTTTGAGCCGCTGCCCTTCGCCATCGATCCGCTTGAGACCTTGCGCCCCGGAGGCCCCAATCCGAGAACGGAAGGAAACATCTGGGTGCAGTCTCCGGCGCCGGCGGCTGTGGCGGGATCTCCACCGCCGGCCCCGCTGCCTCCCAAGATCGGCGTGCTCAAGTGGACCGAGGCGGACTTCGCGGAGGAAAAGAAAGGCCGTCTGCCGATGGGCAAGACGCCCGACGAATGGTCGTACGGTGACATAGAAGCGGGCTTCCAAAGCGCCGCGCTGGTCCTCGATGAAACCTTCGTCACACCAGACACGAGCCACCAGACCCTCGAGACCCGCAGTGCCCTGGCTTACTGGCAGAACGGAAAGGTCTACGTTCACACTGGGACGCAGAGCACCGCTCAAACCGTGCCTGCCATTGCGAGATGGTTGAACATCGATGTGAGCAAAGTCGTCCTTATCAGCGAATACACAGGGGGCGGCTTCGGCAGCAAGATCACAGCCGGCGTGTCACTGATTATTCCGGCGCTGTTGTCGAAGAAGGCCAACGCACCGGTGATGATGCGGATCAGCCGCGAAGAGGAAAACTTCATTGGCCGTGCGCGGCCCAGCCTGATGGGGCGGATGAAAGTCGGCTTCGCAAAGGACGGCCGCATCATCGCGCTTGACATGTTGGTTATCTCCAACAATGGTCCCTACGACGCAAACGGCGATGCCCCGACATCGGCCCGTATCGTGTCGCTCCTGTACCAACCTCAAGCCATGCGCTGGCGTGGAGTCACGATTCTGACCAACACGCCCCCGCGGAGCGCGCAGAGCTCGCCAGGCGGCATGCAGGGCATTGCAATCATCGAGCCGATCATCGCGAAAGCTGGGCGTAAACTCGGGATCGACCAGGTAGCGATCCGCCGAATCAATTGTCCGGAGGGCAAGGCGCCGTTCGGAGCGGCGGTGCAGGGGCAGAGGCCGTACGCCACGAGTGCGTTCCTCAAGGAAGCGCTCGACCGGGGGGCCGAACAGTTTAAATGGGGCGAAAGAGTCTCACGCACACCGAAGCGGATCGGCACCAAGGTGCGCGGCGTCGGCGTCTCGCTCAGTTGTTTTGTCGGTGGCACGATCGGCTTCGATGGGATTCTGATCATCAAGCCCGATGGCCGAGTGACCTTCCAATCTGGAATCGGTAATCTGGGAACGGAATCGGTGATCGACGTTCACCGTGCAGGTGCCGAAGTTTTGGGAGTTCCGTGGGAGAAGTGCGACGTTACATGGGGCGACTCATCGAATAACCTTCCGTTCAGTTGTGTTTCCGGTGGCAGCCAAACGACCCATGCAATGACACGCGCGGCGCACGCGACCGCGATGGACGCCAAGAAGAAGCTCCAGGAAATCGCGGCGAAGAAACTTGGCGGCAAGCCAGAGGCTTACGATGTCGCCAACGAGCGCGTATTCCGTAAGGGTGGAGGCGCCAGCATGACTCTGGCGCAGGCTGCGCAGTACGCCGTTCAATTGGGTGGCATCTACGATGGCCATGAAACATCCCCCGACCTCCACAAACTCACGAAGGCATCCGTATCGGCGCTGGCTGGACAAGGTTTGGTGGCAGCCGCCAAGGACAATTACCCCCGTGATGGCACGACATTCTCCTATGTGGCCAGCTTTGCCGAGATCGAGGTTGACGTTGAAACGGGCAAGTATTACATCGTGGATTTCCTCGCCTATGCCGACGTGGGTTCCGTAATTCATCCCCGGGCGCTTGGTGGCCAAGTGCTCGGCCGCTCCGTTCTGGGAATGGGACACGCGATTGGCCAAAAGTGGGTGTACGACCCTCACTACGGCGCCATGCTCTCGACGCGCTTTTACCAGAACAAGCCGCCAACGATTTTGGATGTGCCCGTCGATATGCAATGGGCGGCGCTCGATATTCCAGATCCGGAGACACCGGTCGGCGCCCGTGGCGTGGGCGAACCGCCCGTTGGAGGCGGATGCGCCTCTATCTTGAATGCGCTTTCGGACGCCCTTGGTGATGAGATTTTTCAGCGCGCGCCCGTCAACGCTGACACCATACTCACTTCCCTCGAAGCGGGACATCCCATGCAACATCCCTTAATGGCGCACATTTAGCGGCGATGCAAAAGGAGAGGCCATGGCTGTAATCCGAGACGTCATGCCGGCCTTTGAGCTGGCTCAGCCGAACTCAATCTCTGACGCGCAAAAACTGCTCGAGCAGCAGGGCGAGGACGGCTGGGTGCTGGCCGGAGGCATGGACAGCTTCGACTGGCTCAAGGACCGCATCAAGAAACCGAAGGTGGTAGTCGATTTGAGCGGGATCGCGGAACTCAAGGGAGTTCGGGCCACCCCCGAGGGCATCGAGATCGGAGCGATGACCACGCTGACGGAAGTAGTCCAGCATCCCGTCATCAGAGAGAAGTACAAGCTGCTGGCGGAGAGCGCGGAGTTAGTGGCGTCTCCGCAAATCAGAAACCAGGGCACAATCGGCGGCAACGTATCCCAGGACGCGCGCTGCTGGTATTACCGCGCGGGTTGGCCGTGCTACCGTGCCGGCGGGAACATTTGCTATGCCGATACACCGGAGGGCCGCAACCGCGAGCACGCGATTCTGCATGCGGACCGCTGCGTGGCGGTGAATCCTTCTGACACTGCTCCCGCACTTATCGCGCTCGACGCCAAATTCGTGATTCGCACTTCCAAGGGTGAGCGCGTAGTGGACGCCGAGGACTACTTTATCGGGCCAGATATCGACATCACGCGACTGCACATTCTGCGCCCCGGCGACCTACTGACGGCCATTCGTATTCCTTCGACCTGGGCCGGTGCGCAATTCTATTTTGAGAAGGTGCGAGACCGGAATGTGTGGGACTTTCCGCTGCTGAACGTCGCCTCAGCGATGGTGGTGTCAAGTGGCAGCATTGAGCGAATCCGCATAGCGGTGAACGGTGCCGCCGCCCGTCCTCTACGCCTGAAGGCTGTCGAAGACGCGGTGCGGGGCAAACCACCGAATGCGACAACCGGAGAAATGGCGGGAAAACTGGCGGTGCAGGGTGCTGTCCCCTTGCAGTTCAACGCCTACAAGATCCCGCTGATGATAAACCTGGTGAAGCGCGCCATCGGTGGCGTGGAGGAGGCAAAATGGACCCCCTACAATGGGCAATAGATCCGTGGGGAAAAATTGTTCCCATCCACATTGCGTGGTTCTTGATATGGGTGGCGGTGATCGCCGGATTGCTCTTCATTATCGTCCATGCGATTTACCTTCGGTATTTCGCGAAACCTAAGCAGTTCGAGCCCGATGCTGCTCCCGTACTCGCCGCCCGGATTCCCAAACACGTTCCCCGGCACTCGCTGACGGCCCGTGCATTTCACTGGATCATGGCGATTGCTATGTTCACGCTGCTATTTACCGCTTTCTTGCCAAAGGTAGTTGTTCAGTTTGACTGGGTTACCTACCATTGGATCGCTGGAGCTGTGCTGACCCTTTCCATTATGTTTCACATCATCCATGCTTCGTTCTTTATGGACTTCTGGTCGATATGGCCTGACCGGATTGACCTGCGGGACGCGAGGAGAAGAGTGTTGCGGTTCATGGGGAGGCCCGCGCCACCACCGGAGCGGTTTGCAAAGTATCCGCTGGAAAACAAGCTCTACCATACCGCCATCATCGCCGCAGGTTTGTCTGCAATCGTGACCGGTGTTTTCATGATGTTTCGCGTTCGTACGATCTTCTTTCCCCGAAATCCGTACCTCTTCAGTGACATGACTTGGGGGATGATGTACGTGCTGCACGGGCTGGCAGGCGTCGGATTGATCGCGTTAATCATGATGCACGTCTACTTCGGGCTCCGGCCGGAGAAGCGCGCGATCACGAAATCAATGATTTTCGGCTGGATGGACCGAGACTTTTATCTGAAAGAGCACGATCCAGCACGATGGCCGGTCGAAACTTCCGCGCCATCTGTGAGGTCCCGGGAAACGAAGACTGAGGGGTTAACCGATGCTGGCTGAGATCTGGAATCGCTGTGACGCTATGGAAGAGTGTTACGAGTTCATGCTGGCCTATGCGGCCCAGGGGCTGCCCAGCGACCAAGGCAGCGAATCGGGTGGACAAGTCCGTGAGTTCCTGCATCGCGCCGTGAAAGCCCTGGCGGGGCTTTCCGAGACTTGTGCGCTGGCAGTCAAAGAGCAAGGCCTTGAGCCAGCCGACAAATACTTGGCGTTCTTTGCGGTGCTCGATCGCGACGCACGTGACTCTCTTGCCGCCATTGAGCTGGTTCTGGTGCAACCCGCCATCAGCTCTCAATTGGTCGACAACCTGAACGCATCGATCCATCTTCGCGCTCTGCTCACCGACCTGTTTCTCGTGAGCGAGATACTAAAACCGCAAGTTATGCCGACCAAGCTAGCGAATACCGGTTGAGACTTGGCGACGAACAGCGCGAGTCCTATTTCATGCACGGCATTGGGACAAGGAACCTCAATTGTTGTAGGAGTGGCCGACGCCAGGACGGAATATTGGGGGATAAGAACTGTGAGATCCAACATGACAGCTGGCGGATGGCTTCTTACAAAGAAGATCCAAGCTACAAACGTGACTTCAGCTCACATTGTCCGTGAACGCAAAGATCAGCAGCAGCGTCCGAACGTGCAATCTGTAATTTCGGCCGTGCATCGTAGGAGTCGCCGATGAATTCTCTCCAGCGATATGTTCTAGCCCTTTCTCGTGTTCTCGTAGCGATCATATTTCTTCTGAATGGATTCGGGATCATCAGCCAGGCCGCTGCTGCAAAAGAACTCGTCAACCGTGGCGCTCCCGCCGGCGTGGTGCCCTTTCTGATGCTGTGCGCTAGAAGCCTTGAAGTTGTTGCAGGCTTCGGTTTGGCATTCGGCATCTATCCGCGACTGGCAGCTGTGGCATTGTTGGCTTTCTTGTTCACTGCAACGCTCGCGGGGCACGCCTTCTGGCAAGTTGCCGGCACAGCCTCCTTTACGCCGCAGCTCCTCAATTTCCTCAAGAACACAGCCATGGTAGGTGGCTTGCTGTTTATCGCAGCCACGAAATCCCAACCAATACTGCTTCCGCGCACTTCGCGGTCAAACGGTGGGGAATGGTCGAGACGCGAGAAGGCTTCTCCCGGCTTGTTAATCACAAAGGCCAGAGGATGAACTCCACCCACGAACCACAGTCGCCAGAAAACACGCGAGACACCTCACTGAGTGCGCTCAACTGGATGTACGCATTGGACGACAGCGCGTTGCTAGAAGGTCGCATGGCGCCAGCCTATCCGCAGGGAGTGAACGTCGTTCTGGCGCGCGTCGGCGGCGCGGTCTACGCCGTCTCAGGGACGTGCGCTCACATGGCGTGTCCGCTGTTCATGGGGAGGCTGGAGGGCTACACGATCGTCTGCCCGTGCCATGACTGGCGTTTCGACGTTCGAACAGGTAGGTTCCTAAACGCGCCGGAACTCGGCCTCGCTGTGTACCCCACAAGGCTCGAGGCGGGCAAACTGTTCGTTAAGCTTGGTTGAAAGGAAATGGCATGAAAAAGGTCACTCTCTATACTCTCTCAACTTGTCCCTGGTGCCGCAAGGCGAAGAAGTTTTTCACTGATCGAAACATCCCGTTTACCGATACCGACTACGATCTAGCCGACGAGGCGACGCAGGGAAAGATTTTGAAGGAGCTTGATGCCGCCGGCGCCACCGGGTTTCCCTACGCCAAGATCGGAGACCAAGTCATCCTGGGCTATCAGCCGGAACGCTATACGAATGCGCTGGAATCGTGAGGAGGCGCTGGATGGAAACTGAATCAAGGAAAAAGGCGCTCGAGTATTTCTTCGATAAGGTCGTCGGGCCGTTGGGCTTTAAGTTCACGCCCGACGTGGAGTTGAAGGATTTTCTGCTCGAGCAGGAGGTCGTGCTGGAGAACAAGCACGGCATCCCATTCTGCCCCTGCCAGCCGCTGCGCCACGACCGCGCTCGCGACATGCAGATCGTCTGCCCATGCATTCCCTTCCACCGGGAGCATTTCGATTCCATCAAACGATGTTGGTGCGGCCTTTTTGTCCACAAGGATGTCAATGACCCGGACAGCCTGCCCCAGCTGCCGCCAAAGGACGTGGGTCTTGAGTGATAAGTTCATGCCCGCAATAAGCATCGATGAGCTCGCACCCGGCGGGATGAAAACCGTCGAACTCGAGGGACATGAGATTGTCATCTGCAATTGCGGCGGAACTTACTATGCCATCGAGCGACGCTGTGGACATATGAATGCGCCACTAGAATTCGGCACGCTCGACGACAAGATCGTCACTTGCGCCATGCACTGCGCCCAGTTCGACGTGACTACCGGCCAAGCCCTGTGCGGCCCGGTTCCAATGGACATTGGCAACGTAAGCCCTCCGCCCATCCTGGCCACATTCCTGCAGCACGTCGACATGCTGATGAAGCACGTTCGCACGAAATCTATCCGCACCTATGAGACGAAGATCGAAGCCGGCTGGGTCCACGTCGCGCCATGATTCGCAATTCACCGCTTAGAGACTTTGACAGCGCAGGATTCCATCGCATACCCGGCCTGATCTGTGTTCGCGAATATAAATGGTTCCGGCGAAGAGAAACCACACATCCGTCCAGTACCAATTCACGGAGGATGCCGTCGCAGCCAAGCACGCTAAGCTTATGAATTTCCCTCCGACAAAGGAACGCGCCGAAATGTCGCGGGTGTGTAGCCCCCAGTACTTACGCACTATGCGACTTGAAGAGGTTCTTGCAGAGCACAGCTGATTCTATGCGTGCGCAGGATTTTGGCGAGGGACAGGTTTCGCACTACAAAGTGCCCATTGTGACGACCGACCCGATTGTGCTCAGCACCCTGTTTGCGGAACTTTCCCTACGACAACTCCCGCGTGGAACCTGGGCTGCTGCGATCTCAAGAACGTTTGCGCTCAAGGTCAGCGGCTTGCCGAGGTGTGGCTGTAACTGTGGCTGTACGTTGCTCCACATCGGCAACGTTTCAAGCATTTGCGAGTGATCCTCTGTGCGCGCAAGACTTCTGTAAATTGTTGGTTAAATGTGGGTTCCCAAAGGATGGATGCCATGAGCATGGATGACTCTTAATCAGTAGGTTGAAGGTTCGATTCCTTCCGCGCTCACCAACCTTTAGAATCAACAACTTACAGACAGCATCCCCTTCCGAATGAATCCCTTAGTCTTCTATCTTCAACGTCCGGTCATTGATTTTCAGGTATTTACAGAGGCAGGGCAACAACTGATTCGGATCAGTTGCGCGCTCTGCGAGAAATAGACAATTGCCTTCTGTTCAATCAGTTGCGCCTGTCCGCGACGATCTGTGGAGAAAGTGTGGCTATTGGACGTTTCCGCGATGGCGAATGAGCATCTACTCTTGGGCCGTCTGCACGGTCGTGACAACTCTTCGTTAGCTAATCAACAGCAAGGAATCGTTCCCCACCGCCGTGCTGAGCGGACACCGCGATCGCTGCTCGGGTTGCGGGCGTACTGTCATCTCCTATAATTCGCGTCGAGACCGGCATCGCCCACGATGCCAGGGCAACTCACGTGTGCCCTGGCTGGAGGCGCGGGGCAACGGGTCGGCGTTTGAGTCCCCTTGCCCCACCCATCGCTTTCGAAGACCTGCCCGTTCATGTCCTCGTCTTCGCTCCGCTTTGTGCAGACTCTACCAGCGAACGATCCGCACGCTCCTGGTTGGTATCCAGTCTCGAGGCTGCGATCTTGCGCAGTACATCGTTCAGACTGTTGA
>Ga0207927_1001365_pt1 | contig 10465 bp, 10 predicted proteins | sample NGESurdeep072012_2_FD_184456 | JGI IMG/M metagenome (GOLD analysis project Ga0207927, IMG submission 184456) | Arctic peat soil microbial communities from Barrow, Alaska - NGEE Surface sample 210-2 deep-072012 (SPAdes) | ecosystem: Environmental > Terrestrial > Soil > Wetlands > Peat ... | reverse complement strand
AGAGTCTAGCCCAGCATGCAGCCGAAGGCGGAATGCTGGGGGTAAAGTGGAAAAAACAATAGGAGTCCCGGAGGGACGGCAGGTTCTCACACAGACTCTGAAGCGCTGGGCTATGATATGTCGCCTCTCCGGGGCTACGGTGTGACGTTTGGCAAGAGTAATTTCTCATGCCGATTCATCAAATCACGATCGTTGGAACCGGCCTTATCGGAGGCTCGCTGGCCCTTGCCCTTCGTAAATACCGTTTTTCCGGGACGATCGTGGGATGCGACAAGCGCGCGGTGCTTGAAACGGCACAACAGCGCGGAGTCATCGATCGCGCCGAGGCCGACCTGGAACGCGCCGTCGTCGGCAGTGACGTGATCGTCTTTGCGACGCCGGTTGGTACCATCCTGTCGCAATTCGAGGCCATCGCGCCTACGCTCACGCCGTCAACCCTGATCACAGACACCGGCAGCACCAAGCAAGCGCTCGTCGAGCGTGCCCGCATGATCTATGGTGACGAGGCAGGGAAGCACGTCTTGGCCGGGCACCCGATGGCCGGCAAGGAGTTCGGCGGAATCGACCACGCTGACGCTAACCTGTTTCAGGGCGCGGTGTGGCTAATCACGCCTGTCGTTGCTGACCGGCAGTACACGGCGCTGCAGGAGGAGTACGTCACTCTGCTGGCCTCGATCGGCGCGCGCGTGATCACGCTCGACCCCGAGCGTCACGACCTGCTGTGCGCCTGGATCAGCCACCTGCCGCAGATGATCTCCACTGCACTGACCTCGGTCCTGCATGAGGAACTGGGAGACGATGAGATCGTGATGCAGATCGGAGGCCGCGCCTTGCGCGAGATGACGCGCATTGCGCACAGCCCATATTCGATGTGGCGCGACATCGCGCTCACCAACAGCCAGAACCTGGAAGACGTCATGCTGCGCTTCGAACAGCAGTTGACCCATCTGCGTGAAAACCTGCGCGGACCGGGGTTGCGCGAGATGTTCGAAAGCGCCAACAAGTTCGGTCAGAAGTCATGATGACTTTGCCACGCCACCCGTCCGCTAATTACAATCGCCCGTTCGGAAGATAACCATGTCAATGAACAAAGTGTTCGCCAATGCGGACGAAGCGGTCGCCGACATTACTGATGGCGCAACCATCATGGTGGGCGGCTTCGGACTCTGCGGTATCCCCGAAAATTTGATTCGCGCGCTGGTGAAAAAAGGCGTCAAGAACCTGAACACCATCAGCAATAACGTCGGCGTTGACGAGTTCGGCCTCGGCCTCATGCTCTATGCCGGGCAGATTCGCTCCCACAAAGGCAGCTACGTCGGCGAAAACAAGCTGCTGGAAGAGATGGTGCTCACGGGCAAAATTGACCTTGAGCTGATCCCGCAGGGCACGTTTGCCGAACGCATTCGCGCCGGCGGAGCGGGGATTCCCGCGTTCTTTACGCCGGCGGGTTACGGTACGGTGGTGGCCGAAGGCAAGGAGACGCGCGAGTTCGATGGTCGGCCTTACGTGCTGGAACATGCCCTGAAAGCCGACTTCGCGCTGATTAAAGCGTGGAAGGGCGACCGTTGGGGCAACCTGGTTTATCGCAAGACCGCGCGCAATTTTAATCCCATGATGGCGACTGCCGCGAAAATTACCATCGCTGAAGTCGAGCACCTGGTCGAGCCCGGCGAGATCGAGCCCGACCAGGTGCACACACCGAGTGTGTATGTGAAACGAATTTTTCAAGGTGTGGATTACGAGAAACGCATTGAGCGGCGTACGCTGCGGAAAGTGTGACGTGCTCGCAATCCAAGGAAATGAATTCACCACGGAGGCACGGAGAGCACGGAGAAATCCAGGTCAAGAAACTCGGGGTCCTCGGTGTCTCCGTGGTGAGTGATTTTCGGGTGAGCGAATTCGAAGGAACCTTTTTTAGGAACGAAATCCATGGCTGATATCAAACCCGAAAAGCAAAAAGACACCGAGAAGCGCGACCGCATCGTGCGCCGCGTGGCGCAAGAACTGCGCGACGGCTTCTATGTCAACCTCGGCATTGGCATGCCGACCCTAGTCGCTAACTGCGTTCCTCCTGGCATGCAGGTCGTACTGCAAAGCGAAAACGGCATGCTGGGCGTCGGTCCTTACCCCTTAGCGGGCCAGGAGGATCCCGACCTGATCAACGCCGGCAAAGAAACAGTCAGCGAATTACCAGGAACCGCGTACTTCTCCAGTGCAGAATCGTTCGCCATGATTCGCGGCGGCCATATCGATCTCAGCGTCCTCGGTGCGATGGAAGTGGACGAGGAAGGCAACCTCGCCAACTGGATGATTCCCGGCAAGATGGTCAAAGGCATGGGAGGCGCGATGGACCTGGTTGCCAGCGCCCGCCGCGTGATCGTTGCCATGGAGCACACCACACGCGACGGCGCTCCCAAGATCCTCAAGCGCTGCACTCTGCCCATCACCGGGCTGCGCGTCGTTCACAACATCGCAACCGAGATGGCCTACATCCGCGTGACCCAGTCTGGACTGGTGTTGGAGGAACTCGCACCTGGTCTCAGCGTCGAGGATGTCCAGCGCGCTACTGAGGCCCCTCTGATCGTCAGCCCAGTGATAAAGACCATGGTGGTGTGAGAGGGAAATCGGCGGAAATCACTCTGGCAGGCTCGTTTCCTGTAGCCTTGGTGGACGTAGAATTCCCAAATCAGGAAATTGTGATATTTTGTCACCCGTCTTTTGTGACGCCCGTCGTTGACCACTTCGATCTGGCGGTTGATATTGGAATGTATTGATCACTATCGATTTGGAAAGAAGGCAATTATGTCCTCCCGTATCGTGTGCCTAGTGGCGATGGTCTTACTGTTTTGCTCAATAGGCATGAGCGCGCAGACCGCGCCTGCCGCAGCTGCTCCGCAGGCCACCACCCCTACTATCAAGCATGTTCCTGCCGCCTATACCAGTCCGTCTTCCGGGAAGGAAATGTTCAACGCGTATTGCGCGTCGTGCCACGGTACCGACGCCAAGGGCGATGGGCCGGCTGCTCCAGCGTTGAAGATGCCTACCACCAACCTGACCACACTGACTGTGAAGAATGGCGGCACGTTTCCAGCCGCGCATGTTGGGGCGGTGATTCAGGGTGATGCCCTGACACCCGCCCACGGCAGCAAGGACATGCCGGTGTGGGGCCCGATCTTCATGTCAATTGGCGGTCATAGTAAGACGGAAGTTCAGCTCCGCATTCGCAACCTGACAGCCTACCTGGAGTCGTTGCAGGTCAAGTAGGGACGTTAGCAGCATTCGGGTTGGGCTACGCCGAGAGTAATCTTGTGTCCGTCGGGGACTCTTTTCGTCTTTCGTCGCCGCAGTTTCTCGATTTCGACGAGCAGCAAGAAGGGCGCATACTCTGCGCCCTCTCTTTTGCGATGATTGTTGTCGAGCTTTACACCGCCACTGGCTGCTTTACCGGAACGGGCGTAAGCCAGCCATGCCGGTCTTCCACGTTTCCGTTGACGATGGAGTAGAACTCCGAGCGAATCGTCCGGGTAATCGGCCCCACTGCGCCTTTGCCTACTTTGATCCTGTCCACGGACCGGATGGGGGTGATTTCAGCCGCCGTCCCGCTGAAGAAGACTTCGTCAGCGAGATACAACATCTCACGAGGAATTACCTGTTCGACGGTCGGAATTCCCAGGTCCTGCGCGATGTGCAGGACGGAATTCCGAGTGATGCCCGGCAAAACGCTGTTGCCAAGCGGCGGCGTGTAGATGCGGTCTTTGTGCACCACGAACACGTTCTCGCCCGAGCCTTCGCTGACGTAGCCGTTCACGTCCAGCGCGATGCCCTCGCTATAGCCGTTGGCGATGGCTTCCATCTTAATGAGTTGTGAGTTCATGTAATTGGCGCCGGCCTTGGCCATCGTCGGCATGGTGTTCGGAGCCAGCCGTGTCCACGAGGAGACGCAGACGTCCACGCCTTCGTCGCCCTCTCCGCCCAGGTACTTGCCCCAATCGTAGTTCACGATGTACACATCGGTCGGTGAGCCAGCCGGATCCACGCCCACGGTGCCGTAACCGCGCAGAATGATCGGTCGGATATAGCAAGGCGAAACCCTATTCTTGGCAACCAAATCAACCGTAGCCTGCACCAGCTCTTCGACCGTGTAGTCCACCTCAATACGGTAGACCTTGGCTGAGTCCAGAAGTCGCTGGGTGTGATCGTGCAGACGGAAGATCGCCGGGCCTTTTGTTGTCTGATAGCAGCGGATCCCCTCAAAAACCGATGAGCCGTAATTGACGACATGGGCCATCACATGCAGTTTCGCTTCATCCCATGGGATCAGGTTGCCGTTGCACCAGATAGATTCACTTGCATTGATGGGCATCGAGGAGCTCCTTGAATTCGTAGCGGGGTAATTTGTCTGTCAGAGGCTGCCGTGCCACTATCGCCACGCCTGCAATATCTGCGGTCCCGGACGCCGCGTTGCGATGAAAATCAGTGGATACCGTGAATCCAGCTTGACTGGGCATTATAACCGAGGCAGCGCTGTGCAAGTTGCGCAGCATTGCTCATCACGGGCGGGAAGCAGGGCGAAAGGAAAAAACTTGCTGCAATTAGTTCCTTGCAATTCGCGTCTCACACCCCGGTTGTTGCAGTTGGGTGCTGATAACCCCATTCATAGCAGAAAGTTGCGGGAAACATTCCTGAAAAATGTGAGTTCTTGACTGTGGGTGCCGAATTCGGTGTGCTTTGGCCGAACTGCATACCTGCTCTGAACGCGACCGTTGGCCCAATGCGTTGCTAATGTCGTTCAACGATTGGGCCGAAATACCAAAGTGAGGCGCGGAGCAAGCACACGTTAAAGAGGAGAGATAAACAATGAAGAAATGGATTGTTGTCATCACATTTGCGCTTTTGGTCACCATGACTGCCGTTGCGCAGGATTACCCGAAGTTCGAAGTTCCGGTGGGCTTTTCGTTTGTCAACGTTCATCCCGGCATCTCGCAGCTTACCAGTTTCAACGTCTTCGGCGGGGGCGGCGGCTTTGTGTATAACGTGACTCCCTGGATCGGCATCAAGGCCGACTTCGCGGGTTACACCCAGGGCAGCGGCCTGAAGAATCAGCTGACGTCCCTTGGTTATGCCGGCCAGGCGAATGGCAACGTCTTCACCTACATGTTCGGCCCCCAGATCAAGAAGCACTCCGGGAAGCTACAGCCCTTCGGAGAGGCTCTGTTTGGCGCGGCGCACAGTAACCTCTACGGCCAGATTTACACCGCCCAGACCGGACTGGTATCGGCAAGCAGCAACAATAATGCTTTTGCCATGCAATTCGGCGGCGGTCTCGATTACGCCCTCACCCCGCACATCCAGTTGCGGCCAGTCGAAGTGGATTACCTGTACACCCGCTTCGGCGTTAACGGCACCAGCTACACCGGCAGCCAGAACAACTTCAAGTATTTCGCCGGCTTGAACTTCACTTTCGGCGGCAAGTAAGCACCGACGAACAGCAGCAACCAATGGCGCCACCTTCGGGTGGCGCCATTTCTGTTTGGGGAATAGGCGCGCAACGAGGTAGGACTCGGAGTGGGTCTAGCGGCTGATCAGCCGCCATAGAACTAGCTCTCCGGCAACAAACAGACTCCCGAAGACGGCTTTGTTGTTCTGCGCAAGCCGGCGCGGGAGGAAGATGTCGAAATTTGCGCCGCGATCGGAAGTGAATCGGGCAGCAAGATCAGTGAGGGGACAGCGTCCTAGGTTTAGCAGAAGCACCATGCACTCCGCCACGATTAACGCGGTGAGCCATCCCGCCAGGCGGAAGCGGCCCAGCATTGCGGCAATCGGAACAGCCATGATCGCAGTTGCCATGACGGCCCAGATCGCGGTATGACCGAGTTTGACCAGCTTCAGGATTTCATTGTCTCGCATGAGTCCGATCCTCATCTATTGTAGTTTCGAGAGCAACTTCGTGTGTGATGGCGATGCTGGTTACAATGGTTAGAGCGCCTTCAGTGATACGCGGAGACATCCACATCCGTACCTACAACCTATGCATCATCGGCTTGGGCAATGTCGGCTCAGCCCTCGTGGCGCTCCTGCAGCGCAAGAGGCAGGAACTCGCTGCACGCTACGGCATCGAATGGCGCATCACTGGTGTGGCCTCTCGCCGCCTCGGCTGGCTGAATGCTCTGGATGGCTTCACCGCAGAGAAGTTGCTTGCAGGTGATTTCTCTGAAGGGCGTGAGCTCCCTGGTCTTGGTGAATGGCTGTACGCCGCGCAGGTAGATGCACTCTTCGAAGCCAGCTCGCTCAATGCTGAGACTGGCGAGCCCGCCATCACTCACATACGCACCGCTCTCGAACTTGGGGCCCACGCCATCAGCGCCAACAAGGGACCGGTGCTGCACGGCTATCGCGAACTGACCCAACTGGCGGAGTCCAAGGGGCGGCGCTTCTTCTTCGAATCAGCCATGATGGACGGCGCTCCCGTGTTCTCGCTCTTTCGCGCGGCCTTACCGGCCATCGAAATTCTCGGATTTCGCGGCATCATCAACTCCACCACGACGGTTATCCTTGAAGCGATGCAGTCGGGTAAAAGCTTCGACGAGGCGATTGCAGAAGCACAGCGTCTTGGAGTGGCCGAGACCGATCCTTCCGCCGACGTCGACGGAATCGACGCTGCCGTCAAGGTCGTGGAAGTTGCCAACGTGCTGATGGGCGCGAGCCTCAAGCTAGCCGACGTGGCGCGCCGGGGTATTCGCGGTATTACCCCCGCGCAGTTGCGCGAAGCACAGGAAAACAGCGAAGCTTGGAGATTGGTCAGCCGCGCGCGGCGGCAGTCCGACGGGAGCATCGCGGCCTCGGTCGCGCCGGAAAGTCTCAAGATCGACGATCCGCTGGCGCAGGTGCGCGGGACCTCGCTGTTAATCGCCTTCGAGACCGATGTCCTTAAGGAGTTGATCATCAGCGAGCGCGATCCCGGGCCCGAAGCCACGGCCTACGGAATGCTCTCGGATTTTGTCAACGCAGTCAGGAGTGCATAAGCATGTCCACGAGTACGAACATCGCCCCCACGGTCAGCAAACTCGATGTCGAGTGGGTACGGCAGCAGTTTCCGGCGCTGCGGCAGACTGTCAATGGCCAGCCCGCCGTCTTCTTCGACGCACCTGGCGGTACCCAGGTGCCGCAGCAGGTGATCGACGCCATCTCGGAATACCTGTCGAAGTGGAATGCCAACCTCGGAGGAGCGTTTCTCACCAGCCACCGCACCGACCTGATCGTCGAGCAGGCGCACCAGGCCATGGCCGACTTTTTCAATTGCGCGCCCGACGAAGTCGTCTTCGGCGCCAACATGACGACGTTGACCTTTGCGCTGAGCCGCGCCATCGGCCGTGATCTTAAGGCTGGCGACGAATTGCTGGTCACCTGCCTCGACCACGATGCCAACGTCTCGCCCTGGGTCTGCCTGGAGGAGCGCGGCGCCAAGGTCCGCACAGCAGACATCAAACTCGCCGACTGCACAATCGACATGTTCGATTTACAGGCCAAGATCCGCCGCAGCACTCGCCTGGTGGCAGTGGGCTGGGCCGCCAACGCTGTCGGCACGATCAACAACGTGCAGGAAACCATCCGTCTGGCACACGACGTCGGAGCCGTGACGTTTATCGACGCTGTGCACTACGCTCCCCACGGTCTCATCGACGTGAAGGCCATCGACACCGACTTTCTGGCCTGTTCCAGCTACAAATTCTTCGGCCCGCACCAGGGAATCCTCTACGGCAAGCGCGAACAGTTGCAGCGCCTGCGTCCCTACAAGCTGCGCGTCTGCAGCGAGAAGTTGCCCGACCGCTGGGAGACCGGCACGCAGAACCACGAATGCATGGCCGGAGTGACCGCTGCTATCGATTACATCGCCGACGTCGGGCGCCATCACAGCTCCGAAGTCCACACCCGGCGCGAGGCGATTGTCGCCGCCTACGAAGCCTTCCAGCAGCACGAGCGCGAACTCGCGACGCAACTCATTAGTGGGTTGCTGGCCATTCCGGGTCTCACGTTTTACGGCATCACGGACCCGGCGAAGTTCGACCAGCGTACGCCGACCGTCGCCATTCGCATGGAGGGCTACGCGCCTCGCGAGCTCGCCGAGCGTCTGGGCGAACGTGGCATCTTCACCTGGGACGGCAACTACTACGCCATTAATCTGGCCGAGCGCCTGCGGGTGCAACAAAGCGGAGGCATGCTGCGCATCGGCCTGGCGCACTACAACACGGCGGAAGAAATTGACCGACTGCTCATCGAGTTGCGCGCACTGACAGATAGAACGAAGACGACTTAGCCGCGGATTTACACGGATCGCCACGGATTTTTGAAGAGTTCTTAAGCCCCTATTCTGATCCGGGAAGATCCGTGTAAATCCGTGGCCGAATGTGTTGCGGTCGTTCGTCTCGGCGTGTCTCTGCCTCTGTGGTGAAAGCACTTCGCCTGCGTTATAATCCGCTCGTTCCGCGGAGGGTGACGATTCATGCGCGGCGTGCCTCGCTGGTTGGCAGTGCTGGCGGTAGTCGCAATCGTCATTCTGGTATGCGCCTTTACCCTGCATCGCGCCTTCGCGCCGGCCGCGTTCCTCGTCGAGACATTCCCTGCCACCCTTCCTGCTGACGGATTCGCCTCGATCGAACTCAAGCTTCACTCCAGCACGGGTCGCGACTTTCGTGGACTGCACGTCGAAGTCGAAGATCCGCATCGCGCCGTCGTAGACTCCGTGACGACTGACCATGACTCGGCTGTTATTTCGCTGCGCGCAGGTGCGCTGCCCGGCGAAACGAAAGTCCAACTCACAGCGCCGGGTTTCGTGCCCCAGCAAGTTGCGTTGCGCACCACTCTCGACGTGTCAGATTCCGTGGGAGATGGTACGCCCGATTTCCTTCGTCTGCACGATCCCGCGGACCGCGCTGCTTTCCGCCGCTGGTTCACGCTTCTCGCGGAAGCGCAGTATTACCGCGGTCACAACACGCCGGTTGAAATCGACGACTGTGCGGCGCTGCTCCGATACGCCTATCGCGAATCCTTGCGCCAGCATGATTCCAGCTGGGCGAAGTCGATTGCTCTGTCCGCCGTGCCTTCAGCCGAAGACGTTCACCAGTATCAGTATCCCTACACTCCTCTCGGCGCCGGACTGTTTCGTGTTCGCGATGGCAGCTTCCTGCTCGCCGACCTCAACGACGGCGCATTCGCCCAGTTCGCCGATGCCAAAACACTCTGGCAGCACAACTCGTACTTTGTGGGACGTGACATAAACCGCGCCCGCCCGGGCGACCTGCTCTTCTTCCGCCAGTCCGGACAGAACCTGCCATTTCACGCCATGATTTTTCTGGGTAGCAGCCAGATCGACTCCGTCCGCGAGCCGCTAGTGATCTACCATACTGGGCCGGTGGGCAAGTCGCCCGGCGAGATTCGTCGTCCAACGCTTGCGCAACTGCTGAATTTTCCCGACCCACGCTGGCGGCCCGTTCCATCCAATCCCGGGTTTCTCGGTGTCTATAGATGGAACATTCTGCGAGGAGCAGACTGATGCGAACACAACGCGTCATCGTTGCCGTTCTCCTAATCCACATACTGCTATCGCCGCTGTTCGCGCAGGAGCAGCAGCAAGAGGTCCAGCCGTACTTCTCGCTCACCAGCGATCGCACCTATCTGCCCGGAGAAAAGGTCGCGGTCGCGGTCTATTCGCACAACGTCAGTGCGCTGCGGTTCCGCGTTTACCGGGTGAACGATCCCATCAAGTTTTTCAGCCAGTTGCAGGAGATGCACAGCTTCGGCGGGCAGGCGCCGCGCATGCCCAAACAGGCGCACACCTGGCTCGAACGATTTCACGCTTGGAAGCATCGCATCTGGGCCTGGGTCCGCGATTTCGTTCGCGCCCAGTTCTCGCCCGACGCGCGCCACCAGATTCGCCTCTGGCGGATGCAGGAACCGGCGCCGCAGAAGAAAGGCCCGCAGGTCGATGAGTACGCGCAGGTGCCCGTCCTCAACCAGCAACAACTGGTCTCGACGTGGAAGTGGACGGTTCCGCCTGGCGAACGCTGGCAGAGCCAGAACGTTACCGTGCCGGTCAATGAGAAGGGCGTTTATCTTGTCGAAGCAACTGAGGGCACGCTTCGCGCCTACACCATCGTGGTGGTCACCGAAATCGCGGTCATCACCAAGGCCGCCCCGGGACGCCTGCTGAGCTTCGTTGTCGATCGCCGCACGGGCAATCCCATTGCCGGGGCGATGACCCGCCTCTGGATCGATCAGAAAGATATTGCCTCGAAGCAGACCGACCAGCAGGGCCTGATGGACACGACGGTTGCGCAGGACAAGCCCGAGAACGTTGCGGTTCTCACGACCAATAACGGCCAGTTCGCGGTCAACACGCCCGGCGCATGGAACCTCGGCTCCGCTTCCGACCGCAATCTTCGCAGATACACCTACACCGACCGGCCGG
>Ga0207927_1001363_pt1 | contig 10477 bp, 11 predicted proteins | sample NGESurdeep072012_2_FD_184456 | JGI IMG/M metagenome (GOLD analysis project Ga0207927, IMG submission 184456) | Arctic peat soil microbial communities from Barrow, Alaska - NGEE Surface sample 210-2 deep-072012 (SPAdes) | ecosystem: Environmental > Terrestrial > Soil > Wetlands > Peat ... | reverse complement strand
GCGGCTCTTTCGCGGTTTTTCTAACAATTCTGGGAGATTTCAGATGTCAACCTATTTCCCCAAAGGGGAAATTGCGCGTAAATGGTTTGTTGTCGATGCGTCGGGCCAGACACTGGGCCGGCTGGCGACACGCGTGGCGCGCATCCTCGCTGGTAAAGATAGTCCGCAGTACACGCCCTTTCTCGATACCGGCGATCACGTGATCGTGATCAACGCCGAGAAGGTCAAGATTTCTGGCCTCAAGGCGGATACGAAAACCTATTATCACTACACCGGATACCCCGGCGGCATCCGGGGCGAAGAGTACAAGAAGCGCTTCGACCGCAAGCCGACACTGGTGGTGGAAGACGCCATCAAGGGCATGCTGCCCCACACCAAGCTGGGACGTACCATGTTCACTAAGTTGAAGGTTTATAAGGGCGATAAGCATCCGCATGTGGCGCAAAAGCCACAGACGTTGGAAGCGGTCGCGAAGTAGGAAGAAAGACCCACCCCGGCAAAAGAGGCCGGGATGGGGCACCTACCGGGTAGGTGGTGCGAGAGTTTGATCCCACATTTTCCAACATCAGGGAAATATGGGCCACCGCAATTTTGGGAAGGGTTAAGGGAGCCTGGCTCCCGACGGATACAAAATGGCAGAACTGGTTCAGTATTACGGTACGGGACGGCGCAAATCGAGCGTGGCCCGCGTGTTTCTTCGCCCCGGCAGCGGCGAGTTTACGGTCAACGGCAAGCCGTTCGAGGTGTACTTCGTGACCGAAGCGCAGCGCATTATGGCGAAGTCTTCGCTGGTGCTCACCGAGACCGTTGGCAGCTTCAACGTTCTGTGCACGGTGGACGGTGGTGGCGTGAATGGCCAGGCTGGCGCAGTCCGCATGGGGATTGCCCGTGCCTTGCAGGAGTTCAAGCCTGAACTGCGCCCGAAGCTGAAGGCCGAAGGCTTCCTGCGTCGCGACGCGCGCGGCAAAGAGCGCAAGAAGTACGGCCAGAAGGGCGCACGCAAGCGCTTCCAGTTCAGCAAGCGTTAGAGTTTGGTGCCCACCCTGTCGACCAAAGAACGGTCGACAGGATGGGGCACCCACAGTTTTGCGTGTTTCCCGCCTTGTGGTTCCGGGGGCGGGAGGGAGCAAGGCAATCCGGAACGAATCTTCTCGCACCCGCTGTATATCGGTTTCAACGGGGCGGGTGTAACGGGAATGTAATCCCAGACGATCCGGCTTAGGCCGCCGCGAGGGATGCAAGCTAGGAGGTAGCTTGGCAAATATAACGATGAAGGAGTTGCTCGAAGCCGGCGTTCACTTCGGGCACCAGACGAAACGTTGGAACCCGAAGATGAAGGAATACATCTTCGGCGAGCGCAATGGAATTTACATCATTGACCTGCAGAAGACGCTGAAGATGTTCAAGGAAGCGTCCAAGTTCGTGCAGGACCAGGCGGCGGAAGGAAAGCTGGTGCTGTTCGTGGGCACCAAGCGGCAGGCGCAGGACGCGATCGCGGAAGAAGCGACTCGCTGCGGCATGTTCTACGTCAACCAGCGCTGGCTGGGCGGATTGCTGACCAACTGGATCACCGTCCAGAAGTCGGTGAAGCGGCTGAAAGAACTCGACGAGATGGCCACTGATGGCCGTTACGAGCTGCTCCCGAAGAAGGAAGTGGTCAAGCTGGAGCGCGAGCGCAAGCACTTGCAGGCGAACCTGGCGGGCATCAAGACCCTGAACCGGCTGCCCGACGTGCTGTTCGTGATCGACTCGAACAAAGAACAGATCGCGGTGAAGGAAGCCAAGAAGTTGGGCATTCCGGTGGTGGCGGTGGTCGATACGAATTGCGATCCCAGCGAAGTGAACTACGTGATCCCCGGCAATGACGATGCGTTGAGGGCGATCCGGTTGTTTGCCTCGAAGATTGCCGATTCGGTGGTCGAGGGCGCGCAGGTCGTGACCGACAAGCAGATGGCCGATATCGCCGCGGGCGTGCAGCACGATGAAGCCGCCGCCGCTGCAGTGGCCACTGCGGGCGACAGCGAAACGGGTGGAGCGCCGGGCCTCGAGCCGGCGGAAATGGAAGAAGTCAGCATGGAGGAAGTCCTGGGCAAGTCGGCACGCCGTGTGGCCGCAGCCGAGGAAACCGTCGAAACTCCAAGCGCGTAATCGCAGCCGAGAGGCTGACGAATTGGTTTTCAGGCCCGCGCTGCTCGAAAGCGCGGGTCGTTTTGTAAGCAGCGCAATCTAATACGTAACAACACTCATAGCTGAAACAGCAGAACAGGATCTTCGAAAGATGGGTACTACGACTGTGAATATTACTGCCGCACAAGTAAAAGAGCTTCGCGAAAAGACCAACGCTCCCATGATGGACTGCAAGAACGCCTTGACCGAGGCCAAGGGCGACATCGAGGCGGCTATCGTCGTGCTGCGCAAGAAGGGCATTGCGACCGCCGCCAAGAAGGCGACACGCGCCACCAGTGAAGGCTCGGTTGCCAGCTACATCCACGCTGGCGGGAAGATTGGCGTGCTGGTGGAAGTTAACTGCGAGAGCGACTTCGTGGCCCGCACTGAAGACTTCCAGCAACTGGTGCACGATATTGCCATGCACATCGCCGCCACCGATCCGAAGTTCGTCCGCAAGGAAGACGTCACGGCGGAGGCCTTCGAGAAGGAAAAGGACATCTATCGTGCCCAGGCCGCTGCCACCGGCAAGCCGGCCCAGGTGGTCGAGAAGATCGTCGAAGGCAAGATGGGCAAGTTCTACGAGGAAGTCTGCCTGCTGGAGCAGCCCTTCATTAAGGACCAGACCGTGACGGTGCATCAGTTGGTCGCCAATGTGGTCGGCAAACTGGGCGAGAACATCTCCGTCAAGCGCTTCGCGCGCTTCAAGGTGGGAGACGTCAACGAGACGGTTGCCGTCAGCAAGGCTGCGGATCAGGGTGCCGAGTAAGATAGCCGACGTTGGAAGTTAACGCAGAGGGCGGGATTCGATCCCGCCCTTTCCTATTGGGCGGGCATAACGAGCGCGTCGAGGGATCTGTTTCTCGTGGGTTCATTGCAGAGGATATTCTTGGGTTCAGCCAACGAGAGCAGATCCCTCACTTCGTTCGTGATGACAAATCCTGAAAAGCGTGATGACAATTCCTGAAGAGCTAAGTCCGGACTGGCCAAGTCGGCTCGCTCTGTCTTACTTATCTGCCGCATTGCAGCTTCGAATCGCTGACAGCAACGCCGGACCGAATTGATCGGTTTTCGCCGGGCCAATTCCCTTGATGCTTGCGAACGCCATCAAGTCTGTCGGCGCCAGACGGGCAACTTCGCGCAGTACTTTGTCATGCAAGATGCAGAAGGCGGGCAATTTTCGGGCGGCAGCCAACTCCGCTCTGGTCTTGCGCAAGGCCAGGAATCGCAACTCGGCACTGCCATCCAGGGGCGGCGGTGGGTCGGTCACCGCGCTTCCGCGACAGGCGCTTTGGCTGCGATGTTGTTCGGATGACGCGATCTGCAAAGGTCGGTTGGTGCCGCGGCAGACGTCGCAAATACAGCCGGAAACCGTGCGCGGCTCACCAAAGTAGGCCAGGATGCCGCTGCGCCTGCACCGTAAGGTGGAGGCATACGCCAGCATCAGTTGAAGTTTGCGATTGGCCAGCGACTTCAAGCGCTCCAGTTCGGATTCGGAGAGTGTCGGATTGTTCTCTCCGATGTTGTCGATAAAGAATTTCTGGGTGCGAATGTCGCGTCCGCTGTAGTAGAGAACGCACTCGGCAGATTCGCCGTCACGCCCCGCGCGACCGGCCTCCTGGTAGTAGGCCTCAACGCTCCCCGGCAGGTTGTAATGCACCACGAAGCGGATTTCAGGCTTGTTGATTCCCATGCCGAACGCGTTGGTGGCCACTACGATCGAGCCGCGGTCGGCCATGAATTTTTCCTGGCTGATTTTGCGCTCTGACGCTTCCATACCCGCGTGATAGGCAGTCACGGAGCGTTTGGGAAACTTCTCCTCCAGGTAGGCGGCGAGTTGCTCCACCGTCCGGCGAGTGGAGCAGTAGACGATTCCGGTGCCGCCCTGAACTGATAGCAGGCGCAACAGCGACGCGTCCTTGTCGGCATCGCGCTCGAAGCGTTGCGCTTTGTAGGCCAGGTTGGGGCGATCGAAGCCAGTGACGTGGACCCTCGGCGTCCGCAGACCCAGTAGTTCCACGATGTCTTTCCGGACATGCGGCGTGGCTGTCGCGGTGAGCGCGATGGTGATGGGCGATCCCAGGTCCATGCGGGCGGCGGCGAGGCGAAGGTATTCCGGCCGGAAGTCGTGTCCCCAGAAGCTGAGGCAATGCGCTTCGTCCACCACAAACAGGCGAGGATTGAGAGTTGGAAGCAACCGCTGAAACGACGGAGCTGAGAAGCGCTCGGGCGCGACATACAACAGGCCGGCAAATCCACGATGCAACTGGGCCAGGACGGCTTTCTGTTCGGAACTGGGTTGAGAGCTGTTGAGGAAGAGTACAGGAACGTTGAGCGCCCGCAACTGCTGCACCTGGTCGGCCATCAAGGCTATCAGAGGAGACACGACCAGTGTCAGTCCCCCCGCTACTAGCGCGGGAAGCTGAAAGCACAGGCTTTTGCCCGCGCCGGTGGGCATCACGCAGACTACGTCGTGGCCAGCGAGTACATCGGTGATGATTTCGCGCTGGTGCGGTCGAAACTGGGCGAGACGAAACACACGCTGCAGCAGATCGTCGATGTCTTCTGTGTGCATGTCCGCTCGGCTCCATCTCCACTGTATTGCACCGCGAAGAAAATACGAAGCGGCAAGCGACGGACGGCATTACGAAGGTAACGATTGCGTTCTTGCTTACCTCAGCGGCTGAAGCCGATACCATCGCGGAAGCCCCATGCACCGCTGAAGCGGTGCTCCACCCTTTCACCACCTGCTCCAACCCATACTCCAACAATGAAACTGCTGTAAGCCCCTGCTACACTGAAGAGTACCGCTCCACTGGACACCTGCTCATCATGACGACTCCTGCTTACAAGCGCATCCTGCTGAAGATTTCCGGCGAAGCACTGGCGGCTGGCCAGGGATTTGGTGTGGACAACACGCGCGTGCACGAAATCGCCGCCGAAATCGGCGAGGTCCACCGCCTTGGAGTGCAGATCGCTATCGTGGTGGGCGGCGGCAATTTCTTTCGCGGCGTGGCCGAGCAGGCCAAGACCATGGATCGTGTGTCCGCCGACCACATGGGGATGCTGGCTACAGTGATCAACGCTCTGGCGCTGCAGGACGCGCTGGAAAAGCAGGGCGTGTGGACCCGGGTGATGAGCGCCATCGAGATGAACCAGGTAGCCGAGCCGTTCATTCGGCGTCGCGCCATGCGTCACATGGAAAAGGGACGCGTGGTGGTCTTTGCCGGCGGCACGGGGAATCCTTACTTCTCGACCGACACGGCGGCTTCGCTGCGCGCCATGGAAATCAAGGCCGACGCCATCCTGAAGGCGACCAAGGTTGACGGCATCTATACCGCCGATCCGGTGCTGGACAAAGCCGCGACCAAGTTCGAGGAGATCAGCTACATGGACATTCTGCGGCTGGGCCTGAAGGTGATGGACGCCACCGCCATTGCCATGTGCCGCGAGAACAAACTGCCCATCGTGATCTTCGATCTCAACAAGCATGGCAACATCCAGCGCGTGGTGATGGGCGAAAAGGTTGGATCGCTGGTGCACGAAGGCCGGGGGTAAAAATCCGAGGTGGAGGACAAGCGATGGCTTGGTACAGAACTTTCTACCAGCATCCGAAGAACCCTTGGATAGGATTCATCCTGGTCTTGGTATTTGGGCCATTTGGGTTTCTTTACCACTCTTGGAAAACTGCGGTGCTGATTTTCCTCGTGGGCGGTCCACTGATTATTTTTCTCCGTGGCACGAGTATAGACCCCGTGGACAATATTTGGTCACACTATACAACCTTGTTCTTGATGGCCGTTTTGGCCCTATTTCAAATCAACAGGATGCGGAGACACGAGGCCGGAGAACGTCGCCCTGTCGAAAGCAGCACCGATAGCGAAATAATCGAACCGCGCAGTATTCAGGAAGCAACAGCGTGCATCTATGCCAATGCCGCACGCAGAGAGTTGGCCCTGAAGAATGAGGCGCCTCCAATTACGTTGGAGGAATTTGCGATATTGTACGCGGGGATTAGAGCGGCGGTGAGGGATGCGAAGGAGTCTGACGCGTCTGAAAAAGCCACCGCGCTCCACCTGCTCGATGTTTATGTAGATGACCATTGGGCGCCGCTGCTCGGACTAAATACCACGGCACGGGACGTCACTGCCCGCATGGCATCGGAGCCTCCGGCTGTTTCTCAGGAGCGGGCGGCACGCCTTCGCGAACATTGTCGCCGGATGACCACCGTTCTTCTCGATGCCACCACCATCGTCAAAATGGTCGAGGTAGCGGGCCCCGAAACGACAATAGGGGTACTTGATGCCGCACAGGAATATCTTGCAACAGACGAGAAGCAACCGGACGATGTGCGGCGGCACGCGATTGAGTTACTTTCAGGTGAGGCGGCTCGCCTCGCCCGAGAGTCACGCTCGGAATAGCCGAGAAGTTCAAACGATCCTGCGAATCGGAACCAACATGAGGTACGAACAATGACTGATGAGGAATTTGCGCGATTTGTGAGTTTATTGCATTCGCTCAGTCCTCCGTGGAGCGAAGCAAAGAGTGAGATAGACCGAGAACGGGCTCTCAAGTTTATCCACGACAAGCTTCCCGAATTGCCGGATGACCAACTAACAGCTTTGGCGGAACTTGAGAAGGAGTACGTTCGGGGGTTTGAGAACGAGCTACGCCGGCGCGGATTGGGTTGAAAAGGCAATAATCACGCGCCTGAAACCCGCTGCGCACTCGACAGGCGGGTTTATAATCAAGCGTTTGCGACATCATCTCCTCACTCGTAAGGTGGATTCGACATGGCACAAATTTCGATGGCATCGCTTCCCGCGTTGAAGGACAGTTACGTTCAACTCAAGACACGGATGGACAAGGCTGTGGAAGATTTTCGCAAAGAGATGACTTCGACCCGCACCGGCCGCGCTTCTGTGCACATGCTCGACGGCGTCATGGTCGAGGCGTATGGCTCGCAGATGCCGTTGAACCAACTCGCGAATGTGAGCGCGCCGGAGCCGCAGTTGATCACGGTGCAGCCTTGGGACGTGAGCCAGATCGGTGCGATCGAGAAGGCCATTCGCAGCGGCGACCTGGGTTTGAATCCCATGAACGACGGCAAGCTGGTACGCGTTCCAGTGCCCGCGCTGACCGAAGACCGCCGCAAGGAGATGGTCAAGCACCTGAACAGGGCGCTGGAAGAACATCGCACGGCGGCGCGCAATATTCGCCGCGACGGCAATGACTCGATCAAGAAGGCCATGAAGGACAAGAAGATTACCGAGGACGAAGAGCGCGGTGCGATGGAGCATCTGCAGAAACTCACGGACGACGAGATCAAGAAGATGGAAGAGATGGCCAAGGGCAAAGAGAAAGAAGTGATGTCGATCTAGGCGCCGGTGCCGGTTCGATTTCGCTACGGAGCAGCCAGCGCTGCTCCGCTTTTGCTTTGATGCAGTAGAGCGTTTTCAAGGCAAACAGGAGCGACCCATCGACTCGCTTAGAGCAGGCATTCAGAGCCGCTGCCGATCCGGTTTTAGCCGCTGAAGTAAGCAAGCAATTACCTCAGGCGCTAAAGCGCAAGAACTGTAACGCAGCTTAAATGCACGCCTGAAGGCCTGCTCCACCCTGGCTATGCAGCAGCTACGAAAGCGCTCTAACATAAACCTATGCTGCTTGATTTGGGCGATCTCGGTGTGCGCTCCTGGCGCAAGGACGATTTGAAGGCGCTGCTGCATCACGCCAACAATCCGAATATCGCTGCCAACCTGCGCGACCAATTTCCCCATCCCTATACGCGGCACGACGGCATCGACTTTCTCGATTACGCTCGCACGCAGGATCCAGAGTGTTCCTTCGCCATCGAGTATGGCGGTGATGTCGTTGGAGGCGTGGGATTTCACTTGGGACGCGACATTGCTCGCATCAGCTCGGAGATGGGCTACTGGCTGGGCGAAGAATTCTGGGGCCGGGGATTTGCCACGCGCGCGGTGACGGCTGCGTCAGAGTGGGCCTTCGACAATTACAAGCTGACCCGCGTCTATGCGTTTGTGTTCTCCCACAATGTGGCATCGATCCGAGTGTTGGAGAAGGCCGGATTCGAACGCGAGGGATTGTTGCGGCGCAGCGCAATTAAGAATGGCGTGATTATCGATCAGATCTTGTACGCCAAGGTTAGGTAGAACGGTCTTCGTCCGCAATAAGAAAGGGCGCGATCGCCGCGCCCGAGTCGTGGCAATATATTTCCCGGAGTTTACTCGTCCATGCACTTCGACTGAGACTGATGCTCATGCTGCTCGACGTATTGCAGCAGCTTGCCCTGCTTCTCCATGGTGAGCAGGTTGTCGAGCACGGGATACTGCGCGGTCGGGTCGAAGCGTTGAATTGAGCGATAGGCGCGAAGCGCCCCGGCAAGTCCAGCCGCCTGCTTCTCGGCGTCGCTGGTCACGTTCGGGTGCTGCAAGATATAGCCGGCCTGCGAATAAATCGCCTGCATGCGCAACTGGTTCGAGTAGGTGTCGTTCACCTTGTCGAGCGAGTCGAGGTCCTTGCAGCAGGATGTCACGGTGAAGTCGGGCACCTGCACGATCCACTCGGTCAGCCACATGCGCTTGTCGAGGCTGCCTTTAGCGAGAGGATTCTGTTCCAGGCTCTGGATGTAATCGAGCGCGCGCGCCCGCTCCTGCGGGGTGGAGGGCCCCCGCGTTTTCGACTCGGCGGGAATGGACGCCGCCAGGACGGTCACTGCGAGTAGAACAAAAAGTTTACGACCCATGGTGCCTTCTCCCTTGTAGCTTGGGCGGCCAGGCTGATTGAAGAATGATACTCCGACTACCGCCTATATACGCAAGCAGGAACTAAAAAGGTCAACGGAAAACCCAGCGGTTCACCCCGCTTTTTGGGGGGTTCGTCCCAGATGGTTTTCAGTTCAGAGACATACCTGCCGCGGGTGGGGGGAAACCGGCTCTGCGTGGGATAATTAGTGAGATTTTCAGCAGTGGTGCGCAGAGGGTGGGGCAGGCATGAAGTACGCTGGAGCGACGGAGTTTGGTGATCCGTATTTACCTCAGCGGCTAAATCCGAATTTTCAAGCGGGCCGTAATTGCACCGCTGAAGCGGTGCTCCACCCGAAGCACGTTCACCAATACTTCTTTGAGCAAGGCTCCGTGCGATGAAACACGTCGTTCACGCCGCCTGTCCGCACGATTGTCCTGATGCCTGCGGAACCTTGATCACCGTGGAAGATGGACGGGCAACCCGCATCCAAGGGGACCCAGATCACCCCATCACGCAGGGTTTTCTGTGCGCGAAAGTTGCGAAGTACCTTGACCGTGTCTACTCGCCAGACAGGGTGCTGTATCCCATGCGAAGGATCGCCCCCAAGGGCGCGGGCGGTGCGGACGCTTTTCAACGTATTTCGTGGGACGAGGCTCTAGATGAAATTGTCGCCAAGCTGAAACGCATCAGCACCGACTTTGGCCCCGAAGCGGTGCTGCCGTACTCCTACGGTGGCAACATTGCGGTGCTGAATGGCGGTTCGATGGACCGGCGCTTCTTCCATCGCCTGGGCGCCTCGCAGTTGTTGAGGACGATCTGCTCGCTGACTGGGGGCGACGCCATCGTCTCGTCGTATGGACGCAAGACGGGCACGGAGCCCGAGCAGTTTCGCCACTCTCAGTACATCATCGCGTGGGGCGCGAATATCCACGGCAACAACGTTCACCTGTGGCCGTTTGTCGAGGAGGCGCGGCGCAATGGCGCGAAGCTGGTGGTGATCGATCCCTACCGCACGCGCACCGCGAGAGTCGCCGACTGGCATATTCCAATCAACCCGGGCACCGATGTCGCACTCGCCTTGGGATTGATGCACATCATCGTGCGCGACGGATTGCACGATCAGGATTACATTGCGCGCTACGCCGAGGGATTCGACGAGCTGCAGAAGAGGCTCCCGAAGTACACGCCGGAAGAGGTTTCAGAGTGGACGGGGATTCCCAGGGACGACATCGAACGTCTGGCGCATGAATATGCGACGGTGCGGCCAGCGGCGATCCGGTTGAATTACGGTATCCAGCGGGCGCAGAACGGCGGAGCTGCGGTGCGTGCGGTGTGCATGCTGCCGGTGATCACGGGATCGTGGAAGGAAGTCGGCGGCGGGCTGCAGCTTTCACTGAGCGGCGGCTTTCAGCTCAACGACTCGGCGATGGAGCGCACCGACCTGATGCTGAAGAGCCCGCTGGGCAGGGCCGCCCGCAGCATCAACATGACGGAGTTGGGTAAGGCACTCACGGAACCCATCGATCCTCCGGTGAAGGCCCTGGTG
>Ga0207927_1001361_pt1 | contig 10482 bp, 9 predicted proteins | sample NGESurdeep072012_2_FD_184456 | JGI IMG/M metagenome (GOLD analysis project Ga0207927, IMG submission 184456) | Arctic peat soil microbial communities from Barrow, Alaska - NGEE Surface sample 210-2 deep-072012 (SPAdes) | ecosystem: Environmental > Terrestrial > Soil > Wetlands > Peat ... | reverse complement strand
CGGGGTCGCGGGATCGCCGTTCGTCCTGCTGCACGGGCTGAGCGCGACCCGCCGCTATGTCGTGCTGGGCTCGCGCACGCTCGAGCGCGCCGGGCACCGCGTGATCTCCTACGACGCCCGCGGCCATGGGCGCTCAGACCCGGCCCGCGACCGTGAGTACGGCTACGAGCACCTCGCCCGCGACCTCGCCGCCGTGCTCGACGCGACGGGCCCGCAGCGGGCGATCCTGGCCGGCGCCTCGATGGGCGCCCACACCGCCCTCGCCCTGGCGCTCGAGCATCCCGAGCGTGTCGCGGGCCTCGCGCTGATCACGCCCGCGTTCGACCCCGACAGGCCCCTCACGGCGGGGCAGCTGGAACGCTGGGACGGGCTCGCGCGCGGCCTGCGCGACGGTGGCCTCGACGGCTTCGTGGACGCATATGACCTCGAGGAGGTGCCCGAGGTGTGGCGGGCGACGCTCGAGAAGGTCCTGCGCCAGCGCCTGGCTGCACACGAGCATCCCGAGGCCGTCGCCGATGCGCTGGAAGTCGTGCCTCGCTCGGCTCCGTTCGCTGATTTCGCCCGGCTGGCCGAGATCGACGTCCCGTGTCTGGTCATCGGGAGCCGCGACGAGGCCGACCCCGGGCATCCGCTGTCGGTCGCCGAGCGCTATGCCGCGACGATCCCCGGCGCCGAGCTGCTGGTCGAGGACGCGGGTCCGCCGCCGCACTCGCCGCTGGCATGGCAGGGGGGACAGCTCTCCAGGGCCCTCGCCGAGCTCGCCGTGCGCTGCCACGGCCGTACGTGATAGCGTACACTCGTACGTAGAGGACGACCAACGGCGAAGGGAGCGACATGCCTGTCCGCGAGTGGGATGGAAGCAGCTACGACCGCATCTCAGGACCCCAGCGGCAGATGGGCATCGAGGTCCTCTCGCGTCTGGACCTCGCCGGGGATGAGGTCGTCCTCGACGTCGGCTGCGGCTCGGGGCGGATCACCGAGGCGCTGATCGAGCGCCTTCCGCGTGGCCGGGCGATCGCAGTGGACGAGTCCGTCTCGATGGCGGCGGCGGCCAGGGAGCGCCTGGGCACCGACGCCGACGTGCGCGTGGCCGACGCGCTCGAGCTCGAGCTCGAGCAGCCCGTCGACGCGATCATCTCGACGGCGACGTTCCACTGGATCTCCGACCACGAGCGCCTGTGGGCACACCTGCACACCCTGCTGCGACCCGGCGGGCGGCTCGTTGCCCAGTGCGGGGGAGAGGGCAACATCGACGGCCTGCGCGGCCGTGCCGCCGTCGTCGCGGGCCGCGAGCCCTACGCCGCGCCGATGGCCGGCTGGAGGGCGCCGTGGAACTACGCCGGCGCCGAGATCACGCGCGAGCGCCTGCTCGCGGCGGGCTTCGCAGCCGCCGAGTGCTGGCTCCAGCCCTACCCGGTCACGCCCGAGGAGCCCCGCGAGTTTCTCGAGACGATCATCCTCGAGCCGCACCTGCGAGAGCTGCCGGTCGAGCTGCGCGAGCCGTTCATGGACGATGTCATGGCAGAGCTCGGCGAGCCCGTCATGATCGACTACGTGCGCCTCAATCTCGACGCTACGGCCTGACGGGCATCGTCGGCGCTCAGGCGAGTGCGATGTCCGACGGCGCCGAGCCCTGTCCGTCGGCCACCTCGGCGCCACTCAGCAGCGCCGCATAGCGCCGGCCCAGCTCGACCAGCTCCTCGTGAGTCCCGCGCTCGACGATCCGGCCGGCGTCGAGAACCAGGATCTGGTCGGAATCCCGGATCGTCGAGAGGCGGTGGGCGATCGCGATCGTCGTGCGTCCGCGCGAGAGGTCGTCGAGCGCCTGCTGCACCGCACGCTCGGTCTCGTTGTCCAGCGCCGAGGTCGCCTCGTCGAGGATCAGGACGGGCGGGTTGCGAAGGACCGTGCGGGCGATCGCCATGCGCTGCTTCTCACCCCCCGAGAAGCGGTAGCCGCGCTCGCCCACCGGCGTGTCATATCCCTCCGGCAGCGAGGAGATCAGCTCGTGGATCTGCGCCGCGCGGGCGGCGTCTTCGATCTCCTCGTCGCTCGCCTCCGGGCACGCGAAGCGCAGGTTCTCGCGGATCGAGGCGTGGAAAAGGTAGGTCTCCTGAGAGACCAGTCCGACGGTGCCGGCGAGCGAGCCGAGCGTCACGTCGCGGATGTCGACCCCGTCGATGCTCACGCACCCTCGCTGGGGCTCATACAGCCGGGCGACGAGGTATGCGAGCGTCGTCTTGCCCGAGCCCGTCTCCCCGACGAGCGCCGTCCGCGTGCCGGCAGGGATCTCCGCGCTGATCTGCTCGAGCGTCCAGGGGGCCTCCTCGCCGTAGCGGAAGCACACGTCCTGCAGGCGCACATCGCCCCGAACTCCGGTGAGAACGCTCGCGTCGGGGTGCTCGATGATGTCGACCGGCAGATCGAGGTACTCGAAGATGCGGCCGAACAGGGCGAGCGAGGTCTGCACTTCCAGGCCGACGGACAGCAGCGACTGGATCGGGAACAGCAGTCTCGTCTGCAGCGTCGTGAAGGCAACGACCGTCCCGATCGAGATCGCGTGCCCACCCGAGGCGATGTTCTCACCTGCGAACAGATAGACGAGCGCCGGCATGATCGCGAAGCTCATCTGCACCGAGGCCATCCGCCAGCGGCCCGCCATACGGGCGCGCACCTCGAGATCGGCCAGCTCGCTGGACTCGGTGCCGAAGCGCCCCACCAACTCGGGCGAGCGGCCCATCGTCTTGCCGAGCAGGATGCCCGAGACCGACAGCGACTCCTCGACCAGCGTCGACATGTCGGCCAGCCGGCTCTGGCGCACCGACTGGATACGCCTGCGCTCCTCGCCGACGCGGCGCGTGAGCCACACGAAGAACGGCAGCAGGATGAGCGAGAAGGCGGCCAGGCGCCAGTCGAGCAGGACCATCGCGACGACGACCGCGACGACCGTCGTGACGTTCTGGACGATCGAGGTGGCCGTCGAGGTGACGACACTGTCGATCCCGCCGATGTCGTTGGCGATGCGCGACTGGACCTCGCCCGTGCGGGTGTGGGTGAAGAAGGCGAGCGACATGCGCTGCAGGTGCGCGTAGACGGCCGCCCTCAGGTCGTGCATGACCCGCTGGCCGACCTGGTTCGAGATCCATGTCTGGGCCACGCCGATCACGCTCGTGATGACCGACAGGGCGATCATCCCGCCGACGAGCTCGACCAGCAGCTTGGTGTCGTGTCGCGGGTAGGCCACGTTGAGGATTTCCCTCAGCAGGAACGGGCTGATCACGCCGAGGCCGGCCGAGACGAAGATCAGAGCCAGAAGACCGCCCAGGCGGGCGCGATAGGGCCCGAAGAGCACCGCGATCCGTCGCAGCGAGACGGGCGTCGAGGGCACGTCCTCGGGGCGCAGCTCAGGGCGCTGAGAGTGGCGTCCCTCGCCCGAGCGCCCCTGGGCGAATGGCTGGCTGCTCACGCCGCTGACTGTAGCGCCGCGCGGGTCGCTCTCATCGGCCCGCCCGAGCCCGGCCTCCACGCGGGTACCCTGGGGGTGCGGTGTTCTCCCGCGGGCATGGCCCGCGGGACGCCGATCTATGAGAATGGCTCTGGAATGCCCGATCTGAGACTCACATCCCCGGAGGTCCGGGTGCTCGGCTGCCTGATGGAGAAGCAGCGCACGACACCCGACGCCTACCCGCTGTCGCTCAACGCGCTGCGCCTGGCGTGCAACCAGTCGACCAACCGCGACCCGGTGCTCGACTACGACGAGACGGTCGTCCGCGACGCCCTGCACCGCCTCGAGCGGCGCGGCCTGACCCGTCTGGCGAGCGGGGCGGGCAGCCGCGCCGCCAAGTACCGCCACCTGCTCGCGCAGGCCCTGCCGATGGACGAGGCCGAGCAGGCCGTCCTGTCCGTTCTGATGCTCCGTGGCGCGCAAACGCCCGGGGAGCTGAAGCAGAGGACCGAGCGCATGCACCGGTTCGCCGAGCTCGAAGCCGTTCACGAGACGCTCGAGGGCCTGATCGGTCGCGATCTGGTCGCTCGTCTGGAGCGCCGCCCCGGCCACAAGGAGGAGCGCTACTCGCAGCTTCTCCAGGACGAGGAGCCCGAGAGCTCCGCCGCGCCCGGCTCGCCGATGTTGACGGTGGCGCCGCCCCCCAGCCCGTCGGTCGATTCCGCTCCCGGAGCAAGAGCAGGACGGGATGAGCTGGCCGAGCGCGTCGAGCGCCTGGAGCGCGAGGTGGCCGCCCTGCGCGCGGCCATCGACACGGCCGACATATCCGGGGTGGGTGCGTGATCCACGCAGGCCTGATTGCGGCCGCGTCGGACACGGCCGGCGGTGTCGGCATCCCGCTGGCGCTGGCGGCCGGCCTCGTCTCGTTCCTCTCGCCCTGCGTGCTCCCGCTCGTGCCCGGCTACCTCTCGACGGTCATAGGCGTCACTCCGGCTGACCTCAAAGATGGGGTGGGTGCGCGGCGCGTGCTCGTGCCGAGCCTGCTGTTCATCGCGAGCTTCTCGGCCATCTTCATCCTGCTCGGCATGAGCGCCACCGTGATCGGCTCGAGCCTCAACACCCACAAACACGCCCTCGAGCAGGTCGGCGGCATCGTCATCATCCTGATGGGCCTGATCTTTCTCTCGACGCCGTTCGTGGCGATGTTCAACCGCGAGTGGCACTCCGAGAGCCTGCTGCGACTCGCCGGCCGCGGCGGACCGCTGGTCGCCGGAGCGGCCTTCGCGATCGCCTGGACGCCGTGCACGAGCATCACGCTCGGCGCGATCCTCACACAGGCGGCGCTCTCCAACTCGGCCGCACATGGCGCCCTGCTGCTGGCCTTCTACTCGCTCGGTCTGGCGATCCCGTTCCTGCTGATCGCACTGGCCTTCGAGCGCATGACGCTCGCGCTCGCGGTCGTCAAGCGCCACTTCCCCGTCATCATCGCCGCGGGCGGCGCCGTGATGATCGTCCTCGGCATCCTGATCGTAACCGGCGAGTTCACGATCCTCAACAGCTGGGTCTCCAAGAACGTCCCGCTCGGCAAATGGCAGGAAAGCGTGTGACCGCACAGCCATCGCCGACGGGCGGGCACCGGCCGGTGAATCGCTCCACCGGTGCCGGCACCCGTTCGCCGATGATCAACTGCTGTGACATCCGCGCTTCGCGCTCCCCACGGCCATGGCCGCGCGGAGCCCAGATCGACTAGGCGGCCTCGCGCAGGGCTGCCAGCTCGGGCGACTCGGCGAGCTTCTTGAGAGCACGCTGCTCGAGCTGGGAGGCACGCTCGGCAGAGAAGCCGAGTCGTTTGCCGATCGCCGTCAGCGTCTGCGGCTCCTCGCGTCCGGTCCCGAAGCGCAGGGTCAGGACCTTGCGCTCGGTTTCGGGCAACTGGGAGATCGCATCGTGGACGATCCGCTCGCGCTCGTTGTCCCAGGCGGTCTCCTCGGGCACCTCGGCGTCCGAGGGGAGGAGGTCGCCAAGAGCCGTATCGCCGTCCTCGCCGATCTGCTGGTCGAGGCTGACGAGAGCGGCACGCTGGTGGCGCACCTCTTCCACCTGCTCGATCGGCAGTCCGGTCTCCTCGGCGAGCTCAACGAGCGTCGGCTCGCGGCCGAGGCGCACCGACAGCTCGCGCTCGACGCGCCCGACCTTGCGGGAGCGCTGGGCGACGTGGACGGGCAGGCGGATCGTGCGGCCGGAGTTCTCCAGGCCGCGCTGGATCGCCTGACGAATCCACAGCGTCGCATATGTCGAGAAGCGGAATCCCTTGCGCCAGTCGAACTTCTCGCTGGCACGGATCAGGCCGAGCATGCCCTCCTGGACGAGATCGCCCAGGGGCAGGCCCTGGTTCTGGTAGCGCCGGGCGTTGGAGGCGACGAGGCGCAGGTTGGAGTTGACGAGCAGTTCCTTGGCGTGGAGGTCGCCGCGCTCGATCTTCTTGGCGAGGTCGATCTCCTGTTCGGGGGTGAGCAGGGGGTAGCGGCGTGAGTGGGCCAGAAGCTGGTCCACCGCCTCGGGGATGAACGTGTCGGGGGTACCGACGTCGATTCGCTCGATCGGGTTGTCGAGGCGCGCAGGGGCGGCCGCCGACTCGGTGTCGGTGGACTGCTCGCGGGCCTCGTCGTCCTGGACGGGGGTCTCAGGGTCGAGCGCTAGTGTGGTGCTTGCGGGGGAGTCTGACATGGGCGTCCTTCTAATCCGATGCTTGGAGTCGGAATTATACGCCAAGATAGTTGCGTTGTCAATTATCCTTGACGGAGCAGCTTCTGCGTGCTCGTTCGACACTGAATACAGGTCCACCTGCCTGTTGGATCACATTGAACGATGCCCGCATGAGCGGCAGATAAAACCCGTGGGATCGCGAAGAGGAGCGATTTCGAGGCTCCACGGTGGTGTCGGACGAATCCTCGCTCCTGCTGAGCCCGCGGCGGCAAAGCTCCGCGAATGATCAATGCCACCCGGTTGTGCGCCAGTTGTCGGTCGGCGACTCGGGCGCCAGCCACCGCGGCAGGCCCAGATCGAGGTGCTCGGCGAGGGCGGCGATGTAGGGCTCATAGGAGGAGCGCATCCGCTCGAGCCGTTCGCGGATCGCCTCGGGCGATGCGTCCGGCTCGACCCCGACCTCGTGCAACTGGCGCAGCAGCTCGTCGAAGTCCTCCTGCGGGAACCGGTCGAGGTCGAGCGCCCTCGGTTCGACGTGAAAGCTGTAGCTGAGATCGACGACCGCATGACGGGCGATCGCGAACGTGAAGCGTGCCGAGTCCACCGTGCCCGGCGGCGCAGCGGCGATCGTGAAGGCGCACGTGTCGAGCACCGTGCACATCGCGCTCAGCCAGTTCTGGTTTACGTGCTGGGAGCGGAAGTAGGCGAGCACCGGGTAAGCCAGATGCGTCTCCATCAGCTCCGCCACCCACGTCTCCCAGCTGCTCAGGTAGCGGTTGAGCGCCGGCCACCCGTCACGCTGGGTCGAGCGGATCACCAGGCGCCCGGCGCTCGGCGGTGACCCGGCGCGGGCGTCGAGCTGGGAGACGGTCGCCTCCCGGCGCGAGAACGCCTGGTAGAGCGAGGGCAGATAGCCGATCACGATCGCGATCACCGCGAGGCCGCTGCCGGCATCGATCACCTGCACGACGCGCGCGAACGTGCTCTGCGCGCCGAACCCGGCCGGGGCGCTCGCAGCCATCGTGGCGGCGCTGAAATAGAGGTCGTTGCCGAAGTCGACCGCGTGGCCCGGGGCGAGGTGCGATCCGCCCGCCCACTGGAGGCAGGCATAGCCGAGCATCATCGTCAGCACCCACAGCACGAGGTTGAGCAGGACGCCGAACGGTCCGTAGACGCCGAGCATCGTGTCCGCCGCCTGGGTGGGCAGCCTGCGCGCCAGGCGCCGCCACGGGCGCCAGGCGTAGGCGAAGATCGAGCGGACGATCCTGGGGTCGCGCTTGACCCGCCGTGGCAGCAGGAAGGCGACGAAGATCTCGACGAGCATCATCGCGACGAGGCCTGCCCCGAGGACTCCCACGAGGACCCGGATCATCGTTTCGCGGGCGGGTGGGGGGCGATGGGTTGGGGGACGATGTCGAGCAGTTCGCTGACGGTGTGATCGACCTGAAGGGTCGTGTGGTCGAGCCCGAAGCGCGACCGCAGCATCCTCTCCATCGCACGCCTGGCGTCGTGGCAGTCGCAGTCGGCCCCGACGAGCACGTGGGCGGAGAGCGCTGGAAAGCCGCTGCTGACCTCCCACACGTGCAGGTCGTGCACCTCCACGACGCCACTCTCCCTGACCAGGGCGGCGCCGACCTCACCGGGATCGAGCCCCTCGGGCGCAGCCTCGAGGAAGATCCGCCCCGAGGCCTTGACGAGCCCCGAGCCCGAGCGGATCATGAGGCCGGCGATCAGCAGCGAGACGATCGGGTCAGCCCGCTGAAAGCCCGTCACGAGGATGACCCCGGCGGCGGCGGCGGTGCCGATGAAGCCGTAGAGGTCGGTCAGCAGGTGCTGGAAGCTTCCCTCGACGTTGAGGCTGCGGCGCTCGGCGCCGGAGAGCGTCCAGACGGCCACGAGGTTGACGAGGATGCCCGCGAGAGCGACCGCCAGGATCGGCCCGCCATGGACGTGGGGCGGGTCCAGGAGGCGGCGGATCGCCTCATAGACGATGAACGCGGCGAGGACGAGCAACGTCACGCCGTTGGCCTGTGCCGAGAGGATCTCGACGCGACGCAGCCCGAATGTCATCGCCCCCTGGGCGGGCCGTGCGGCCAGGCGCAGAGCCAGCAGCGAGAAACCGATCGCCGCAGCGTCGGTGAGCATGTGTCCGGCGTCGGAGAGCAGCGCGAGCGAGTGGGCGAGCACCCCGACGGCGACCTCGACGGCCATGAACGTGACGATCAGGGCGAGCGCGCGGGCGAGACGAGACTGGTCGGCCGTGTGTATGTGCCCGTGGTGGGCGTGAGCGCCGTGGTCGTGGCTCATGGGCGCCACGATACGCGCCGCCGGGGATCATGCGGCTGACCTCGCAGCGGCGGCCGTTCTAGGCTCCAGCGATGGAGCGGGGTGCGAGCGGCGGCGGGACGATGAGCCAGCAGAGGACGACCCTCGTGTCGATCGTCCTCGCCGCGGTCCTCGTCGCGCTCAAGCTCGGCGTCGGCCTGGCGACCGGGAGCCTCGGGCTGATCTCTGCGGGCATCGAGTCCAGTGGCGATGTCGTGGCGGCGGTGCTGACGTTCTTCGCCGTGCGCCTCGGCGGCCGGCCAGCCGACCGCGGCCACCCCTACGGCCATCGCCGGGCCGAGAACCTCGGGGCCCTCGGCGAGGCCGCGATCCTGCTCGCGGGAGGCGTGATCGTGAGCGTCGAAGCGATCTCCCACCTGCTGGCCGGCGATCCTCCGCCCTCGATCCACTGGTACCAGTTCGCCGTGATGGTCGTGGCGGTCGGGCTCGACCTCTCCAGAACCGCCGTCTCGCTGGCGGCGGCGCGCCGCTTCGCGAGCCCGGCGCTGCGCTCCAACGCGTTCCACTTCGCCGCGGACATGGCCGGCTCGCTGGCCGTGCTCGGCGGGCTGGTGGCTGTCGACGCGGGCTTCGACCAGGGGGACGCCGTGGCCGCGCTGCTCATCGCCGCGATCATCCTGGGCGCGGCGGTGAGGCTGATCGCCGAGAACGCCAACGTGCTGATGGACCGCTCGCCGTCGGAGGAGCAGGCGGCGGCAGAGAGCGCGATCGAGCGGATCGACGACGACATCGAGCTGAGCCGCCTGCGCCTGCGCGAGTCTGCCGGGCGCTACTTCGCCGACGTCGTCGTCAGCGTCCCGCCGGGACAGGCGGTCGTCGAGGGCCATCGCGCCGCCGATCTCGTCGAGGGGGCCGTCGAACGGGCGTTGCCGGGGAGCGACGTGATCGTGCACGTCGAGCCGCGTCGCCGCGGCCTGGATCTGCGCGACCGCGTGCTTGCGATCGCCCTGACCGAGCCGCTGGTCAAGGAGGCCCACGACATCACGATCTTCGAGCAGGGCCACACGGCGAGCGTCTCGCTGCACCTCAAGTTCCCCGCCGATCTAGACCTGCGCTCCGCCCACGAGGTGGCCGAGCGGGTCGAGCACGCGATCAAGCAGCGGCCGGAGGTCACCGACGTGCAGACGCACCTGGAGCCGCTGGAGCAGCCGCTCGGCGCCCGCTCCGGGGACAAGCGGGCAGACCGCGCGGTGTGCGAGGAGGTCGAGGGGCTCGTCCGCGAGCTGACGGGCCGCGGCCCGCAGATGGTGAGGCTGCTCTCGACGGATGCCGGGCGCGTGCTGTTCCTGACGCTCGACGTCGGCGCGGAGGAGTCGCTGACGGGCGCGCACGAGCTCGCGGGCGAGCTCGAGGAGGAGCTGAGGCGGCGAATCGACGGAATTGCCGAGGTGATCGTGCACACCGAGCCGTGACGGGAAGGATCGCCGGCTCGCGGCATCTATGCAGGGCGAGCCACGCAATCCAGAGACCAGGAGGTCCACATTGAAGAACTCGCTCACCCTCGCAGTGACCGCTACGGCGCCCTGGCCGCCGGGCCCAAGCACCTGACGGTCTACCTGTTCGAGTCCGACCACGGGGCCGCCTCGAGCTGCTCGGGCGAATGCGCCAACGTATGGCCTCCAGTCACGACCCAGGGCGCCCCCGTGACGGGTGGCGGTGCGAGCTCGGGGGACATCGGCACGATCACCCGCACCGACGGGACCAAGCAGGTGACCTACAAGGGACACCCGCTCTACTACTACGTCAAGGACAAGGACCACGGCGACGCCTACGGCCAGAGGGTCAAGTCCTTCGGCGCAGCCTGGTACGTGCTCGCGCCTTCGGGCAACAAGATCGACCCGTCATGACCGCCGCGAGCGGGCAGAGGCGGCTCACGGGCGACTAGATGTCCTGCCCACGGAGGTTGTGAACGCGGCTGAGGGGTGGCTGGTTGCCGATCCCTGAGTGTGGCCTGCGCGTGTTGTAGTGCGCCAGCCAGTGTGGCA
>Ga0207927_1001357_pt1 | contig 10514 bp, 7 predicted proteins | sample NGESurdeep072012_2_FD_184456 | JGI IMG/M metagenome (GOLD analysis project Ga0207927, IMG submission 184456) | Arctic peat soil microbial communities from Barrow, Alaska - NGEE Surface sample 210-2 deep-072012 (SPAdes) | ecosystem: Environmental > Terrestrial > Soil > Wetlands > Peat ... | reverse complement strand
CTTCACCTGAAAGACCGGATGGAAGAGATCGTGCGCGAGCATCGCGCGCGCGTCTCGGCCCACTAGGCCCGCCCTTGGGTGAAGCCCCTCCTTCGCCGCGTCGCGGCGTGCGCCGGGGGGTATACGTGCTGCCCGCCCTGTTTACGGCTGGCAACATCCTCTGCGGGTATCTCTCCCTGGAGGCCTCCGGCAGGGGGGCCTACGAATACGCCGCGATTCTCATCTTCTTGGCGGCATTTCTCGACGGCATGGACGGCCGCGTTGCCCGGTTGACCGGGACGACTTCGGCGTTCGGCGAGCAGCTCGACTCCCTCGCGGATGTCGTCTCCTTCGGCGTCGCGCCCGCCTTTCTCGTCTACCACTGGGGGCTCTCGGGCTTCGGCCGCGCGGGCCTCCTTGTTTCCTTTCTCTTCGTCGTGTGCGGGGCCTCGCGCCTCGCGCGCTTCAACGTCCAGCTCCACGTCGTCGACAAGCGCTGGTTCGTCGGCCTGCCGATCCCCTCGGCGGCCGGCGCGCTCTGCGGAATCATCTGGGCCGTGCCTGCGACGGCACTGACGGACACGCTGCGCGGCGTCTTCCTCGGCGTGACCGCCGTGCTCGCGTTTCTCATGGTGTCCACGTTCCGGTACCGCTCCTTCAAGGACCTCGACATGAAATCCCGCCGCGGGCGGCTCTTCTTTCTCCTGTTCGCGGCCATCCTCGCGCTCATTTGGTGGCTCCGCCAATACGCATTGGCGGGCCTGCTCGTGACATATGCCGCTTCGGCGCCCCTCGCGCGGCTCGCCGGATTGTTCCGCCGCCGCCCGAAGGACGCGCACGCGTGACGAACAAGCCGCCCGCATCCGGCCTCTCCGTGGCGCTCGTCGAGCCCACGACTCTCCTCGGGCGCGATGTGCGCGCTGTGCTCAAGGAGCGCGGATTTCCGGCTTCGAAAATCAGCCTTTTCCATCAAACCCCCCAGCCGGGCGGGATCCTGACGGAGGAAGACGACGAGGTCGCCTTCATCGCCCCGCTCACGAAGGACGCGCTCGAGACGTGCCGGATCGCCTTCCTGTGCGGGAGCGCGGACGAGACCGCGCGTTTTCTCGCGACCCGCACCGACGGCGCTCTCGCGATCGACCTCTCGGGCGTCCGCAACGGCCAGCCGCTCGTCGTGCCTTCGGAGGAACGCGACCCGCGGCCGCTCCCCTCAGGCTCCCTGTTCCTCACGCCACATCCCGTAGCCTTCTTGCTCGCCGAGGTCGTGCGGACCGTCGACGCGGTCGTGCCCGTCGTCGGCATCACGGCCGCCGTGGACCGCCCCGTGAGCGAGCTCGGCAAGGCGGCGCTGGACGAGCTCTTCCAGCAGGCCCTCGCGCTCGCCACGTTCCGGCCCGTGCCGAAAGAGGTTCTCGGCACGCAGGTCGCGTTCAACTCTCATGCGCCGGCCGATTCCCGCGCCTTCGAGGCGCGCGTCGCGGAGGACACGATGGCGCTCCTCGCCCGGGAGATTCCGCTCACGATCCTCTCGGCGCGCGCCGGGGTGTTTCACGGGCACCTCCTCCGCGTCGAGCTGCGGCTCGGCGCAGACGCTCCCCCTTCGGGCGACGTCCTCGCCCGCTTCCGCGAACAGAAGCAGGCCTTCGAGATCGTCGACCCCGAGAACCTGTTGGGCCCCGCGGAGTCGGCCGGACGCGACGAGACGCTCCTCCTGCGAGGCGAGGCGGAGGGCCGGCGCGTGACGCTTACGCTCGCGGCCGACCACCTGAGGCGCGCGGGGGCGCTCCTCGCCGTGCGCCTCGCCGAGCAGGCCGCCCGGGAACGCGGCTGGCTGGAGAGAGCGGGCGACTCCGCCTGACGCGCCCTGGTCAGCGATTGCGGCCGCGACGCCTCGACTTCGGGGACGATGTCGCCGCGGCCGTGGGCGCCGCCAGGCGCGCTTCGATTTCCGGCCCGCTCGTCACCTTCCCGTCCGGCAGCGTCAGGTGCCAGCTCAGGAACACGCGCGGACGCGTTCCGGCCACCCGGATCGGGCCCGAATCGTTCGTCTCACCGGGAGCGAAGATGTTCTCGAACAGCCGGCAGACGACCGCGCGGCTCGAGCTCGTGAGCTTGTAACCCTCCGCCGCGGACGTCATCTGCTCGTACCGGTCGAAATCGCCCGGCTTGACGGAAGACACGGTGCCGCCCTCGACGCGGATCTGGACCCAGCTGTTGTAGTGCGAGAGGTCAGTCGGCGTCGGACCCGTGTTCGTCGTCCGCAGGGTGAAATCGGTGTGTCCCCGCCCCGCCACGCCCGGGAGCACCTCGACCACGAGTCGCGGCTCGATGGGCTTGCCCGTCAGGAGGGCCCGCACCGCCGCGTAGCCTACGAGGTAGCCGTCTTTCGGCACGCCGCCCACGAGAAACGCGCGCCCGCGGAGGTTCGGAGCGGACCAGCGGCCCGCGGCCGAGAGAAAGCGCACCCCTTCGCCCATCGTGGGGAACTGGAACCGCGCGTGGCCTCCGTCCGCGGCGAGCGTCGAACCCTTCGCGCCGGCGCGCGGCTTGAAGGTGCAGATGGTGCCGGGCTCGGACGAGAACACCTGCCCGAAGTCGAAGTCCAAGGCGCGATCCTCGGAGAGCTGGTCGATCATGCCGTCGGGCAGGATGCGTCCCGTGAAGGTCGTCCCGTCACCCGTGCGGCCATATCCGCCGAAGGCCAAGAGCAGCCGGAACGGAAGGGGAAACGCGCGCGCGATCTCTTCGGGAAGCTCGCTGACGATCTGACCGCCGAGCTCCGGCCGCCGTCCGAACGCCAGGACGAGCGCCTCGCTCGCGATGCCCGAGAGCGGCTTCCACCGCTCCGGCTTTGCGGTCGGCGGAAGTGTGACGGAGACCGGCAAGGAGAGCGTCTCGTGCACGGCGGCGAGCGCCGCGGCGAGGTCTTTCGCGAGCTCCGGCGAGGGCCAGAGGTGGAAGTGGACGCCCTCGACCCGGCCCCAGCCTCTCGACTCGGCGAGAATCTTCGAGAGAGCGCGGGCCCAGTCCGAGCCCGCCGCGGCCCCGCGCCCCGCGACGGCCGCGGCGGCGCCTTCCTCGCCGAGCACCGTGAGGACGAGCGGGCGCTTGAACGGCGTGGGCGGCGGCGGAAGAGCGGTGATCGTGCCGGATCGGGACATCGTCGCGGCCGGAACGTAGAGGCGCACGACCCGCATCGACTCGAGCTCGGCGTCGACGTCGTCGGGCACGAACGCCGGGGCTTCGGCGAGGAAGAGGGCGTCGCCGCGCGGAATCGCCGGCGTTGCCTCGGCGGGCCCCGCGGGCTCCGTCCTTCGGCACGAGACCATCGCGACCATCGCGAGAACGAGGAGAGCGAAGGGAAGAACTGCGGCGACGCACCGGCCGGACGTACGGCCCGCGGCACACTCGCCGCGCCGGCGAGAGGCCGGGACAATCACACCGAAGATGATAGCGCGGGCAACGTGAAGCCCACGACAAGACCGCCTCCGGCGCGTGGGTGCGCGAAAACGGTCCCGGCGTGACTCTCGGCGGCCCGCCGCACGGCCGCCAGGCCCATCCCGGAGCCTCGGGACTTCGTCGAGAAGGCCGGGTCGAAGAGCTGGCCCGTGGCCTCCTCCGGCACGCCCGGCCCGTCATCGGCGCAGGCGAAGCGGACCGCCGGCGCGCCCGCGGCGAGCGTCGCGTTTTCCGCGGAGAGGCGCACGCGGCCGGGGGACGTGCCGATCGCCTCCACCGAGTTGACGACGAAATTCGTCAGGGCGTCGCGTACGAGGAACCGATCCGCTGCGAACGACCGAAGATCCGAAGCGGTTTCGACCTCGATCACGACGGTCTCGTGGGCGCGAAAGTCGGCGGCGACCTCGTCGAGAAGCGCGGCGACCGCCGCGCGGTCGAGGACGCGCCGTTCCGCGGCGGCCGGGTCGCCGAATCGGCTGAGGCGTCCGATGCGGTGCGTCAGGATTCCGACCTGCCGGAGGATCCCCGAGGCGACCTCGGAGAACGCCCCCGGGGGCGGCGTCTCGTGTCTCGCCTCGAAGCGCCCGAGGCGCTCGGCGGCGAGCCGGATCGGCGTGAGCGGATTCTTGATGTCGTGCGCGATCGAGCGGGCCGCCTCGATCCACGCGGCGAGTCGGTCGGCGCGGAGGAAGTCCGTGAGGTCCTCGAGGAGGAGGATCACGCGCGGGCCGCGCTCCTCGCCCGGAAGCGTGACGATCGCGACCCGGAAGAAGCGCTCGCCCGAAGGGCCGGGAATGGCCGCGCGCGTCTCGTACGGCGAAGGCCGCATGGCAGCCTCCTCGAGCGCCGCCCGGAGCGGTTCCCATCCAGCGCCCGACAGGCGCTCTGGAAGCGAGCTTCCGGGAAGCAGGCGGTCCGCGGCCGGGTTCGCGAGGAGGACCGTCCCGTCGTTGCGGCGAAAGAGCAGGACGGCCGCCGTGAGATTTCCGAGGAGGCCCACGGCGGACGCGCGCTCCTCCGCGAGAGACGCCGTCCTTTCCTCGACCCGCGCCGACATCTCGGTGAACGCGTCGATGAGGCGCGCGAGATCCACGTTCGCCGGCCGGACGAGCGGCGGCAGCGGCCGCCCCTCGCCCACGTTGGCGGTCGCCGCGATGAGCTCTTCGAGCGGCCCTCCCAGCGTGAGCGCCGCCCGGCCGCCGAGACCCACGGCGGCGAGCGCGACCGCCACGGAGAGGAGAAGCAGGGCGTCGGCCACCGACCGGACGGCCTCGTCTTCGGCGACGACCACCGCCAGCACCTCGCGCCCATCGGGCGAGACGGACTCGGCGGCCTCGACGACGCGCGGCGCGCCGGGCGCCACGACGCCACGCGACGAGAACGCCGACGGACGTCCTTCCGCAAGCTCCTGCGCGACCGGGGACGCGAGCATCTCGCGCGCCACCTCGGCGGCGACGGGCAGCGCCCGGGACGCGGCGACGAGCGTCCCGTCACGATAGCGGAGGAGATCCCATCCAATGACCGCAGCCGCGCGGTTCAACGCCGCCTCCGCCGAGAGGGCGCCGCCCGCCTCGTCGCTTTCGAGGAGCCGCCTGCCCTCGGCGACAAGGTCGCGCGAGCGCCGCGCCGTCTCCTTCGCGGCTTGGCGTTCGAGGGCGACCCGGACGAAAACGACGCTCAGTGCGAGAGGAAGGGCGCCGAAGATCAGGACGAGCGCGACGAGCCGCGTGCGGAACGTGGCGAAAAAGCGCCGCGGGAACCGGACCGAGCCCGGCCGGATCGGCGCGCCGGCGAAGAGGAAAGGAACGACGACGAGAAGGGCGGCCTCCCCCGCCGCGAGGGCGGTGCCCGTCACCGCGAGAGACGACTCGGCCGGCGCGGCGAATCCGACGAAGCCGGAGGAGGAGGCCAAGACGTGCACGCGCCGCAAGCCGTCGAGCGTCGGGACCGTCGCCACGGCCTCGCCCGTCCGGCGGGCGCGTTCGAGGACACCGGCCGGCAGCTCGACGCCCTCGCCGCGGGCGCCGGTCGTCCGTCCGACGGCGTCCCACTCGAGCCTCTCGACCGCGACACGATCCGGCACGTCGCGCGACGCGACCGCCGAGAGCAGCGGATCCCGGTCGGACTCGCGCGGCCAGGGCACATGCAGGAAGGCCGAGGGGAACCCGGCGGGATTCGCGGCCGGGAGGACGAGATCGGGCGCCCGGCGCCCCGGGTGGATGACGCCGAAGGACGATACCGTCGCGCCCAGCGGACTCCGGATCGTGAGCGTGTCACCGAGCTCGGGAAAGCTCTCGTCGGCGCCCCGCGCCCAGAGAGCGCGCGCCAGATCGTCGGGATTCGTGCGCTCTCCCGCGGGCAGCCACGGCTCGAGCGACGGCGAGGCGACGCGGTGCTCCCACCGCCGCACGGCCTCGGCACGCATGCCGGCCGCGTCGCCCCGCGCGAGCGTCTCCGCGCGCGCGATCGCGGCATCCGCGTGGCGGAGGCGTCCATCCGCGAGACCGGTCGCGAAGAGAAGAGTCGCCGCCGCGAGCACGAAGACCGCGGTCGCGGCGCGCGCCAGGAGATCGGTCCCCGGGGTCGGCTGGAGGCGACCCGAGAGGGCCCACGCGGCGGCGACCGACGCGAGGGCGAGGCAGGGAGCGTGAAACGCGGAACCGGCGGCCGGGAAAGTCGCCGCGAGAGCGGCCAAGCCGAGGGCGGCCGCCAGAGAGGCCCCGCGCAGCGCCGCGCCTCGACGCAGTAGGAGAGCCGCCGCGGCGAGCCCGGCCGTCGCAACCGCGAGGAGACCCGTCTGCGCGAGGAAATCCGGCAGGCCGCGGGGCACGAGGCTCATCGTGTCGAAGAGATCGGGCGCCACGCGAGCGGCGCCGCGCCCGAGAACGCCCGGGACGAACGCGAGCAGGAGCGCGAGAAGAACGCCGAGGGTGGCCGGTCCGGCGTCGCGACGGCGCGCGTGCCGGGCGAGCGCGCGTGCGAAGACGAGCGCGGCGAAACCCGTGAGGAACATGTCTGCCGGCGTGGCGAAAAGTCCGAGAAGAGCCGCTGGGTCCCATCCGGCGGCGAACGCGCCGGAGGCGCCCCGCGGCATTCCGAGAAGGAGCGCGAACCGCGCCGCCACGATTCCGGTCGCCGGCCTACGGGCCGCGGCCCCGAGGGCGGCGGCGAGGAGCACGAGGGCGATCGCCGGCAGGCGGCAGCGGGCGCGCGCCGCGTCCTCTTCGGCGACCTCGGGCTCGGATTCCTCCACGGAGAGCGTGAGAAGGCGGTCACGCCGCTCGGACGCCGCGAGGCGGAGCCTGAGGCGCGTCGGGTCGTTTCGAAGGCGGAGGAGCTCGATGAGGTCGGGGCGGAGGATGCCGGTCGGGTAGCGGCGCGTGACGACGAGCGTCCCGCGCGCCCCTCGCTCCCCGCGCGGAGCCACCCAGCCGAGCGAGGCGCGCGTGACGTGGAACGATGTGACGAAGCCCGTGGTCGCGGTGCCGCGCTCGGCCTCCAGCCCGGCGGCCTCGCCCGCCCAGGCCACGGGGCGACTCGTCCGATCGAAGAAAACCGCACCCCACCCCGGCCCCTTCGGGAGCGACTCCCCGAGAATCGAGAAGAGCCTCGCGGGGCGCACCTCCGCGCCCCCGCCGTCCGCGATCGCGGCGAATTCCGGCCCGGCCTGAATCCGATCGGCGGTCCGCCGGAGCGTCTCGCCGTCTCGCTCGAGAGCGTCCTCGGCCGCGGCGAGAAAGAGCCGGACGCGCGCCTGCCGCGCGTGGGCGCCGGCGGGCACGAGGCGCGTCGCGAGCGCGAAGACGAGCGTGACGAGCGCCGCGGCGAAGAGTCCGAAGACGATGAGCCGGCGCGCGCGCAACGTCGACGAGGCCAAGGGCGTCAGCGCGCCATCGGGATCTGGACGCCGTGACGCGCGGCGGAGGCCAGGGCCTCTTTGTAACCGGCGTCCGCGTGGCGAACGATCCCCATCCCTGGGTCCGTCGTGAGGACGCGCGCGAGGCGCGTGGCCGCCTTCGGGGTCCCGTCGGCGACAACCACCATCCCGGCGTGGATCGAATACCCGATCCCGACTCCGCCCCCGTGGTGGATGGAGACCCACGTCGCGCCGGCCGCGGTGTTCAGAAGCGCGTTCAGGAGCGGCCAGTCGGCGATCGCGTCACTGCCGTCCTTCATGGCCTCGGTCTCGCGGTTCGGGGAAGCCACCGAGCCGCAGTCCAGGTGGTCGCGCCCGATGACGATCGGGGCCTTCACGCGTCCCGTCCGAACGAGCTCGTTGAAGGCGAGGCCCGCCTCTCTGCGCTCGCCGTAGCCGAGCCAGCAGATCCGCGCGGGCAGGCCCTGGAATGCTACGCGCGCGCCCGCGAGCGTGATCCAGCGCCGGAGCGCCGTGTTTTCCGGGAACAGGCGCAGAATCTCCCGATCCGTCTCCGCGATGTCGGCCGGATCGCCCGAGAGAGCGACCCAACGGAATGGCCCCTTGCCCTCGCAGAAGAGAGGCCGGATGTAGAGCGGCACGAAACCGACGATGTCGAATGCGTTCGCGACGCCGGCCGTCACCGCGCCCGCGCGGAGATTGTTGCCGTAGTCGAAGGTGACGGCGCCGCGAGCCTTGAGAGCGAGCATCGCCCGCACGTGCGCCCCCATCGAAGCGATCGCCCGGCGGATGTACGCCTCGGGGTCTTCCGCGCGCAGGCGGAGCGCCTCCTCGTACGGAAGGCCGTGCGGCACGTACCCGTTCAGCGCGTCGTGCGCGGAGGTCTGGTCCGTCAGGATGTCGGGCACGATCCCGCGCGAGAGAAGCCGCTCGAGGAGGTCCACGGCGTTCGCGCGGACGCCGAACGAACTGGCCTCTCCGCGGTCCCGTGCCGCGAGCGCCCGGTCGATCCCCGCGTCGAGGTCGTCGACGCGCTCGTCGACGTACCGCGTCGCGAGGCGCTTGTCGATGCGCGATCCGTCGACTTCCGCGACGAGAGCCGTTCCGCCGCACATCGTCGCGGCCAGCGGCTGCGCGCCCCCCATCCCGCCGAGACCGGCCGTCACGACAAGACGCCCCGCGAGAGAACCGTCCTTCGACGAGAGGTCGCGGCGCGCGGCCTCGGCGAAAGTCTCGTAGGTGCCCTGAAGGATTCCTTGCGTGCCGATGTAAATCCAGGAGCCCGCGGTCATCTGGCCGTACATCGTCAGGCCGAGGGACTCGAGCCGCCGGAACTCGTCCCACGTGGCCCAGTGAGGCACGAGGTTCGAGTTCGCGATGAGGACGCGGGGGGCATCCTCGTGCGTCTGGAAGACTCCCACGGGCTTCCCCGACTGGACGAGGAGGGTCTCGTCGTCGCCGAGGCGGCGCAGGGCGTCGAGGATCGCCGCGAGGCAAGCCGGATTCCGGGCGGCCTTGCCGGACCCGCCGTACACGACGAGGTCCTCGCGGCGCTCGGCGACCTCCGGGTCCAGGTTGTTGAGGAGCATCCGGTACGGCGCTTCGGTGAGCCAGGAGCGGCAGGTGAGCGCGGTCCCCTTCGGAACCGCGGGCGGAGAAAACGCGGCAGGGGCCAAGGGGCCGGACATGTCCGGCATGTTAGCCGGAGGCGCCCTCTGACGCATCGCGTCAAATTTTCCTTGACAGGAATTACGCGCCGCGTTATTTTCCCCCCATGAGCGATCCTCGCCGCATCGTCCGTTACCGCAACCGCAAGCTCTACGAGGCGCGCGAGCGTCGTTTCGTGACCCTGGCCGACCTTGCGAAGGCCGTGTCCGCGGGCGACCGGGTGGAGGTCATCGCCGCGGATTCGGGCGAGGACATCACGGCCCGTGTCCTCTCCCGCGCCCTCGCGTCGAGTCGGACGCCGGTCGTCGCCTCGGCGGACACTCTCGCCCGCCTTCTCCGGGCGGGCAGCGAGGCCGCGGAAACGGTCGCCGAGGCCGTCGAGCTCGTCGGCGGCACCCGGGTGGCGGACTCGCTGCGCCGGGCCGCAAGCCCCGAGAGCCTCGGCAAGACCCTGGCCCCGCTCACGCGCCGGCTCGAGGGCGCCCGCCAGGACGTGGAGAAGATCGTGGGCGGGCTCGTCGAGAAGGGCCGGCTCACGTGGGAAGAGGGAACGCGCCTGCGCGAGGATGTCGGCCTCGTCTTCCGCGAGAGTCTCGCCGACGTGGTCGGCAGCGTCCGCGACATCGCGAGCCGCCTCTCCCCCAGCACGCAGCCCGAGCTCGCGAAGGAGATCGGTGACCTCAGGACACGTCTCGCCCAGCTCGAATCCGTCGCCAAGAGCACCTTCCCCGCGGAGTTTCCGAAGCCGGTTCGCACGCGGCGCACCGCGGCGCCCGCCCCCAGACCCCCCGTCAAGACGCACGTCCGCAAACAGAACAGAAAGAGGAGAACAGCATGAAGACCACCCACAAGACCGCGCCGAAGCTTCCTTTCAACGTTCCGGCCCCCGTCGAAAAAGCCCTGAAGACGGCCGGCAGCCGCTTCGACGCCTTCAGCGTCAAGGCCAAGAGCGTCGCCGCTAAGGTCGGCGGCGACGTGCAGCACAGCGTCCAGAAGGCCGGCGCCGAGGCCGCGCGCCGCGCCGAAGGCGTCGCGAAGAACGTGACCGAGACCGTCGGCACGGCCGTCGAAAAGGGCCTCCACAGCTTGAACGTCCCGACCCGCAAGGAGCTTCGCTCGCTCTCGGCCAAAGTAGACGGCCTCGGCAAGAAGATCGACGCGCTCAAGACCCGCAAGGCCCCGCGCGCGACGCGAACCGCCCGCTGAACCGGTCCGCAATCGGATAGACTTCCCGGCGCCGCCCGCAAGGCGGCGCCTTTTTTATTTCAAGAAAACTGATGGCCGGCCAACGTCGACAGCCCGGGCCCGAGACACCCGGGAACGCTTCTTCCGAGCGCACGTTCAAGGCGTTTCCATCTCCCATCCGCAAGCGTCTCGGGGTCGTGTGCGCGGGCGGGGGCGTGACGGGAGCGATCTACGAGATCGGCACGCTCGCGGCGCTCGAGGACCGGCTCGAGAACGTCTCGATCACCGACTTCGACGTCTTCGTCGGCGTGTCCGCCGGCGCCTACATCTCGGCCCTGCTCGCGAA
>Ga0207927_1001354_pt1 | contig 10525 bp, 5 predicted proteins | sample NGESurdeep072012_2_FD_184456 | JGI IMG/M metagenome (GOLD analysis project Ga0207927, IMG submission 184456) | Arctic peat soil microbial communities from Barrow, Alaska - NGEE Surface sample 210-2 deep-072012 (SPAdes) | ecosystem: Environmental > Terrestrial > Soil > Wetlands > Peat ... | reverse complement strand
GGGTCTGGCAGTATCGGCGAGTCGCCCCGCCTAACTGACCACTCAGCTTACTTCAGGCTAACTACGTTTAAGATGTCAGCCCTTTTCTGCCGTCGACGAAACCAATCCTACTCCAGAAAGCGCGTTATAGATGCCCGGGCGTGGTGCAATCCAAAGATATTCGAAAGCGTTAAGTGTTCCGCGCAAGCTGCTAAAAGAAAGATGCTTGCAAATTTCGCGGTAGAAATCTGACGGGTTTTTCACACTGTTTTCACAGAACTGGGTGACAGAAACGCACACGGCATCCTGAAAGAAATCCAACCTAATGCGTCAGCGTGCCTGTTGCGTACTTGGATACGTATGTTGCGGCGGGGCGTGGGGAACTGCTACGCTTGCAGCGAACAAAAGGCGAATAGCGTTCGCGGAGTTGTTCGATGACCACATTCCAGCAAGCCTTGGCCGCAGGATCCAGCACAAATCTCGCTACCGTGCAGGAGATATTAGGGACGCTGGTCGCTCGCTACCGCACGGACGAAGTGCTCACAGCGGTGCGACAGATCCCAGCTCGCGAGGCGGTGTTTCGGCCGATGCCGGACTGGGTCAGACCTGAGCTGGCTGAGGCATACCGCGCGAAAGGGATCACGGAACTGTATTCGCACCAGGCTGCCACAGCCGAGCTGGTGCACGCCGGCAAGAACGTTGTCGTGGTAACGCCCACTGCGTCGGGTAAAACGCTCTGCTACAACCTGCCGGTGTTGAATGCGGTGCTGGAGAACCCCGATACCCGCGCTCTGTACCTGTTTCCGACCAAAGCACTGGCCCAGGACCAACTTGCCGAATTACACGACCTTGCCCAGCGGCTGGATGACCGGTTTGGAGTGTTCACCTACGATGGCGACACGCCACAGGACGCGCGTAAGGCCATCCGGGAGCGCGGACATATCGTGCTGTCGAACCCCGACATGTTGCACGCCGGAATCCTGCCGCACCACACCAAGTGGATGCGGCTGTTCGAGAACCTGCGCTATATCGTGCTGGACGAATTGCACACCTATCGCGGGGTGTTCGGAAGCCATCTTGCCAATGTCTTGCGGCGATTGCGACGCGTCGCGCAATTCTACGGTTCAAATCCACAGTTCATCTGCTGTTCCGCGACGATTGCAAACCCTGGAGAGCTGGCCTCGCAACTGATCGAGAGCGAAGTTGATGTGGTCGAGGAGAACGGCGCGCCCTCTGGGGAAAAGCTTTTCGTTTTCTACAATCCGCCAATGGTCAACCGAAACCTTGGCATTCGGCGCAGCTATATCAATGAGACGACACGCGTAGCCAGGGAACTGTTGTCGCGAAAGCTACAGACGATTGTCTTTGCCAATAGCCGCTTGCATACGGAGGTCTTTCTGACCTATTTGCAGCAGGCGAATCCGCCGAAGCCCGGCCAGCCGGAACCGATCCGCGGCTACCGCGGTGGATACCTGCCGGGGGAGCGGCGCGAAATCGAGCGAGGCCTGCGCGATGGTCGAATCCGCGGAGTCGTGGCAACCAACGCCCTTGAACTGGGAATTGATATTGGATCTCTGGATGCTTGCGTGATGGCGGGTTATGCAGGCTCGATTGCGTCCACTTGGCAACGCGCCGGGCGCGCAGGGCGCCGTAGCGGGTCCTCCTGTGCAGTCTTCGTTGCGTCTTCAGCGCCACTCGACCAGTTCATCGTGCAACATCCCGAGTACTTCTTTGGAAGCTCACCCGAGCACGCCCACATTCAGCCCGACAACCTCGAGATTCTGGTGAACCATTTGAAGTGCGCCGCGTTCGAGCTGCCGCTCTCGCCCGACGAGCGATTCGGCGACGTGGAATTGCCGGAGCTCTGCGAACGGCTTGCTGAAGCAGGGTTCCTGCAGCGTAGCGGTGGCAACTGGCACTGGGTCCAGGAGAGCTATCCGGCAGACACGATCAGCCTGCGTTCGGTGACATCCGACAATTTCGTCATTATCGACACGACAGGCGGAGAGGACGGGAAGCCGGAGGTGATTGGTGAAGTGGATTTTTCATCCGCTCTCACGACCGTCCATCCCAAGGCGATCTACATCCACCAGGGGCAGCAGTACCACGTCGAGCGGCTTGATTTCGGCCAGCGCAAGGCGTACGTGAAGCGTGTGGACGTGGACTACTTCACCGACGCCATCCGCTACACACAGGTACGCGTCCTTGAGATTGCCGAGGAGCAGAGTATCCCGGGCCCGGCAGCACGAGTGCATGGAGACGTGCTGGTGCGGTCGCAGGTCGTCGGTTTCAAGAAGATCAAGTTCTTCACGAACGAGAACGTGGGCTCCGGAAAGCTGGAGTTGCCCGAGAACGAAATGCACACGACGGCGTTCTGGGTAACGCTCCAGCATGAACTGCTGGCAGGGCTGCCTTTCACACTGTCCGAGCGACAGAGCGGCATCTTCGGGTTGATCTACGCGCTCGCCTCGATGGCGACGCTGCTGCTGATGTGCGACCGTCTAGATCTTGGCACCGCAGTCGGCGAACGGCCACTGCATGGGACCGCCGACGTGGAATGGCAGGAGTTCGCGGCAGCGCATGGTATCGAGAAGGAACTCTTCGAGCCGAACTTGTACCTGTATGACGCTTATCCCGGAGGGATTGGATTCAGCGAACCGCTTTATTGCGCCTGCCAATTGCTTTTGGCGCGTACCCGGGAGCTTATCGCGGCCTGTCCGTGTGACAGCGGATGTCCGTCGTGTGTCGGCCCCGCAGGTGACAAGAGTGAGCATTCCAAAGAAGTAGCTCTGGCAATCCTTCGGCATCTGTCTTCCTGAGCGTGGCGACGCGTCCAGTACCAATAGCAACATCGGGTCTTTAACTTAACGTGAGTCAGACGACAACAGATCGCTTTGCCCGCTTAAAGGCGCTACAGCGCCCTTCGGTTCTGCCCCTGTCAGGACACGAGGTCGGAACAATAGGGAACTCAGTCGTAGAAGAAGCGATTGACGCCTGTTCCGGCTCTGCCGTTGGTGCGGAGAGGCTGGCGCTGCTTCTAGGGGCCTCGGTCAAGCGGAACGGCCATGGCGAACACCTTTCGCTGCATTGTTGGCATGGTGATCATGCCCCGTGCGCGCCAGATGCTGCAGCACTTCGGTTACTCGCACCGGATGTACCCGAAGATATCGCCGACGTCCAGCAGTGGCTTTTTCTCGATACGGAGACAACGGGACTCGCCGGCGGGACAGGGACGTATCCATTTCTGGTCGGTCTTGCATGGTGGGAAGGCGGTGGTCTTGAGGTTGAGCAGCTGTTCATGCGCGAGTACAGTGAAGAACGTTCGGTGCTCGCGGCGCTTGCGGAGCGCATGTCAGAACGTCCGGTGTTGGTCACGTTCAACGGTAAGTCCTTCGACTGGCCATTGCTCGAAACCCGCTATCGGATGGCGCGGACCATTCCGCCGCCGGCACCGCGAGCCCACCTTGACTTCCTTCACCCTGCACGGAATCTATGGCGCCTCCGGCTGGGTTCCGTCCGACTGTCGCAACTCGAACGCCATGTGCTGGGATGGGACCGGGGCGCAGATATCGCGTCAGAGCTGATTCCACAAATCTATGTCGACTTCGTGCGCGGGGGACGCGCAGAGCCGTTGGTCCCTGTCTTCCTGCACAACCAGATGGATCTTCGGGGACTCGCTGGACTCTCTGGTCGCATCCTTTCACTCCTCGGCGACGGGGAGGGAACCAGTCAGGATGGCTTGGAACTGTTCGGCGTCTCCCGCATTTGCGAACGACGTGGCGAGGCAAAGCGTGCGCGGAAACTGTACGAACAGTCGATCGCCTCCGTCCTGCCGGAGGGAACCAATCGTACTGCCCGCGCCGCACTGGCACGTCTCGCCAAGCGTGACGGAGACCTCGCACGCGCGCACGAACTCTGGGAAAGTGCATTGGGCAACTCTCGCGAGGGCTACGAAGCCTACGAACAGCTGGCAATTCACTATGAACACGAAGCTCGCGAACCAGAACGTGCGCTGGCGCTCGCCCAGCTCCGTGGTGCGAACCAGGCAGGGACGATCGCGGCGGCCGAATATCGCCGGCTCAAGGCACGGTTCGAGCACCGGATGTTGCGTCTCGAACGCAGAGCAAGCAGGACGCTGCTCGACGCGTGTGACGCATAGCCACACGTCGGTCGCTTCGCGGTTAGTTTCGGCCGAGGTATATCGCTGTAGGTTGCTCTTGAGCACGCTTTTGTCTTATCGGAGCGGATTCTGCAACCTTGCGAGCGGGCAGCTTGTGCCGCTGCCGATTCGCGCAGTCACGGCCCAGCCTTCACCTAAGCGCATCGGGTAACCCGTGCCAAACACTCACCAAGTGGCCGCTCCGATAGGGGCCTTACTGGTGTTAGACTGCACGCATTTGTGGAGATTCCCATTGACAATGATCACGATCTCTAAAGAAGACTACCTCAAGGCCATCGCGGAAGCGGAAGCAGAGGGGCAGACCGTTATCCCCGCTACCCTCGCTCATTGGCTTTCCGTCACGAGGCCAGCGGTAACGTTCGCTCTGAAGCGCCTAACCAAGGATGGCCTTGTGTCTGTCAAAAATGACGGCCATATTCGGCTTACTTCGCAGGGGAGGCAAATCGCCGAGCGCACGATCGTTCGTCATCACTTGATCGAACGAATGTTGTCGGAGATTTTCGGAATGCCCTGGTATGAGGTCCACGACGAGGCCGAACGGCTGGAACATGCGGTCTCTCCCGCGTTTGAGAAGAAGCTGGTTGAAAAGCTCGGGCACAAGGACACATGCCCTCACGGAAACGAGTTGGTTCTCCGCAGCCCCGTGGAACGCCGCAAACGAGGAATGCGTCTACTCAGCGAGTCAGAACCGGGCTCAAGATATTTGGTTGCAAGTATTTACGAACGTGACCGGCAACTCCTTGAGTTCTTCGAGAGTGAGGGAATCCGCCCGGGCGTTCGGATTGCGGTAGAAGCCCGAAACTACGACGGCACGGTATCCCTGTCGATCGACAAACACCAGATTCGTCTCGGCACATCCGCCGCCGAACGGGTCTGGGTGGCAAAAGCATAATATTCGCACGCTTGTTTATCATAGTTAACATCTCATCGTGTATCCTGTTGTCAGGTACGGCGCGGGGCTTTAGTTCGACAGCCCTGAAATCCTGGAGGGACACGCACTGTGAGATGGAGTTCCAAGCGGCGTCTGCGCTTCGCGCTCCCTCTTGCCCTGTTCGCCATAGCTGCCTTTTCGCTCGTGCCGACAACCGCCTGGGCGCAGGGGGAAACCACCAGCGCCATTCTCGGGCAGGTCACCGACTCAAGCAGTGCAGTGGTCCCCGCTGCCACTGTGACTGTCGTCAATCGTGAGACAGGCCTGAAGCGCACCGCCAAGACGGACGACGCAGGCCGCTTCAATTTCCCGCAGCTCAAGCCGGGCACTTACACGGTCAAAGTCGAAGCGCAAGGATTTGAGCCGCAGCAGGCAGACAATGTTATCTCCGGGCTGGGCCAGAAGCAGACCGTCAACCTCACCCTCAGAGTGGCGCAAGCAAAGCAGACCGTGGAAGTCACTTCCGAGGCGGCGATCATCAATCCCGAAAATGCAAACACATCCACGACTTTGAGTGCGGCTGCGCTGGAGAACCTGCCGAACCCCGGCGGAGACATGACCTATCCGCTGCAGTTTGCGCCCGGCGCTCTGATCAATACTGCTGGCAGCAGCAATGATTTCGTCGGCGGAACGAACGGCTACGGCAACGTAGAATTCAACGGCCTGCCTGCCCTCTCCAACGGATACATCGTTGACGGCCTGGAGACGAATGATCCGCTTACCAACCTGAATAGCGGCCTCTCGACCAATCTCGTACTCGGCCTGAACTCGGTCTCGGAAGTGACGGTCAATACGCTTTCCTATTCCGTCGATCAGGGGCGCTACGGAGCATCCCAGGTCAACTACGTCACCAAGTCGGGCACCAACCAGTTTCACGGCAACCTGTACCAACTATGGAACGGCGCGGTCCTCAATGCGGCCGATTACTTTACCAATGCCACTTCAGGCAATCACAAGCCGGGTTCCACGGTAAACCACTTTGGAGGTAGTCTCGGCGGTCCGATCATTCACGACAAGCTGTTCTTTTTCTTCGACAGCGAGTGGGTACGGATCGCGTTGCCGATTTTCACCACCGTCACTGTTCCTAGTGCCGCATTTCAGCAGTACGTCTTGCAGCAGCTTCCTCTCGGCGGTACCGATTCCGTCACCGGATCGCGCTACGCGCCTGCGCCGGAGATGGTGCCCTTCTATCAAAAGATGTTTGCGCTCTACGGGAATACCAGCGGTACGCCGCTCGCCGTGCTCGGATGTCCTTTCAATGCGGACGGCAGCCAAGCCTCGGGCAGTCCCGCTAATGGGAATGGCTGTGCGAACCGGCGAGGTGTTTCGCACTCCAGCGATGATCACGAACAGGTGCAGACCGCCCGGATCGACTACAACATCGGCCTCAACGACAGCGCGTGGTTTCGTTTTCAGGCGGACACGGGAGTGCAAGCTGCCTACACCGATCCAATCAACCCGCTATTCAATGCGATATCGTCACAACCCCTGTACTCTTTCGCCGCCGGACACACACACGTCTTCTCGCAGAATCTGGTGAACTACTTTAATCCGGCGTTCTCGTGGTACGAGAGCCTCTTCGCGCCCAGCAACTTTCAGCAGACCCTCGCGGCTTTCCCGATAGTGCTCCAAGGCAGCGGTGCGAACGGCCCGTTCACCACCATCGGGGGCCTCGACAACACGTGGGCGCAAGGCAGGCGCGCCTCAAGATTTTTCATCAATGACAATCTCGCCTGGAGCCGCGGCGCTCACGAACTGCGGTTTGGCACGAACATTCGCATCTTTCGCCTGAATGATTACGACTTTGGGCAAGGTACGGTGCCAACTGTCACCTACACGACGCTGCCGCAATTCATCTACGGCGTGGCATCCACCGCGACCAAGACGTTCCCAACGTCGGCGAACGAACCATTCAATTTTCTGAATCTGGACTTCTATGCTCAGGACACTTGGCGAGTCACGCCCACGATGACATGGACCTTCGGGCTGCGGGATACGTACAATTCCAACCCGCTGAACCCACATGACCAGATTGCCCGCCTGAAAGGTTCGTTCTATTCCATCCCGCACGATGTCAATCAGCCGCTGAGCGACGCGATTCAAACGGGTCTCGGAAATCTCTTCGCATCGACGCCGTTGGCGATTCTGCAGCCCCGGACCGCCATCGCTTGGCAGTTCGAACCGAACACCGTTCTTCGAACCGGCTTCGGCGTTTTCAGCGATATCTTGCCGGGAAGTGTCGCCGACCTGGTCGGAGTGAATCCGCCATACGTTCAGACCTTCCAGGGCGGGCTGCTGGGAACCGTGGGCGGCACGGCCATAGCGCCCGGAGTGCCCAACAGCGCGGTCGATGCAACCATCGCGGCGAATGAGAGGTTCAATACAGGCTTCGCGCAGGGCCAGCTTTCCTGCGCATCTCCGCTCGCAAGCCCGGCGACATGTCTGCCCCCGGTCGCCATCACGGCGGTTCCGGACGGCAAGCTTCATGCGCCGTACTTTATGGAATGGAGTTTGGGAATCGAGCATCAATTTGGAAACACGGGCAGTGTTCAGGCGCAGTATGTAGGCACTCGGGCGGTGAATCAGCCTTATCTCACGCAGGTCAATGGATACCAGACCGTCTGTCAGGGATGCTTTGCTCCGTTCCCCTACATGCAGCCGACCGATCCGAGATTCGCCGCAGTGACGCAGCTTTCGACCGGCGCTAACAGCAACTATAACGGGCTTCAACTGACGGCCATGAAACGCATGGGGCACGGCCTGCAGGGGCAGGTCAACTACACCTGGAGCCATTGCCTCGACACCGTCTCGAACGGCGGGTTCCTGCAGTTCTCCGCGGGAGGGATCCTCTCCCCGCTCCCGGGAGACCTCCGTCGCGATTACGGTCCCTGCGATTACGACATCCGGCACAACTTCAATGGGCAGTATGTGTACGAGCTGCCAATCAAAGTGACTAATCATTCGCTCGGCTATTTGTTGAACGGCTGGCAAGTTTCAGGGACCGTGTTCTGGCACAGCGGAGTGCCGTTCTCGGTGCTGAGCACGCCATACTCAGCGAATGGAAATGGCATCGTGCAGGGCAGCGGGCCACAATTCGCAAGTCTTGTGCCCGGAGCGGATCCCTACTGTCGCCACTGCATCATTCCTGGAGTTACCCAACCAGGAACGATCCAATGGCTCAATCCAAATGCGTTTGTGTCTGCGGTGGATCCGGCGACGGGAACTTGCAACGGCGGCAACTCGACGCAGACCTGTCAATTCGGAAATCTCGGCCGCAACGCTTTGCGCGGCCCCAACTTCTTTTGGAGCGACTTCTACATCACCAAATGGTTTCCGCTCACCGAGCGGGTGAAGCTGCGATTCGACGCCCAATTCTTCAACGTGTTCAACCATCCCAACTTCGCCCTCCCGAGCATGGTGCTGGCCGGTGTTCCAGGGAAGCCTTCCACACAAACCGGCTTCGGTGCGCTGACGTCCACAACTTCTCTTCCGACCGGTTTGCTCGGAGTTGGATTGGGAGGCGACAGCAGTCCCCGGATGATTGCGTTTCAGGCACGACTACAGTTTTGAAGATGGATCCCCGAAAGGCGATTCGTGATTGCGGATGTGTCATCGGAGACTCGGGCGTTGTCGGGGTTAGTGTGAGTGCCGTCACATCGCCAAACGTCCACGTCGTGGAAACATAGGCAGGTCTGCAGCTCTGGGGAGAATGTGTACCTTGGATCAACTGAAAGCACCCGAGTCCGATTCCACAGAGAATGTGCCAATCCGGACGTCTCAGATCGCGTCGTATCGCGACGAAGGCGAACTGCGCGCTATGCGATTTGCCATGCGGATCTCGCTTGCCTTCGGCGTGCTGATGTTGGTCGGCAAGATGGCTGCGTACATCATGACAGGCTCGGCTGCCATCCTGTCGGATGCAGCAGAGTCTGTGATTCACGTGGTCGCGGTGGCATTCGCGGCGTTCAGCTTGCGCCTTAGTACCAAGCCAGCAAAGCCAGGGTTCCTCTACGGCTACGAACGCATAACATTCTTCTCCGCCGGATTCGAAGGCGCCATGATCGTGCTGGCGGCAATCTTCATTCTGTACGCCGCTATCGAGAAATGGTTGACCGGCTTGCAACTGGAGAACCTGGGAGCGGGCACGCTCCTGGTGCTGGCGGCCGGTGTCCTCAACGCCGGATTGGGGTGGTACCTGATCCGTATGGGGCGGCGCACCAACTCGCTCATCCTTGAGGCGAACGGCAAACACGTGCTCACGGACAGTTGGACCAGTTTTGGTGTGGTGGTCGGGCTCGGGTTGGTGATGCTGACCAACTGGAAGCCTTTCGATCCACTCCTGGCGATTGCGGTGGCGATCAATATTCTCTGGGCAGGCGGGCACTTGGTGTGGCGCTCGGCTGTAGGCCTGCTTGACCATTCAGACCCTGAAATAGGACGAGAGATTCGCGGCAAGCTGGATGCCCTCTGCAGCGAGTTGGGCCTGCAATATCACGGTGTTCGCTACCGCACAACGGGGTATAGGCAGCTCATCGAAGTGCACCTATTGTTCCCGCACTCCATGGCCGTCGGCGAGGCACATCGGCTGGCGACGCTGCTGGAAGAACGCTTGCCGCCTGAACTCAGCGTGCCGGCCGAAGTCTTCACCCATCTGGAATCGGAGGAAGACCACGCGGCCGTGCATACGAAGGAACACTACACAGGAAGGCCGGAGTAGAACTCCCTGCGAGGCTCTTGATCGGAACGGTAACGGCCCTGCGCCGCATCGAAACGGGTTACGCCCTGCGCGCGATCGGCCTAGGGATTGCAACGGGAAGCGCCGTCCTGCTGGCGCTCTCTGTGCGGACAGGCAAAGCGGCGCTACGCGATCTTGTTCTCTCGTTCAGGAACTCATCGCGAAATGCTTTTCTCAACTGGTCTCAGGTGACGGCTTGCGTTACGGGTTGAACCCAGGAAGGTCCACCCGTCTCGCGATGTGATCCTTAATCCAGTGTGCGTCCCACCATTCCTTCGGATCGATCTGAACGCCGTCGAGCTGCATCGCGAAATGGATGTGGTCGCCTCCAGCCATGCCGGTCTGGCCGCTTACGCCCATCACTTGGCCTTGCTTCACCGTGTCGCCTTCATGGACATCAATCCTGCTGAGGTGGCCATAGATCGTCTGTAGTCCATAGCCGTGGTCGAGGACGATGCAGTTGCCGTAAATTCCCAGAGGCGCCGCATAAACGACCGTGCCGTCATTCGATGCTTCCACACCGACGTGCTCCGTGACTGCCAGGTCGTATCCCAAGTGAACCTGCTGATCGATCTTCTGGCCGTGATAGATGTAATTTCTCACGTCGGCAAAGTTAGCCTCAGCCTGGGAGTGAGGCTGCCGGATGAAAGGCCGGGACCACAGAAACCTGTCGGCGGTCTTGAACTGCAGATCGGAAAGC
>Ga0207927_1001349_pt1 | contig 10555 bp, 9 predicted proteins | sample NGESurdeep072012_2_FD_184456 | JGI IMG/M metagenome (GOLD analysis project Ga0207927, IMG submission 184456) | Arctic peat soil microbial communities from Barrow, Alaska - NGEE Surface sample 210-2 deep-072012 (SPAdes) | ecosystem: Environmental > Terrestrial > Soil > Wetlands > Peat ... | reverse complement strand
AGCAATGCACATTTCCACCGCGCGACGACTACGACGAAAAGGGGACATTTCTAACGAGCTTTATCAGGGGACATTTCTAAGGAGTCTTGACAGCGGCTGCTTTTTTCGTGTCGTAGCTCCATGAAAGTGTCCCCTCGATAACTCGATAGAAGTGTCCCCTCTGGAGAGAGGGGGCGCGATGGAGAAGATCGTGGGGCTGAGCACGAAGGGGAGGGCGCGGCTGGTGGAGCTCGAGCAGGTGAAGGCGGGGCGGCAGGCGGTGGTGGCTGCTGCCGAGCGGCTGGAGATTGTACCGCACCCGATTTCCTGGACAGTTGACGGCGCTAATCACGCCGCCTCCTGGAGGAGCTCCCGATGCGCAACGGCCGGTGTCCGGTAGCCGAGGCGCTCGATGAGCCACTCGTGGTTGTAAAGATCGATGAAAGCGGCGATACGTGCCCGAGCCTGCTCGAGGTCTTCGAAGTCGAAGAGCCAGAGGCATTCCTCCTTCACGGTCCGCATGAAACGCTCGGCCACGCCGTTGCACTGGGGCTCGGCGACGAAGGGGTGGGAGAGTTCGATTCCGAGCCAGCGCGTCTCGCCTTCGAAAAGTGGGATGTGTATTGAGCGCCCCAGTCCAGCCGCAGCTTCAGCCCGGCGGCGATGGTTCGATCTCTCCGTCACGATCGTTCCGTCGTGAGCAGCGTTGCCGTGGACGCGGCGCGTTCTCTGGGGCACGAGCAGGCGGTCCTGGCGCATCAGACGAAGGACCCGGCCCCTGCCCATGACGATTCCGCGCTTATTGAGGCGGCAATGCACCTTGCGGTGGCCTTCCCCGACGAACGGGCAGGTTTCGATCTCGCTGCGAATCAACTGCAGAAGCGATTCGTCCGAAACCTCCGGCCGCGGGCCCGGCTTCACGCTCACCGCGTCGGCATCCCGCCCATTCGCCGCCGCGTAACCGCTCGAGCGGGCCAGGCGATAGACGCTGCAGATCATCGTGAAGGGATACCGCCGGTTCGTGGCCGCACTGACACGTTCTTTCATCGCCCGAGCTTCTTCAGGTCGTCCCCGAAACCCCTTTTTTCAGGAGCCCCTCAGCGAGCTCCAACTCCATCATCAGCTCGCCCACTTTCGCGCGGGCGCGCGTCAGTTCGCGCTCCTGGTCCGGCTCGCCTCGGCTCCTGAGGTGGCCCTTGCCGCCCTCGACGAAAACACGCCGCCACTCCTCGAGCTGGTGCGCCGGCACGCCGATCTCACGCGAGACCGTCGCCACGTCTTCCCCGCGCACCAGCCGCAAGACCACATCGGCCTTCCGCCCCGACGTCCACCTCTCCGCCCCTTCGCCGGCCTCAGTGGCCGCCACCTCGCCTCCGGCTTCGGTCGCGTCCACCGAGGCCCCCTTGAATCGCCTCCGCATACGAACCTCCTCGGACACCAAGATGTCTTATCACCTGTCCAAGAAAACCCGATGCGGTCTACCGAGCGCCGACCCGAAAGCAAGGCCGAGAAGGTGCGAGGCGCGCGGCCGCAAATGAACTGATACGCTTCGCGAAAGCTCGAGGAGGCATTATGAAACGCGTCGTCACCCTCGGAGCCGCCGTGGCCACCGTCATGTGTCTTCTGACCTTTGCCAACGCCACCCGCGCAGCCTCAACGGCCGAAGACGCGCGCTTCATGACTGAAGTGAAAAAGGTCACGCAGAAGAAGGACCTTCAGGGATTGCTGGCCATGGTGTGCTGGGATCAGGTGGACGCTAAGACGAGAAAAATGGTGGAAGGGCACCTCAAAGACGTGCTGAAGGCACCAGTGAAAGACGTTGCGTTGGAGGACTACGCTGACTTCCCGTTCAAAGCGAATCTGAAGGTCATCAAGAGGCTTCGATTCGTCGCCAACGACAACGAGAGCAGCTTTGTGCCCGTGGGAGAGAAAGCCGAAAAGCTGATGATCGCCGTCACCGTGGAGTGACGGTCTCTTTTCCCGCGTCAACCCACAGCCATCCACTCGGGGATCCTTCAGGAAAAAGGGTCGATTCCCCGAACCTAAATCGCCGTCCGGACGGAATCTCCGGCTATGGGGCTGGATCGAGAAAAAAACCGGATGCGTGACTCGGGTGCGCCACAGCCCCCGTCAATTCCCATTGCACCCCGACGGGCATAGTTCCAGTCGACCCACCTACGAGCTCAGGTACAGTCAGATCGTGAACTTCTTTTCGTCCATAGGAGACGACGTCGAGACGCTTGATGCGGTGTTAACCGCCCGCTCCGGAGATGCTCCCACCCGACTGGCTTTTTCCGCCGCCGCGGAAACAGTTACTTACGCGGAGCTGCGGGCCGAGACCGCGGCCCTCGCCAGTGGCCTGGCCCGCCTTGGCGTCGCGTGCGGCGACCGAGTCGTCCTCGTGCTGCCCGCGGGTCTGACCTTCATCCGCGCTTTCTTCGCCTTGCAGCGCCTGGCGGCGGCTCCCTGTGCTCTGGATCCTAACGTCCCGCCTCGGACGACTGCCGCCCGAGCCACTCGGGTGCGGCCACGACTCGTGCTGACCGCCGGTGCCGGAGCCGAAAGGGTCGCAGCGGCTTGTGGTGCAGTCGGGCTGCCTGTGGTTGACCTCGCCACGGTGCCGCGAACCGCACCCTTCCGCGAACAGCGAGGTTGTGGAAATGACGTCGCTTTCCTGCAGCTGACGTCGGGGACGAGCGGCGAACCAAGGGCCGCAGTCATCACCCAGAAAAACGTTCTCGCCTCGCTCCGCGCCGCCCGCGAGCTCTTGGCGATTGAGCCGAAGGACATCCTCGTGAGCTGGGTACCTCCTTGGCACGATCTCGGCCTACTCCGTTTTGTCCTCGGCCCCGTGTACTTCGGAACGCCGTGCCATCTGGTGCCGCCCGCCATCCGCACCCTCGGTCAGTGGCTCGCCAAGGCGTCGGAGGTCCGCGCAACGATCCTCGGCGCACCGGATTTCGCCTACCGGCTGGCGGCCCGACTTGTAGATCCGCACGGACTCGACTTGTCGTCACTGCGCTTCGCCACCGACGGCGGAGAACCGGTTCGGCAGAGCACGATCGTCGAGTTCGAGGAGCGCTTCCGTGTACCCGGCGTGATCCGTCCCGGTTACGGTCTGGCGGAGGCCACCCTCGGTGTGACCTGCCTGCGTCCCGGAGAGACGCTGCGCGTTGACAGCCACGGCAACGTCTCCTGCGGCCGGCCTTTTCCGGGAGTCGAAGTGCGCATCGCTGGATCGGACGTCGTCGAGACCGGCCGGGTGGGGGAAATACTCCTGCGTGGCCCGGCTTGCTTTGCCGGCTACTTCGATGCGCCCGAGGCGAGCCATCAGATTCTAAGAGGCGGTTGGCTGCACACCGGCGACGTTGGAGTTCTCGACGCAGACCGGCACCTGTACGTCCTCTCCCGCGAGCGCGCTCTCCTCAAGAGAGGGGGGGTCCCCCTGGCACCTCGAGAACTGGAAGAGCCGGCGGAGCGCCTGCGAGGAGTACGGGTTGCCGCTGCCGTCGGGTTACCGCCCGCAGGCGAAGGAGCGAGTGAGGAAATCGTGCTGGCGGTCGAGGTCGATCCCGCTTACGACTACTCGCCCTCGCAACTTGCCGCGGCTGCGGCAGCTACGGTAGAGAGGACCGTCGGCTTCCCGGTCGAAACGGCGATGGTCCTTGCGCCGCGAAGCATCCCGCGTACCGCCAACGGCAAGATCCGCTACCAGGAACTGCGCCGCAAGCTGGCCGATGGCGAGCTGGACCGAGAAGGGGCGATCCTCTTCACCATGCGTCGGTCGCCGTGTTGACGACCGTCGGGCGGCATACTCACCCCACGGGTAGTCCCGTCGAACGGATAGGCCGGGAGCTACTTATCGCTGGATAGGACGAGCCGGTGGAGCAGGCCCAGTCCCATCTCGCCAGGATCGCTCCGCAAGTAATTCTCGAGCCAGCCGGTCGCGGCTGTAGCCAATTTCCTCTCACAGATCTCGGGGCTTGAGAAGCCATCCGCGACCAGCTCGTCACCGACCTCGACCTCCACGGTGCCGCCGTACCAGCGCGCCGCCAGCGGTACCAGCGGAACGCCAGCGAGCCGCGCCATGGCAAAGGGTCCCCGGGCCAACTCCAATGAGCGGCCGAGAAAGGGCACCGTCAGACTCGGGCCAGATACGAAGTCCAGGGCCGAAGCGACGACTCCGCAAGCCCGCAGATGGGCCATGGCACGGGAGAACACGAGCGCTCGCTGTTGGGTGCTTCCCTCGATTGTCAGCACAGTGAGCGTCGGGACGGCTGGGCTTCGAAGGCCGAGGCGCAGGGCGAGTACCGGTACCGGTAGCCACTCGAAAACCGCCCCGAGGGCATGCGGAGCACCGACGTGGAAAAAACCCAGGATGAGTGGCGGATGGAGACGTGAGAGCACCGGGGCCGGTCGAGGCATTAGCCCCGGCAACATTCGGTCTCCGTCTTTCTCCAGGTACCTGGCGAGGATGCGATTCCGGGCCTCAATCCCTCCGATTTTCCAAGCAACCGTTGCCGCTTCGTGCCGGCTAAGCGACGGGAACAGGGTGTGGACCTGTTCCGGACTCGGCCAGCGCTGCGAAAGGCGATTGCGCAGGCGTCCGACGTGACCGCCGGCGGATAACGAGAGCTGCGGCCAATGTTCGGCCACGTGGCTCAGACAACGCTCCAAGAAATCAAAGGAGCGCCGAGCCGCCTGGCTCACCGGCATGCGCTGGCTCGAACGTGTTCCGCCAGGAGGCCGACAGTCAGCGGGGGGCCATCGAGGAGCGCCAGCGGTGGTGGGAGGCGAAAAAGCCGTTCACACTCAAGGAGCAGTTCGACGAGAGCGATCGAGTCCAGTCCGAGGCCGCCCTCCCCAAGCTGCAATTCATCCGGCAGATCGTCGAGGTCCTTGGCCCGCGGGACCCGTTTTCGCAGGATTTCCCTTACGCCGTCGGCAGGCGTAATCTTTGCCTTCATCGGAGGCATTCTATGGGCTCTGTGTTTGCCGCCCGCGGATATCCTCCCCGATTCCTCGTGTTCTTTTGCCTAGAAGCCCCTTACGCCGAATTGCCAGAAGAGGAACGCGAAGACGTCAGCTAGCTGCTCGTAGGCCTGTTTCTTGGTCGAACCGATGCCATGACCGGCATCGTAGTCGACGCGCAGCAGGACGGGTTTGCCGCTGGTCGACGCCGCCTGCAGCCGCGCCGCCATCTTCCCGGCTTCCCACGCGTCAACGCGAGGATCGTTGATGCCTGTCGTGACGAGCGTGGCCGGATACGCGGTCCCGTCCTTGACGTGGTGGTAGGAGCTCATCGCGTACAGAGCCTTGAACCCCTCCTCGGTTTTCACCGAGCCGAACTCGGGGATGTTGGGCACGCCGTTCGCCGAAAGTTCCACCCTCAGGGAGTCTGAAACGGGGACCATGTCGATTGCGGCGCCAAAAAGGTCCGGGCGCTCGGTGATGGAGCGGCCGACGAGAATGCCACCGGCACTGCCGCCCATGATTGCCAGACGCGGTGTTGCTGTGTACCTGTTGGCGATCAGCCATTCGGCGCAGGCGATCGCATCCTTCCACGTGTTCGGTTTCGTCGCCTTGTAGCCGCCCTTGTACCAGTCCTGACCGTACTCGCCGCCACCACGAACGTGTGCAAAGGCAAGGATCCCGCCACGCCGGAACCACGGCAGAAACGTCGGGCGGTAGACCGGGGTCTGCGAGATCCCGTAGGCGCCGTAACCGTAGAGGATCGTCGGATTGGCGCCGTCGAGCTTGAGGCCCTTCGGATAGACGATGGACAGTGGCACGAGCGTCCCGTCGCGCGACGGCACCTTGACCTCGGTCGCAACGAGCTCGTCCAGATTGTCGTAAGGCCCCTGCGGCTGCAACCCGGTGTCGGTGATCCTGGAGGTCCGCGGATCATAGGAATAGAAGCCGCCGTAGCGGGTCCACGCGCCGGCTTCGTAGATCACCCCCTGAACGCGGGCATCGGCGGCGAGCGCGGGGATGTCGGCGTCGAACGGCAGCGTCACGGCGATCGGCTTGGCGTCCGCCGTGTACGGCACGCGCAGCAAGTCGCTTGTCGAGCCGTTCATCCGGCGGACATAGAGCGCGTCCTTAGCGGCGGCGAGGCCGGTGACGACCGACTCGCTCGGCGGTACCACCATGCTCGCCTTCGCGAGGTCGGGCTCCTTGAGATCGAGCTTCAGCACCTTGAAGCGGGACGCGCCCTTGTGGGAGAGCAGGTAGAGGTCGTCGCCGATCAGCGTCAGGTCGGTCACGTCGTCGCTCGGATCGACGACTTTCTTCCAGTCTGGCTTGCCGGCGGCGAGCGACTCGATCGTCGCGACGTAGATCGTCTGCTCGCGCTCGACGCCATTGGCGACCACGCCAACCGCGTGGCGGGATCCGGGGATGGTGGCGGCGGACGGGATTGAAGCGGGGTCGATCGTGACGCCCGGCGCGACGCCCGGGCCGAGGATCGCGACGTCTTTTTCGGGATCGCTGCCCAGTGGATGCAGATACACACGGCTGTTGACGTACTTCTCGGCCGGCGGCGCGTCGGGTGCCAGCTTCTGCAGCCGGTTGTAGAGCAGCCGATTGTCGCTCGTCCAGCCGGGCGGGCCGAAGTTGGCGCGGTCGATCAGGTCACCGGTTTCCTTCCCGGTCGCGACGTTCTTCACGTGCAGCACCGACTGCTCCGAGCCGCCGAGCGAGAGGCCGTAGGCGATGTACTTGTTGTCGGGTGACGGCGAGAACCAGTCGATCGCGTAATGCTGGTTTTCCGGACCCTTCATGGCTTCCGGATCCACCAGCAACCGCTCCTTGCCGCCGATCCCCTTGCGCACGTAGAGCTTCGGAATGTTCTCGCTCGCGAGGCGCTTGTAGTAGTAGATGTGGTTGCCGTTGACTTGGATGCCGAACGTGCGCGACGGCGCGGCGTCGCCATATTTCTGAATCTCGGAGAGCAGCACGGCACGCTGCGGAATCCGGTCGATAACGACGCGCGTGTAGTCGGCCTGCGCCTTCATCCACGCGACCACTTCCGGGTCCTTCATGTCCTCCATGTAGCGGTATGGATCGGTTACCGCGACGCCGAAATAGGTGTCCGTGACGTCCTTCACCGGCGCGACGTGCGGTTTCGTCTGCGCGGTCGCGACGCTGGCCGTGAGCGCGCAGAGGAGGGCGGTAACCCGCGGAAAGGGAATCGAGCGGCGCAACGACATCGGAACCTCCGTAGAGACGAAACGTGCGCGCAATCATATGACTCTTGGCATAGCGGATCCTCTGCCTGCCGAGGGCGGCCTTCCTGTTCGGGGCCCCGCTTGCGCCCACCGCTAAACCCGACCATGAAAATTCCTATAGGGCCGAAATGGAAATTGCGGGGGTTTCGTGTCTAAAGCCCGTGTAGTCAGAAGGGTTTCCGTGTAGTGCGCCGATGGCCTACTGCCTGTCGTAAACGAGCACGGCCCTGCTTGGCTCGCCCTTTCCGTCCGTCTTGTACGAATCGGTGAAGCTCTTGCCGTCCGCCGCGACCGTGTGCGTGCCGGTCCACGCTGTCTTGCTGTCCCGCACGGCGCCGAACCTGTCGACCCAGGGCGACGCGAGCAGCGCGCGCACTGTGAAAGCGTACGAGCGGCCGTCCACCGGCGTGATCGATATCGTGTAGGCGACCTGCGCGCCGCGGACGGCGTAGGGGTACGGCTTCCCGTCGAGGCGCGCCTCGAATTCCATGAACGTGGGGTTGCCATGCGCGTCCGTGCCTTCGTAGCGCGCATGGAGGAGCCCGCCCCCCCGGTCCTCGTAGACGCGAGTCTGACTCTTCGCCGTCCACGCTTCGGTCTTCGACTTCTCGAGGTTCAGCTTCCACGTCCCGACGGCGGACTGGACGTGGATGTCCTCGGCCCCCGCGACGGAGACAGAGCCAAGGAACGCGGCGGCGACGGCGAGCTTCAGAAGGCGGCGCATGAATCCTCTCTTCCCTAGGGCGATTTGACGCGCAGCTTATGCCGTGCACGGACCGCTCGGCAACGGATCGCGCCGGCCGCCACGTGACGAATACGGGCGCTGAAGGGGCGCAAAGGGAATTGCCGGGGGCTGTGGCGGGTAGAAACCAGGGTCACGCCCTCGGTCTATTCGTCTCCGAGCGCCAGGAGGGCCGCAACCCCCTCCGCACGCCTACAACTCATCGCACCGCTCGCATAGGCACTGACCGTCCGGTAGCAGCGTGTGACCGTCGATCGCGAGCCGAATGCGTTGACCGCAGGTTGAGCATAGGGTCGGCCTAAACGACGGTGGGTTCTCCAGCTTTACGAAGTTCCACTGGTTTGTCCCGTCGGCTCGCCGCGTAGGTCTGGGCGCCTAGCGAAGGGTCTGGAGGGGATCGACGAGTGCGCTCCTGGCAGGCATACCACGACGAGACCTCTGGTTTGTGCGCGCCAACGAGCATCGCAATTCCCATTGCGCCCCTACAGGCGGATGCATCTGCATCGTGGCGGCGTCCCCGCCGGCGCCCGATCCTCATAGGTCCCGAACATCCGGAGGAGTGTCCCATGCCGACAGAAGCGAAGAAGCAGACCCCGAAAAAGGCCCCAGCGAAAGACGTTTTCGTCTATTCGAACCCGTTCCCGAAGGGCGAGGACACGATGAAGTACCGCCTCGTCTCGGGTCCGAAGGGTTTCGTCAAGAAGGCGAAGTTCGCCGGCAAGCCCGTCCTCGTCGTGGACCCGAAGGCCCTCACGATCCTCGCGCACGAGGCGATGCGCGACGTGTCGTTCCTCCTCCGGCCGAAGCACCAGCGGCAAGTTGCCGCGATCCTCCAGGATCCCGAGGCCTCGCCGAACGACCGCTTCATGGCGACGGCCCTCCTCCGTAACGCCGTCGTCTCCGCGAAGTTCGAGCTGCCGTTCTGCCAGGACACCGGCACGGCGACGGTCGTCGGCTGGAAGGGCCAGCAGGTCTGGACGGGAGCCGACGACGCCGCGCTCCTCTCGAAAGGGATCTGGAAGACCTACACCGAGGAGAACCTCCGCTACTCGCAGACGGCCGCGCTCACGATGTACGACGAGGTCAACACCGGCAATAACCTGCCGGCGCAGATCGACATCTTCGCGACGCCGGGCATGGAATACAAGTTCCTGTTCGTCGCGAAAGGGGGAGGCTCGGCGAACAAGAGCGCTCTTTTCCAGGAGACGAAAGCGCTCCTGAACCCCGCGAGCCTCGAGGCGTTCCTCGTCGAGAAGATGAAGAGCCTCGGCACGGCGGCGTGCCCGCCGTACCACATCGCGTTCGTCGTCGGTGGGACGTCCGCCGAGGCGTGTCTCAAGACCGTCAAGCTCGCCTCGACGGGCCACTACGACTCGCTCCCGACGACGGGCGACAAAACCGGTCGCGCGTTCCGCGATCCGGAGCTGGAGAAGAGGCTGCTCGAGAGGGCGCAGAAGCTCGGCCTCGGAGCGCAGTTCGGCGGAAAGTACTTCGCGCACGACATCCGGGTCATCCGTCTGCCGCGGCACGGCGCGTCCTGCCCGGTCGGGATGGGCGTCTCCTGCTCGGCCGACCGCAACGTTCTCGCGAAAATCGACGCGAAGGGCCTCTGGCTCGAGGAACTGGAACGCCATCCCGAGGCGCTCCTCCCCGTCCACACGGGCGCGAAGCAGCACGCGGGCCTCGTGAAGATCGACCTGAACCAGCCGATGAAGGAGATCCTTACGGAATTGTCGAAGTACCCCGTCTCGACACCGCTCGCGCTCACGGGCCGCCTCGTCGTCGCGCGCGACATCGCGCACGCGAAACTGAAGGAGCGGCTCGACGAAGGAAAGGACCTGCCGCAGTACTTCAAGGACCATCCCGTCTACTACGCCGGCCCCGCGAAGACGCCGAAGGGCAAGGCCTCGGGCTCCTTCGGACCGACGACGGCCGGACGCATGGACTCGTACGTCGATCTCTTCCAATCCAGGGGCGGCTCGATGGTCATGATCGCGAAAGGCAACCGGAGCCCGAAAGTGACCGAGGCATGCAAGAGGCACGGCGGCTTCTACCTCGGCTCGCCGGGCGGCCCGGCCGCGCTCCTCGCCGAGGAGAACATCAGGAAGGTCGACGTCCTCGAGTTCCCCGAGCTCGGCATGGAAGCTGTGTGGGCGATCGACGTCGTCGACTTCCCCGCGTTCATCCTCGTGGACGACAAGGGAAACGACTTCTTCCAGAAGATCGCGTAGCTCAGGGCCGGAAGCGGGCCGCCTCGATCCCGTAACGCTTGAGGCGGTAGCCGAAGATGCGCTCGGTCGTCTGCAGCAGGCGCGCCGCTCTCGCTCGGTTTCCCCGCGCGATCTTCAGGCTGTCGAGGAGCAGGTCCTTCTCGTACGCTTCGACCGCCGCTCCGAGCGACTGGCGCGGCAGCGTCCCCGAGACCTCGGCGGTCTGCAGCGTCGGGGGAAGGTGGTGGGCGTGGAGAACGCCGCCGTCACACACGAGGACGGCCCGCTCGATGCAATTCTCCAGCTCGCGAACGTTCCCCGGCCAGTGATAGCTCATGAGGACGTCGATCGCCGGCGTCGAGACACGCCTCACGTCCTTGCGATGCCGCGTCGCG
>Ga0207927_1001342_pt1 | contig 10599 bp, 9 predicted proteins | sample NGESurdeep072012_2_FD_184456 | JGI IMG/M metagenome (GOLD analysis project Ga0207927, IMG submission 184456) | Arctic peat soil microbial communities from Barrow, Alaska - NGEE Surface sample 210-2 deep-072012 (SPAdes) | ecosystem: Environmental > Terrestrial > Soil > Wetlands > Peat ... | reverse complement strand
CAGAAAAGTTTATCAAATCCATGGCCGAGCCCCATCTCATCGGTATCCATCGGCTCAACGTCACCCTGAGCATCGGCATCAGTCTCTACCCGGACGACGGCGAGGACGCCGAAGCGGTTCTCACGAACGCCGACACCGCGATGTATCACGCCAAGAGAGGCGGACGGAATAACTACCAGAGGTTTACTCGGGAGATGAGCGCCCGTTTAGTCGTGCGGCAATCCGTCTAAGTATTGCTGCGCCATGCGCTTGGGTGGGCGCCGTTTCGGTCCAGTGCTGCCCCGACCGGTCTGCCGAACGCGAGCGGGCTATGAAGAAATCAGTGCGACGTTCATGTTGAAGTTTGGCAGTACGCCCGGACTTATGATGCTCGGCGTGGAAGCGTCAAATCACTTTTGAGATACGGTTAACTGGCATGCAGCAGCACGGATTGCGGAGAACGTGCCAGAAGTACTCTGGCGGTTGCGCCAAGCGAGAGCGTTTCGCCGGGGCGTTGGGTTACGCCGAGGACGACCAAGCTATAGGTACCGCGATTAATCTCCTCCACGATGGCCTCAGCGGGTTGCCGTCCCACTCGCAAAAGCGGTCGTAGTGGGGGCCCATACTGTTGTGCGAGATCGGCCATCTCCCTCAATATGGCTTCCTCTCCGCCGCGCAAAGCACGCGTCAGACTCAAGTTTCGGTTCCATACCTTTCGTAATGGGACCTCCGATACGTAAAGCGCCGTTACGGAACCGTGACAGGCCTGTGCGAGCGCTAGCGCGACCTCGGCCGCCCGACGTGAATGGGCGGTGCCGGTCACGGGAATTAGAATATTAAGTCGGCTGGTTAGCGGCTGCTTTGCAAGTACGCCCCGCGCGAAGACGAGCGCGACATGCCCGTCGAACGCCGATGCGACGTCAGAAACATTCCCGTGAATGACCCCACTCGCATCGGTACCCGGCTCGGTACCAATCCACAGCAAATCAAAGCCCTTCTTCGACACCTCAGCAATGGCTGCGTGGGTATCGAAGGCACGAGGCGCTTTTGCAACCTGAATTGATCCCGATAGCCGCTCCGTGTCAGCGCTCGGGAGCACGGCGGCCGCCATCGCCACCTCCACCGCGGCCGCTTCGGGGCGCCCGCCGGCCATAACGGCCCCTGGCTCGCGCTGCAGTGGCACTACCGTGGTCGGCATTCCCCATGCGCCCGCCAGAAGACCCACGCAGCGGGCCGCTAGATTACCGCTCGGGCTTTGGTCAACGGCGGCGAGCAATCGTTCTAGGCTAGGCACATAGCCGCGCGCCTCGAAGGCAACCCGCACGAGCCGCCGGGTCTCCTCAGCGGTAATCGGCACGCGCGCGAGCGCCCAGCGCAACGTGGGTGGCATCGCCAATGTTGTAACCAACGCCATCGTCACGATGAGCGTAAACAGTGTGGTGTTCAAAGCACCCACGGCAAGGCCCAGCGTGGCGAGAATCACTTCCGTGGAGCCGCGCGCATTCATTCCACAGCCGAGCGCGAGCGATTCCCGGGCGCTAAGTGCGCCAAGCCGCCCACCGATATAGGTTCCCGAAAACTTGCCCACGCTGGCAGCTACGATGAACGCCGCCGCCCAACCGAGCAGCGCTGGGTGTTTCAGGATCGCCAGATCAGCCGCTAGGCCGGCGAGTCCAAAAAATACCGGCATGAAGAGCGCCACAATCAGGCCACGCAGCTGCTCCTCAATGTGATGCGTCAGGATCGGTGAGCGGCCGATCAGCATTCCCGCGACGAACGCTCCCAGCACGGTGTTCACGCCCAACGCATTGGTCAATAGTGAGAACAGGCCCATGACGATGAGAATCACGGTGATGACAGCCATCTCACTTTTGAGGTAATCGTTCGCGATGCGAATCAAGAACGACACGACCCGCCGTCCAAGGGTGAAGCTAAGAACAAGAAACAGCAGCGTGCCGATCACGGTCTGGATAACGGCTCGGCCGTCGATATGACCGCGCTGCGCAAGGCCGAGAATTGCTGCGAGGAAAATCCACCCAACCGTGTCGTCCAAAATCGAAGCGGCAAGAAGGACTTGGCCGACACGCCGATGCTCAAACGACATGTTGCGCACTATGACGGCAACAATTTTCACGGAAGAGATCGATAAGGCTGTCCCGCAGAACAATGCGGTGATCAAGCGCCCGCCCGGGCTCGGCAAGAGCGCGCTCGGAAGAAATTCACCCAGGGCGAACCCCGCGACAAAGGGCACGGCGATGCCGAAGATGGACACGGTCATGGCAGGGCGTCGTACTTTGCTGACGGCCGCGAGATCGGTCTCCATGCCGGTAAGCAGCAAAAGCATCAGTACGCCCAACTGGGCCACGGCCTCAATCATGCGGCTTTGGCCCGCGTCGCTCGGAAACAGTGCCTGCTGGGCGATCGGATACAACGACCCAAAGACGGAGGGACCCAATAAAATGCCGCCCAGCAATTGACCCATGACCGCCGGCTGTCCAATGCGCAGCATGAGTTCGCCCAATAAACGTCCCACCAACAACAGCGCGATCAGCTGCGCTATGAAAAGCGCGCTGGAGTGGCTACCCGATTCTGTCGCGGCGACGGCAGCCATTGGGTACATAAGGGCGGCGCCGCATAGCAACGCAGTGAGCGTGGGACGCCGATACCCATTAATGCGATGCAGGCGTCGAGTGCGGCAACCGCTATCCGCGGTATGGGTTAATTTGAGCATTAGGGTGTTGTGAATCGTATTGCTTCGGTTTCAGGCTCGCGGCGTGGCTTGCGATCTCCATAGTGCCCTACTCGAGGGCGTTTGGCCGTCATGTGGGCAATAGACGGCTCGAAGCAGCCTCGAATAACCTTCATGCATAGCGCGTGGGGCGTTACCGGCTTGGAGAGGCCGCTGCGCTTGACTGCTAACTGACAGGCCCGGTTCGATGAGCGGGATGCCGCACATGCGGATCACACGGGGTCCGTTACCGGCACCCACAAGGATCGACGGACACCCGGTCGCGGCCCGCAGGCGGTCTGCACAATACCTGTGCTCAGCTTGTTCAACTGCGAATCTCTGAAGATGGGAATCGATGGGCCTTGCATTTTCTGACCAGTTATAGTCATATATAGTCATGAAACAAGTGGGTATCGCCGAACTCAAGTCCCGGCTGAGCGAATTTCTTCGCATCGTACAGGGCGGTGAGTCGATCGCAGTCCTGGACCGCAATCGAGCGGTTGCGCAGATCGTTCCGATGCGCGAACACTCCGGCCTGCGTATCCGCAAGCCGGCTACCGATTCACCGAAGCCGAACAAGGTTTCGCTGCCAAAGTCGATCATCCAAAAGATCGACGTCGTCCAATTGTTGCTGGAGGAGCGACAGAGTCACAGATGATCGCCTATATCGACTCATCGGTACTGCTGCGCCTAGCGCTTGGACAGCCGAACTCTTTGCCGGAGTGGCGGCAGATCGATCGCGGAGTTTCTAGCGCGCTGATTGCGGCCGAGAGTCTGCGCACCTTGGATCGGTTGCGAATCCGCGCCGGACTGTCAGATACGGAAATTGCCAGACGCCGCGCTACGATTCTTAACCTCATAAACTCGTTGGAGTTGATCGAAATCGACTCGATCGTACTAGACCGCGCAGCGCAGCCGATGCCGACGGAGCTAGGCACCCTCGATGCGATTCATCTTGCGTCAGCACTGCTCTGGAAGGATGCGATGGGTATCGATCCGGTCATGGCAACTCACGACGAAGCGCTCGGATTGGCGGCGCAAGCGCATGGCCTAACGGTGCTGGGAACCTAAGGCGCGATCCTGACCGGTCGCCTACAGGAGCGGCGGCGCTGAACGCGGGGGCCGTGCCGGCGATGCCCATGATCACCGAGTCGCCGAGGCCAAGAGCGTTCGCCGCCAGACGGCTATTCGCGCTCATCAATTGCCCGACGTCGCACGCCGCGATGCGGGTCGGCCCGCACCTCGGGTGGGTGTTTCTTCAGACATTGCGCCTCCCCAGGCTTCCCGGCGTCGTCATGCGCAGAATGCTCTGCAGAGGCTTCGGACTGCAACTCACCACCGGCAGTCAGCTGCTTCCCGCCCGGCGACGGAGCCTCAAATGGCCGAGGGTCTCAGGTCGACCCTCTGCTGCCCGTCGAGATTGTCGGCCTTTGATCTTCAATTTTACGGACCCCTCATTCTCTCGCAGCACCCGTCGTCCCAACGCAAATTCCGATGGCGACTATGTTGATTCGGCTCAAGGAGCGACCGGTAAATCGATGAAACTAGCATGCTCCGGCGTGCGATAGACGTGCTGGCGCGCCTTGACGTAGTCGCTCGGTTTCGCGAGGAAAATATTCTCCACAAAGGTCTGCGGATTGCGGTCATAGAGAGGGAACCAGCTCGATTGAATTTGTATCATGATCCGGTGCCCAGGCAGGAACACGTGATCGGCAGGGGGAAGTTTCAGGGAATATGCAATCACTTTGTTGGCAGGAATCGCTGTCGGTTTCGCGGGATCGTCCCGATAGCGGCCGCGCAGAATATCCATTGCGATCGGCAGCTCATAGCCGCCTAATTCCACCTGGCCCGGAACTTCGTCGGGATAAACATCGATGAGTTTCACGACCCAATCGGAATCGGTGCCGCTCGTTGCAGCGAATAGGTGGGCGATCGGCTGCCCGGCGATGCGCACCGTTTTCTTGAGTCGAATCAACAGGTCGGCAAGATCGTCGTGACGGTCTGATTTTCAGTAACCGGCATAGCCGTTGCGGGTCGGATTGGCAAGAATTCGGGTCCGCTGACGGAACGATTGCGCGCCGACTGAGGCATGGCACCGCACTGCACGGTTTCGTCGGGTGACCCCCTGATCTGCGGCCACCTGCTTTTGGCCCGACTGCCGTAGTAACACCGTGAATGAGTACTATCGACCCTTCCCGCCCGCCGTGACCGTCAGCTCTGGGGCAGCGAGAACGCGCTCTCAGAGCATATAGCGTGTCATACCATATGGTGCTTTACTCAAGCTTCGTCCGTACCGATACCTTAGCGCCAGACTTGGAATGTCGGACAACCGTTGCAATGATGGGGTGGAGACGTCGAGCTGCCAACGTCGCAAAATCTCGTTCCAATTCGCGAAAGTTTTTAATCAAGGCGTCGCCAAATTCGGTGACTAGCATGCCGCCTCCGTCCTTGCCTCCCGTGCTTGCCACCGTCACGGGCTCCCGGAAAGATTGCTTCAGGCTCTCCACCAAGAGCCACGCACGACGATAACTCATCCCAATGTTGCGCGCCCCTTGTGACAGAGAACCGCAATCTCGAATGGCTTCGAGAAGACAGATTTTGCCCGGCCCAACGCTGGAATGTTCCGCGAAATCGATCCTGAATCGAACAACGGGAGCAGCCATAGAGATTCCTCCTCACGACATCATAGCGAAGGCGAGTCTCCTGTAAATCATCTTGCATGCAGCCCCCTTTGCAATGACCTCTATCTGTTAGCCCGCCGCAATCGGGACTTTGTGCTTTCCGGCGTACCTGTGCTATATATGGTGAAATATAACGAGTTCTGATAGCGCTGGCCATTAGCACTCCGGGAGAAGAATAACCGTGAAAAAGTCAGTGCTGGCCTTGGTAGTCATCGGCGCAATCGCGCGCGTCGCGAGGGCGGCGGAAGGACCGGCTCCGGCTGCTCCACCCACCCCCGCAGCCTGCGCGAGCGTCCAGGAGTTCCTCGCCACGGTTTGTCCGCTGACCTGGCACGGCATCACCCTGTACGGGGTGTATGACGTCGGCGTGGGCTGGGTCAGCCACGGGTTACCGGAAAACGCCTATAACTATGAAGGCGAATCGCTGATCAACCGGAACGGCAATCACTCCCAATTCCTCATTGCGCCCAACAACCTGTCGCAGACGGGTCTGGGCATCAAGGCCAAGGAAGAATTTCTGCAAGGCTGGTCCGTAGTGTTCAACGCTTCGACCGGCATCAATCCGCAGTCCGGCCAGCTCGCCAACCTGGCAGCCACCAACACCATCAACGCCGGCCTCCCGAGGGGTAGCTACTCGTTCGCCGGCGACGGCGCGCGCGCGGGCCAAACCTTCAATGACGAATTCTATGGCGGTATATCGTCCGCGCAATTCGGCACGCTCACCTTTGGTCGTCAGCGCGCTCTCGGTACCGATGCGATGCTCGCTTACGATCCGGCCGGCGGCGCCTATTCCTTTTCGTTCATCGGCTATAACGGCCTGATGGCCGGCGGCGGCGACACCCAGGACACCCGTTGGGACGACGCCGTGAAATACCGCATCACCTATGGCCCGGTCCATTTCGGCGCGATGTATAAATTCACCGACGGTTCGGGCGGCTGCTACTCCGCCTCCGCCGCCTGGACTGCCGCCACCTGTACGGGGGAAAGGCCGCATAACTCCGCCTATGGATTCGACCTCGGCGGAGACTATGGCAAGTTCTCCGCCGACGTCGTCTTCCAACATGTCTTCCAGGCGATCAGCGTACTCAACCCCTTGCTGGGGCCTGGGAGTCTGTCGGCGCCATATCAGTCGACCCTCAACGGCATCAATACAAACCGCATCAACGGGGCCAATCTGATCGGAATGAGCAACACCGAATATGGCATCGTGACCGACAACACCGCCGTTATGGTCGCTGCCAAATATACCTGGGACCCGTTCAAGTTCTTTGGCGGCTACGAACACATCCGCATGAATAACCCGTCGGAGCCGGTGGGCGTCGGCGCCACGGCCCAGGGCGGTTATCTCTTGAGCGGCGTCGAAGACAACAATCTTGACTCTACCAAAATCGTGCAGGTCTGGTGGACGGGCGTGAAATACGCCTTCGACAGCAAAACCGATATCACTTTGTCCTACTATCATGAAGAGCAGAACGACTTCCGTGTTCCGTCGACCTGCTCGCCCACCGCCGGTTTCCGAGCTTCATGCTCGGGCACTCTCAACGAGGTTTCGCTCTATGCGGATCATCACTTTACCAAGCGTTTCGACGCTTATGCCGGCATTGCGTATTCCAACGTCAGCGGCGGTCTGGCCATCGCCATTCCTCACGGCCCCGGCGTCCCCTATTTTTACAACAACAATATTGCTCCGACAGTTGGTGCTCGCTTCACCTTTTGATCGTTTTCTGCGGCCTTGCAAGCGGCCCTGAAGGGGCGGCGATCGCGAGTGACACGGCGAATATCCACCGGAAACCTAGCATGAAAAAAATCTCCCGACCCGGCATGACGCTTTGGCTGTTGCTCTTCTGCCTGCCAAGCTCGGCCGCGCAGACCGATAAACCAACCATCATCGTTTTCGCCGCAGCTTCTTTGACTAATGCGCTTCAAGAAGTTGGCGATGGTTTTACGAAGGATTCCTCGATTCCCGTGAAATTCGCCTTTGCGGCAAGCTCCGCGCTCGCCCGTCAAATCGAAAACGGCGCGCCGGCGGACGTGTTTTTCTCGGCGGATCTGCAATGGATGGACTATCTTCAGACCCAGAAGCTCATTCAGGTCGCGACTCGACACGATGTGCTCGGCAATCAGTTGGTGTTGGTCGCGCCGGTCACCAGCAAGATCACCTTACACATCGCTCCTAATTTTCCGCTTCTGGCCGCGCTAGGCAATAGCCGCTTAGCGATCGGTGATCCTGATGGCGTACCCGCGGGTCGATATGCGCACGAGGCGCTCACGAAACTTGGCGTCTGGAATACCGTTGCGGATCGACTGGCGCGTGCCGACAGCGTGCGATCGGCACTTGCGTTGGTGGACCGCGGCGAGACGCCGCTTGGTATCGTGTACCAGACCGATGCCTTGATCGATAAAAATGTACGCGTGGTCGATGTATTCCCAGACAACACTCACTTGCCCATTACTTATCCGATTGCTCTTGCGAGCGGGGCTAAGGCAGATGCTGCCAAATTCTTATCCTACGTCCAAAGTCCGGCCGCCGACATTGTTTTCAAGCGCTATGGCTTTATAGTTTTACATTAGCATTTGGCGATTTCCGTCAAGCGCTTCGAGCAGATCAAGACCGTGCACGAGGTCGCCGCCGGCAACAGTAAATCGGAGCTGCTTCTTGCTAACGCTGCAGTACGTATGTTCCGGGCGCATCGCCGATCGGCGGATAGCCGGCTGCGGCCGACCCCAGCGACGGCGGGGCAACTCGCCCCTGCGTCGAACGCTCCGCGAGCCAGCGCTGCCAGATCGGCCACCAAGAGCCCGCCGCGGGCTCGGTCGTGTCAAACCATTCTTGCGGGGTGAGCGTGTCGGTGGCATTTGACCAGGTGCGCACGCGGTGGCGCCGTCGCGGGTGCACGGCGCCGCTCACGATACCGGCATTGTGCCCGCCCGAGGTCAGCAGAAAGGTGTAGTCGCTCGAGCGCGTCAAGCTGCGCGCCTTGTAGGTGGACTGCCACGGTGCGACATGATCGGTTTCGGTACCCACGACGAACATCGGCAATTGGATTGCGCCCAGATCGACCCGACGGCCTTCGGCCTGGAACTCGCCGCGTGCCAGAGCGTTGTTGAGGTACAGGTGCCGCAAATATTCCGTGTGCATGCGGCAGGGCATGCGTGTGCCATCCGCATTCCAAGCCATCAGATCGTTCGGCGATGCGCGCTTGCCGCGCAGGTAACTGTCGACGGCCGGCGTCCACAACAGATCCCGCGAACGCAGCAGTGCGAACGCCGCGCCCATCTGTTCGCTCTTCAGCACACCGGTGCGCGCCATGACCGATTCGAGCATGTCGAGCTGGCTCGGGCTGATGAATACCGACAGCTCGCCCGGTTCGCTGAAATCCTGCTGCGCCGCGAGCAAGGTCATGCTCGCCAACCGTTGATCGCCTTCGGCGGCGTAGAGCGCGGCGGCGATCGACAGCAAGGTGCCCCCGATGCAGTAGCCGACGGAGTGGATCTTGTGCTCCGGTACGATTCCTGAAACGGCGTCCAGCGCGGCCCGAATGCCGAGCCGCAGGTAGTCGTCCATGCCGAGCCCGCGATCGCTCGCATGCGGATTCTTCCAGGACATGATGAACACGGTGTGACCCTGGGAGACGAGGAATTTCACCAAGGAATTTCTTGCCGACAAGTCGAGGATGTAATACTTCATGATCCAGGCCGGTACGATCAGGATCGGTTCGGCAAAGACCGTCTCGGTGGTCGGCGAATACTGGATCAATTCGATGAGATCGTTTCTCAGCACGACTTTGCCGGGCGACGCGGCGACATCGCGGCCAACGACGAATTTTTCGGTTTCGACCGGCTCCGTGCGCCCGAAAGTGCGCTTGACGTCATCGAGCCAGTGATTGAAGCCGCGAACCAGATTCTCACCGGCTTCGGCGCGGGTGGTGTCGAGCAGTTCGGGGTTGGTGCCAAGGTAGTGCGCCGGGGAAACGGCCTCCAAGGCGTTGCGCCCCACGAAATCCAGCGTGCGCTCGGTCTCGGGCGCGACGCCCGCTACGCCGGACCAAGCCTTCTGCCACCAGTCACTGTAATTGCGGTAGCTGCGCGCGTAGACGTTGAAGGGCCACCCCGCCCAAGCATCGCCGCCGAAGCGATCGTCGTCCTCGGCGGGCGGCAGCGGCTGCCCGGAGATCGCCCGCAGCGCGAAGGTCCAGCTGTCGATCGTCTTGGTCAGCGCATCCTGAATGATCTCGAGCTGTTTGGGCGGATCCTTGGCGAGGCTCAAGTACCAGTCCCACCAGGCATTGGCGTACATGTCGGGCGCGAGGCCGCCGGTCACGGTCGCCAGTTGGGCGCGCAGCGCGCGCGCGAACTCGGCCGATTCATTAGGATCGGATGATTTGGCAAGATTGTCGCCATCGGTCGTACGATTGTCCATGCTGTTTGCGGTCCGTCGTTGGGATGGCTGATTACAGCATAAAAAAAACAGCGGAGGTGGGGGCGCCGAAGCGCTTCCCACCCCGCTGTAGACCCGCCGCGGGGGGCGCGGCATACCGGCCGCCCGTAAAGGGCGCCGGCGTGGGATCAGCCCGCCTTCTTCTTGGCCGCGTCGACGAACTTCGCCGCGTCGCCGAACTTGGCGGTCGCCACATTCACCGCTTCGGTGAAGGTGGTCTGGGCATTGGTTTGCGCATCGGTCGCGAGCGTGACGAACTCCTGCGCACGCGCACGCAGCTTCTCGCTGAGCGCCGTGGTGAGTTCCACCTGCTTGGATACGAACTCGGTGGGGGACGGCGCAGCCAGGGCGGCCGTGGCCTGTGCCAGGCTCCACTCCAAGTAATCGCCGGCAACGGCGTACTGGTAACGGCCCAAGCGGTCAATCGCCTTGACGCCTTCCTGCTGAGCTTTCAGCGTGGGCGCGAATGCGTTGCGGTAGGCCTCGAATATGGCCTTGGGATCAAAAGTCGTGTCGCTCATGTGCATCTCCTGTATCGGTTGGTGAATCGGCTGGCTTGCGCTAGTGGCAGCATTATAGCGCAATGGGTATGCAGTGCAAGAGGAAATTATGTGACCCTTCTCGGCAGCCAAGAGATTCTAATAACTCATTGAAATATAATATTAAACAGTATTTAAGAGGATCCGTGGAACAGGCCTTGAAGGCGTAAATGTTTGCGTTGCAAAAGGTCTTTTGGTGGTCGGGAAGGTTTACCCGGCGGGCGAGGCCCAGGG
>Ga0207927_1001341_pt1 | contig 10601 bp, 14 predicted proteins | sample NGESurdeep072012_2_FD_184456 | JGI IMG/M metagenome (GOLD analysis project Ga0207927, IMG submission 184456) | Arctic peat soil microbial communities from Barrow, Alaska - NGEE Surface sample 210-2 deep-072012 (SPAdes) | ecosystem: Environmental > Terrestrial > Soil > Wetlands > Peat ... | reverse complement strand
TTGCCGCCGGTCTCGGCGAACTTCACGGACTCGGCCTACGGCTCGCGGTGGTCACCAACAAGCAGAAGCATTTTGCGGTGGACCTGTTGACCCGGCTGGGATTGAGCGACTGGATCGACGTGGTGGTCGGCGGCGACAGTTGCGAGCGCCGCAAACCCGATCCGCAGCCGCTGCAATTCGCCTGCGCCGCCTTGCAGGTCGAGCCATCGGAGGCGCTCATGGTGGGCGACTCGGTGAACGATGTGCTGGCCGCGCGCGCCGCACGGCTGCCGGTGATATGCGTGCCCTACGGTTACAACGAGGGCAGCGATCCGCGCCAACTGGCTTGCGATGCGTTCATCGAGACGGTGGCCGATTTGCCCGCATTGCTGCTAGGCGCAGCGCCTTCTTTGAATTCACTCAGTCAACCCGCCTGACCTCAGGAGTATCCAATGGCCTTCATTTCCTTACGCCAGCTGCTCGATCATGCCGCTGAGCACAATTATGGCGTGCCCGCATTCAACGTGAACAACCTCGAACAAATCCTGGCCATCATGGAGGCGGCCGAAGAGACCCGAAGCCCGGTGATCCTGCAGGCCTCGGCCGGCGCCCGCAAGTACGCGGGCGAGGCCTACCTGCGCCACATGGTGTTGGCCGCGGTCGAATCTTCGCCGAGCATCCCGGTGGTTCTGCACCAGGACCACGGCGCCAGCGCCGCCGTATGCATGCAGTCCCTTCGCTCCGGGTTCACCAGCGTCATGATGGACGGATCGTTGAAGGAAGATGCGAAGACGCCGTCGAGCTACGACTACAACGTCGAGGTGACGCGCCGCGTATCCGAGATGTCGCATTGCATCGGGGTCTCGGTCGAGGGGGAGTTGGGCTGCCTCGGTTCGCTGGAAACCGGGCAGGCGGGCGAGGAGGACGGCGTGGGTGCGGTAGGGACGCTGACGCATGACATGATGCTCACCGACCCTGCTCAGGCCAAGGATTTCGTGGCGCGGACCCAAGTCGATGCGCTGGCGATCGCCATCGGCACGAGCCACGGCGCCTACAAGTTCACGCGCCAACCCTCGGGCGACATACTGGACATCGATCGCATCGCACAGATTCATGCGGCGGTGCCTAATACCCACTTGGTGATGCACGGCTCCTCGAGCGTGCCGCAGGAGTGGCTCAAGATCATTCGCGAGTACGGCGGCGACATCAAGGAGACCTACGGCGTGCCGGTCGAGGAAATCCAGCGCGGCATCCGCAGCGGCGTGCGCAAAGTGAATATCGATACCGACATCCGCCTGGCGATGACCGGGGCGATGCGCCAAACTTTTGCCAAGGATCCGAGCGATTTCGATCCGCGCAAGGCGCTGATTGCGGCCAAGAAGGCCGCGCGCGGGGTATGCAAGGCGCGCTTCGAGGCCTTCGGATGCGCCGGGCACGCCGATCGCATCAAGCCGATCACGCTCGAGGCGATGGTCAAGCGTTACAACTGAATCGACGCTTGATTCAGGCGATTCTTTGGGACGTCGACGGCACTCTGGCGGAGACGGAGCGCGATGGTCATCTGCTCGCCTTCAACCAGGCTTTCGAGGCATTGCAGGTTCCCTGGCGCTGGAGCGAGACTCACTATGGAGCATTGCTGGCCGTGGCGGGCGGCCGCGAACGTCTGATGCATGACATGCAAACTCAGGAGCATGCCCCCGCCGATCCGCGCGAGCGCCGCAGTTTGGCCGAGCGCGTGCATCGGCTCAAAAATGAGTATTACGCCCGGATAGTCGGCGCCGGTGAATTGCCGTTGCGCGCAGGGGTTCGGGAACTGATGCTGGATTGCGAGCGAGCCGGGCTTCGGATGGGTATCGTCACGACGACCAGCCGATCGAATGTCGAGGCACTGCTCGAGACCCATCTTGGCCAGGGCTGGGAATCGGCGTTCGCGGCGGTGGTGTGCGCCGAGCAGGCGCCGAGAAAAAAACCCGATCCGCAGGCTTACCTGGCCGCCCTCGATGCGCTGCGATTACCTGCGCAGGAGGCCGTTGCGATGGAGGATGCGCCGGCCGGCATTGCGGCGGCGAAGGCCGCCGGCGTACCGGTGATTGTTACGCGCAGCTATTACTTCCCGGCGACCGAGTCTGCGGATGCGTTGGCGGTCGGTCCGTCGCTGGGGCGAATCGATGGCTGGAGCCCATCCGCAGACTCCGGTTCCCAGCGCATCGATCTGAAGCAAATCCGCCGCTGGTACGCGCAATGCGAACGATAATCTACTCGCCGGGGGAATCGGGATCCTTTTTCTCCTGGCCGGCAGGTTCGGGGTCCTTGCCGGATGGCTTCGGGTCCTTGCCGGATGGCTTCGGCGCCAACAGTGCGACGAATAAGATAGCCGATATGAATAACACAAGACTTATCGTTTCAATCATTCATGTATCCTTGGCGGCATTGACTTGCCGCCCCTACTGGCACCCGACAAGTTAGCACCGGTGGCGCAGCGGCGCGAGGGACCGGTGGCAAGAGATGGTCGAACTCTGGATATGGGTGACTTTCCGTAGTAAAGTTCCTACGAGTTTTGAAACTGACGGCGGCGGTCGCGCTGCAAGACAGGGCCGTGCGGTGGCGACGATGGACTTAAGCCACGTTGCCTCATGATAAAAAAGGGGGGGGTATTTTAATGCGTGCATTCCTCGGTAAGCCTGCTTTCAATTTGTTGCTTGCGGGCGTCGCAGCGATGGTTTCCTTCAACGCGCTTGCGGAAGATGCAGGCTTTCCCGGGGCAAACATCGACAACGGCAAGAAGATTTTCAATGAGGGCAAGGGCGACACCGTACCCGCCTGCATGACTTGTCATGGCGCCACGGGATGGGGTCTCGACGCGATGGGGGCTCCCCGTCTCGCGGGGATTGGCTTTCCCTACGTGATCAAGCAACTCACCGACTTGGCGGCTGGCAAGCGCACGCCCGAGGGGGCCGGTGCGGTCATGGTGGTCTTTGCGGGTGGCTTGACCGAGCAGGAGCGGCGCGATGTGGCCGGCTATGTCAACAGCCTGACCGGCCCACCGGATGTGTCCGATCTCAAAGCGCTCAAAGAAGGCGGCACGACAATTGGGGAAAGATATCTTGGCCAAGCCATGGTAAAATATGGGATTATAGGCAAGGTGTCGGCCTGTTCGTCATGCCATGGCTTCAATGGTCGGGGAGCGGCGCCCTTGTTTCCCGTCATCGGGCAACAGAAATATACCTATCTCGTCAACCAGCTGAACGCTTGGCGAGCTGAAACCCGTACCAATGATCCGTACGCCATGATGCGCAAGATGGCGCATAACCTCACCGATGAGGATATCGTCAACCTCGCCACCTATTTGGCCACGGCGCCGACCACCACGAGCGGGAATAGCATCACTCCCGTAATCAACGAGTGAGTGATCGGTATCCATATCCCGCATTTCACGACGGCGCCCGACCCGGGGCGCATGATCGGCCGGCGGCCGGGGGTCTAGCCGGCGGGGGCGGTACTATTCGGGGAGGGCAGGCGCCGCCACGATGAAGACTAGTGGCTTGCGCTTGGGCGAAAAAGTTCTGTTCGGCATTGCGGCGGCGTTCGTGGTGTTTGCCGTCATCAGCTTTATTGCCATGGAGATCCACCGCACGCACTCCGGCAAGAAGATGTACGCGGCTACCTCGCATTTCGACTTTTCGCCGGAAGGGCTAACTGGGTCGGCACGCTTTCGCGATCTGGGTTGCACCAACTGTCATCGAGCGGTGCGCAATGGCACCAATAACGGGGTCAACCTGGACGGCATTGGTTCCCGGCGCACACTGGATTATCTCATCGTCTTCCTGCATCAACCGGAGGCCACCTACGGAACCCAAACGATGGAGCACGGGTCGAACAAGGGAGCGGCCTATGTCGCCAATTTGCCCGATAAGGATATTCATGAGCTGGGCGTTTTTCTGTCGGAATTGAAAGCCACGCAAGGATCGCCCGATGCGCGCCTGCCAATGGAAGGGCGCTCCGGCTTTATAGATGAAATGGTAAAGATGTGGGCGCCGTCCACCTGGAAGTCGCAATATCATGATGTGCGAGAGGAAGGTGCACCCGCGCACGATAAGGATCGATAGCATGACCGAGACAGCTTCAGCGCCGGGGATTAACGACAGCGAATATACGCGCTTCACCCTGATGTTTGTTTACGCCTGCATCGTGTATGCCATCATTGGGTTTTCTTGGGGCGCCGTGATGGGCGGGATACCGGTGCTGCGCATGTACGTCGATACTGCGCCCCACGGACACCTGATCTTACTCGCACATGGACACATCAACCTGTTGGGCTGGGTTGAAATGGCCATTTTCGGCTCAATTTATTATTTCATTCCGCGCCTGGTCAATCGTCCGATCTATAGTCTGCGGCTGGTCAAGGTCCATTTCTGGATGCATAACATCGGGCTCATCGGCATGGTTTTGCTTTTCACGCTGGCGGGCGTCATTGGCGGCTATGATCCGGGTCAGGAAGTCGAGCGGACCGTTTCACATCTGATGGCCGCAGTCGGCTCCTTCGGCATGCTGCTGCTGCTGGCGAACATCATTTGGGGCTACAACATTTACCGTACGGGTCGAGGCTCATCGCAATGAGCGTTCAGGCCGCGCGCATGCTGGCAACGGCCCTGGTGTTGATGGCATTCTGCGCCTGCGACGGCCACGCCCAGCAGTCCCACTATGGTTCCCTGACGCTGCAGATGGGCGAGGTGGCGCCGCGGGTGCGCACCAAGACTCTGGCCGATGTCGACGGCGATGTTTCCCGCATCACCACCTATCGGCAGCCGGACGAGCGGATGTATCAGTACTCGGTGGATCAGGCGCTCGCCAGCGGCAAGCCGGTGTTGCTGGAATTCGCCACGCCGGCGCACTGCACGCCCTGCGATCGGCAGCTGCAGATGATCAAGTCGCTATTGCAGAAGTACCAGGGAAAGATGATTTTTATTCACATGGACCAATACGACAACCCGGAAGCCTACAAGGCATACCATGTGCCCGGCGACCCGTGGACTTTTGTCATCGATCGCCGGGGCATCGTTCGCTTTCAACAGGCCGGTTCGATGCTCTACAACGAGCTCGAAGGCGCCGTCCAGAGTGCGCTCTGAACCCTGGGTGGGAGAAATCCGGACCCTGGCGCGAGCGGCTTACTGGGCACCTTGAAACCAATGGCCGTCGATGAGCATGGGAACACGCTATACGCTGTGCCGTGATCACCAGGGAATGTACTGGGATGCGCTGCTATACGTGCCCACGGTCTCGGCGCTGTCAATTTTCGCTCTCAGCAGCTGGTACGACAACAAGACCTCGGTGGCGTACTTGCTCGGCTTCCTGGCGTGTTTCTTTCTAATCGCGGGCGCCAATCGGATCCTGACCACACGCTTGATGTGGCTGCCTTCCGCGCCGGTGGCGATCGAGACCCGCCCCGGTGCCGCCGACGTGATCCTGAAGAGTGGTGAGATCATAAGACTGCGGCGCGACTTGAAGCTGTATCGGGATGGATCGCGCCGCTCGTTCGGCTTGACCGGGCTGTGCGAACAGGGCAAGAGGCGCCAATTTATTTTCCATCGGGGGCAATTCAGGCAGGACAGCGAATTTCAAGCGGTGATGAATTGTTACGACTCTGGTAAAGCTGGCGCGGCATAGGTCATGAAGCTGCGCGCCCTGCTTGTGAGCTACCAGGGTGGCTTGTTGTTGTTGCCGTGGGCTATTTTAGTAGGACTCGGCTTGCGCAGCGGCCCCTATGGGCTCACCGAGGAAGGGGCCAAAGCGCTGTTGGTCGCGTGGTCGATCGGCGATGCGGTCGCGAGCGCCGCCTTCACCCTGGGCACGCCGGACATCCGCGTTGCCTTTTTTTTGCCGCTGGGCTTCTTGTGGCCCGGTCAGGTGATTGCCGCCAAAGTGTTGACGCTGCTGACCATGGTGGGGGCCGGAGTCGCCCTGTATCGCTGGCGCCGCCGGGAGGATCAGGCTGAAGCGGCGCTGCTGGCGACTGGATTGCTGCTGATCGCTCCGCTCACTGTCGATAGCAGCAACGCGCTATCTGCAGCTCCATTTTTGCTGGTGATTTGTGGAATGGCTGCCTGGCTCAACCGGATCACGCCCGGTGAACGCGGCGCATTTGGCGGCGCGTTTTTCGCCCAAATACTGTTGTGCGCGGCTGCCGTCACCCTGCACCCGGCTGGTTTGGCTTATCCGGCATTGCTCTTTTTTACGTGGTGGCGCAACCCGCCGGATGAGCGGCATCGAAAACATTTTTTGACGGGCATTCCGCTGGCGGTATTGGTCGCGCTGGCGATGCGCCCGGGCTGGACCGGGATCATCTGGGGGCAGAACCCGCTGCCCACCGCCGCCGCCGTTTTTAACGGCAGCCGCAGGGACGGTCCGTTGTCCGTGTGGGATTGGCTCGCCGGCTCTACGCTTCTGGCCTTGACGGCCGCGGTGGCGTGGCACGAGCGCCGGCGCCTCCTTGCTGATCTGACCGGCAGCACGCTGCTTCTGGGCGTGCTGGTGGGGGCCGTGGCCGCCGATCGAACTTGGGGGGTGCTTATGCTCGCCGTGCTGCTCTACGGCGGGCTACCGTGGCTGCTGCGGGCGTGCGCGCCGCTCGCCGGACGCGGACTCCTCCTCCAAAGGGGATGGCTTTGGTTGTTCCTTCTCCTGATCTGTACCGCGTTTATGCGCACCAATAGGAGCGACTATGAGGCGGGACGTCGCAACCTTCTTTCGGCCCAGGATCAGTTGATCAACGATTTTGCAGAAGGCGTGAACAGTCTGCGGACCGGCGACAGCACGGCGGGTGGCCACCCTTCGGCAGCGATTCTGGTCGCGAGTTCGTGGCCCGCGCGAACCTCGATCGCCTGTCGATGCGACGGCCTGCCGTTGCCCCCGGCGGCGAAAGATCCGGACAGCCAGCTGGCCATGATGCGCGGCGTTTCGTACGTGATCCTTGGTGACAATGCGGACAACCGCGCTTTGGCAATCAATTTTGCGCAGCTCGGGCCACGGATTGAAGTCCTCGCCAGAGGGCCGGGCGGCGCGGTCTTGCACTTCAGGCCGACCCCAGCCGGGCGCTGACGGAAGAGGTCCTTTGCCATGCTTTCGCCTCCGTGTTAGCCTTAAACTCGGTGTCACAGATTGCGCGAAGTTCGCAACCTATGATTAACTAGGAAAAGATCACTGTATTGATGTGGGGAGTAGCAGATGAACGTGGGCTATATGTTGATTCCGGTGGTTCTTTTCGGTGGCGGAATTCTCGTGTCTTGGGCTATGGCCAAGATTGCCATGACGCGGGTTGAGGAAAAATAAGCCAACCGCTCACAGCTGTAGCGGCCCGCCGCGGTTGCTTAAGAGCTGAGCTGCTGCAAGCTCGGATTTCCCGCATACCGGCCGTATGCCGGCGGAACCAGCCATACCAAATTTGTGTCTAACGTATCTTGCGCCGATGGCGCGTACCATCGCAGCCTGGTCAAGTTTTTAGCCGTCTCCGCACTCTCCTTGTTCATCGGCACGATGCACGGCATGCTGCAGGTCATGCCGCGGATCAGGGCCTGGCTCGACTCGATCGGCAGCCCGTATGGCGGCCCCGGGCACATGATCGATCCGCTGGCTCATGCCCATATGAATCTGGTCGGCGGAGTGGTGATGTTGGTCATGGGCGTGACCTACTATCTGCTGCCGATTCTCAGTAGCCGAAAAATATACTCCGTGCGCCTGGTGCAGCTCTCTTTCTGGTTGATGACACTGGGGGTTTACGGTTTTTACGCGGTGCAGATGGTATTCGGCGTTTGGGAGGGATACTTGATGTTCCACGACGCGGCGGCCATGCCGGATGTCCATCATTGGTACGGCAGATTCGTTGCCGTCGCCGGAACCGTCATGGCAGCCGGATTCATGGCCTACTTCGCCAATGTCGCGCTCACATTGTTGTCGCGCGCCCCGGCCGATGGGGCTCCTAGGGCTTAAGAGTAAGCGGGAAGTGCAGCACCGTTTCGTTCCCTTCGGCGCTGATCCTGACCTGCAGCACCGAATGTTCGCCCGCGTCGACTTTGGCCGCGCGCCGGTAGACTCCCACGCGGCCGTCTTCTATGGCCTGCTTCCACGGATCCGCATCTGAGGTGCGAAGGTCGACCCGGCAATCCCACGCCGGCAGCACGCCATTCCGGTTGACGAACACCAAAAGCTCCTTCATTCCGGGGATCGGGCCGTAGCTGCGCGATTCCACGTGCACCTGCAGGTCGCGCCAATGCTCGGTGGGCGTATCCTGCGTGGTGCCGCTGCACCCGCACAAAGCCAACCCGAGGAAGGCCGATCCGAGTGTGGCGAGCCCGGGGTGCCCTGCTCGCAGTAACCGCTCGCGCGGCGGTTCAGCTCTCATCGCCGGTTTTTTTCTTCTCGGCATCGGTGTCCAATCGACCCGCCCGGGATGAGCCGTACATGCGCACCATGTACCACACGAAGGGGCCGGCCACCCCAATGTAGACCAGGGCGACCAGGTAGCCCCAGTCCAGCCAGGGGCGGTGATCGCCCGGGCGTAGACCCCAAAACGGGAAGCTCAATCCGATTCCAACCAGCAATACCACCAATACGACGGCAAAGAACCAGTACGGCACCGATTTCTGCGATTCCGGTATTCTTTCCACCAGTTCCCAATCTTCCAGGCCCCGTTTGGATTTGCGGTCTTCCTCGGATTCATAGCCGAAGTGCTCGGCGTCGGTCTCGCCCCATTGCGATTGGACCGAGCCGAGAGCAGAAGGCGTGGGTATGTCCTTTTCGTCCATGGCGGGGGCTCCTATTCCGAAAGATGCAGTATCGGAAACCGGACGTGCCAGCCGGGCGCGGTCACTTCCACCGCGAAGGGGTGCACCCCATGCGGCAGCTTGTCGGACACCGACAACAGCACCGATTCATGTCCGGCGGGCGGCAGGCTGACTTGTGTTGCCCCCAAACGGTAGTCCGCCGCACCCAGCCCGGTCACGCGCACCAGCACTTGCCGGGCATGGTATAGCTTGTTCGATATCGCAATGCGGTAGTCGAGATTACCCGCTTGATGCTGCACTTCGGCGCGGTAGACCACCACATGCAGCGGTTCCCAGGTGCGCAAGCCCCAGAAGAACAGACAGGCGCCGAACATGCCGAGCGCCAGCACCCACTTGCTGCGGGCAGCTAACGAGGCCGCATTGTCACGGAATCCCGACCGGGCTTCTTTTTGCCCTTGGCGCTCGCCGAACTCCAAGCTCAGCAGTCCCGGCTTTCCCGATTTGTGGTGCATGCGATTGCAGGCATCGACGCATTCGCCGCAATTGATGCAGCTGTCGTAGATCGCCGTCTTGCGCGGATCGATTTCGATGATGCAGGAGCTCACGCAATAGCTGCACTTGTCGCAGCTCGCCGCGCGGCCGGCATCGTAGCGCACGTGCAGGGTCTCGCGCGTACGGAAGCTGTGCTGCCAAACCCGATAGACACAGGCGAAGCGACACCAGAAGTGACGGATGAAGGCCACATCCAGCAGGATGATCAGCACGAAAACAAAATAGATATAGTGCAGGGAGCCCGCGAGGAGCGGATCCGCGCGCCAGGTCACGAAGGACCATACGGTGGCGGGCGGGTAGAAATAGAACAGCGGTACCACCGCAACGATCATCGAAGCCGCGAGCAGCGACAGACCCAGCAGGACCCAGTTGAGCGCTTTGTTTTTGGTGACGGCCACGATAGGCGCGCTGCCGTCCATTTCCACCTTGGCGTGCCGGCCGAGGAGTTTGCGCGTCATGAAATTGGCCCATTCCGACAGGATGTTTTGCGGGCATACCCAGCCGCAAAATACCGTCCCGGCAGCGGAATAAAGTATGACCAACGCGCTCGCGAGCATGATCCACAGCCCGGCGAGCAGAAAGAAATCGGAAAACCATATCTGGCGATCGAGAACCACCAGAGCGCCTGCGCTCGGGTCTATGCGAAACAGGCCGGTGGCGGGCACCAGGATAGCCAGGGCGAACGAGGCCGCCTGCACCAGCCGCCGCCGGCCGTGATAGCGAATTGAATTGGCAACCGTGGGATTGGTGCTGGTAGGGAATCCCTCCGGGGCGGCGGCGGACGCGGTCGAGGCGGCATTGGTGAGGTGGGCTACTTGCAATTGAGGGCAGCCCTCGCGGCTTGATGTGGCTGTCGGCGAGACTTCGCAGCACCGGTCAGCGGTCTGGAAAACAGCTTCTTAAGCATAGCGCATGACCGTGCAATAGAATTGCGCTGCTCTTGATCCTTACTGACAATGCAAGTATATCACATTCGCATTTGGCGCCGCTGAATCTGCGATGCACGGAATATGGGGCCGGAGCATTGACAGTTGCGCTTCGTCGCTCAGATAATGCGGTCACGCCCGCAGTCTCGGGTGCGTTTCATTGCGACGAGATCATTGCGATCAAAGAGGGGGTTGATTCTAATGGATAGTCAAGCGAAACATTCGCGTCGGAAGGTGATCAAGGTCGGCATGACGGCGCTCGCCGCTGTTCCTCTTGCCGGATTGTCGACAGAAGCCTTTGCCACTCAAAACGCCGCGGTTCGGAAGGCCCTGAAATTTCAAGACCATCCGGAGGGGCCCAAGCTTT
>Ga0207927_1001339_pt1 | contig 10611 bp, 18 predicted proteins | sample NGESurdeep072012_2_FD_184456 | JGI IMG/M metagenome (GOLD analysis project Ga0207927, IMG submission 184456) | Arctic peat soil microbial communities from Barrow, Alaska - NGEE Surface sample 210-2 deep-072012 (SPAdes) | ecosystem: Environmental > Terrestrial > Soil > Wetlands > Peat ... | reverse complement strand
CCCGCCGCCAGATCAGCGAGGATATGCGCCTCGAGAGCCTGAGCGCCCAGGAGCGAAAGATCCTCGAGTTGCTGAGCGAAGGCCTGAGTAACCGCGAGATCGCCGCCGAGATGTTCCTCGCGGAGAAGACCGTGAAGAACTACGTCTCGAACCTGCTCGCCAAGTTGGGATTCCAGCGTCGCACCGAGGCCGCGCTCTTCGCCCAGCGCCAACACGACCGCGCTCACCCCTTCGACTAAATGACGGTGAAGACCTCGGGTCCGTTGTCGGTCACCGCGATCGTGTGCTCGAAGTGGGCGGACAGCGCGCCGTCCTGGGTCATGACACCCCACCCGTCGTCGAGGACGTAGGTCTCGTACGAACCGACGTTGACCATGGGCTCGATGGCGAAGACCATCCCCTCCTTCAACGTCGGTCCGGGCGTGCCGGGCCAGTAGTTGGGGACCTGGGGACTCTCGTGCATCTCGGTGCCGATCGCGTGACCCACGTACTCGCGCACGACCGAGTATCCCGCGGCCTCGGCGACCTCTTGGACCGCGCGCCCCACCTCGTGCAGACGATTGCCGACGCGCAGCTGATCGATACCGGCCCACATCGAGCGCTCGGTCACCTCGATGAGTCGGCGCGCCTCGGCACTGATCGTCCCCACCGCGGCGGTGTAGGCGGCGTCGCCGTGGTAGCCCTCGATGATGGCGCCGCAGTCGATCGAGATGATGTCGCCCTCTTCGAGGACGTAGTCACCGGGAATGCCGTGGACAATCATGTCGTTGGGGCTCGTGCAGATGACCGCAGGGAAGCCGTGGTAGTTCAAGAAATTGGACCGCGCACCGCGCCTGGCGAGCACGTCGGCGGCGACCTCGTTGAGCTGTCGGGTCGTCACGCCCGGGCGGATCGCCGCGCGCGTCGCCTCGTGCATCTCGGCTACGACCCGGCCGGCCTTGCGCATCTTGTTCAACTCTTCGGTCGAACGTCTCACGCAAGACCCCGTTCGCGCACCACGGCCTTGATGGCACCCGTCACCTCGTCGGGTGTCTGGTCGCCGTTGACGCTCACCAGCAGCGCGCGCGCCGCGTAGAACTCGAGCAACGGTGCCGTGTCGCGCTCGTAGGTCTCGAGGCGCTGGCGGATCGCCTCGGGCTTGTCGTCGGCGCGTTGGATGACGTCGCCGCCACACTTCTCGCACGTTCCCGAGATGGCCGAGACGTCGGTCTCACTGTAGATCGCGCCACACTCCTGGCATACGCGACGCGCCGAGAGCCGCTTCGTGACGAGATCGATCGGCACGTCAAGATTGATGCAGAGCTTGACGCCGTCGTCGCCGAGCAGGCGCGCGAGCGCCTCCGCCTGGGCGAGCGTTCGCGGGAAGCCGTCGAGCAACGCGCCGCGTGCGGCGTCGGACTCGAGGAAGCGGGCCTCGACCAATTTGATTACCAGGTCGTCCGAGACCAGCGCACCCGCGTCCATGACGCTCGACACTTCGCGGCCGAGCGGCGAGTCCGACTTCACGGCCGCGCGCAGGATGTCGCCCGTCGAGACGTGGGGAATCGAGTAGATCTCGGCGAGGCGAGCGCACTGCGTTCCCTTGCCCGCACCTTGTTTGCCAAGGATCACGAGGTTTAGACGTGCCGACATGGCTATCGCTTCAGGAAGCCTTCGTAGTTGCGCATCATGAGCTGGCTGTCAATCTGTCGCATCGTCTCGAGTGCCACGCCGACCGCGATCAGCAAGGTCGTGCCGTAGTACGGGAAACGGTTGATGTTCCACAGGGCCATCAGGATGCTCGGGATCACCGCCACCGACGCGAGGAACACCGCGCCCACCACCGTGATGCGGCTGAGCAACTTGGCGAAGTACTTCTCGGTCGGCAGACCCGGTCGGATGCCCGGCACGAAGCCGCCCTGCTGGCGCAACTGCTCGGCCTGCTGGTGCGGCTCGAAGGCGATGTACACGTAGAAGAACGTGAAGGCGAGGATCAACACGAAGTCCGAAAGGATGTAGAAGAAACTCGTCGGGTGCAACGAGGAGTTGACGAAGTTCTGGAACCCGGCCCAGGGAACGATGTTGGACATCAGCACCGGTATGTAGAGCACCGAGGAAGCGAAGATGATCGGGATAACGCCCGACTGGTTCACCTTCAAGGGGATGTACGTCGAGTTCCCGCCCATCTCCTTTCGTCCGACGACCCGTCGCGCAAACGTCACCGGGATTCGCCGCTGGCCGTTGTCCATGAAGACGATGAGCACCAGCAGCGCAATCGAGATGAGCAGGATGACGAAGAACTTGAACGGGCCACCCTCGCTGTACACCGCGCGCCCACCCGTCGGCAGACCCGCGACGACGTTCGCGAAGATCAACAGACTCATGCCTTGACCGATGCCGCGCTGGGTGATGAGCTCGGCGAGCCACATCACGAAGGCCGTGCCGGCGGTCATGATCAACACCATGAAGAGTCCGAGCCAGATCGTGAACTTGGGGATGAGGTCGATGTTGAAGCCGAGCAGCGCCTGGTCGTGGCCGTGGAAGGCGTAGATCAGACCGGTCGACTGCAGGAGTGCCAGCCCGATCGTCAGGTACCGCGTGGTCTGGGTGATCCGCTTCTGACCAACGGCGCCCTGGTCACGCCACTGCGTGAGCTTGGGGATGACGGTCGTGAGCAACTGGATCACGATGGAACTCGTGATGTAGGGCATGACGCCGAGGCCGAAGACCGCGAGACGCGTCAGTGCGCCGCCCGAGAAGAGGTTCAAGAACCCCAGCACGCCGCTCGCGCCAGCCTTGGACTGGAGCAACGTGACCTGTGACCAGCTGACGCCAGGGATCGGCAGGTTCGCGCCGAGTTGGTACAGACAGATGATCGCGATCGTGAACAGGACCTTGTTGCGAAGGTCCGGTACGCGAAAGATGTTCCCCAGTCGGCGAAGCACGATCAGGCCCTAGCGGTTCTGGTGCTGGTTGCCCGACGCGGGTGGACGAACGGCGAACGGCTTGTCGAGTTCGGTCGTTGTGCCGCCGGCGGCTTCAATGGCGGCCTTCGCCGACGCGGAAAACGCGTGCGCCGAGACGTTCATCTTCGTCGTCAAGGTCCCGCGACCGAGGATCTTCACGAGGTCCTTCTTGCGCGCGAGGCCGTTCTCGACGAGCACGTCGAGGTTGACGTCACTCACGTCCAGCACGACGAGCGTGTCCAGGTTCACGGGCGTGTACTCGACGCGGAACGGGTTGGTGAATCCCTTCAACTTGGGAATGCGTTGCAGGAGCGGCAACTGGCCGCCCTCGAAGCCCGCGGGAATCGTACGGCGCGCCTTCTGGCCCTTGGTACCGCGGCCGGCGGTCTTGCCGCCCTTACCGGCGATACCACGTCCGACGATCCTCTTGCGATGCGTGGAGCCCTCGGGTGATTTCAGATCGTGCAACTTCATCAGTTGACCTCTTCTACTTTGATCAGGTGCGGCACGCGAGCGATCATCCCGTGAATCTCGGGGCGATCGGGCAACACGTTGGACTGGCCGATGCCGCGAAGTCCGAGCGCGCGCAGCGTACCGCGGTGCTTGGGCTTGGTGGCGATGGCCGAACGAATCTGGGTGACTTTGAGCTGGGTCATCTCTAGGCCTCCGTTACCTTGAACAAGTCGCCTTCGCGCTGACGCTCACGGTACGCGCGCAGCGTGCCCGAAGGGATGACGTGTTCGGCGGTCTGGTCGCGCGAGGCGGCGATCTCCTCGGGACGGCGCAGCTGCTTCAGCCCTTCGATCGTCGCGTGGGCCACGTTGATGCCGTTGGACGAACCGAGCGACTTGGCGATGATGTCCTTCACGCCGGCCATCTCGAGGATGGCGCGGGCGGCACCACCGGCAATGACGCCGGTACCGGGTGCGGCGGGCTTCATCAGCACACGACCGGCGCCCGAACTGCCGAGCACCGGGTAGACGATCGTCGTGCCGGCGAGGGGCACGTCGAAGAGGTTCTTGCGAGCCTCCTCGATACCCTTTTGGACCGCGAGGCCCGCTTCCTTCGCCTTGCCGTAGCCGAGACCGACCCTGCCCTTGCCGTCGCCAATGACCATGAGGGCGGTGAAGGAGAACCGACGTCCACCCTTCACGACCTTGGACACGCGGTTGACCTTGATGGTCCGCTCTTCGTACTGCTCTAGGTCACTCATTAGAACTCCAGTCCGGCGGTCCGCAACGCGTCCGCAAAGGCGGCGACGCGACCGTGGTAGTCGAATCCACCGCGGTCGAAGACCACGGTGGTGATGTTGGCGGCCTGGGCGCGTTGCGCGAGCAGCGCGGCCACGGCCTTGGCCCCGTCGACGTTGCCGCCGGTCGTGGCCTTGAGGGTCGGCTCCACCGATGAGGCGGACGCCAACGTGCGACCGGCGACGTCGTCGATGATCTGGGCCGAGATGTGCTTGTTGGTACGGCTCACGGCGACGCGCGGACGTTCGGCCGTGCCCGAGAGGCGACGGCGTATCCGGGCGTGGCGACGCTGGCGTAGTTCACGTGTAGTGCGTGCCATTACTTTGCAGCCTTTCCAGCCTTGCGCGCCACTCGTTCACCGAGGTAGCGCACTCCCTTGCCCTTGTAGGGCTCGGGCTTACGAAGCTTGCGGATCGACGCGGCCACGCGGCCGACGACTTCCTTGTCGGCACCCTTGACGATCACGCGCGTGGGGGCGGGCACCTCGAAGGTGATCCCCTCGGGGGCGGTGAACTTCACGGGGTGCGAGAAACCGAGCGCCAGGTCGAGCACGCCGGGTCCGCCCGAGGCGGCGCGGTAGCCGACACCGATGATCTCGAGTTCCTTGGACCAGCCGTCGGTCACGCCGGTCACCATGTTGGCGACCAGGGTGCGCGTCAGTCCGTGCAGCGAGCGGTACATGGTCTCGTCATTCAGTCGGTCGACGGTCAGGACGTCGCCCTCTTGGACAACGGTGATCCCTTCGGGCAGCGTGCGGTGCATGGTCCCGTTGGGACCCTTCACCGTCACGACACTCTCGTCCACGTCGACGGTGACCGACGAGGGCACCGTGATCGGGTTTCGGCCAATTCGCGACATCAGCGAACCTCCCGGGAGACGGTGGGCTGGTTACCAGACATAACAGAGCACCTCGCCGCCCAGCTTGGCCTTGCGGGCCTCGCGATCGGTCATGAGACCGTGGCTCGTCGACACGACGGCGACGCCCACGCCACCGAGCACCTTGGGCATCTGGTCGGACTTCTTGTAGATACGAAGACCGGGCTTGGAGACGCGCTTGATACCGATGATGGTCTTCTTGCGGTCCTCTGAGTACTTCAGGTTGATCTCGAGCGTCGCGCCGGGCTTGCCGTCGGTCTTGGTGATCGTGAAGCTGCCGATGAAGCCCTCGCGCTGGAGGATCGTCGCGAGACTCTCCTTCAACTTCGAGCTGGGCATTTTGACGCTGTCGAACATGGCCGAATTCGCGTTGCGGATCCGCGTGAGCATGTCGGCGATGGGGTCAGTCATTGTCATAGCTGTCCTCCTACCAACTCGCCTTGGTCACGCCGGGAATCTCGCCGGCGTGGACCATCTGACGCAAGCAGATGCGGCACAGGCCGAACTTGCGGTACACCGAACGCGGGCGACCGCAGCGCTCACAGCGCGTGTAGGCACGCGTTGAGAACTTCGGCGTCTGCTTTTGCTTGATTCGAAGGGCTTTCTTCGCCATGACTATCGATTCTCCTGCTTGAAGGGGAAGCCGTACGCACTGAGGAACGCGCGACCTTGCTCGTCGGTCGCAGCCGTGGTGACAATGGTGATGTCGAATCCACGTGGTGCGTCGATCTTGTCGTAGTCGATCTCGGGGAAGATCAACTGGTCGTTGATGCCAAACGTGTAGTTGCCGTGACCGTCGAATGACTTGGGCGACAAACCACGAAAGTCTCGAATTCGCGGGATCGCGAGGCTCAATAGACGATCGAAGAACTCCCAGGCGCGGTCGCCTCGCAACGTGACCTTCACGCCAATGGGCTGCTCCTCACGAAGCTTGAAACTCGCGATGGACTTCTTGGCCCGGGTCACGACCGGCTTCTGGCCGGTGATGAGCTCGAGGTCGCGCTGGGCGCCCTCGAGCAGTGACGCCTGCTGGGTGGCACGACCGACGCCCGAGTTCAGGACGATCTTGGTCAGGCGCGGCACCTGCATGATGTTGTCAAGGCCGAGCTGCTCCTTGAGGGCAGGGCGGATCTCCTGGTCATAACGGGTCTTCAGACGTGGACGGACGGCAGTGCTCACAGCGCCTCCCCGCACTTGCGACAGGCGCGAGCCTTGGCTCCGTCAACGACTCGAAGACCGATCTTCGCTGGTCCCTTGTGTCCAGTGCACCACAGCGCCACGTTCGAGACGTGCAGCGGCATCAACTTATCGATGATGCCGGCCTGCATGGTCGAACCGGACTGCTTGGTGTGACGCTTGACGATGTTGAGACCGTCGAGAACCACCATGTTGCTCGCCGGCATCGCTTCTTCGACGTTGGCGCGCTCGCCGCGGAACTTGCCGGCGATCACGAGCACGTCGTCACCTTTACGAATCTTCATTACAACACCTCCGGGGCCAAGGAAATAATGCGCATGAACTTCTTGTCGCGAAGCTCACGGCCAACGGGTCCGAAGATTCGGGTACCGCGCGGCTGCAACTGGTCGTTGATCAGCACCGCGGCGTTCTCGTCGAACTTGATATAGGAACCATCGGGACGACGGCGCTCTTTGGCGGTGCGAACAACGACGCAGCGCACCACGTCGCCCTTCTTCACCGCGGCACCGGGGATGGCGTCCTTCACCGTCGCGATGAAGACGTCACCGATCGACGCGTAGCGACGGCGAGAGCCGCCCAGTACGCGGATGCAGAGGACTTCCTTCGCGCCGCTGTTGTCGGCCACCTTGAGACGGGATTCTTGTTGGATCATCGCGCACGCTCCACGACTTCGGTGAGGCGCCAGCGCTTGAGCTTGGACAGGGGACGAGTCTCCTGGACGCGCACTTTGTCACCGATCTTGGCTTCGTTCTTCTCGTCGTGGACGTAGAGCTTCTTGGTGCGCTGCACGGTCTTGCCGTAACGGGGGTGACTCACCCGCTCATTGACGGCGACGACCAAGGTCGCGTCCATCTTGTCCGAGATCACAATGCCCTCGCGGACCTTGCGCGGGTTCGCTCGGGTCGTGTCGGGCTCGGCGGCGGGCGCCACGACGGCGGGCGCCACGACGGCGGGCGTCACGACGGCGGGCGTCACGACGGCCTCCTCGACGGGGGTCTCGGTCGCTTCGTCGATCGTCTGATCGTTCGTTTCGAAATTCGTGATGTCACTCATGACTGCTCACTCTCCTGGGCGGCCTCGTGGGCCGCGATCTCGCGCTCGCGCAGGAACGTCGAGAGGCGCGCGATGTCCTTGCGCACTTCACTCAGTCGTGCCGAGTTGTCAAGCTGGCCGGTCGCCAGCTGGAATCGCAGGTTGAACAGCTCACGGCGTGTCTCGGCCAAGCGCTCAACCAGTTCATTGTCACCGAGGAGACGGAGTTCAGCGACTCGTTCTTTCGTCTTCGCCATTAGATGCTCACCTCCGGGGTGCCGTGGGTTCCGGGTCGGATGACGAACTTCGCCTTGATCGGCAACTTTTGGATCGCGCGCTCCATAGCGGCGCGAGCCAACGTCTCGTCGACGCCACCCAGTTCGAAGAGGATGCGGCCGGGCTTGACGACGGCGACCCAGAACTCGGGATTGCCCTTGCCCGAACCCATGCGCGTCTCGGCCGGCTTCTGGGTCACCGGCTTGTCCGGGAACACCCGGATCCAGACCTTGCCACCACGCTTGACGTGGCGGGTCATCGCGATACGAGCGGCCTCGATCTGACGTGCGGTGATCCAACCCCGTTCGAGGGCTTGGATGCCGAAGTCGCCGAAGGACAACTCGCTGCCACCCTTGGTCATGCCGGCCATGCGGCCTCGGTGCTGCTTGCGGTGCGCGGTCTTGCGGGGCATCAACATGATTACTCGGCGTCCTTTCGGAAGTGCGGCGTGTCGGTGTGATCTTGCGCGGTACGGCGTTCGATCTCCTCTTCCACGCTCAACTGACGCTCGACCTCTTCGGTCACGGCGAGCAAGTCGGCCGGATTCACGTCGACAACATCGACATCGACATCGACGTCGACATCGGGCGCAGCGTCCACGACGGCGTCATCGGCGGCGTCCACGGCGTCAGTTGCGAGCGGCTCGGTCTCAACGCGACGACGTCCACCGCCGGCACGAACGACACCCTTGGGCGCCGTGCCCGATGCGGCGACCGGGACGGCGTCACCGGCGGCCATCGCGGCCTCACGAACGATCTTCTCGTCATTGGTCAATTGATAGGGAAGGATGTCGCCCTTGTAGATCCACACCTTGACGCCGATACGACCCGTCGAGGTACGCGCCTCACGGAAGCCGTAGTCAATGTCGGCGCGCAGCGTGTGCAGCGGAACTCGTCCCTCGCGGTACGACTCGCGTCGCGACATTTCCGCGCCGCCGAGTCGACCTGACGCCTGGATCTTCACGCCCATGGCACCGGCCTTCTGCACGGTCTGGATGCCGCGCTTCATCGCACGACGGAAGGCCACGCGGCGAAGCAACTGGTCACAGATCCCCTGGGCGATGAGCGCCGCGTCGAGCTCGGGCTGCTTGATCTCCTGGATGTTGAGCGAGATCTTGTTCTTCTGTCCGGTGATCTTCTCGAGGTCCTTCTTCAAACGCTCAGCCTCGGCGCCGCGGCGACCAATCACGATGCCCGGACGGGCGGTGTGGATGTCGACGCGGATGCGGTCCGAGTTGCGCTCGATCTCGATGCGGCTCACGGCCGCACTCTCGAGTTGACGCGTCAGGTAGTCGCGAATCTTCCAGTCCTCGATGACGAGGTCCTTGTAGCCGCGCTCCTTGAACCAGCGCGACTTCCAGTCCGTCGTGATACCGAGGCGGAAACCGTAGGGATTTACCTTCTGGCCCATTACTTGTCCGTCTCCTCAGTGGTGTCCTCGGACACCGTTTGGTCCGTTGAGTCCAGCTCAACGATCGTCTCGTCGACATCGCTCGGCGCGACGTCGTTGTGGTCTTCGGTCTCGACCGTTTCGGTCTCAACGGCCTCGGTCTCGACGACGTCGGTCTCGATCAGCTCGTTCTCGGCTTCCTCGGCAGCGTTCTCACGCTTGTTGAGACTCGCCTGCTGGTCGGCGCGACGGCGCGAGGAGGCGACGCGTCGCGTGCGCGAGACGGCGGCCTGCGCGTTGCGCGCGGAGCGCAGCACCTCGAGGCGGTCGTCGTCCAGACGCGACACGATCACCGTGATGTGACAAGAACGCTTTCGAATCTTTCCCGCGCGTCCTCGCGCCCGGGGCGTGAAACGCTTCATCGTGACGCCCTCGTCGGCGTAGGCGGCCGAGACGAAGAGCTCGTCGGCGGCGAGTCGGTCGTTGTTCACGGCGTTGGCGACGGCCGAAGCCAGTACCTTGCCGATGACGTCGGCGGCCTCACGGGTCGTGCCGGCCAGGATCTCACGGGCCGTCGTGACGTCCTCGTTGCGAATCAGGTTCAACACGACACGGGCCTTGCTCGCCGACATGTGGTAGCCGCGCAGCGTCGCGCGCGTGCCCTCACGCTCGTTGGTCTTGGGGCCGGTCATTAGCGCTTACCCGTCTTTTCTTGTCCGGCGTGGAACTTGAACGTGCGCGTCGGCGCGAACTCGCCGAGCTTGTGTCCGACCATGGACTCGCTGACGAACACCGGGACGTGGCGACGTCCGTCGTGCACGGCGAAGGTGTGACCGACCATGTCGGGGATCACCGTCGAACGACGGCTCCAGGTCTTGATGACCTTCTTCTCGTTGGCCGCGTTCATCGCGTCCACCTTCTTCAAAAGGTGGGCATCGATGAAGGGACCCTTCTTCAGGCTTCGTGACATTTTCTACCTACCTCCGCGAGCCGCGTCCACGGCGACGACGAATAATGAGCGCGTCTGATGTCTTTGGCAGACGCGTACGACCTTCGGGCTGACCCCACGGCGACACCGGGTGACGACCACCGGATGTCTTGCCTTCTCCGCCACCGAGTGGGTGGTCGACCGGGTTCATCGCCACACCACGGGTCTGGGGGCGAATGCCCTTCCAGCGGTTGCGACCGGCCTTGCCGATCTTGATGAGCTCGTGCTCGGAGTTGCCGACGACGCCCAGCGTGGCGCGACAGTCGATTGGCACGCGGCGCATTTCGGTCGAGGGGAGACGTAGCGTGGCGAAGCCACCATCCTTGGCCACGAGCTGGACGCTCATGCCGGCGCTGCGGGCCATCTTGCCACCACCGCCGGGACGAAGCTCCACGTTGTGCACGGTCGAACCGGTCGGGATGTAGCGCATGGGCAACGCGTTGCCGGTGCGGATGTCGGCCTTGGGACCGGACTCGACGTAGTCGCCGACCTTGAGTCCGTTCGGCGCGAGGATATAACGCTTCTCGCCGTCGAGGTAGTGCAGCAGCGCGATGCGACAGGTGCGGTTCGGGTCGTACTCAATGGCGGCGACCTTCGCGGGCACGGCGTCCTTGTTGCGCCTGAAGTCCACGACGCGGTACTGCTGCTTGTGGCCACC
>Ga0207927_1001338_pt1 | contig 10615 bp, 10 predicted proteins | sample NGESurdeep072012_2_FD_184456 | JGI IMG/M metagenome (GOLD analysis project Ga0207927, IMG submission 184456) | Arctic peat soil microbial communities from Barrow, Alaska - NGEE Surface sample 210-2 deep-072012 (SPAdes) | ecosystem: Environmental > Terrestrial > Soil > Wetlands > Peat ... | reverse complement strand
GGTTCAAATCCACCCCCCGCAACCAACGCAATCATAGAGTTACGGGAATTTCTTCAAGGAGCGTCAGCTCCCATTAGCTCCCAATAAACGAGAGGCCGCCAAAAGCGGCCTTTTTGCTTGTTCGAAACCCGGCAAGACCATGCGGACAACTTTGCTGTTCGCTTCCCGCTTCGCATCCGAGACGGCCTGAGTGTAGATCTTCAGGGTCGTCTGAATGTCCGCGTGACGTAACAGCTCTTGTTGCACCTTCACATCGACACCCAGTGACCGCAACATCGTCGAATAAGTGTGCCGGAAGGTATGCCAACCAATCTTGCCGATACCAGCTCTCATTGCGGCCGGCTTGAGTTGTTTCTCGAGAATGGTTTCCTGCCAACGCGGTTTGCCCCGATCATTGGCGAAGACCCAGTCCGATTCCGTCGGATATCTCGGCTGCTCGAGTCAATTCCAAATGGCGTCCGCCGAAGCTACATCCAACGGCATGGGACGTCGTGAGTACTCCGTCTTGGTGTCCCGACGCGGCCGCGAACAACGCTGCGTTGAACCAGCACCGTGCGGTTCTCCCAATCGAAAGCTCCCCACTGCAGTTCTCCGAGGCAGTCTGTCGACGCCACGTTGTCACTCCCTACTGCGCGCGGCATCACTGACGAGCGGTTGCCTGGCGGGCGATCATGTGTACTCCCCGACGCTTGGTCGAAAAGACCCGCTTGCCTCATGTTGATACGCAATCGGGACAGGCGAGTCGCCACAGCAATCAGTGGCAGCGAGAAGGTCGGAGGCCAAGGCCGCTCCATCGGTCTTATGTTCCCATGGCCATTCCAAGCCAGCGACCCAGGACGTTAGGACAGAGCATCGGACGGCTCTGGCCTGCGCTGCTGCTGATTGGGTTCACAGCCACCGTTGCCCAGATCCTCCTGATGCGGGAACTCCTGGTGGTGTTTCATGGCAACGAGATGTCCCTGGGGATCCTGCTGGCAAGCTGGTTGTTCTGGACAAGCATGGGAAGCCGCCTGTTCGGATGGGGGATCACATCGTTCGGTGATCCGCGCAGAGTTATGGCCGGATTGCAGATAATCCTGGCTTTGACGCTGCCGGCGACCATTTTCGCGGTACGGAGCGCCAAGGGAATATTCATCACAGTTCCGGGAGAGATGCCGGGGCCGTGGCCTATGTTGCTCACTGCGCTCGTGGTTCTTTGCCCTCTCTGCGTGTTCTCGGGCGGAGCGTTCTCTGCAGGCAGTCGCTCAGTCCAGCAAGAGACCATGGCTGCAGTGGCAAGCGCCACTGGATCGGTGTACCTCCTGGAAGCAATTGGAGCGGGGATCGGTGGGCTGCTAGCCAGCCTGGTCTTGGTGCGTCAGTATACGTCGTTCCAAGTGGCGTTCTCCATCGGGATGTTCAACCTGCTTTCTGCCGTCAGTCTGGGTGTTCACAGAAAGATCTGGCGGGGGCTCGCATATGGCGCGGTGATCATTGCCTTCCTCGCGGGCTTAATTCCCTTCGGCGCACGGTCGGTCGAGACGCTATCTCTCGACCGGCTTTGGCATGGGTTTCACTTGCTGGAAAGCCGCAATTCGGCTTACGGAAACTTGGCCGTCGTGGAGACGGAGAGCAGCCGGACCCTGCTGGAAAATGGGTTGGTGATCTTCACGGTGCCCGATCCGCAGACTGCGGAGGAGTCCGTGCATTACGCACTTCTGCAGCACGCTGCGCCGCGAAGCGTGTTGCTGGTCGGAGGCGCACTGAATGGGAGCGTCGTCGAAGCGCTGAAGCATCCGCAGATCGAGCGGGTGGAGGTTGTTGAACTGGATCCCGCGATCTTCGAACTGGGGCAAACATACTTTGCGGGCCCAATGCGCGCTCTCCAACACGACCGGCGAGTGCGCTTGCATATCAGCGATGGCCGATTGTTCCTGAAGAGCACGGCGGACACATTTGACGTCGTCATCCTCAACTTGCCGGAGCCGCAGACCGCACAAATCAATCGCTTTTACACGGTTGAGTTTTTCAGGCAGGCTGCCGCGAAGCTAAATCCAGGCGGCATTCTTTCGTTCCAACTTGTCGCATCGGAGAACTACATCACTCCGGCACGGGCGAGTTTCCTGCGATGCATCAACCGAAGCCTGCGCGAGGTGTTTCCCGAGGTTAGTACAATTCCCGGCGACACGGTGCACTTCTTCGCCTCAAAACAGGCGGGCACCCTCACGGACCAGGCCGACGAACTCCTGCACCGCTTGCAGGCGCGCCGCCTGGAAACAAGTTACGCGCGCGAATACTATCTCCCATTTCGCATGGCCCCGGACCGCATGACGGAGTTGGCGGAACGAATTCGGCCCGAATCTGCGACTCCGGTGAATCGCGACTTCGTTCCCATTGCCTATTATTTCGATGTGGCGCTGTGGAGCACGCAGTTCAACGAACACTATCGCGAAGCTTTCGCGTACCTGGCACAAATCAAGTTTTTCTCGGTTGTCTTGAGCCTGACGGCCATGTTGCTCGCTGGAACTGTGCTTCTAGGGGTGTTTCGGCGACGGCAACTCCAACGTGTGAGTGTCACAGTTTGCGTCGCCACCATGGGCTTCACCCTGATGGGGTTGGAGGTGCTACTGCTCCTTGGATTCCAGGCAATCTACGGCTACGTCTATCAGCAATTGGCGTTGCTGGTGGCGGCCGTGATGATGGGCATGGCGCTGGGTAGTTGGCTCGGTTTGCGACGGATCGGGCGGCACGACGGCGGAGGTCAACGCGCCACACTTCACCGCTTGGTGTCGATTCAGGTGCTAGCGGCCCTGTCTCCCGTGCTGCTGTGCGCCTTCTTTATGCTGTGTGAGCGAAGCCGCGGCGGGGCCGGAGTCTTCGTGGCAAGCGAGATCTTCTTCCCTATCGTGGCATTGCTCTGCGGGATGCTGGGTGGTTACCAGTTCCCGTTGGCGAGCCGGATGTTCTTCATGGGTCGACAAGATTCGGAGCAGAGCACTGGTACCCTGTATGCCGTTGATCTTCTCGGAGCTTGTATCGGCGCAATCCTGCTGAGCGCCTACCTGATACCGGTATTTGGTTTTCTGAAAACAGCTACGCTGATTCTGGTCTTGAACCTCGCGACAGCGGTGGTGGCATTCACGGCCGTTTTACAAGGGAAGAGGGTTCCCGCGTAACGATCTAGCGTTGCTTCCCTTCTCCGAACACCACCGCGGTGAACATGAAGATGTCGGTGTCAGCGTCCTTCCAAGCGCTCGCAGGCAGTCCAGCCTTGCGCGCTGTCTCTTCGAGGAAGGTCTTCCGGTCCCATCTTTCATCGACTGGTACCTGCGGAAGCAGCACGCCTTCATGGTTGCCCTTCTTCATTAGAAGGCCGTGTTGACCGACCTGTATCTGCTTCACGTCAAGCACGCGCCGCAAAGGAGACAGAACCGAGACTTCGTATTGCAGTTCTCCCAACTCCACCTGCGTAACCGGCGGGAAGCGGGGATCGCGCGATGCCGCATACGCAGCCACGTCGCGTACCGTGTCGATCAGCGGCTCCACGGGAGCGATGTACCCAATGCATCCGCGGAGATCTCCATTCTTGTTGATAGTGACAAACGCGCCTCGGTCCTGCTGCAGCGCCGGCGATCCAGCCGGAGGCTTGTATTGTTTGCGCTCGCGTACTGCGGTTTCTGCTGAGTTGCGAGCGACACTTAGAAGTTCCTGCTTCTCTTTAGCAGTCAGCGAAAATGGCGCAGTACTGGCGGATGAAGTGGCGGACTTGTACAAAGCAAAGGCGCTGTAACCTACTACGCGCGAGCGATCACCGGTGACGTCGCCGGAGTTGGCATACTTCAGCAACTCGGCGCGGTTTGCACCCAACCGCTCCGCCGCCATCATGGTCGCAACGATCGGGCCGCCACCGCACGCCTCCCACACCCGCGACTGCAGATTGCGCGAGAGATCGTAATAGTCCCACGCCTCAATGGCGTGCAGAGTGTTGTGATCGATCGTGGATGCCTCGTCGTAAGAATGATAGTGCGAGAGATCGGAGCTGGCCACGATGAGCGTCTTCGAGTCGCCGATCAACTTGGCGAGCGCAACGCCAAGCGCGCGACTGGCCTCGTAGCTCTGGTCGCCCATGATGATCGGCACCAGTTCGAACTGCCCAAGGGTCCGCTGCAGGAACGGAAGTTGGACTTCGAGGGAATGTTCGGACTGTTCGCCCGAGCGCTCGTGTCCGCGGCCCGACAACCGGATCGAGCCGCCTTGACCTGCCAACTTCGCAGCGAAGACCTTGTCCACTGGGATCTTGCCCAAGGGCGTGACGTAGGCGTCGCCGTCATACACCGAGGAGAAGGAAAAGGCATCATAGTGTGAAGGAGCGATGATCACCACGCGTTGAAATTTGCGACCCTTGAGAGCGGCGTAACTGAATCCTACCACGGCGCCAGAGTAAGGGTATCCAGCGTGAGGGGCGATCAACGCAATCAGCGGATCACTGGTGGGTAGTACCTGCGCTTTGGCGACGAACCCATCCACCATGTTCTTCAGTTCGTCGGGATTAGCGAGATAGAACGCTCCCGCCACACCAGCCTGCCGCACTTTTCCCTGGGCGCACGCGGAGACGCCGCACAACAGAAAGAAAATGAGTGGCAGAATCGTAACAGAGGAATTTGTTCGTATCATCGCGCGATCTCCGCCAGCTAAGTCTGCCACACGCCCGGAATAGGGTTCTGGCAATTCTGGCACTTACCTTTATGCAGGTTCACCTGCTTGATGGTGAAACCCGCGCGTTCGACGACGAGATGGTGGCACTTGGGACAATACGTGTTCTCAGCCGGATGTCCCGGGACATTACCGATGTACACGTAATGTAGCCCCTCTGCATCAGCCACGGCCTTGGCGCGCTCCAGTGTCTCCACGGATGTAGGCGGCAGGTTCTTTAACAAGTAGAGCGGCGTAAAGCGCGTGAAATGAATCGGAACGTCGGGGCCGAGCTCTGCTTTGATCCAGCGCGACATGTCACGAATTTCCGCATCACGGTCATTGAGTGTCGGCACCGTGAGATAGACGATTTCCAACCATCGGCCCTGCTTGCGAATGGTGACCAACGAATCCAGGATCGGCTGCAGTTGGCCATTGACGACATTGCGATAGTAATCTGCGGAGAAGGCTTTGAGGTCGATCTTAATGGCGTCGGCGCGTTGACAGACCCGCTTTAACGGCTCTTGCTGGATGAAGCCATTGGTCACGACCACACTCTTGAGACCAGCGTCCCGCGCGGCTTCGGCCGCGTCGGTCACATACTCGTTGAATACGGTCGGTTCGTTGTAGGTGAAGGCAACAGCCGCACAGCGATTCTCTCCTGCCAACGATGCGAGTTGTTTGGGACGCAGGTATTGCGCGGGCAAATCTTCCGGCCTGGCTTGCGAGATCTCCCAGTTCTGGCAGAACTTGCAGTTCACGTTACATCCCGCTGTCGCAACCGAAAGGGCCATCTTACCGGGAAGAAAATGGAAAAACGGCTTCTTCTCGATGGGGTCGATGTGAGCGCTGACAATCCGCGAATGGACGAGTGTGTAGTAGGTTCCATTGCGGTTCTCGCGTACCCGGCAGTAGCCACGGCTGCCCTGCGAAACCACGCACTCGCGCGGGCACAGTTTGCACCGGACCGCCTTGGCAGGCAGTTTCTCATAGAACCTCGCCTCGACCCGGTAGCGTGAATCGTCCTCCGCCGCTTCGGGCCACGTTGCCACAGCCATACAATTCCTTGCCAAAGCTACGACGCAAGCTGCAGCACACGGCACTGCCAGCGTTTTAAGGAACAAGCGCCGATCCGGCAGTTCACTGAGTGGGCTGAGTGTGGTGGGCGGGGTACATGTTGATGGAAGGGCATCGATGCGTGCGTCCCCGTCGGACGCCGCAACAGGCAACACGGCGGACAGAGCGGAGGTATTACCAACATTCGGCATAAGGCGGCTGCCCCTAAGCCATTTTTAACACCACTCGCAAGGACATCTCAGTGACGTAACGCACCGTCGATACTGGCGATGCACCAGTCGACAAGGCATCGGAGGCGCGCATGCATCAGCTGATCCCGGGACAAATCGCCATGCAGGTGTCGCGATGACCTGAATGCCCTATTCCTCGTAGCACGGAGTGCCCTTGTGTCCAGATTCCTGGTGTTCCTTGATCTTGTGGCACATCTGGGAATAGGACTTCTCGAGGTTCGCTCTCCGTTCTTCGCTAAGGCTCGGATCTTCCAGTGCAGTTTCAATCTCGTCGAGTTCTCCTTCAAGCAGCTCCAGTTCTTCGCACAGCATGGCGACCTCCCTATGGATCGACTCATTACTCCTGGGTCTCTGCTAGACGCCGGCCCTGGCAAGCAGTTCCTTCTGTCCCAAACCAAGCACACCGTGCTTCTCACCGACCTTCTTAAATGCCTCGATGGCAATGTCCAGATGCCGTTGGTCATGCGCCGCCGAAAGCTGCGTCCGGATGCGAGCTTGTCCTTTCGGTACCACCGGGAAGAAAAAGCCCACGGCGTACACGCCTTCGTCAAACAGATCGCGGGCAAATTCCTGGGCAAGCTTGGCATCGTAAAGCATCACCGGGACGATGGGGCTCTCGCCCTTCTTGACGTCGAAACCAGCGTCTTTCAGCAAGCCCCGCCAGTATGTGGTGTTCCACTCCAATTTGTCGCGACGCTCTGTGCTGGCAGTGATCAGGTCCATCACTTTCAGCGCTCCAGCCACAATGACCGGGGCTACGGAATTCGAGAACAGGTAGGGCCGTGCCCGCTGCCGGCACATCTCAACCAACTCGCGGCGGCCGCTGACGCAACCGCCCGAAGCGCCTCCCAGTGCTTTGCCCAACGTGGTCGTAATCACGTCGACTTTTCCCAGCACGCCGCAATGTTCGTGGGTGCCGCGCCCGGTGCGCCCGATGAAACCGGTAGAGTGCGAGTCATCGACAAAGACCATCGCGTCATACTTTTCGCCCAACTCCACAATCTCATCGAGCTTGGCGATATCACCATCCATGGAGAACACGCCGTCGGTGATGATCATGCGCGAGCGCTTGTCCATGTGCTCCTGCAGCTTCTCTTCAAGATGACCCATGTCCGAGTGCTTGTAGGTGTCCTGCATCGCCTTGCATAGCCGCATGCCATCGACGATGGAAGCGTGTACCAGGCGGTCGGCGATCATCACGTCCTGCTCATTCAGACAGGCCTCGAAGAAGCCGCCATTCGCGTCCATGCAAGACGGGAAGAGCAGCGTGTCCTCGGTGCCGAGAAACTCGGTCAGCCGATTCTCGAGTTGCCGATGAATGTCCTGCGTGCCGCAGATAAAGCGCACCGATGACATGCCGTAGCCGCGGCTGTCGAGTCCGGCGTGCGCGGCAGCGATCACGTCGGGATGGCTGGAAAGTCCCAGGTAATTGTTAGCGCAGATGTTGATGCACTTCTTGATTTCCGAGCCAGCCGGAAACTCTACCTCAATCTCGGACCATTGCCGAGAGTGTATGTATCGCTCCTGCTTAAACAGGCCGGCGGACCGAATCGCATCGATCTCCGTCTGGTAACGATTGCGGAATGTATTGATGAACGCCATGATTTGTTCCTCGAGGACTGCAAGTGTGAGTTTCGAGCCAACTTCTTGGCCGATGCCAGATCTTAGGCGCTTACCGTCTCTGGTTTCTGAATCCGGCGTACCAACGCGACGATGCTCTGTACGGTGTCGAATGCGTCCGGCGTCGCACAGGCGTCGGGGATCTGTATGTTGTACTTCCTCTCCAGAAACCGTTTCAGTGACACCATCGAGAAGGAATCGACAATGCCTCCTGTGATTAATGGGGTGGTCTCTGTAATCTCGCGGTCATCGCCTTCTTCGAGGTACTCGCGGACCACGTAATCGCGGACTACTTTTGCAACTTCTTCCATGGTTGTGCCCTGCCTTTTCGTTTCTAGTCGTCCATGACAGTGGAAATGTCGCCCACCGATTCGTTGAATTCTTTGCAGCGCAAGATTCGGCGAACGATCTTGCCACTGCGGGTCTTGGGCAGCGAGTCAACAAATTCGATCTCTTGTGGCATGGCAAGCGGTGAAAGCCGCTTGCGGATATGGTTCATGATCTCCAGTTCGAGATCGGGGCTAGGTTCGTAGCCTGGCTTTAACGTCACGAAGGCTTTTACGACTTCCATGTTGACGGGATCAGGCTTGGCGACGGCCGCAGACTCCGAGACGGCGTGATGCTCCAGCAGAGCGGACTCGATTTCGAAGGGTCCCACCAGATGTCCGCCGGTGTTAATGACGTCATCATCGCGTCCCATGAACCAGAAGTAGCCGTCGGCATCGATGGAGGCGCGATCGCCGCAGAGATACCAGCCATTCTTGAATTTCGCCTGGTAACCCGCCTCGTTCTTCCAGTAGCCGCGAATTTGCGATGGCCATCCCGGACGCAACGCAATCAGTCCGGCGATGCCAGGCTGTGTAACCGGTTCGAAGGTCCTGGTGTTCAGGACGGCTGCCGTAATTCCGGGAAATGGTTTGCCCATCGAGCCGGGCTTAATCGGCATCCCTGGAAAATTGGTGATCACGATGCATCCGGTCTCGGTCTGCCAAAATGTGTCGTGGAATGGCTTTCCAAATGCCTCCTGTGACCAGACGACTGCTTCCGCGTTGAGTGGTTCACCCACGCTGGCCAGATGCCGCAGGCGGGAGAGGTCATGCCGCTTGATGACCTCAGTTCCCTCCTTCATCAATAGGCGGATGGCCGTTGGTGCCGAGTACCACACAGTCACGCGGCGTTTCTCGAGGAACTCGTACCATCTCTCGGCGTTGAATCCGGAATCGAGCACGACTTGGGTCGTTCCATTCGACCACGGTCCGATAATGCCGTACGACGTGCCGGTCACCCATCCCGGATCGGCATTGCACCAATAGATGTCATCGGGTTGCAGATCCAACACCCATTTCGAGGTGAGGTACTGCGAGATAATCGAGTAATGAACGTGCTGCGCGCCCTTGGGCTGACCGGTGGTGCCGGACGTGTAATGCAGCACCGATGGCGACTCGGCTGTCGTCGGGTAGACTGCGAATTCCTCGACGCGGCGCGCTCGCCTCATCTCATAGGCAACTTCCCGTTCCTGCAACGGCGAGCCCTCCGCATCTACCACAACAATGTGCCGCAAGGTTGGTAGACGTCCGCGAATCTTGCGGACCTTATGCACGTGTTTCTTCTGGGTGAGAATCGCCGCAGTACCGGCGTTTTGAAGGCGAACCAGGAGCGACTCATCTCCGAAGGCGGAAAACAGGGGCTGAGCTACTGCTCCCGACTTCAGAATTCCAAGAAAGCCGATGTAGAGCTCGGGCACGCGATCCATGAACAAGCACACACGTTCGCCCGGCAGGATACCCAGCTCGCCCATGAATTGTGCGACGCCATTAGAAAGAAGCCGGAGATCATCAAAGGTGAACCACTCGTGATTGCCTTGGTAGTCTTCCCAATCAAGAGCAAGCTTCGCGGCCATTCCGAGTTGGCAGATTCGGTCACTGCACATCCACCCGATGTTGAGAGGGTCGCCGTGTTTGTACCCCAACGCCTGCTCGACGGTTGACCAGTCGAAATTGGCAGTGAGCTCTTCGTAAGACTTGGTGGGTATTTCCTCGCACAACGCCAAGTTGTTCATATGCGCTCCCGATTGTGGCGGCCACTGCTTAAGACTCCAGCACGACCATCGCGGAGGTTAGCTTACTGGAGGTAGCAATTGTCATGCTGACGCGCCGCACTCCCAACTGCTCGGATCTCTCTTTTGCGCGGCCATGCAACAACAATGGATGCTCGCCGTCGCGGTCCGCCCCAAGTTCCACCTCACGAAACATCTCCAAATCGCCGACGTCAAGCCCCAGGGCCTTCAGAGTTGCTTCCTTCGCAGCGAAGCAGGCGGCGAATCGAACCACGGATGTTCTGGAGGAGCAGCGTGCAATTTCCGGAGCGGTAAAGATGCCATCGTTGTTCGCCCAGGAACTCCGCGCGAGTTCTTTCTGCACGCTACGGTGTTCGATAATGTCACACCCTATGCCCAGTATCACGAGCGTGCCTTTTGCCGAATTCTTGGTCGGCGCCTGTATTCAGTAATTGAAGTCTCGAGAGAGTAACGACTTAGCAACTAAAGGCGAGTGAGTCGACGGGTGTGCACTTATGGCGAGGAATTGGCTCCAAACGTTCTGCGGAGGTACTGCACCGACGAAGACCTCGTAACTTCTTATGAAGCCGTATGAAAGGGAAACTTCCTCCGCAATGTCATCGTCGCCCCTACGGACAACAAAGTCGGTGACCGTAGTCACCAACACTCGTGATTGCGTGGATACGTGTGGTGGCCCGCAGGAAGGATTTGTTATTCCCAACGCCAGCTGAAATTGACCCGAAAGGGCAATCTGTAAGCCCACGGTTTCGAAGTGCCGCGGCATCCCGCCGATGGGGCGGAAACGAGTGGTGTGGCTATTTTGATCCCGGATGTCGCGACCTATCCGCCACGTTCCGGCCGTATTGTTTGAATGTTAAGTCGAGTGAGGAGCGCGGGTATACAAAAAGCTGAACTCAACGAGAAGGTTGATTCAGAGAACAACCACGGAGGCTCCTCATGG
>Ga0207927_1001336_pt1 | contig 10619 bp, 8 predicted proteins | sample NGESurdeep072012_2_FD_184456 | JGI IMG/M metagenome (GOLD analysis project Ga0207927, IMG submission 184456) | Arctic peat soil microbial communities from Barrow, Alaska - NGEE Surface sample 210-2 deep-072012 (SPAdes) | ecosystem: Environmental > Terrestrial > Soil > Wetlands > Peat ... | reverse complement strand
CCGCAACCTCGACAAGATCGGCCTGCACGCACAGGACACCAGCGAGCTCGCCTTCACCGACGCCCGAGTGCCGGTGGCCAACCTGCTCGGCGCCGAGGGGACCGGCTTCTACGCGCTGGTCCGCAACCTGGCGCAGGAGCGGTTGTCGCTCGCCGTCGGGGCCGTCGCCGCCGCCGACAGTGTGTTCGCGCAGACCCTGGACTACGTGCGCACCCGGACTGCCTTCGGCCAGCCGATCGGGTCCTTCCAGCACAACCGCTTCACCCTCGCCGAGCTGGCCACCGAGCTCGACATCGCGTGCACCTTCGTCGAGGACTGCCTGCGCGAACACCTCAGCCGCCAGCTCACCCCCGCCCGGGCGGCGAAGGTGAAGTGGTGGACCAGCGAGCTCCTGGTCCGGGTGGCCGACCGCTGCCTGCAGTTGCACGGGGGCTACGGCTACATGCGCGAGTACGCCGTGTCCCGCGCGTTCGTCGACGCCCGCATCCAGACCATCTACGGCGGCACCACCGAGATCATGAAAGAGATCATCGGCAAGGACCTCGGCCTGTGAGCCCGCGTGCATGCTCCTCAGGAGGTGGCGGCGCCAAAGCGGGACTCGACCGCCTGGCGGTAGAGCCGCCCGGCTCGGTACGACGAGCGAACGAGCGGCCCGCTCAGTACGCCGAGGAAGCCCAGCTCCTCGGCCTCCTCGGCCAGCTCGGCGAACTCCACCGGCGGCACCCAGCGCACCACCGGGTGGTGGCGGGCGGAAGGCCGCAGGTACTGGGTGATGGTCAGCAGGTCACAGCCGGCTTCGTGCAGGTCCGCCATCGCCTGGGAGACCTCGGCCCGCCCCTCGCCCATGCCCAGGATGAGGTTGGACTTGGTCACCAGGCCGGCTGCCCGGGCCGCCCGGAGCACGTCCAGCGACCGGTTGTATCGGAACGCCGGCCGCACCCGACGGAAGATCCGCGGGACCGTCTCGACGTTGTGCGCCAGTACCTCCGGCCGGGCGTCGAAGACCTCCGCCAGCCGCGTCGGCTGGCCGTCGAAGTCCGGGATGAGCACCTCGACGCCGGTGCCCGGGTTCAGCGCATGGATGGCCCGGACGGTCTCGGCGTACAGCCAGGCGCCACCGTCGGGCAGGTCGTCGCGGGCGACCCCGGTCACGGTGGCGTAGCGGAGCCCCATTGCCTGCACGCTCTCGGCCACCCGCCGCGGCTCGTCGCGATCGAGCGGCTGCGGCCGGCCGGTGTCGATCTGGCAAAAGTCGCAGCGCCGGGTGCAGGCGTCACCGCCGACGAGGAAGGTGGCCTCGCGGTCCTCCCAGCACTCGTAGATGTTGGGGCAGCCGGCCTCCTCGCACACCGTGTGCAGTCCCTCGCGGCGTACCAGGGACTTCAGCTCGGTGAACTCCGGCCCCATCCGCGCCCGGGTGCGAATCCACTCCGGCTTCTTCTCGATCGGGGTGGCGGAGTTGCGCACCTCCAGGCGCAGCAACCGGCGGCCGTCGGGGGCCGGGCTAGGCATGCGCCGGCTCCGCGCGCCAAGCGGCTGCAAGTACGTCGGTCGCGAGTACGTCGGCTGCAAGTACGTCGGCTGCGAGTAGGTCGGCTGCAAGTACGTCGGCAAGGTGGCGTTCCACGACCGGCATCACGTCGCCGACCCCGATTCGCCGCCCGGTCAGCGCGGTCAGCGAGGTCACCGCTGCATCTCGAATCCCGCACGGCACGATCCGGTCGTACGCCGACAGATCGGGGTCGGCGTTGAGCGCAAAACCGTGCATCGCGACGCCGCGGCCAACCCGGACGCCGATCGCGGCCACCTTGCGGTCGGGGGCGCCAGCCGCGCACACCCAGACCCCGGTGCGGCCGTCCACGCGCCGCGCCGATACGCCGTAGTCGGCGCAGACCCGGATCAGCGCCTCTTCCAGCCGGCGGACGTAGGCCACCACGTCGACGATCCCGGCCCGGTCGCCGGCGGCCAGCGGGGGCAGTCGCACGATCGGGTAGCCGGTGAGCTGGCCTGGCCCGTGCCACGTGATCTTCCCGCCGCGGTCCACGTCGATCACCGGCGTACCATCGAGGGGCCGCTCCCAGGGATCCGTCCGCCGGCCGGCGGTGAAAACCGGTGCATGCTCCAGCAGCAGGCAGGTGTCGGGGATCTCGTCCGCGACCCGCTGGGCGTGCAGCCGCCGCTGCCAGTCCCACGCCTCGGCGTACGCCACCAAACCAGGACGAAGGAAGACCAGGTCGGGCACGCGGTCAGCGTACGTGCTCCGCGTCCCGCCGGCCGGCTTGCGCTGGCCGGTACTGATGGGCGCCCCTACCCTGCGGCAGGGGAAGGTCGGCCCCGTCCCGACCTCAGCGGACGCCCGAGGAGAAGGAGCCCCCGTTCCCATGCGCCTGATCACTCTTCCGGCCGGACGTCGCGGCAAGTGGGCGGTTGTTGTGTTCTGGCTGCTGCTGGTGGGGGCCGTCAGTCCATTCGCGGCAAAACTGACCTCAGTGCAGAAGAACGACGCGTCGAGCTACCTGCCGGGCAAGGCAGAGTCCACCCGGGCGCTGGAGCTGCAGCGACAGCTGCCCAGCGGCCGCACCCTGCCGGTGATCATCGTCTACGCCCGCGACGCCGGCATCACCCCAGCGGATGCGGGCCAGGCGGCCGCCGACCGGTCGAAGATCGACGCCGCCCGGCTGGTCGCGGAGCCGCTGCCTCCCGTCGTACCGGCCCAGGACGGCCGCGCGCTACTGCTTGCGGTTCCGTTGCCCGGCGGCGGCGACGCCATCGCCCTCGGCAAGCAGGTGGAGGACATCCGGGCCACCGTCGGCGCGGGCGGGGACGGGCTGGTGGTCAAGGTCACCGGTCCAGGCGGCTTTCTCGTCGACTCGGTGAAGGCGTTCGAGGGCATCGACACCACCCTGCTGTTCGCCACCGTCGGCGTCGTCGCGCTGCTGCTCCTGCTCACCTACCGCAGCCCGGTGCTGTGGCTGATCCCGCTGATCGGGGTGGGCATGGCGGACCAGCTGGCCCAGGGCGCGGTCTACGGGTTGGCGCGGCACGCCGGTCTGGTGGTCAGCGGACAGAGCGCCGGCATTCTGACGGTGCTTGTCTTCGGCGCCGGGACCGACTACGCGCTGCTGTTGATCGCGCGCTACCGCGAGGAGCTGCGCCGGCACGAGGACAAGCACGAGGCGATGGCCTTCGCCCTGCGCCGGGCCGCCCCGGCACTGCTGGCGTCTGCGGCCACCGTCATCATCGGGCTGCTCTGCCTGCTGGTCGCCGCCCTGAACTCCGATCGCGGCCTGGGACCGGTGGGCGCCATCGGGGTGGCCTGCTCGCTGGCGGCGATGCTTACACTGCTGCCGGCGCTACTTGTCATCTTCGGCCGCCGGCTGTTCTGGCCGTTCATCCCGCGCTTCGGCACCCACGTCGCCGAAGGCGCCGGGGTCTGGGCGCGGGTGGGCCAGCTGATCGCCCGGCGACCGCGGGTCACCTGGGTTGCGACCAGCCTGGTGCTCGGCGTGCTGGCGCTTGGGCTGTTCGACCTCAAGCTCGGGCTGTCCCAGACGGAGGCCTTCCAGCAGCCCAACGACTCCGTCCAGGGTCAGCAGCTGCTCGAACGCAGCTTCCCCGCGGGCACGGGGGCCCCGGCCACCGTGATCGCGCAGGCGTCTGCCATCGACGACGTCCGGGCAGCCGCCGCGGCCACGCCCGGCGTGGTCAGCGTGTCCCCGCCGCTGGTGGCCGGCAACCTGGCGCAGGTTGACGCGACCCTGGAAGGGGCGCCGGACAGCAAGGCCGCGTACGGCGCGATCGACCGGCTGCGGGCCGCCGTGCACGCCGTCCCCGGGGCCGATGCCGTCGTCGGCGGGTCCACTGCGACGAACCTGGACGTCTCCCGAGCCGCGACCCGGGACCGGCAGGTCATCATCCCGCTGGTGCTGCTGGTCGTGCTGGTCATCCTCGGCGTCCTGCTCCGCGCGGTGGTCGCGCCGCTGGTGCTGATTGCGACGGTGATCCTGTCCTACCTGGCGGCGCTCGGGGCCAGCGCGGTGATCTTCGATGCGGTGTTCGGTTTCGCCGGCTCGGACACCTCGTTCCCGCTGTTCGCCTTCATCTTCCTGGTGGCCCTGGGCATCGACTACAACATCTTCCTGATGAGCCGGGTGCGGGAGGAAGCCGCGGTGGTCGGTACCCGGCGCGGGATGCTCCGCGGGCTGGCGGTCACTGGTGGGGTGATCACCTCGGCCGGCATCGTGCTCGCCGGAACGTTCTCCGTGCTCGGCGTACTGCCCCTGGTGGCCTTGGCGGAAGTCGGCTTCGTCGTCGCCTTCGGCGTGCTGCTCGACACGCTGGTGGTGCGCTCGGTGCTCGTTCCGGCCCTCACCTTGGACATCGGGTCGCGGGTCTGGTGGCCGAGCGCGCTGGCGCGGGTGCCGGACCGTGACGTCGACACAGTCGTGGCGCCGCGGGACCTGGAGCCGGCCGGGGACAGCCACGCCTGACCTGTGGACAACTCGCCAGGCTGATCGGCGGCGCTGCCTAGCCTCATATCCGGGCAACCGGAGGAGGTCGCGGTGGGGGCGGTGTGGACGCTGACCGGGTACGGCGTGGAGCGGCTGCTCGGCTTCGGCGCTACCGGTGAGGTGTGGCGGGCGCACGAGCTGGCCAGCGGTGACGTGGTGGCGCTCAAGCGGCTCCGCCCGGGTGCGGCCGGGGCGCGCGACCTGCTCGCGCAGGAGCGGTTGGGCCGGGAGGCGGCGCTGTTGGCCGCCGTCCGGCATCCGCATGTGCTGCCGTTACGCAGCGTCGTCCCTGTCGACGACGGCATCGTGCTGGTCCTCGACTACGCCGCCGGCGGCAGTCTGGATCGGCTGCTCCGGGCGCGCGGCCGGGTGACTGCCGGCGAGGTGGTGACGACGGCCGGACCGCTGGCCGCCGCGTTAGCTGTGGCCCACGGCGAAGGCCTGGTGCACGGTGACGTCTCCCCAGCGAACGTCCTCTACACCGCCGATGGCCGCCCCCTGTTGGCCGACCTCGGGGTGGCCCGGCTGGTCGGCGAGTCTGGGCGGGCGGTCGACGGCACTCCCGGGTTCGTCGATCCGGTGGTGGTTGCCGGGGCCGAGCCGACAACGGCCAGCGACGTCTACAGCTTGGCCGCGGTGTGCTACCGGGCGCTGGCGGGGGAGGTGGTGGCCGAGACCCGGTCGACGGGTAGGTCGCGCCGGGCTCGGCGGACCGCCCTGCGGGAGCTGGCCCCGAACGCGCCGGCCGAGCTGGTTGAGATCGTGGAGGCTGGGCTCGCGCCGACGCCCCGAGCGCGCCCGGATGCGGCCGCGTTCGGCGCCCGGCTGACGTCCGCGTGCTCCGCGACGCCGGTACGGCTCTCGGTGGCGCCGCCGTCGGGTGCGGTTGGACGGTCACCGGCCGGGGCCGACCCGGCGGGGGCCGACCCGGCGGGGGCCGACCCGGCGGGGGACGACCCGGCGGGGGACGACCCGGCGGGGGACGACCCGGCGGGGGACAAAGACCTCTCCACGCACGCCATCCGCCCGGCTGCCCCGCCGCCCGAGCCCGCGTCGGCAAGTGCGCCGAGCCACTCCCCACCCAGCGTTCGCCAGCTCGTCCTGGGCGGCACCGCGGCCGTTGTTCTCGCCGCTGCCATGCTTGCCGGCTGGTGGTGGGGCAGCGCACCCGGTGTACCCGCCGGCCGCTTGCTTGCGCAGCCGAGATCCACTGCGGCACCCTCGTCTCCCGCGGCTGTCCCGGCGCCGGCCCCTGCGCCGGCCCCTGCGCCGGCTCCGCCCCCCGCGGCTGCGGATCCGCCAACGACCACCGACCCCGCGTCGTGGCGTGCCGTGCTGGCCGGCCTGGACGGCCGTCGCGCGGTCGCCTTCGCCGAGAGCAATCCGGCCGTGCTGGCCGAGGTCTACGTCGAGGGCTCCCCGCCGTACGCCGCGGACGTCGCCAGCCTGCGCAGCCTCGTCGACGCCGGCAACCGCGCCCGCCCGGTCCGGCACGAGCTGCAGGAGGTGCGGCTGATTACCCGGACCGCTGCGGGGGTGACCGTCGAGGTCACCGACGAGATGCCGGCGTACGACGTGGTGAACTCCGCTGGGGCGGTGGTCGGCTCCGATCCCGGCCGCGGCCCGAAGTCCTGGCAGGTCGAGCTCGTGCTGGCGGGGGATGGGTGGCGCATCAGCAGCCTGCGCGGGGCTTGATCTGCTGGGGTTCCGCGCAGTCGCGTGACCGAGCCCGTAACCGACACCACGGCTGGCGCCAGCCCGACTGGTGCTATCGCCGACCGCGGTGCCGACGGTTGCAGTCGATGAACTCGGACTCGCTGGTGAAGACCTGCAGAAAAACGGGTGCCGCCGTGAACGACAGCGGACTGACCGGCCCGGTAAGCATGAAGGGGTAGACCTTCTCGGTCATCGCGCGGGGGTCGGTGAAGGACTGGTAGAGCTGCAATCCCGCGCCATGGCCTACTTCGTCCGCGAGGCGGGCGAGGTCGCTGCCGGTGGTCAGTCCGTAGCCAAAGGCCCGGATCGAGAGCTGGGCGTAAATCCCCGGATGCAGCGCATTGATCTCCTGAGTGATGAAAGTCCAGCCAAGCCCGGTCTTGCGGGTTTCGCGCACGTGGTCGACTAGACGTGCCGCCAGCTGGGCGGCCTGTTGGCTGTCGCTGTGGGCGTTAGCGAAGCGCGCAGCCTCGTCGAAGACGACGAGGCAGTTCAGCAGCCGCCCCGACCCGGCGTAGGCCCGCTCGGCGGCGTCGCGCAGTTCTCGGACGATCTTGCGGAGCAGGCGTGCCTTGACGTCCGCAGAGTCCAACCAACGGTTGCCGGACCGGGAAGAGAGGTCGACGATGACGTAGGGGCGAACGGCGATGCCGCGGTCCAACGTGGCCTCGATCAGCTGTGCGAGCGCCTTGCGCGGTTTGCCGCCGGCGGTCGTGGGGCTGAACAGGGCTTGGACCGGCGCCCACTCTCGTAGCAGCTCAGCGAAATCTCCCGGCTGAGCCAGTGCCCGGTCAATTGCATCCTTGACTCGGGCGCGGGGCTGAGGAGAACTGTAGATCCGCGCCATTGCGGCGTTGTCGGCGCTCAGCGCCGTGAGCAAGTCGCGCAACAACTTCTCGGCAGGCTGGTCGGTCCAGTCGTCGGGTCGGTCGCGCAGCAGTCGGGTGAGCTCTTCACCGGCAATCTCCCGGTTGAGCTCGGTCTTCATGGCCAGCCGCACGAAGAAGCGCGTTTGGTCGAGTAGCTCGCCCATCAGCCGAGCGTCCTTCGGCAGCCGCAGGTCCTCGGCAAGAGACAGCTTCTCAACGGGCCGACCGAAGCGGGCGGCAAGCGCCTGCAGGCGAACCGGGAGGTCATGCTCGGTGGTGAACTGGCCCTGCGGGTCGAACACGAACACGCTGAGCGTCTTGTGGCGTAGCTGCGCTGCGATCAGGTAACTGGCGAAAGCGGTCTTGCCGCTGCCACTGCGGCCGAAGATGCCGGTGTGGTAGGCGCCGTCGACGCCAGCGTCGGTGAACTGCCGCACGTACATCGGCAGCAGCACATCGCCGCGATACACCCGTCCCAAATAGATCACTTCGTGCGCATGCCCGGCGGTCAGGCTGCTGATCAGGTCATCGGTGACCTTGCAGACCGGGGCGCCAGTGGTCGGGCTCATTCCCAGGGTGCCGCCGGACTCCCGGGGCGGCTCGGTGAACGGTGAGCTGGGCTGGTCGGTGTCGTAGACCGCCTGCACGCGCACAATCGCGGTGCGCACGTCACCGTCAGCGGACAGATGCGGCAGCGACCCGTGCACGCGGAGCACGCCGCGCATGTTGGGGTCCTCGTGCCACCGGTTGCGGGTCTGGATCTCGCTGATCGTGCCCAGGCCGAGCAGATGCCGACCACTGGTCAACGGGTGCGACAAGAAGACGAGGTCTCCGAGCAGGCTCTGGCCGCTGGCACACTCCGTCAAGTCGACCGTCAGCTCGTTCGTCGAGCTCGGAGACCCCACGACCCCGACCGCGTCCGGCGGAACGGGCGGGCGCGTTGGCGTCTGGTCGACGAACGGCGCACCGGGCGGGTCAGTGGGGATGTCGGGGCTCACTTTCCCTCCGTTCGGTAAGAGCGCACCAAGTACTCAGCCAGCTCCGGTTGGGCGCGGGAGAGGGCCAGGTGCGCGGCCGCCTGCAGTGCGCCCAGGCCGAGGCCCACGCTCTTGGCCATGACGTCGGCGAGGTACTGGGGGTAGGGCTCTCGAACGAACGGGCCGGTGATTTGCCAGGCAAGGGTTGACAGGACGTACCGCAGCGCTTCGCGATCGTGCGCCAGCGGCGGCTTGACCTCCAGCCGGTAGCTGGGCGCGGCGTCATCGGGGCGCCAGTACACGTAGTACAGCTGTCGGTCCCGCAAGGGTTGTAGCAACGCGTCGAAGCGGGCCGGCAGACCGCTCAGCTCCGCCGGCGTGCCCGGCCGCGTGGTGATGTGCAGCTCCCGCCAGGGGTCGGGCCGGACCTGCTGCGGGGTGGTGTACTCGCCGCCGCGCAGGATCAGCGACGTCACGTACTTGTCGTCACCGCTGATCGTCGTGCCGAGGGCCGCACCCAACAGGCGGGACAGGTCGTCCGAGGAGTCGTACTTCGGCATTGCCACGATCGACGGTTGCTCGACGAAACGGTGGAAGGCGCTTTCGAGGTCGACGTCGGCCGCGACCGCCACGGACAGCTCGCTGACCTGATCCGACCCTGACGTGAGGCCACTGTTGAGCCCGATCACGGGCGTCAGGTGACTGCCGTCATAGATCGCGACGTCATGCGGGGAGTCGGCTAGGACGGCCAGCTCATGCGCGACCATGCTGGCGCGGGCCAGTCGCTCGTTGTCCAAGTGATGCGGCAAGACGCGGTGAAACGACGCATACTGATTGTCGTTCCAGCCGGTGCCGCCGCCGTCGCCCAAGAAGCCCTCGACCCCAACCGCGACCGCCAGAATCAAGTCGACGGCGATGGTGCGTTCGACGGCGAAGCCCCCGTCGACGGCACAGATGCTGCCGGCGCGGCCACGCTCGTGCTCGTTTATCAAACCCGTCCGCTCGGCGGTCCGGCGCAGATCATCGCGGGCCGCGAGCGCCGGACCCAGCAACTCGCGCACCTGCCGCACCACGGTTGGCGTCTGCGCGAGTAGCTCGGCCAGCAGGTCTTCGGGGAGTCGGGCGTAGTCGACTGCGCCGTCGATGCCGTGGCCGATCTCGAGGCTAGTCACCGCGCTGTCCGGGGTGTGGGCGGTTGGCCCGGCGGGCCCGCCGGGAGGCGTCGTCCGGCGCCGAGCGGGCCGCTGCGAGGTCGGGAAGGTCCCGGTCTTCGATCCGGCGCTTGAGTCGACCTGCCTGCCGCGGAGACCAGATCCCGTGGCGCTGGAGGCGGGCGGCGACGATACTGGCGGCGACGCCGACGTCCGCGGCGAAGCCGAGCACGTCTTCGACCCGGCGTGAGCCCAGCAGGCGGGTCTCCGCCGCGGGCGGGATCAACAGCTCCCGGGCGAAGGCCGTGGCCTCGTGCTCCCGCGCGTCTGCGGCCGCCTCGGCCGTGTCGGGCTCGTCCTCGCAGGTGGCGATGAACACGGCCCGCCGGTCGTGCATGAGTACGTGGCCGAGTTCGTGCGCGGCCGTTTCCCATAGCTGGTCGTCGGTGCGGCCGCGCAGGCTCAGCTGAACCAGCGGACGGTGTGGTGCGAGCCAGCGGGTGGCGCCGTAGGCCCGCGCGCCGGCGATCTCTGGCACGAACACCACCGTCACCCCGGATCGCGCGCAGGCCTGGCAGTAGTCTGCGATCGCTGCGCGCAGCGGTCCACGGCGAGTCAGCAACCGCAATTCGGGCAGCCACCGGCGAAGCCCCTCGGGGTCCCAATCCGCTACGGTCACGCGACGCCCAGCCGGCTCACCGAGCCGGAGCCACGCCGCGACGGCACAGGGATCGACGTCGTACGCCCGGGATTGCCGAAACGCTGCAGCCGGCAGCTCCCACACGCGCCGGTAAGAGCGCACGTCGGCGACGCCGAAGAATCGCAGCAGCTGCCGCAGCCGGCTCGGCGGATCAGCGGGCGCAGCTGGCAACGCGCCGGCGCGAACCAGCTGCCGAACCGGCATGTCGTGCAGCCACGCCAGGTCGTCGTCATCGAGCTCAGGACCTCTAGCCGAGACCGGGCGCTGCGGTAGTCGGCCTCTAGCCGCAGCCACACCGGCGTCGGGACACCGGTGACGAAGTCCAGCCGCTGGGCGACGTCGGCACTCAAGCTGGCCACGCCCTGAACGACCCGGTTGACATGCTTGGTCGTCAACCCGGCGCGGCGCGCGAGCTCCACCTGGCTCATCTCCAGCTCGTCGAGCCGGTCCCGAAGCGTCTCCCCGGGCGGGACGGCATAGTCCGGAGGCGGCATGGGCCGGAGCCGGTGTCGGGTATGCGCCTGGTCCGCCATGACTGCTCCGCGGTGTTGGTTAGGTTAGTCCCGGTGGGGCGACCCGCACGCCGAGACCTGGGCACACGACAAAGCACGGGCGGTGCTGGCCGGACGGGCGACCGGCGTCGCCGGCGCCATCCGGCGCACCGCCACCAACCGCGGCCTGGACAAAGCCGCGCG
>Ga0207927_1001335_pt1 | contig 10624 bp, 11 predicted proteins | sample NGESurdeep072012_2_FD_184456 | JGI IMG/M metagenome (GOLD analysis project Ga0207927, IMG submission 184456) | Arctic peat soil microbial communities from Barrow, Alaska - NGEE Surface sample 210-2 deep-072012 (SPAdes) | ecosystem: Environmental > Terrestrial > Soil > Wetlands > Peat ... | reverse complement strand
AGAGCGACGCAAGAAATTGCACCGCTCCCGATACAGTGCTGAACGCCGTTATTCGACGGTGGCAACGGGGCCGTTCGTAATTTTGTCTTTGTAGATCACGCCGCCCTTCATTACGAAGCTTACGTTTTCGAGAGAACGAACATCCTGCAAAGGATCAGCAGAAACGGCGATGAGGTCGGCATACTTGCCGGCTTCAATCGTTCCCACGTCTTTGCTACGGCCGATCAGATCGGCGGCGTTGAAAGTGGCAGCACGAATAGCCTGGGCAGGCGACATACCGAACTGGACCATGTACTTGAACTGCTTTGCATTGTCGCCGTGCGGATAGACGCCGGCGTCGGTGCCGAACGCCATCTTCACGCCGGCCTCGAACGCCTTCTTGAAGTTCTCCCGCTGCGTGCGCCCCACCTGCCGCTCCTTGGCGAGGATCTTCTCCGGATAGCCCATCCGCCCGTACTCGGCGAGGATGTAATCGTCGTTGTAGACATCCATCACGAGGTAGGTGCCGTGCTCCTTGGCGAGCCGGATCCCTTCATCGTCGATCAGGCTCGCGTGCTCGACGCTCGCCACGCCCGCCCTGATCGCGCGCTTGATCGGCTCGGCGGGCATGTTCGCCGCGCGCGCCTTCTCGATCGCCAGGCGGAGCCGGAAGTTGCCGTCCGGGTCGCCGCCGCCCGCCCGCGCGGCCACCGCGATCTCGCGGCCCATCTTCGTGAAGATGGCGCCGCGCTTCACGTCGTTGACGCCCTTCTGGCGCTTGATCTGGGACCATTTGGAGTGACCGGACATCGGGCGGAAGTATAGCGGACTATGATTGGCGGAACCCCGCTCCCGCCCGATCCATGACGTCGGCCGGCGGCAGGTCCGCGCGTCCCGACCACCCGACTGCCCACATCCTGGATGAGGTTGACCGAGACCATGGCGACGACGAAGAGCGCTGACCTCCCCCACCTGCGGAGCGTCGTCCTCGCCGGACACTCCGGTGCCGGCAAGACGACGCTCGCCGAGGCCCTCCTCTTCCGGACGGGAGCGATCTCCCGCCTCGGGCGCGTCGAGGACGGGACGAGCAGCCTGGACACGGAGCCCGAGTCGCAGAAGCGCCGCATCTCGCTGTCGCTCGCCGTGGCCTCCCTCGACGACGATGGCAACGTCGTCACGCTCGTCGACACGCCGGGATACCCGGACTTCGTGGCGGAGGTCGTCGCGGGCTTCCAGGCCGCGGACGCGGTGCTCGTCTGCATGGACGCGACGGGCGGCGTGGAAGCGGGCACCGAGACCGCGGTCGCCCTCGGCCGGACGACCCGCACGGCTGCCTTGTTCGTCGTCAACAAGTGCGACCGCGAGAATGCGGAGCCGGCAGCCGTCCTCGACGCGCTCCGCGCGGAGTTCGGCAACAAGATCGCCCCGCTCCAGCTCGCCATCGGCAAGGCCGAGACCTTCAGCGGGTACGTTGACCTCGTCCACCGCACCGCATATCGGTGGGATGGGCGGCAGGAGGTCGAGGTCCCGATCCCGCCCGAGATGGAGGCCGAGGTGGCCGCGCGCCGCGACCAGCTCCTCGAGGCCGCGTCCGAGGCCGACGACGACGTCCTGTCGAAGTACCTCGAGGGCGAGGAGATCACCGACGCGGAGCTCGACGCGTGCCTCCACCGGGGGGTGCGCGACTCGCTCCTGGCGCCCGTGCTCGTGGCGTCCGCCACGAAGGGGATCGGCCTGCGCGGTCTGCTGGACGCGATCGTCCGCTACCTCCCGGCGCCATCGGAGGAGCCGCCCGTCGTGGCCCATGACCCGAAGACCAACGACCCGATCGAGGTCTCGCGGGACCCGAACGGTCCGCTGCTCGTGCGGGTCTTCAAGACGACCGCCGACCCGTTCGTGGGCCGTCTGACCTACCTGCGCGTCCTGTCCGGCACGCTGCGCAGCCAGGCCCACCTGTTCAACGCCGAGAAGGGCGAGGAGGAGCGGATCGGCCAGCTCCTCCGGTTGCATGGGAAGGACTCGGAACCGGTTGCCGAGCTCCGGCCCGGTGAGGTCGGGGCGGTCGCCAAGCTCACCGCCACCGCGACGGGCGACACGCTCTCGTCGAAGGACCGGCCCCTCGTCCTCGACCGACCCGTCTACCCCGATCCGACGCTCGTGGTCGCGATCGAGCCGCAGACCAAGGCGGACCTCGACAAGATGGGGCCCGCCCTCACGCGCATGCTCGAGGAGGAGCCGTGCGCGCGCGTCGAGCGCAGCGCCACGGGCGAGCAGCTGCTCATCTCCATGGGTGAGACCCATGTTGCGGTCATCGGCGAGCGGCTCAAGCGGAAGTTCGGCTCATCGATCGTCACGCACACGCCCCGGATCCCCTATCACGAGACGATCCGCGGCCGCACCAAGGTCGAGGGCAAGTACAAGAAGCAGACGGGCGGACACGGCATGTTCGGCCACGTCTGGATCGAGATCGAGCCGAACCCGGGCGACGGCGTCGCATTTGCCGAGCACGTCGTCGGCGGCACGGTGCCCAAGAACTTCTTCCCCGGCGTCGAGAAGGGGATCCGCCAGGCGGCCGTCGAAGGCGTGCTCGCGGGCTATCCGCTCATCGACTTCAAGGCAACCCTCTACGACGGCTCGTTCCACACGGTCGACTCGAACGACCTCTCGTTCCAGATCGCCGCGTCGATGGCGCTCAAGAAGGGCGTCATGGACTGCAAGCCCGTGCTCCAGGAACCGATCATGGTCGTGAAGATCCGGGTTCCGGAGCGCTTCATGGGCGACGTCAACCGGGACCTCAACGGCCGTCGTGGCCGGGTGCTCGGCATGGACGTCACGCCGGACGGGATGCAGGAGATCACGGCCCACGTTCCCCAGGCCGAGCTCTTCAGCTACGCGACGGAGCTGCGCTCGATCACCGGCGGCCGGGGCACCTTCTCCTCGACGCTCGACCACTACGAGGACGTGCCCTCGCACATCGGCGACAAGGTGATCGAGGCGCATCGCAAGGAGCAGGAGGCCGCGGCCCACTGACCGCGCCTCCGCGGAGGCGCCTCGCCCGAGGCGCATGGCTCGCGGGACGGCGCAACCGGGCCGCGACGCGGACGGGCACGCGCCACGGCGCAAGCGGGCCGGCGATGTGGACGGGAACGCGGAAGGTTCCGCGGACGAGTGCTCGCGCTTCCGGGGCCGCGCTCCCGGGGCTGCCGCGGGCTGAATCCGGTGGGGACGTGCCGGATAGTCATGGGGATGCTGCTCGGCAGCGGTTGCGCCGGCCCGGCCGCCGCTGACTCCGCCCACGCCCGCTCGCTGAGCACGGGTCGAGGACGGACGGCGGCATCTCGACTCGGAGCGAGCACCCGATTGGTGCCTACCAGCACCCCGGCTGCTGAAGCGAGCCGTACTGCTGCCCGGGAGCGGATGGCAGCACCGGGAGTGTTGGGGAGCGCGATCGATCGCCCGTGAGCCGAACCAGCATTTGGCCTGCTGGACCGCGCGGGCCGATCGGCAAGGAGCGGCTACCGGCACCTGCGGACCTGGCGCGCCGCAGTCGTCGGGCGAGCCACCCTCTGCCCCACCCGCCCACCGACCAGCCGCACGGCTTCGCGACCGTTGGCCGCCCGGCCATCCCCCGTCAGAGGGCCGCCGCGAGCGCGTCCTCGAGGGTCAGGCGGCCCTCGTAGAGCGCACGGCCCACGATCGCGCCGGCGCAACCGAGCGCACGGACGGCGGTGACGTCCGCGGCGCTCGCGATGCCCGCCGATGCCACGATCGCCCCCCGTCGCAGCCGCACGAGATTCCCGAGCAGCGCCAGGTCGGGACCGTCGAGCGTTCCGTCTCGATCGATTGCCGTCACCTCGAACGTGCGGATGCCGTGGTCGGCAAGCCGTGTGAGCGCCTCGGCCACGGGGGAGCCCGCGGCTCCCTGCACCCAGCCCTGGCCCACGGCATGCCCGTCGCGGACATCGAGTGCGACGGCGATCCGTTCTGCGCCGAACCGCTCGGCGAGGCGACCCGCGAACGCCGGGTCATGCAACGCGGCGGTCCCGAGGATGACCCGGGCTGCCCCGGCTTCGATGCTCGCCTCCACGGCGCGATCGTCCCGCAAGCCGCCGGCCACCTCGACGGCGGCACGGTCCCCGACGCGGGCGATGATCGCGGTCACGAGCGTCGTCTGGCGGGAGGCTGGGTCGCGCGCTCCGTCGAGATCGACCACGTGCAGCCACCGCGCGCCGGCCGCGACGAACGACTCCGCGAGCGCTGCCGGGTCGTCCCCGTACGTCGTCACCGCTCCGTAGTCCCCGCGGAGAAGGCGGACCACGCGGCCGCCGTGCAGGTCGATCGCCGGAAGGAGATCGAAGGCCGTCTCCCGGCTGTTGCTCGTCATCCAGTGCTGTGATAGCGTTGTAACACGCTACTACGCTACCACGAGGCACGACGCCATGCAGCCTACCGCCGACGACTGGCGCTCCCCCGATGTCGAGGCGCTCTTCGACGCCCTCCTGAGCCTCGAGAGCCGCGACGAGGCGGCGGCGTTTCTGCGGGATCTCTGCACGCTCGGCGAGATCCGCGATCTCGCGCAGCGCTGGACGGTCGTCCGCCTCCTCGACGCGGGACTGCACTACAGCGAGATCAGCCGGCGCACGGGCGCGAGCACGGCGACGATCACGCGGATCGCGTCGTGGCTGAACCATGGCGAAGGCGGGTATCGACTCCTGCTCGAGCGCGCGCGTGGCGACGGCCCCGACGTCCGGCCGGCCGGTGGGCCCGGCGGGACCGCAGCCTATCCGGCGGCGGGCGAGCACCGCGCTGCCCCGACCGCGCCATCGGGCGCCGGCCGATGACGACCGCGCTCGACCGGACCCCGGCGCCGGACCGCAGGGCGAGTGGCGGGCCGCGCCGGATGACGCTGGCAGTGCCGAACAAGGGCCGGCTCGTCGAGCCGACGCTCGCGCTCCTCCACGACGCGGGCCTCATCTTCGAGGAGCGCGACCGCAGCCTCGTCAGCCAGGTCGAGAACGTCCCGCTCGACATCCTGTTCGTGCGGACGAACGACGTGATCGAGTTCGTGGGCGACGGTGTCGCCGACCTGGGGATCACGGGCGGGGACCTGCTCGCCGAGGCCAACGCATCGCTCCCGATCGTGCGGACCCTTGGCTATGGTCGTTGCCGGCTCGCCGCGGCGGTCCCGCGGGATGCGCCGCAGCGCGAGATCGCGGAGCTCGCGGGCCTGCGCGTCGCCACGGCCCACCCGGGCGCCACGCGGCGCTGGTTCGAGGGCCACGGAATCCCGGTCGTCGTGATCCCGCTCTCGGGGGCCGTCGAGGTCGCGCCCCGCCTCGGGCTCGCGGATGCGATCGTCGACCTCGTCTCGACCGGCGTCACCCTGGGCACGAACGGCCTGCGCTCCATCGGCGACCTCCTCCCCTCGGAGGCCGTCCTCGTCGGGAATCCCGCCCGCCTCGTCGCCGAATCGGACGCGGTGGACCGGCTCGACACGATGCTCGGCGCAGTCCTCGCGGGCCGGCAGCGGAAGTACGTGATGATGAACGCGCCGCTCGAGCGCCTGGCTGAGCTCGAGGCGCTTCTGCCGGGGCTTGAGAGCCCGTCGGTCATCCCGCTGGCCCACGCCGGCATGATCGCGATCCACGCCGTCGTCGGATCGGACGACGTGTGGGAGCTCCTGCCGCGCCTCAAGGCGGCGGGCGCGTCGGGGATCCTGGTCCTGCCCATCGAGAAGCTGATCGCATGAGCGCGGCGACCGCGTCGGCCCCTGCCGGCTACGCCTGGGAGGCGACCGACGACCAGGTCAGCGAACGCTACGGCGTCGATCTGTCGGCGATCGTGCGCTTCGACCTCAACACGTCCCCGGCACCGCCCGACGTCGCCCTCCGGGCGCTCCGGTCCGGCGCATACGGGCGCCCGATCTCCGAGTATCCGCCGTCGGACTACCGCGACCTGGTCGCTGCGGCCGCCGAGGTGTACGGCGTCGGACGTGACGAGCTGCTGGTGGGCGCGGGTGCCGACGAGATCCTCGACATCGTGGCGAAGGCGTTCCTGCGTCCGGGCCTGCGCGCCGTGATCCCGACGCCCACCTATGCGATGTACGCGATCCTGACCGAGCAGCGCCCGGCGGATCCGATCGCGGTGCCGCGCCGTCCCGCGGCCGACGGGTACGCGTTCGACGGGACGGCCGTCCGCGCGGCCGCGCGTGACGCGGCCGTCGTCTGGCTGTGCAGCCCGAACAACCCGACGGGGTTGCCCGAGCCGGTCGGCGCGATCGCGGAGCTCTTGCGCGAGCTTGCCGCCGACGCCGCCGCGGCGGGGCGACCCGCACCCGTGGTGGTCCTGGACGAGGCGTACTCCGAGTTCGCCGGCACGTCGCTCGTCGATCTGCGCCACGCCTACCCGCGCCTCGTCGTCGTCCGGACCGCCTCGAAGGCCTATGCGCTCGCCGGGCTCCGCGTCGGGTTCGCCGTCGCGCGCCCCGAGCTGATCCGCGCGATGGAGCCGTACCGGCCGCCCGGGTCGGTCTCGATCCCGTCCGTGGCCGTCGTGGCGGCGGCGCTGCGGGACCCCGATGCGCTCCGCGCCAACGTCCTCCGCGTCTCGGCCGAGCGTGCGCGGCTCGCCGCAGCCTTCGCCGACCTCGGGATCCCCGCGGGCCCGTCCGTGGCAAACTTCCTCCTCGTCGGCTTCGGGGATCGCGCGCGGGCGACGGCGACCGCAAGCGCGCTCCTGCGGCGCGGGCTGGTCCCGCGCACGTTCGGTGCCGCTCACGCGCTGGCCGACCATCTCCGCTTCACGGTCCGATCACCCGGGGACGACGATCGACTGGTCGCCGCCCTCGCCGAGATCGTGCCGGCACTCCCCCACCCCGCCTCGCCGGCCCCCCAGGAGACGACCCCATGACGACCGTTCACGGCCACTTCGAGGTCGCCGCGCGCGAGGGCCGCCGCGTCACCGTCGCGCGGCACACCCGCGAAACCGACATCGCGATCACGCTCGACCTCGACGGCACAGGGGCCGCCGACGTCCGCAGCGGAGTCGGGTTCCTGGACCACCTCCTGGCAGCGTTCGCGCACCACGGCCTGTTCGACCTCGCCGTCCGCGCCACCGGGGACCTGGATGTCGACGAGCACCACACCGTCGAGGACGTGGCGCTCGTGCTCGGGAACGCGCTCGCCGAGGCGCTCGGCGACCGGGCCGGCATCGCCCGCTTCGGGGAGGCGTCGGTCCCGATGGACGAGGCGCTCGCGACCGCGGTCGTGGACGTGGGGGGCCGTCCCTACGCGGTCGTGGACCTGCCGTTCCGCGGCGAGCGCGTCGGGGCCCTGCCGACGCAGCTCGTCGAGCACGCCCTGGAGGCATTCGCACGGATGTCGGGCACGACGCTCCACGTGCGCGGAACCGGCCGCAACGACCATCACCTGGCCGAAGCCGCGTTCAAGGCGCTGGGGCGCGCGCTGCGGGTCGCCGTCGCCGAGGACCCGCGGCGCGCGGGCGCCGTCCCTTCGACGAAGGGGAGCCTGGGATGACGCGGGTCGCGGTCGTCGACTACGGGGCCGGCAACCTCGTGAGCATCGAGCAGGCGCTCACCGCCGCGGGTGCCGACGTCGTGATGGCCAGCGGGCCCGCGGCCTTCGAAGGTGCCGACGCGCTCGTGGTCCCGGGCGTCGGCGCCGCCGGGCCCGCCATGTCTCGCCTGCGGCGCCGTGGCCTCGAGGAGCCCATCCGGGCGTGGATCGCCGACGACCGGCCCCTGCTCGGCATCTGCCTGGGCCTCCAGCTCCTGTTCGAGGGGAGCGACGAGGACGGCGCCGAGACCCTCGGCGTGCTGCCCGGGCGGACCGTCCGCCTGCGGGAGGCGCCGCGCCTGCCGCACATCGGCTGGAACCAGGTAGAGCGACGTCGCGCCCACTCGCTGTTCGGCGGGATCGACGAGGCCGCCGACTTCTACTTCGTGCACTCCTTCGCGGCGGAGCCCGGACCGGGCGCGGACGGGCTGACGCTCGCGGAGACGACCCATGGCGCCCCGTTCGTGTCGGCGGTCGCACGGGGGCCGCTCGTCGGCGTGCAGTTCCATCCCGAGCGGAGCGGTCGCGACGGGCTCCGGCTCCTCGCCAACTTCGTCGAGCTGGCCCGGCCGGCGGCGACTCCGACAACCGGAGCGATGCGCGCGCCCGCCGTGGCCGGCTGATGCTCCGCGTGCGCGTCATCCCCTGCCTCGACGTCGCGCGCGGCCGCGTCGTCAAGGGCACGCGGTTCGTGGACCTGACTGACGAGGGCGACCCGCCGGAGCTCGCGGAACGCTACGCGGCCGAGGGCGCGGACGAGATCGTCTTCCTCGACATCGACGCGGCTCCGGACGGCCGGGGCACGCTCCTCGAGGTCGTGGAGCGCACCGCCCGCCGGGCGTTCGTGCCGCTCACCGTCGGGGGCGGTGTCCGGAGCGTCACCGAGATGCGCGACGTCCTGCGCGCCGGCGCCGACAAGGTCTCGTTCAACACGGCCGCGGTTCGCGATCCGGACCTGGTCCGGCGGTGTGCCCGGCGCTTCGGCAGCCAGGCCGTGGTCGTCGCCATCGACGCTCGCCGACGCGCCGGCCCAGAGGACGCCGGAACGGGCTGGGAGGTCGTGGTCAAGGGCGGCCGCGAGCCGACCGGCCTCGACGCGCTCGCCTGGGCGCGTCGCGCCGTCGCGTCGGGCGCGGGCGAGCTCCTCGTCACGTCGATCGACCGCGACGGGACGGGAGCGGGGTTCGACACGCAGCTGCTGCGCGCGATCGCCGACCGCGTGTCCGTGCCGGTCATCGCCTCGGGCGGCGCTGCCGGGCCGGACGACTTCGTGGCTGCGGTCCGCGACGGCGGCGCCTCGGCCGTCCTGGCCGCCTCGATCTTCCATCGGCGCCGCCACTCCATCGCGGCCGTCAAGGCGGCCATGGCGGCCGCGGGAATCCCGGTGCGCCTCACGGCAGCGGCTGCGGCATGAGCGGCGTCGACCCGCCCTCCCCGGCCGGGCCCATCACGGACGGCCGCGGCGTGCAATGGGGGCCCGAGGACCTGGTCCCGGTCGTCGTCCAGGACGCCGCCGACGGCCGTGTCCTGATGCTCGCCTATGCGAACGCGGAGGCCCTCGCCTTGACGTTCGCGACGGGCGAGGTCCACTTCTTCTCGCGTTCGCGGGGCCGCCTCTGGCGCAAGGGCGAGACCAGCGGCAACGTCCTTCGTCTGCGGGGCCTCGCGCTCGACTGCGACGGCGACGCGCTCCTCGCGACCGTGGAGCCGGCCGGCCCGGCATGCCATCGGGGCAGCCGGAGCTGCTTCGACCTGGACGGCGTTTCCGCCGACGAAGCGCCCCGGCCCACGGATGCCGGCCAGGGGTTCGAATGGCTGGAGACGCTCTGGTCCACGATCGCCGATCGCGCCAGGACGCGGCCCGCTGGCTCGTACACGGCGACGCTGCTGTCGGCCGGCGTCGACGGGCCCGCCCGGAAGGTTACCGAGGAGGCGACGGAGGTCCTGATGGCCGCCAAGGACGACGCCGTCGCGGAGGCGGCGGGCGTGGACCGAACCGCGTCCCGCGCTGCGCTCGCCGGCGAGGCCGCGGATCTGCTTTACCACGCCCTCGTCCTGCTCGCCGAGCGCGGTCTGCCGCCGTCGACGGTGATCGAGACGCTTCGGGCACGCCACGCCGGGTGATGAGCGCGGGCGCCCTCGCGCCCCAACGCTACCGCCGCCCAGCGCGCAGCCGGACCGGCTCGCGCCGCCTGCTACGGCAGCTCGTGATGACCGCGGCAGCGCGCCTCGTACGTCTCGCGGCGCGGCGTCGGCATCTCCGACGCGAGGCCGCCGACCACCACGACCGGCTCGTCCGCGCCGGCCGGGCGGCCATCGATCAGCCGCTGCGTGCGCGTCGCCTCGTCGCCGCAGACCGTGCAGATCGCGGTCAGCGAGGTGATCCCGTCCGCGATCGCCATGAGCTCCGGCATCGGCCCGAACGGGCGGCCCCGGAAGTCCGTGTTGAGGCCGGAGAGGATCACCGTCCGCCCGGCGACGGCGAGGCGCTCCACGACGGGGACGAGGCTCGCCGGGAAGAACTGGGCCTCCTCGATCGCGATCATGTCGGCCCAGGCGTCCTTCGCCAGGGTCTCGATCTCTGCGGGGCTTTCGACCGACGTGGAGCCGTATGCGGCGCCGGACCGGCTGCGCACGACCTCGGCCTCGGTCCGGTCGTCGATCTTGGGACGAACGAGGAGGATCCGGCGCCGGGCGATCTCGGCGCGCCGGAGCAGCCTGAGCAGCTCGTCCGTCTTCCCGCTGAACATGCAGCCGGCGATGACCTGGATATGGCCGCGAGCCACCTCGATCACGCCCTCCCCTGACCGCGCACGAGGAGCCGCTGGTCGCGCTTGCCGCGCCGCACCAGCAGGTAGCGGCCCGCCAGCAGGTCCGCCTCGGTGAAGCGCTCCTCCGGGTCGCGGACCGGCTTGCCGTTCACGTGCACGCCGCCCTGCTCCACGAGCCGTCGCGCCTCGCCGCGGGATGTCGCGGTGCCGGCGAGGATGAGGATCTCCAGGAGGTCCAGCCCCGGCCGGGCCGGATCGGCGGGCTCGCCCTCGGGCCACGGGGATGCGGGGATCTCGGCC
>Ga0207927_1001334_pt1 | contig 10633 bp, 3 predicted proteins | sample NGESurdeep072012_2_FD_184456 | JGI IMG/M metagenome (GOLD analysis project Ga0207927, IMG submission 184456) | Arctic peat soil microbial communities from Barrow, Alaska - NGEE Surface sample 210-2 deep-072012 (SPAdes) | ecosystem: Environmental > Terrestrial > Soil > Wetlands > Peat ... | reverse complement strand
CGGAGCCGACGCCGGCCGAGACCGTGGTTTCGCCGATGAGGCTTCCGGCACCGCAGGTGCCTTCGTTGGCCTGGGCTTCGGGGCACAGCGGGACGCCCGCGAGGATGCCGGACATTCCCGGCGCCATGTGCAGCTGCACCGTCTGGATGTTCTGGTTCCCATCCGCGCGTGAGATCGTCGTGTCCAGCGGGCTGAAGGCGCCCGCGTTGATGTTCGGGCTGCCCGCGGTCAGCGACGGGCTGAACGGCAGGCTCGCGCCGGGGCAGGCGCTGCCGTTGGGGCCTGAGGTGATGTTGAACGTGCTCTGGGAGGAGACGGGTTCGTTTTCTGACCAGGGAGCGAACGACGCGTTGGTGGTGTAGGCGCCGCAGTGGGCGGGTGTGGCGAGCGGGGCGCGTTCGCCGCCGAAGAAGTGCAGTTCGGCGTCTTCGAACGCGAGCTGCGGGCTGTTTTCGAACGTGGCGATGATCTGTCCGGTGGGGCTCAGGTGCGTCGCGCCTGTGAGCTTGACGACGACGCCCGAGATCGGGTCTTTGGCGATGAGGTACAGGGCGATGAGCGACCCGAAGGGGTTGGCGTTCTGGGTGGCGAGATAGACAAAGCCCTTCAGGTGCTGGCCGGGCGGGAGGAGCGGCGTGGTGATTTCGACGGTGCCGATCTTCGACGCGTCGGGGCAGATGTTGGTGCCGGGCGTTTCGGGTTCGGGCAGGCCCGGTGTGAAGGTGGCGATCTGCTGGCCGGGTACGGCTTCGCTGATGCCGGTGAACCCTGCGAGGTTCTCGCTGCATGCCTGGAGGCCGTCGCCGCCGGAGGGGTTGATCGCGACGCCTTCCGGGAGCGCGACGGTGATGTCCTTGACGGCCGACTGCGCGAGGCTGGTGGAGTTCAGGACCGCTTCCTGGGGCACGTGCACGTCGACTGACATGCCGGTCGGGGAGCTCGCGGCGGTGCCGTCCGGTGTGGCGCGGATCGACGGTGAGAAGGGCAGCCGGTTACAGCCGTCGACGGCTTCCGGCAGCGTATAGGTGAGGGGTTCGGCGATTTCTGAGGTTCCGCCCGGCGGGGCCCAGGAGTCGCCACGGACGGTGCTGGTGAACGGCGCCTGGCAGTTGGTCGGCATGACCAAGAACGGCGGAGGATTGGGGTTGCTGGAGGTTTCGCATGTGCCGAATTCTTCGAGGCATTCCCAGCCGCGCTGATGGTCGTGCCGCGGGTCGCCGGGGACCCCCCAAAAGGTGAGTTTGACGCTGTCGAGGTAAACCTGTTGGCTGATGGTGCTGGCAGCGACGGTGACACCGTAGCTGCCTCCGGTGCGGACGGAGGTGTCGAGGAATGCCGATGCGATCCCGAGCGCCTTGAAGCCGAAGCGGGCGGGCTCGCCGGCTCGCGGCGTGACGTTGAAGATCGGCGCGGAGACCGTCTCATAGTGAAACAGCCCGGCCTGGGTGAACGAAACCGTTGCGACGCCGATCGCACTCGATGCCGGGCATTCGTTTATGTAGTGACCGCCCGGCTGAAGGAACGCGCCGAACTGCGCGTCCGTGCACTGCGCGAACGGGGTCGGGTTTCCGATGAAGCCGGGCGGGAGTTCCGCGATGACGTCCTTTGTGAGGCCGACGGTTTTCGGAAAGTCCAACTCCGTGAGTTCTCCTTCGAGGTTGAGCGGCGGCGCGGCGTTCAGTGTGGTGATGTTGGTCAGCTGGAATGGGTGTGAGCCGGCCTGTGTGTCGATCGCGCCTCCCGGGCTTTCGGGGATCAACTGGTAGTCTTCGAAGCCGAAGCGTTCCGTGCTGCCGAGCTCGAGCTCTCGGCTCGCGGTGGCCGGATGTGTCGCTCCGCCGCCGGAGACCGTGACGGTGTTGTGTTCGCCTGCAACTGCGCCTGGCGCCGGGCGGACGGTGATGTCGACCTCGATCTCTTCGTATGGCCGCAGACTCGGATGGATCTGCCGTCCGGCTTCGGGTTCGTACGGTTCGAAGTGGCATGTCAGCGTCGCGACGGTGCAGTCGACGGGACCCCGGTTGAGGGTCGTGTTATGGAGGTTGCCACCCGCGACGCCTTTGATCGCGACGGGTTCCATCCCGGGTGGCAGGGCGTCCTTGACTGTGACAGCTCCGCTCGTCGCGGCGTCGCCGCGGTCTTCGGCTGCCGCAACGATGGTGTCTTCGCTTTCGTGGCCTTTTGTGAGCTCTTCGACAGTGGCGCTTGCGCCAGGTCCGGAGAGTGGCGTGCCGTGGAATTCTTCAGCGAGTTCCGCGCTGACAAAGAGCGGGGGGAGTTCCTGGTTGGGGAACGTAAGCTGGTAGGTCCTGGTCTCGCCGGCGGTCTGCTCGGAGACGAGGACCGTACGCTCGGGCATGGCGCGTTCGACAGCTTCGCGCATCTGTGGGCCGGTAGCGTCGTAGGGGACGAGCGCCACTCTGGCCTTTGCGAGTTCGACTTCGCCGCGGTCGATTTCTTCCAGCACCGCAGGGTCAATGATCAACGCTTCGCCGCCTTCGGCTGTCACGGTGAGCACCTGGATCTCGTCGGCTCCGGTGGCGGCGGCGAGGTTCGTCGGACGTGCGCCGGTTGTCGCGCCCCACCACGGTGCGGGCGATTCGGCTGATGCCGGACCTGCCGCCGCGGCAGAAAGTGCCAGGGCGACAGTCAGGACGGCGATTGGCCGGTGCATCAGCGCTTCCCCCTTTGGTTCGCTGCCTTCTTTGCGGGCTTGGACCCATATCGCCCACGGGCGGTCCGTTCGCAGCGGAGGCGCTTGGAGCGTGCGCGATCGCGGTGGCAGGCCTTCAGGGCAGCGGCGAGCTGCTGGGCGCGAGTTGGTTTCTTGGTAGTCCCACTAGAGGAGGAGGTCGTATTGCCTGCTCCTGTGAACGTCGCCGTTGCGGGCGGGGAGAAGAGAGGAGGCTGGGGGGTCGTCGCTGCCCGACACGCGTCGACCGTGGCGCACGGCGACGACGCGTTCGTGACCGGAGCGCATGGTTCCTCGGCCGTGCAGATCTGCGCGTCGTACAGGTCAGTCGCCGTGTCGGTGTCCTGCGGCGAGAGCCGCCCCGCTGTGTAGAAGAACACGTGGCTGCCGCTTTCGCTGGCGTCGAGGAAGGTCGAAGGGCCAGCGGCGACGCCGGATGAGATCAGGCTAACGCAACCGTGGTCGCTCGAGTCGAAGCGCGGGTCGGCGGAGGTGCAGTTACCGACGTCAGGGGGCTCGAACTCGTAGACGTCCTGCTGCCCGTTGGTGTCCTGGGGTGCGAGAGCATCCGTGCTGTTGAAGAAAAGCCGTCCTTCATTTGACAGGTTGCGTGGCCGATACGCGCGCGAGCCCGTCCCGGTGTAGCTTTCGCTATCGCTCCAGCCGGGGATACTCCCAGCGACGAACTGGCCGAGGTGTGAAGTCGCAGTTTTGCCTTCGACACCTGCCGGCCTCGCACCTGTTGGGTCACACGATGCACAGACGACTTCGCCCAGGCCTTCGCGGGCCGCTGCGTTGTAGAGGAAGACCTCCTGGTCCGCCCGTCTAGCGCTCGCCGTGCTACTGACATCTTCGTTGTCGTATCCGGTGAGTCGCTGGTTTGACATGAATGCAAACCATTGCCCGTTCGGAGACGCACTCGCGGTCAACTCCGGGAGCTTCGGAGACCCTTCCGCCCAATCCTGAGAGTCAGCTTGGCTGAGCACTGCGACCAACCGGAGCGAGCCGTCGTGCCACATGTAGAGATTGCAGTTTGCAGTGGAGATCGCCGCGTTCCGCACACATTGCCCTGAAACGGCGCCGGGCCTGAGACGGCCGTTGGCCACGAAGTAGATCGTCTGCCCGTCGGGGGTCGCCCCCGAGAAGCCGAGCACGGCCGCGGATTCGCCGGCGCGTTCCGGAGTGAGGTCGGTGAGTGCGCAGACGAGTTCGGCGTGCGTGTTGATTTCAAGCGTGCACTCATAGAGGTCCGTCCTGCCAGGCTCGGCGCCGGAGTCGGGCGTCAGCTTCTGTTCGTCGACGAAGAACACGTGTGTCCCATCGCTGCTGGCGTAGCGGAACTGCGGGCTAACCGGTCCCGTCGCCGTAATTCCCTGCGCCTCGTCCAGGCGCACGGTCTGATGCAAAGTCATGTCTGTTGCATAGAGGCCTCCGCCTGCTTCGTTCCACACAATCTGCGACCCGTCGGCTGAAATCGCGCCGGGAGTGTCTTCGCCCCGCTGACCCAGCTGCGCTTCGCGCGGCGCCGGCCCGCCGTTGTCGGGGAGCAGGCTCACCAGCTGCAGCGGCGTCCCCCACGGCTGATCGGCCGCCCACTCGTAGAGCTCCGGCGCCGATGTCGGCGTTTTGGTCAGCGCGACCTTTCCTGTGAGGACGATGTGCGTGAGGTCGGGTGTGGCACCTTCGAAGTTCACCTTTCCGGGGAAAGTCGTTCCCTGGGGGACGTTTGCGTAGCCCGGGGCGCTCGTCACGAGCGGTTCGAAGCATGCTGCGGGCTCCGTGCTGCACGTCAGATTGTGACGAACATACTGTGTCGGTCCGGTGTCTTCGGGGAAGTCCACGCCGCGCAGCGAGAAGTTCGGTTCTTTTTCACCGAACGGCTGAAGCAACGCCAGAGACAGGTCTTCGGAGAAGAAGCCGTAAGGGGTCGCCAACGCCCGGCTTTCGTCGTTTGGCGGCGAGATGTCTTCGGTGCTCCAGCTCCCATCGTGCTCGCGGCTGATGAGTTGCGCTTCCGCGCTGAAACCGGATGGAGAGGCTTCGGTCGGCAACGATGCGAGATACGTGATCGCATTACCAGATGGCGTAGCCTGTGACGCAATTGCGAGCTTTTCGGGAGCCGCGAGCAGCGCCCCATGCTTATCGGCCGGGCTGACGAGCTGCCACCGCCGGCCGTCCGGCAAAACCTCCTCGGGCGCCCCCGACGTGGTGAACGTCGCATCCGTGCCAGGGATGGTCTTAGCTTCGAAGACGCCGGGCTGGGTTTCCACTTCTGCGACGGCGACCACGCGGTAGTGATATGGGGTCCCGGCCGATAGCCCCTGGATGTGCTGTTCGACTTCGACGTCGCCTTCGCCGGGGCCGATGGTGACGGCGGGGGTCGTGGAGCCGTAGGCGGTAGTGGGCCCGTATTCAAAACGGTATGCCACAGGGTTGGGCCGGTCGAGTCCTTCCGATTCGTGGGGGTCGATCGTCGCGTGCAGCGTCGCGGAGGTCGCGGCGACGTTCGTCACGGACTCGTCGTGGATACCCGGGCCGGGGGTCGTGAAGCACGCGTACTGGGATTTGTGGCCGTCGCATTCCGCCGTCGGTTCTTCGCTGACGTTTTCACCCTTTTTGTTGGACGCCTGCAGGCGGTAGTAGTAGGTGGTGTCCGGTGTGAGGTGCGTGAGGGTCTGCTGCTGTTTGACGAAGGTGTTGCCGGTCACGGGAGCCGAGCAGGGCGTGAAGTTCCCGAGTGCTTCGCTCGTGCCCCACGCGAACCGGCAGCTCGCGGGTTCCCCAGTTTCCGCTTCGAGCGGGTCGACCTCGCCGTTGAGGGTCGCGGATTCCAGCCCGATTTCGGTCGCGGGTTCCGTGGCGACATCGGGGACGATCTGGCCTTCCGCATACACGTCGACCGATCCGGTGGAGGTCGCTTCGTTGTGATCGCTGACGTAGACCCGATGGCTCGCCGCGTCCACAGCAACGCTCTGCGCGTGCTTGAACGGTCCCGCCGTGGTGCCCGCCAGCCGGCCGAGATACGCGCCGCTCGCGCTGAACTCATCGACGGCGTTCGTGGCGTGTTCCACCACATAGATATCGCCTGTCCCGCCATCGACGGCGATCGGGCCGAGATTTGTGAAGGCTCCGTATGGGGATTCCTTGATTTCGAACAGGAATGCGTATTCGCCACCGACCGGTTCGAAGACGTCGAGGACGTTCCCGTCCTCGACGACGACATCACCAGTGAGCGAGGACACCGCGACAGCACGCGGTTCGAGGAACAGCCCCGCGGTGGTGCCCGTGATGCTCGTAACGTTCGCGAGCGCCGGTTCGACACCGCCCGCCGCCGCTTCTTTGAAGACATCGACGACATTACGTTCCGGTTCGGCCGAGGAGGAGGCGACATACACATCGCCACGCGTGGCCAGGTTCGCCGACACAGCGACACCGTTGACGCTCCCAAAACCCCCGCCGGGAGTGTTCGCCCCGGTCCACGCGTGCTGCAGTTTTCCATTCGCGCCAAACACGGCGAGGACCGGGCCCGCTTCATAAGCGCCGACATACACCTCTTCTTCGCCGGGATCGCCGACGGCGACACCCTGCGTCATTTCGTGCACGCCCGATTCTTCGCCCAGCTGGCGCATGAACGCCCCGGTAGAGTCGTTGAACTCATCGACGACAGACTGGCCGAGTTCGGTACGTTCGGCCAACCACAGGTGACCCCCGTCCGTCGTCAGGGCGTTCACATTGCCAAGCGGGCCGGGGATGCACGGCGACGCGCAGCTGGGCGGCACGCCCTTGGTGATTTCTTCTGAGGGGGCCGGGAGGAATTCGTGGGTGACCGCGGCGGAGGCTCCCGCGACGGGCAACCCGAGAATGGATGCCAGAGCGAGGCCGGTTGCCAGAGTTACTAGAACCCTGTAGCGGGGTCGCGAGCGGCTGATTCTTTGCGCACCGGTCCCTTTGGCGGGGAGAGATGCACGGAGCGTGGCGAAGAGACCCGTCGTCGCGGACGGCTTCGATTCGCTGCGCTCTGTGAGGGTCATGCGGGCTCCTTCGATATCGCTGTGGGGTTGGGCGGGTTCATACCCCTGGCGGGGCACTTCGCGGTTTGGGTGGAAATCGCTTCACCCCATAAATACCCCTGGCGGGGCACTTCGGGGGCATACCCACTACGGGGCACTGCGGACGTTGCTGCGGGGCACTTGTACCCACTCCGACCTGCTGCGCAGGTCTCCGGGGCAGTGCACATCCTGCCGGGCGGAACACCCGGCAGGATGCTTCCAGGCGGGGACGTAGCGGAGTCGTGAGTTGTGGAGAGGCACGCTTCGCGTGCTGAGAGGCTGTCCCGTATGCACCGGTACCCCCTTCCCCCTGACGGGGACACCCTGAAGGGCGGAGCCAGGCGGGGCACTGCGGACCCCCGCACCCTGATACCCCGTTGGGGCACATAGGGCATACCCACTCCGGGCTGCGGGGCAGCCCTCCACCCCATAAATACCCCTGTCGGGGCACTTCGGGGGCGCACCCCATCCGGGGTGCTGCGGACCGCCTGCGGCGGCTTGTACCCCTTCGGGGCAGTGCGCACGCTGACGCGTGCTTCCAGGCAGGACGGAACGTATGCCGCTGGCGTCGTTGATCTGATTGGGCTGCGAGCCGCGAAGAGCCCTGGTGATGGGCCGCAGCGTGCCGTAGAGTTAGAGGCGTGTTCGACGACGAAGTGATCGAGGAGGCTGGGCGGCGGCTGTTGAAGGCCACGCCGCCGCAGAGTCGGGTCATCCTCTTCGGGTCGGCTGCCCGCGGAGAGCTGACGCGGGACAGCGACCTGGACTTCCTGATCGTGGAGCGAGACGTCAAGGATCGCCACGCGGAGCAGGTCCGCCTCAGACGGGAGCTTCGAGGACTCGGCGTTCCGGTCGACGTGATCGTGGTGAGCGAGAGGTACGCCGAGGAATGGGGCCCCGCCAAGGGCTCGATGGTCCATGCGGCACTGACCGAGGGTCGAGCACTGCATGACGCCGCGTGACGCGCTGGACGTAGCGCGCCTCCTGCTGAAGAAGGCACGGCAGGATGAGGCGCTAGTGCGCAAGATCGGCTCAGACACAGACATCGCCGATGAAATCGTTGGCTTTCACGCGCAACAAGCCGTCGAGAAGCAACTCAAGGCCGTCCTGACAGCACGAGAAACCCCGTACAAGAAGAGCCATGAGCTCAGCTACCTTGTTGGGTTGATTACCGAGGAGGAGACCGAGGCGCCCGCGGCGCTCGAACAGGCGGACACGCTGACAGACTGGGCCGTCGAGTTTCGCTACGAGGGCGACGAGCCGCCCCCGCTGGACCGCGCCGCCGCGCTCGCACTCGTCGTGGACCTCCGAGAATGGGCCGAAACGCAAATCACGGGCCGCTGAGCGCACCGAACAGAGCATCGTCATCTCTTCTTCGCCTCGCGGTCGCCTGGCCCGTACGCTCTCCGGGCCGCCTTCTCGCGCGCCGAGTGCCTGCCCTCCGGCTTGCGCCTGCACAACCTTCAACGCCGCGGCGGGCTTCTGGGTCCTCGTCTCGGCGGTCATGGAACCCGTCACGCCCTCAAGGTCGTCGTCGCGGTGCCTGTGCGGCCGGAGACGGTGAGGGATGCCTGGATCTTCAGCTTGCCGCGGTGGCTCCTGGCGGCCCTCCCGGCCGCGGTCAGAGGCACGTTGATAACGCGGGTGCCGGCCTTCAGGCCCCGCTTGGTTGTCGTCCTGAGGCCCCTGCCGGTGATCTTGACCGTGCCGCCTGCACCGAGCTTCACCGTCACCGCGACGGAGTTGCCCTTGACGGCCGTCTTCGTGATGCTGACCGAGGGCGGGCAGCCGGTGACGGTGATCGGGGTGCTCTCGTGGATTTCCATGCCGTTCTGGGCGCGGAATTCGGTGGGCATCTTCAGGGCCTGCCCGCAGAGGCTGCCGCCTGCCGTCGCGTGGCTGAAGGTCGTCAGCGCCGCGTACTTGCCCTGGGGGAGCGTCAGTTCGAACGCGTTGAACGGGACGTCCGGGGTCGCCTTGAAGGTGCTGCTGGTGATGCCGGCTTTGCTGATGAACGTCGAGCCGACGAGCTCCACGGTGACGCCGTAGCCCTGCAATACGAGCGTCAGGTCCGGGAATGCCTCGCCGCCATGGGAGACGAAGTAGGCGGGCCCGGTCAGCGGCACCGGCAGCAGCGGCGTGTGGACGGTGGCATGCCCGACGACCGATTCCGCCGGGCAGCTTGCGGGATTGGCTTCGAAGACCGCGGCCAGGCACGCCTTCTGCAGCGTTTTGAGCTGGGAGGGAAGCTGCTTGGGCAGTTCGACTTTGACCCTCGCGATGTTCGCCTGGGTGCCCTGCGATCCGGCCGGGTAGGAGAGCTTCACGGTCAGGGACGCGCCCTTCGCTTTACTGGATTTCCCGGAGGTTGAGACCTGGAATTTCGGGGCGAACTTCAGGGCGGCGCAGTTCGTTACCTGGAACGGGACCGAGACCGGGGAGGTGGCTCCTTCCACGCTTCCGATCGTGCCGGTTATTGACTGGGGGTTGCAGTTGGTGGGGTTGAAGGTGAAGCCGGGGCGGTTGACGGTCACGTTGACCGCCTTGATCTGGACTGGGATGCCGTCGATCAGATGCGGTATGGCGTGGGGGCCGCTGGGGTCCGTGGTTATCGTGAGGGCCGCTGTGGTCGGGTTGATTTCGATTTTCGCTCTGACGACCACGCAGTCGCAGGGGGGGTTGTTGGCCGGGCTTGACGTGTCGTGCTCGAGGTCGAAGGGGCCGGCCTTCACCGGGTTCACTATCGAGAGGCCGAAGGGGGCTCCCGCGTAGTGTTCGGTCAGGTAGACCCTGCCGCCCTTCACGGACACGGGGTCGTTGCCGACGCCCGCGCTCACCGTCGTTTCGCCGATGAGGCTTCCAGCACCGCAGGTGCCTTCATTTGCCTGGGCTTCCGGGCAGAGCGGGACGCCCGCGAGGATGCCGGACATTCCCGGGGCCATGTGCAGCGTCACCTGCTGCAGGTTCTGGTTCCCATCAGCGCGGGAGATCGTGGTGTCCAGCGGGCTGAAGGCGCCCGCGTTGATGTTCGGGCTGCCCGCCGCGAGGGACGGGGAGAACGGGAGGCTCGCGCCGGGACACGGGCCTCCGTTCGGGCCCGTGGTGATGTTGAACGTCGATGAGACGTTCGCCGGTTCGCCGCCCGACCACGGGGCAAGCGACGCGGTCGTCGTGTAGGGGCCGCAGTGCGAGGGGGTCGCGAGGGGGGCGCGTTCACCGCCGAAGAAATGGAATTCGGCGTCTTCAAACGGCGCCTGCGGGCTGTTTTCGAAGGTCGTGATCAGCTGCCCGGATTCGCTCAGGTGCACGTTGCCCGCGAGCTTGATCAGCACACCCGACACCGGATCTTCGGCAACCGCATACAGGGCGATCAGGCCGCCGAACGGGTTCTGGTTCTGGGTCGCGAGATAGACCGCGCCTTCGATCGGGTTCGGGAGGATCGGCGTCTTGATCTTCACCGTGCCGATCTTCGACGCTTCCGGGCAGAAGTTCACGCCGGGCTGCAACGGGTTCGGGAGCGCGCCGGTGAAGGTCGCGGTGCTCACGGCCGGTTCGAATTCGGTGAAGCCCGTAAAGCCGACGAGGCCCTCCGAGCAGGCCTTGAGGCCATCGCCGCTGGACGGGTTGACCGCCACGCCGGGCGGCAGCGCGACCGTGATGTTCCGCGGGTCCCCGACCGCGAGACCGTTCGCGTTCAGGCTCTCTTCCTGGGGGACGTGCACATCGACGTTCAACCCCGTCGGGGTGCTCGCCGCGGTGCTGTCAGGGGTGACCTTAATCGAGGGGCCGAACGGCAGGCGGTTACAACCATCCAGCGTCGGCAGCGTCGTGCTCGCGAGGGTCGCGAAGGAGCCCTCCTGCATCCAGGAGTCCCCTTCGATCGTGCTGTGCA
>Ga0207927_1001333_pt1 | contig 10635 bp, 4 predicted proteins | sample NGESurdeep072012_2_FD_184456 | JGI IMG/M metagenome (GOLD analysis project Ga0207927, IMG submission 184456) | Arctic peat soil microbial communities from Barrow, Alaska - NGEE Surface sample 210-2 deep-072012 (SPAdes) | ecosystem: Environmental > Terrestrial > Soil > Wetlands > Peat ... | reverse complement strand
GCTGCATCGCTCTACACGCCCTCTCCCCAATCTCTTCTCACTCTAGTCGGTAGATCGGTGGAAATCGCAGTACTTGTTCAGAGTCTCCCTAAGACCACGAAAAGCAGTGGTAATCCAACAAACAGAGCGCAAATGGAGCGCAGGTCAGCATTAACAAGGGCCGAGGTCCCCACAGAGTTTTGGGAGCTTAGGATCCAACAACTTATCCACTAACGGAATTTAAATGGGAGCTGATGAGGATCTAGCATTCGGCGAACCTTATCAGAAGGAAAGTCGAATCCAAGACAACATCAGCTCTCATTTTGCACTCAAATTAGGGTCAGTCCGGCTGCCCAGCTAACGCTCTGATCAGTTTGCTTATGCTGTGAGCAACGCCAAATGAGTCTGCGACAGCGGACATATCGAGCAGTCCGAGTCCGCAGGTTGCCGTAATCATTGCGCGTCGAGCAAACTCCTGGGGATCACCAGCTTGGGACGCAGATTGCAACCACCGAATAAAGATCTTCGCTGAATCGAGCGCGTTCAGACCTGGCCGCGTGGGAACGATCCCATAAGCGACCATTCCTCCCTGACGCACGAAGTCGTATGCTTGCGACTCGGCAAAAAACAATTCAAGGCCCTCATGGGCATCGAACGACAGAATATCCGGCCTTGCGCGGAGCATGCGCTCAAACGGACGTGCTGCGCAACAATGCAATCCCGCGTAGGCACCTCGAACTCGTGCGTCCTGCAGCGTGGCCGCCAAGGCGCTAAGTCTTTTCTCCTCGGAGACGGCGTTCGCGCTCGGCCCTTCCAGACACAGAGCCGGTTCATCAACAAACATCAACATGGGAAGGCATGCGGATTTCAGGCGATCAATCTGCCAGCAAATGATCTGCGAGACATGAAATGCAATGGCTGCAAAGAGAGCGGGATCGGAAAGGAAAGGCCGATCGTGGTAGAACAGATAAGCTGACAACGTGATCGGTCCCTCAATCTGTCCCTTTACGGCGACTGCATCTTTGAAGAAACCCGAGAACAATGCATTCTCGAATGCGCCAAAGCCCACGGCATTCGCCGGGGTCAGATCTCCGACACTGCGGTGAAGAATTTCAAGCAGTGAATCGATCCGGCCTTCTTTTACCTGGTATCCGTAGCCTTCGTTGCGCGGCTCAATCAGATCAGCAACGATGCCCAATCCCTGGCCGACGACTCTCTCTTGTTCAGACAGTTGTGGCAGTTGAGGCCAGAAAGGGACTTCCGGCGAAAAGTCGGCAACCGCCTGGATCGCCGATGCTGCAGAAGTGAGAGGCAGGCTGCCTATGCCGGTGACCGCGCCCGCCGGCGTGAAGGGCAGTCGATTGGTGTGAGTCGGAATCGTGGTGGGTCCTACTCTTTCTGGTCTCCGCAGAGAATACCTTGTCGTCAAGCTCCGAGGACCACCTAGCATACAAAGAGAAGGCCAACTCTCTTTTCTCTTTATTGTGGCGGCGCCCAACTGCTCTGTGCAGTTGTATCGCGTCTCGCTACCTTGCGGGTGCTCAGTGCATCCAAACTGTATAACGATCATCTTACCGATGCTGCGCATCAAGGGTTGAGTGCTGGCTGCATCGTTATAATTAAAAGAACGAGCCACGGAGACAAATGTGGCAAAGCTGAAGCGAAGGCGCGCAGAAGAACGCCGTGGACAGTTCCTGCCAAGTGTCTTCGACTTCAGGTAGATAGCAGCAGCACAGCATTGCCCAGGGGTATTACAGAAACATGACGAAATTCAGCCAACATCCGCTGGAAAAGATACTCGACAGTCGAATTGCCATCATCGACGGAGCGATGGGCACGACGATCCGTACCTATGGCATGACGGAAGCGGATATTCGGGGGGATCGCTTTAAAGACGCGACCAAGGGCCTGCTGAATAATGGTGACCTCTTTACCTTGACGCAGCCGCAGATGATTGGTGACATCCATCGCCGGTTCCTGGAGGCAGGAGCGGACATCATCGAGACAAATACCTTCGGTGCGACCAGCATCGCGCAGAGCGAATTCTTCGTGGATGATCCGCGGGAGCATGGTGGCCGCAAGGATCCGGCTTTCTACCAAAAGATTATCGATGATCCGTTCCTCGGCAGCCTGGCGGCGGAGATAAACGAGAAGTCGGCACAACTGTGCCGCGAATGGGCCGATCGTGTCGGAAGTGCGACCTCGCGTCAACGCTTCGTGGCTGGAGCAATCGGACCGCTGACAGTGTCGCTTTCGAACTCGCCTGACGCCGATGATCCTGGCTTCCGGATGGTTACGTTCGACCAAGTGAAGACTGCGTATGCGCAACAGGTGCGAGGTCTGATCGCCGGTGGATCGGATTTTCTTCTCGTGGAGACAATCTTTGACTCGCTGAATGCCAAAGCCGCACTGGTTGCGATCCGTGACGTGTTTGATGAGGACGGCAAGGAGCTGCCGGTGATGATTTCGGCGGCGGTGGGGCGTGGCGGCGAGACAATGATCTCCGCCCAAACCATTGAGGCGTTCTGGAACGCGGTGCAACACGTGAAACCGCTGTCGGTGGGGCTCAACTGCTCCCTAGGTCCAGATCTGATGTACCCATTCCTTGAAGAGCTGTCGCAGAAGGCGGACGTGGCAATGTCGTGCTATCCGAATGCTGGCTTGCCGAATCCGCTCTCGGAAACGGGATTCGATTTGGGTCCGCAGGATATGGCCCGCTACCTGGGCAATTTTGCGCGTGCAGGATTAATCAATATCGCTGGCGGTTGTTGCGGAAACACTCCCGAGCACATCGCGGCGATCGCTAAAGCGCTCGAAGGGCAACCTCCGCGAAAGTTGGTAGCGACGCTAGCGGTGGGATCCGGCGCCCGGAGCGAGGGAAGATCTTGAGCGCAACCGAGGTCGTGAGCGTGGCCGACGCTACGGATCCGAGGCCCCTTCGTCTGTCTGGATCACAACCCTTCACTCAGCAACGCGGCGTCTTCATTATGATTGGTGAGCGAACCAACGTGGCGGGTTCGCCCAAGTTCGCGAAGCTGATCAAACAAGGTAAATATGAAGAGGCGGTAAGCGTAGCGCGACAGCAGGTTGAAAATGGAGCCAACGTCCTCGACATATGCATGGACGAGGGCATGATCGACGGCGTCACGGCAATGACACGTTACCTGCAGTTGCTGGGGAGCGAACCCGAGGTGGCCAAGGTGCCCTTTATGGCGGACTCCTCGAAATGGGAGGTGATTGAGGCCGGACTCAAATGCCTGCAGGGGAAGGGCATCGTCAACTCCATTTCGCTGAAAGAAGGCGAAGAAAAGTTTCGCCAAAACGCAGCCACGGTTCTCAAGTACGGCGCTGCGGCGGTAGTCATGGCTTTCGACGAACGGGGCCAGGCTGCTACATACGAAGACAAAATCCGAATCTGCGAGCGTGCCTACCGGATTCTGGTCGACGAGGTCGGGTTTCAGCCCGAAGACACCATCTTCGATCCGAATATCCTCACGGTTGCCACCGGCATGGAGGAGCACAACAACTACGCGGTTGACTTCATCAACGCCACGCGATGGATCAAGGCCAATCTGCCGCATGCCAAGGTCAGTGGCGGCGTCTCTAATATCTCGTTCAGTTTTCGAGGCAACAACAAGGTTCGAGAGGCCATGCACTCCGCGTTTCTTTATCACGCCATCGCGGCGGGCCTGGACATGGGCATCGTGAATGCCGGCATGCTCGAGGTATACGAGGAGATTGATCCGGAGTTGAAAGTGCTGGTCGAGGACGTGTTGTTAAACCGGCGTACCGATGCCACTGAGCGGTTGGTTGAGTACGGCGAAACGCTCAAGGGCGTTAGCGCAGTAGTTAGTGAGAAGAAGGCAGAGGAATGGCGCAGCGGCACGGTTGAGGAACGTCTTTCTCACGCACTGGTGAAGGGAATTGACACATACATCGAGATCGATGCCGAAGAAGCACGCGTCAAGTTAGGGCGGCCACTCTTGGTTATCGAAGGGCCGTTGATGGACGGCATGGGCGTGGTAGGTGATTTGTTCGGGGCTGGCAAGATGTTCTTGCCTCAAGTGGTCAAATCTGCCCGGGTGATGAAGAAGGCGGTGGCCCACCTGACGCCCTTCATGGAGGCAGAGAAGGCAGAGATGGTTGCCGCTGGACAGGTGGTCAAGGCGCAGGGAAAGATTGTACTCGCGACCGTCAAAGGCGACGTTCACGACATTGGGAAGAACATCGTCGGCGTCGTCCTCGCCTGTAACAACTACGAGGTGATCGACCTGGGGGTCATGGTCCCCTGCGAAAAGATCCTCGAGCGCGCCAAGGCGGAGAAAGCCGACCTGATCGGTCTCAGCGGTCTAATCACGCCCTCTCTCGACGAGATGGTCCATGTGGCCCGTGAGATGGAGCGACAAGGGTTCAAGTTGCCGCTACTGATTGGCGGGGCGACAACGAGCCGGAGACACACGGCCGTCAAAATTGCACCGCACTACAGCGAGCCGGTGGTTCACGTTCTTGACGCCAGCCGGGCGGTGCCCGTGACGACCAGCCTGCTTAGCGACGACGGCAAATCGGCGTTCATCGCGCAGCATCGCGCCGACTACGATGCGCTCCGCAAAGCCCACTCCGCACCGCGTCTGCAGGTTGTCTCGCTTGTAGCAGCTCGCGCCAAAAGGACTCCAATCAAATGGCGCGCCGAAGACCTGCCCGTGCCCGAGTTTACCGGCGTACGCGTGCTGAAAAACTTTCCACTGGCAACGCTGCGCGACTTCATCGACTGGACGCCTTTCTTCCACACCTGGGGGCTGAAAGGGGTTTATCCCCGCATCCTCGAGCACGACGAGCAAGGAGCGCAAGCGCGACAAATCTACACAGAAGCCAACGCCCTGCTGGATCGAATGATTGAGAAAAACTCGATCACCGCAAATGGCGTATACGGCTTATTTCCTGCCAGCGCTGTGGGAGACGATGTCGAGCTGTACAGCGACACCGCACGTGTAAATGTTCTTGAGCGGTTCCACTTCCTCCGCCAGCAGTCAGACAGAGAAGGCAGCGAACCGTGCCGATCGCTCGCCGACTTCATCGCGCCGAAGGATACTGGGCTGTCCGATCATATTGGCGCTTTCGCGGTAACCAGCGGGATTGGACTGAAGGAGTTGTGCGACCGATTCAGGGCCGAGAACGACGACTACAACGCGATTATGACGGAGGCTATTGCGGATCGTCTGGCCGAGGCTTTCGCCGAGTGTCTCCACAAGCGGGTGCGGGATGAATGGGGTTACGGTCGCAATGAAGGCCTGCGCAACGCGGATCTAATCCAGGAGAAGTACCGAGGAATCAGACCGGCGGCAGGATATCCGGCATGCCCGGACCACACAGAGAAGGGCCCACTCTGGCACCTGCTCGATGTTGAGGCTAATACCGGCATGCGGATAACCGAGTCATTTGCGATGTGGCCCGGCTCCAGCGTGAGCGGGCTCTACTTCGCTCACCCTGAATCGCGATATTTCAGCCTCGGTAAGATCGACCGGGACCAGGTCGCTGACTATGCGGGACGCAAGGCGATGAAGGTGGCGGAGGTCGAGCGCTGGCTTGGGCAAAACCTAAACTACGACTCTTCGGAATAGCGTTCCGGATCTTTTGCCACTTGCAATTATCTAACCCGTTCGAAATTCACTCCGAACCTATCCGGCTTGTAGGTTGCGCGTCACTTCCTCGAAGCCGGTATGTGGCCACCGTCCAGTTTAGAGACCGGAGGTTGGGCCGAAACCGTTTTCGTTTCGGCACAGGCTTGCGTCGGCTAGCTCAAACCCCAGCCTCGCTTGATCTTGGGTTGATTTGATGCTTGGACCCCGGTCCAAAACAAAACTTGCCATCAATTTCGCCATCAAAACTCGGTATTTCTAGAGCCCTTTTGGGGCGTCTCGATTGCGGAAAAGCTAGATGAGGAAAGGGTTCTAAGGGTGTGACCTCAAAATTGACACGGTAGAGGTCAGGAGTTCGAGTCTCCTCGTGCCTACCAATTCTCCCTTTCTCAGTCATTGCATCTGCTTAGGCACGCCAAAAAAAGGCGTCTTCGTATCCTGGCAGATGTTGGTTTGCTTACGAGTTTACTTACGACTGCTTACCTACGTTACTTTCCGGTTTGTTCTGATAGCCTCTTTATTATGCGACTCCCCCTGAGCCTCTTATGCCTTTTTGCTTTTGCCGGCTTGATGTTTGCGCAGAACCCGAAGCCGGTTGTCGATCGTGTTGCCGCACAGAATGCGCTTTTCGAAGAGCAGTACGAGTCTGATCTCAAGAATTTCCCGGAGCGCGCCACCGCGTTCGGCGACTATCGCTACAACGACAAGCTCACCGACTACTCGCTGGAGGCGATCACACAGCGCAACAAGACCAACCAGGAATTCTTGGTCCGCCTTAAGGCCATTGACACCACGGGGTTCAGCGACCAGGACCAACTGTCGCACGACCTGATGATGCGGGTCTTACAGCAGCGCATTACCGACTACAGCCTCAAAGAATACGAGATGCCGATCAACCAGCAGAACGGCATCCACACGAGCCTGGCGGACCTGCCGAACTCCATGCCGTTCACGACGGTGAAGCAGTATGAAGATTACGTCTCGCGACTGCACCAGATTTCGGGAGTGCTGAGCCAGACGGAGGAGGTGCTGCGCGCCGGCATGAAGGACAAACTCATGCCGGTTCGGTTCCTGCTGGAGAAGATTCCTGTGCAGTGCCAAGGCATCATTGATGCCAATCCGTTTTTGCTACCTACCAAGAAGTATCCGGCGAACATTTCACCGGAAGAACAGAAGCGCCTGACGCAGCAGATCACCGAGGTGGTCAACAACGAGGTTATTCCTGCGTACAAGCACTTTGCCAACTTAGTGAAGACGGAGTACGCTCCGCAGGGCAGGACCACGCTGGCGATCACGTCGTTGCCGGATGGCCAGAAGCGCTACGAAAACGATATTTACGCGCGCACAACGACGCACTTCAGTGCGGATGAGATACACCAGATCGGGCTGCGCGAGATCGACCGCATCGAGGCCGAGATGACGGCGATCGCCAAGAAAGAGGGCTTCGCCGACCTGGCTTCATTCCGGGCTTCGCTGAAGACAAATCCCAAGTACATTCCGACTTCTTCGGAGCAGATCCTCGACGACTTCCGCAAGTACATCGCGCAGATGGAGCCAAAGCTGCCACAACTGTTTACGCTGCTGCCGAAGTCGCCCGTCACAGTGGAAGCCATTCCGCCTTTTCAGGCGGCGGCCGCAACACATTACGTCACCGGCACACCTGACGGCAAACGGCCTAGCCGCGTCGTAGTCGCCACCTCCAACTTTGCCGAGCGCTCACTGATCGACGATGAGGCGGTGGCGTATCACGAAGGAGTGCCTGGACATCACATGCAGAACTCCGTTAACCAGCAGCTCACGGGGCTGCCGAAGTTTCGGTTGCATGGATTGGGTTTCAACGCCTATGGCGAAGGCTGGGCTTTGTATGCCGAGCAACTGGGCAAGGAGGTTGGTTTCTACCAAGACCCGGTCTCGGATTACGGCCGCCTGTCGTCGGAGCTGTTCCGTGCAGTGCGTCTGGTCGTGGACACAGGAATTCACTCAAAGGGTTGGACCCGGGAGCAGGTTGTGGAGTTCATGCGCAAGTCTGGCGCTGTTGACGAGCCGACGATTCAGTCGGAAACCGACCGCTACATTGCCTGGCCGGCGCAGGCCCTGAGTTACAAGCTGGGGCAGCTCAAGATCAGCGAACTGAGGCAGCGCGCACAGAAAGAGTTACGCGCGAGCTTCGACATCAGGACGTTTCATGACGAGATTCTTGACGGAGGATCACTACCGCTGGATATGCTGGAGGCTCGCACCGATAAGTGGATCGCCCAGCAGAAGGCCAAGTGAGCTAGCGAGAGGACTATCTCATTCCCTGTCAAAAGAATTCACTCAGTGCAAATCGATAGCAGCGAGCGAATCTTGGCAGGCTGGAGCCCCTACGCCCGGGCTTTCATACTATCAATTTTGGGGGACAGCAAAAAATACCGGCTTCCAGATCGATATCACCTACACAATCAGGGTGGTGCCGAAGGGCCAATTCTAAAGATTACGCTCACAATCACTAACTGAGCAGCCGGGGACCAGCTCCCTGGCATGCTTCCCCATGTTCACCACACTTTGTCCTTGATCGGCACCATAGGGATGGCTGGTTGATGCGATTCTTATGTTTAGGCCAAAGTAGCGGTCGATATGAGGCCAAGTCGTATCCAATCTTGAGGGAGATGCTCGGGCCAGCCTCATACGTCGCTCCCGGGCGATGGACAATCGAGAAATTATGCGGCCAGACGGACCTGCAACGATGCGAGCCATAAGTCTTGTTCTGGGAAGTTGACGACCGCGCAAAGTTACTTCAGACGGATCACGGTTTGTTCAGAAGTTAGGAACGAAGGGGAGCTGGTTGGGAATCCGAACTGTCTTGCAGCCTGATTTCGAGCCCCGCAGCACACACGGAGAAGTGACTATTTGGGATGTGACCACCGCAGGTCGTGCTGAACACTCACACTCGGTCTTAGGCCGACATCGTAAACAATCCGTTGGCATCGCCAGCTTCTAGACCGATAATAGCCTGTCGCCCTCATGCCACCGTCTGAACCATTGCGCGTCTTCATCTCCTACGCCCGCAAAGACGGAGCCGCGCTCGCACAGCGTCTGCAAATAGACCTGAGGGAAAAAGGCTTCGACGTTTGGCTCGACACGAGAGAGATTGCTGCAGGCCGAGTCTGGAGTGTGGAGATCGAACAAGCAATCGACTCGTGCCATGTGGTCATCGCTATCCTGACCGACGGCTCCTATAAGTCGGGTATGTGCCGTGGCGAGCAAATTCGCTCTATGCGCAAAGGGAAACGCCTGATCCCTGTGCTCGGAACAAAGGGCGTCGATATTCCGGTTTACATCGAAGCACTCCACTATCGCGACTTCACCGAAGATGCCAACTACGCCACCAGTTTCGCCGAACTCCTGGCCGACATCCGCGGCGACGCCGCCGCCACCCTGCCCGACACGTTTCGCGAAACCAGCTACGTCACCGTTCCGCCTCTGCCCGTCAATTTCGTCGAGCGGCCCGAGGCGCTGGCCGCCCTGCGCGATGCCCTCATCACTGACGACGGCGGCCGCCACATCGCCCTCACCGCGCTGCAGGGCATGGGCGGCATCGGCAAGACGGTGCTGGCCCAGGCCCTCTGCCACGACGAGGTCGTGCAGCAGGCGTTTCCCGACGGCATCGTCTGGATCACGATTGGCAAGGAATCGGCCTTCGATGCCATCACCCGCATGCGCGAGGTCGGCAAGGCCCTGGGCGACGACCTCTCCCGCTACGAAAACGAGTTGGCGGCGAAGAACCAGTACCGCTCCACCATCCGCAAGAAGGCGGCGTTGATCGTTGTCGATGACGTGTGGCGCTCAAGCGACTTGGAGCCCCTGCGGGCCGAAGACTCACCCCGTTCGCGGCTGCTATTCACCACTCGCGACGCAAGGATCGCGGCGGCCATGGGCGCCCGCGAGCATATTGCCGACCTGCTCACCGATGAACAGTCGCGCGAAGTTCTCGCCCGCTGGTCACGCACCGAGATTACGCATCTGCCGCCCATCGCTGCCCAACTCATCCACGAGTGCGGACGGCTCCCGCTGGCGCTTTCCATGGTGGGTGCCATGTTGCGTGGCACGCCAGCACGTTACTGGAAGACGGTCCTCGAGCATCTGCGTAACGCTGACCTCGACCGAATCAAAGCCCAGTTTCCCGACTATCCCTACACCGATGTGCTGCGAGCCATTCAGGTGAGTGTGGATTCGCTCGACCCGACCTCCCGCGCTCGTTACCTCGCGTTGGCGGTTTTGCTGGAGGAAATGGCGGCGGCCCCACCGGTGCAACAGTGTCTTTGGGGAGTGGATGAGAACCAGGCAGCCGAAACTGCGGAACAGTTTGTCAGTCTGTCATTGGCGCAGCGCGCCCAGCCCGAAGGCAGTATTCGCCCGCACGACTTGCAATTGGATTACATGCGCGCGCAGTATCCGGACAAGGAAGCCCTTGGTCTGATTCGCGCCGCTATGCGCCTGGCTTCGCACGTGATTGGGATAGATCCCCACCAGTTCGCCTCGCAGATGGTGGGACGGCTGTTGCCCCTCAAAAATCAGAAAGGCGTTAAGCAATTTCTGGACGATATTTCCCGGTTCGAGACATGCGCGTGGCTTCGCCCCCTCTGGCCTGCTCTTTTGCCGCCAGGTGACGCGCTCATCCGCACTTTCGCCGGTCATTCGGACTTCATCAAAAGCGTTGCCCTCTTGAATGACGGCCGTCGTGCCATATCCGCCTCTTGGGACAACACCTTAAAGATATGGGACCTAGAAAATGGCTCTGCACACCAGACCATCCACGGGCACTCGCGCCCAATTTGGGCCGTGGCAGTCCTCCCGCATAACGATCGCGCGGTCTCTGCGTCCGGGGATGGAACGGTAAGGGTGTGGGACTTAGAGAGTGGGCGCGAATTAAATAGGCTCGAGGGGGACACAGAAGGTATTTGGACAATCGCAGTGTGCCCTGATGGCCGTCACGCTGTTTCTGGCTCGACCAATGGCAGCGTGAGATTGTGGGACTTAG
>Ga0207927_1001331_pt1 | contig 10637 bp, 8 predicted proteins | sample NGESurdeep072012_2_FD_184456 | JGI IMG/M metagenome (GOLD analysis project Ga0207927, IMG submission 184456) | Arctic peat soil microbial communities from Barrow, Alaska - NGEE Surface sample 210-2 deep-072012 (SPAdes) | ecosystem: Environmental > Terrestrial > Soil > Wetlands > Peat ... | reverse complement strand
CGGCCGCTACCGCAAGGGTGCGGCGCGCGGCGAGGAAATCCTCATCGCTTCACACCTGTCGTTGATCGGACCGCGCAGCGCCGAGGCCGAGCCCGAAACGGTCAGCTTCCGCGACCTGGCCCATGTGCCTCTCGTGCTGCCTTCGATTCCGCACGGTTTGCGTGTTGCGGTCAATGCCCAGGCGCGACGCCAGCGAATCAAGCTGAACGTGGTGGCCGAGGCGGATTCGTTCGAAGCGCAAAAAGCCATCGTCAGCCGCCAAGGGTGCAACATGGTGCTGAGCCCGCAGACCGCCCAGCGCGAGGTTGCCAGCGGACTATTTCAGGCGCGCGACATCACCAACCCGACGATGCCGCGCCTGGTCGTGATGTCGACCACCACGCATCGCCCGCTCAGCCGGGCCGCCCGGGAGGTGGCGGCCATCGTCCGGCGCTTGGTGCTGCCAGTGGGCAGATGACGCAGCGCAAATGGCGCGTACGGCATTTACTTTCATTGAGCGGAAAAGCCGGGAGGCATGCCGCCACCTCGAAGTCGATGCGGCGCTTGGCCGTATCGAGCTTCACGTCATCGACCAGCCAAGGCGGCTGTAAACCCAACGCGCTGGTGAACAGCGCTTCGACCGCAACGCTCACGACTCCACTCCTCGGCACCGCCCCATGGGCATGTGGACAGGCTCAAATGCAGCCTGCCCACATGCCCACCGGGCTCGACTACGACCAAAGGATTGTGAGTGTTGGGTTCCACACGAAACGACGAGGGACCACGGCAAGGATGATGCCAACCAGCCCTAGTCAAGTCGGAGGCATCACCTGAGGTGCGCCACAAGTGGGCTGAAGGACGTCTATCAAAGTACCCTTGTCGTTGAAGTCGTGGCTGAAACGTGTCGCGCGCGCGCATCCGGCCCGTTTGGGCCCGGCCCCGCCACGAATGACCGCTGTCGCGTAGGTCGAACGTCGGCTCAGGGTCGACGGCGGGTTTCCGCTGATCGGGTCGCGCCACCCGAAACCTGCCGGCCAGGCGGGGCGGTGGACAGCTGACGCCCGTGTACACCGGCACCCGGTCAAGAGCCGTCGCTCCGAAATGACTGCTTTCCGACCTCGCGTGGACTAACTCACTGCCCGGCGGGAGGCATCGAGGAGCCGGGGTTGGACCTCACACGTCTTGTAGGCTCAGGCAGCCGAAAGCTCCTGCCTGCGTAACGTCGCGACCGTCTGCGGCACGCTCTCCAGCGTGCGCATGCGTTCGGTGGCGCGATCCAGAAGCGGCTTGTCTTCGAACGCCTTCAGCCGTCCCGTGTCGCAGAGGCGCCCGAGCATGCGGGCGGTCATCGAAATCGTGCCGCGATCCTCGGCGCCGTGAGTGAAGAGGAAGAACGTGCGGCTGGTGTTCATGTGGCTGAGGCGGACCTTTCCCCACTGCTCCTTCAAGCGCAGCTGGTAAGAGCCGCCGATCTGAAGGTGATGGCGCAACTGCGAGCCTTCGGTGGGCTCGTCGGGTTCCGCGACCGCCTCGTGCGGCGCGGGGGTCGGGGGCGGTACTACCGCCGCCGGCGGTGGCTCGATTGACGGGAAGGTCTCGGGGTCGGTCGGCGCGACGGGATGGGCTCTGGCGACGGGAAGATCGTCGATCGGCGCCGGTCGCGTCGCCAGGTCGAGATCGAGCTCGACAGGGGCCTCGCTGCCGCGCAGCGAGGTGCCGGAGGCGGGAGCGGCGCCTTTCTGCGCGGCGGGGATGGGATTCGGGCTCGACCAGTCGACCGAGGCTTCTTCGATCAGCCCGACGCGCTGCGCTTCCCTGGCACTGAAGCGCGGCTCGAATGCCTCGCCTGCGGGCGCACTGGCCGCTGACGCGCCTGCCTCACCGGCGTTCGGCAGCGGTGTTCGCGCTGCGGCGTCGAGCTGGCGCAACAGCATGTTGTGATCGAGCTCGCTTCCCGGAGCCGCCTTGAGCGAGCCGGAGTGATCGGCGATCAGCTTGCCGAAGAAGGCGTCGTGCTCTTCTTTCGGCCAGCCGATGAGGGCCAAGCCCTCGTCGAGCGTGCTGGTCAGGCCGCGCAGGCCGGTAAGGAACTGGCTGCGTTGTTCGGCCGACCGCTTCGGCTGGATGCTTGCAACGAGATCGAACGCGGCCCGCCGAAAACGCTTTTCGCGTGCCGGATCGGCTTCGTCGCCCTGTGCCGAAGCGACGATGGTCTGGCTCCAGACCCCTGCCAGAAACTCCTTGAGGTAGTTCGGAATCGGCAATTGCTCGTAGGCTTCATGCAGGCGCCCGCTGAAGAGCTGCGCCATCTGCCATTCGGCCTCCTTGGCATGCAGCGTCGCCGCAGCCGGGGTGCTCTCGAATTCGGCGCGTGACTTCGCGGCGACGAAGTCTTCGAGCTCGCCCAGCTTGCGAACGTACAGAGGAACCTGGTCGAAATCGCCTTCGACGATTTCCGTCACCAGCTTATTGACGCGGCCGAGCAGTTCCTTGCCCGGCCCGCTCTTGAACTCGGCGAAGCTCGTTGCCAGCGTCGAGATGCGATTGATGAAGCGGCGCACCGGGTGCTTGCGGAGGGAAAAGAAGCTCGTGTCGCGCAAGGCCACGCGCAAGACCGGCATCTGCAGCCGTGCGATCTCGCGCGCGATCTGCGGCGGCACGCGCGCATCGGCGAGGATCTGGTCGAACAGGCTGGCGACAACCTCGATCACCATGTGATCGACCTCGCCCGACGATGCCTGCACGAGCTCGTCATGATGAGCGCGGATCAGGTTGGCCGGAGGCAATCCACCGAGTACGCTCCGCGCGGCGCCGACGCCGGTGGAGGCGAATGACGCCCCGAAGAAGGTGGGCTCCGCGCCCGTGCGCGCCCGCCGCGGGCCGGCGCCCGCGTTTTCCCCCGCTGCCGCGGGGGCGCCGTTGTTGAGTCGGCGCAGCAGGTGCATTAGGTCGGCATCCGACACCCCGCCACCGCCCCTGACGCCGCTCATCATCGCCGCGCCGTCGTGCTGCGCCGCCGCGTCTGGCCACGCAGGTCCGCCCAAGGCGACCTGCATCAATCGTTCGAGCAGAGCGGCCGAGCTCTCCATGCCCGCGCCGCCCGGGGCGCCGTCGAAGCTGCCGCCCCCTTGCGAATTGCGAATCGAGGCCTCCCAGGTGTGCGCAACGTCGGTGCCGGCGCCGACGGGCATTCGGCCCAGCATCGACTTTTCCCACAGATCGCGCATCGCTTCGAATCCGGAGGCGGCCGTGGCACTCGCGCCGACCACCGCCCCGCCAGCCCCGCTACTGCCGCCGGGGCCACCCACCGAGGAAGGCGACGGGCGCACGGTGAGATCGACCTGCCGGAAGCCCCGCGCCGAGAAGTCCTTGACGATGCCGCGATACGACGAAGGCAAGGCCTTCGCCAGGGCTTGGCCCAGCTCCTTGACGAGAACGCGCCTGCACTCGCCACCTTGCGCGACCGCCTCGACCGCCTGGTTCAGCGCGACGGCGATCACCTGGCCGCGCATCGGGTTGCGCGAAGGGTCGGCCCAGCCGACGTTCAGCAACTCGCCGGTGTAGGCCGCGAGGTCGCGCAGCTCCGCCTCACATTCGTGGGCGATGAACTGGCCGACTCGCTCGAAGGCGAGACGATTCTCGAATTGATCTTCGTCGACCAGGCCGACCGCCATCCAGTCGGTGGGGTCATGAAAGGCCGTTGGTTCGCCCTCGGGCGACACCTCTTCATCGACGGCGTGGCGCAGCGCTCTCTCGAAGGCCGCGAGAAGCGGTTGGCGCGATTGCTGGAGCACGGCCAGCGCCTGCGTCAGCGCGGCACGCTCGCTGGGGATGGCCGCGCCTGCCAGCGCCTTGAGAGCGCGCGTCGCCGGGTCTACGGCCGCGGCAGCGGCCTCGCGAATCGACTTTTGCGCCGCGTCGAGCGCCGCGTGGAAGTTTGAATCGTCCGAGCTCATTCGCGCGCCGACCGGAAATGTGAAAAGGGGAACGGGCCGAATGGCCTTGTTGCTGTACAGAAAGGTATCGGCGCGCGTCGGCGCCTCTTTAGGCCTCCCTTCGCCGAAAGTCCCGGCGCGCGTTTCTTTAGTTCGAATTCTTGAGAGTTGTCGTCCCTAGCGCACAGCCTCACCGCTGTCGGCCACTGGAGCAGACTATCGCGACCGACAGCTTGTAACGTGGCCATAAATCCCTCATGCGCTTTAGTTAGCCTCAGCTAGCGCGGCTTCGAAATCAGCTTTCTCTTACGAGCGGCAGCGCGCGCCGGCGCGGGCATGCGGCGATCACAGTCGCACTGCGCGCGCAACCAGTTGCCGCAGGCTAGGAAGCAATCGTGCGCGGGACTCGAGTCCCACGTGCGCATCCGGCACGCGGGCGCGCTCAGGGCGCTCGGAGGCTGCGAAGGCCAGCGGGCGCCCGGTCAGCTCGTCTGCTCCCTCTTCAAGGCCAGGAATGCAGGTCGTGCCATTTGTCGCCTAGGAGCGCGCGCCGCTCATCGCCGTCCGAGGTTCTGGCTACGGTGGCATTTAACCCTCGCCACAACCTGCGCCTCGTCTTTCGCGGCGGCGGCCTGCATCCGGACAAATCCCAGCCAGAAATTTCGCAGAGCGTTCGGGCCGGCGGCGGGGGCGCTCGCGGCCTCATGAGGGTCGCGCAGAGGCTGCGAAGAGCTGCCTGGACGGCGGGGTATGCCCTCGACAGCGCCGAGGGCCGCAGGCGAACGATAATTGCCGGCTTCGCCTCGAGTGGCGCCCACCAATTAGAGACCCTTGCCCAATGAATACCCCCGCGTTCTTCGCTCCTCGCAATCTCATCGCCGCCCTCGTCTTGGCCGGCGCGCTGTCCTCCGCCTTCGCCGCCGATATCAAACTCGGCGCCGCCGAGGCGCTCTCAGGCGCCGCCGGCCAGTACGGCCAGTCGATCAGGAACGGCCTTCAGCAAGCAGTCGATGAAATCAATGCCGCCGGCGGCGTCAAGGGCAACAAGCTCGTGCTGCTCGTCGAGGACGAGCAGACCAAGAAAGAGCAGGCGATCGACGTCTTCAAGAAGCTGATCTTCCAGGACAAGGTGATCGCGCTGTTCGGGCCGACGCTCTCGAGCTCGGCGCAGGCCGCCGACCCGGTGGCGCAGGCCGCCAAGATCGTGGTCTTCGGCACCTCGAACACCGCCGACGGCATCACCTCGATCGGCGACTACGTCTTCCGCAACTCGGTGACCGAGGCCGACGTGCTGCCCGAAACGATCCGCGTCGCGTCCAATCACGCCAAGGTCAAGAAGGTCGCGATCATCTACGGCAGCGACGACGTCTTCACCAAGAGCGGCTACGACGCCTTCAAGAAGGCCCTCGCCGATTCAAACATTTCGGTCACCACGACCGAGACCTTCGCCAAGGGCGACGTCGACTTCAAGGCCCAGCTCACTAAGATCAAGGCCTCGAACCCCGACGCGGTCGTGCTCTCGGCGCTGATCGCCGAAGGCGCGCCGATCATGGTGCAGGCCCGCCAGATCGGCATCGACGTGCCCTTCATCGGCGGCAACGGCATGAACTCCGCGAAGATCTTCGACCTAGCCAAGGAGAAGAGCGACAACCTCTGGGTCGGCAGCCCGTGGGCGCTCGGCAGCCAGACCAAGGAGAACCAGCACTTCGTTGTGTCGTACACGCAGAAGTACAAGTCACCACCCGACCAGTTCGCGGCGCAGGCCTTCGACGCGGTGTTCGTGACGGCGCAGGCGCTCGGCAAGATCAAGATCACTGGCAACGTCGAGGTCGACCGCAAGGCCCTGCGCGACGCCCTGCCGACCGTGACCTGGACTGGCGCGACCGGCGCGTTCACGTTCAAGCAGGCGATGGACAAGGCCGGCAAGCCCGCCGGCTACGACGCCAAGCAGGCCGCGATCGTCAGCGTCACCAAGGCCGGCAAGTACACCATCGAACAGTAAATGGAGCCGCTCGGCCGCGGCGTGCCGCGATCGATCCCCCGAGAGGATCGCCGTCTGGCTTCGGGCGGCCAGGTGCTCGGGCGGCGCCGCGGTCTATAACGTCGTTCGCATGTTGGAACAGCAACTCGTCAACGCGCTGTCGCTCGGCTGCGTCTACGCGTTGTTCGCACTCGGCTTCACGCTCGTGTTCGGCGTGCTCGGCGTCATCAATCTTTCGCACGGCGCCGTCTTCATGGTCGGCGCCTACGCGGCGCTGGCCGTGGTCACGCATCTCGCGGCACCGCTCTGGGTCGCGCTGATCGTGGCGCTGCTCGCGAGCGGCCTGCTCGGCTTGGCGATCGACTTCCTCGTGCTGCGGCCGCTGCGCCATCGCAACGCGCCGCACCTGATCCCGATGATCGCAACCATCGGCATCGCGATCTTCTTCAACAGTGGCGTGCAGGGCGTGTTCGGCGCCGAAAACCTGCGCTTCCCCTCGGAGCTCGTGCCCGACAAGCAGCTCACGGTCGCCGGCATCCAGATCAGCCAGCTCGAGGTCGCGATCATCGTGCTCTCGTTCGCGCTGATGGCCGCGCTGATGATCGTCATGCGCAGGACCCAGCTCGGCCGCGCGCTGCGCGCGATCGCCGAGTCGCCGAAGGCGGCCGCGCTGCTCGGCATAAACGTCGAGGGCCTGTTCTACCTGACCTCGTTCACCGCGGCGGCGCTCGGCGGCGTAGGCGGTGTGCTGATCGCGCTCTATTCGAACGCGGTCTTCCCGCTTATGGGCCAGCCGATGCTGCACAAGGGCGTGGCGGTCATCATCCTCGGCGGCATGGGCGACATCCGCGGCGCCCTCGTGGGCGGCCTCTTCCTCGGCTTTGCAGAAGTGCTCTCAGTCGCCTACATCGGCTCGACGATGCGCGATGCCGTCGCCTTCGGCCTGCTTTTCCTGGTGCTGCTCGTTCGCCCGCAAGGCATCTTCGGCAAGATCTTGGAGCGCAAGGCATGAGGCTCTGCGCATGAGCGACTGGCTTGACACCTTCTGGGCCATCTACAGCAACCTGGTGCTGACGATCGGCATCAACGCGTTGCTCGCCCTCTCGATCTGGCTCACGCTCTCGTGCGGCCTGCTAGCGATGGCCAACGCCGCCTTCATGGGCCTCGGTGCGTACACCGCGTCGCTGCTGACGATAAACGCCGGCGCGCCATTCCCGGTCGCCGTGCTCGCTGGCGTCGCGCTGCCGACGGTGGTCGCGCTGATCGTCGGCCTGCCGACGCTGCGTCTCTCGGGCGTCTACCTCGCGATGGCAACGCTCGGCTTCGGCGAGGTCGTGCGCATCGTCCTGCTCAACGCCGATTCCCTGACCGGTGGCGCGCTCGGCCTGAGCGGCATTCCGCAGCTAACGCAGTGGTGGCACATCGTGCTCGCGGCCCTGATCGTGCTTCTGGTGCTGCGGCAACTGCGCAGATCACGCATCGGCCGAGCCCTTGAGGCGATCAAGGAAGATCAGGTCGCGGCCTCGCTGATGGGCGTTGACGTGATGGCGCACAAGATGCTCGCCTTCGCGCTCGGCGCCGCCATCGCGGGGCTCGCCGGCGCGCTGAGCGCGCACCTGAGCTCCTACATCGGCCCCGGCGAGTTCGGCTTCGACCGCGGCGTCGATATCCTCACCATGACGATCTTCGGCGGCATCGGCGGCCTCACCGGCCCGGTCCTCGGCGCGGCGGTGATTACCGTGCTGCCCGAGCTGCTGCGTTCCTTTCGCGACTACCGGACCATGATCAACGGCGCGATCCTGGTGCTCGTCGTGCTGTTCCTGCCCAAGGGCCTCTGGGATCCAGCGCGCATGCGCTCGTGGTTCGGCCGCAAGCCCTCATACGCACCCACGACCGGGGCGGATTCGCCGTCGGCGGAAGGCCCGCGCTGATGTCCGCATTGACATCTCCGTCGGCCTCTGCTGTGTCGGCGCCCGCGCCGATGCTTGCCCTCGACAAGGTCTCGAAGCGCTTCGGCGGCCTGTCGGTGCTCGAGGACGTGAGCTTCGCCGTGCCCAAGGGCTGCGTCTTCGGGTTGATCGGCCCGAACGGCGCCGGCAAGACGACCGTCTTCAACCTCGTCACCGGCCTGATCGCGCCGACCGGCGGAGCGATCACGCTCGGCGGCGAATCTCTGATCGGCAAGAAGCCGCACCGCATCACGCGGCTCGGCATTGCGCGCACCTTCCAGAACATCCGCGTCTTCAAGGAGATGACGCTGCGCGAGAACGTTGTCGTCGGCATGCACACGCATCTCGGCTACGGCGTTCCGCAGTGGCTGTTCTCGCTGCCCGGCTACCGCGCGGCAGAACGCCGCGCGGCCGAGCGCGCCGAGGAGCTGCTCTCGTGGGTCGGCCTCGGCGGCCGGGCAAGCGACATCGCCGACAACCTCTCCTATGGCGGCCAACGCAGGCTCGAACTCGCCCGCGCGCTCGCCACCGAGCCCAGTCTGCTGCTGCTCGACGAGCCGGTCGCCGGCATGAACAGCGGCGAGAAGGACGAGCTCATGGCCGTCATCGGCCGCATCGTCTCGCGCGGCTACACCATCTTCCTGATCGAACACGACATGCGCTTCATCATGGGCCTGTGTGAGCGCATCGCGGTGATCAACTTCGGCCGCGTCATCGCCGAAGGTCCGCCGGACGCGATCCGCAGCGACCCGGCCGTGATCGAAGCCTACCTGGGCCGCGAGGAATGAGCGCCGCGCCGCTGCTCGAAGTCTCGGGTCTGGCGGTCGCGTACGGCCACGTCGAAGCCTTGCAGGGTATCGACTTCCGCATCGACGCTGGCGAGATCCGCACCCTGGTCGGCGCCAACGGTGCGGGTAAATCGACGACGCTGCTCGCGCTGTCGGGCCTGGTCGCACCGCGCGCCGGCATGATCCGCTTCGACGGCGAAGACATCACGCGCATGACGCCGCACCGGATCGTCGAGCGCGGCCTGATCCACGTCGCCGAAGGGCGCGCCATCCTCACGACGCTGACGGTGCGCGAGAACCTCGAGCTCGGCGCCTACCGGCGCCGCGACAAGGCGGCCGTCGCGAGCGATCTCGAGCGTGTGCTCTCGCTGTTCCCGCGTCTGAAGGAGCGCATCGACGGCGTCGCCGGCAACCTCTCCGGTGGCGAGCAGCAGATGCTCGCCATCTCCCGTGCGATGCTCGCGAAGCCGCGCCTGCTGCTGCTCGACGAGCCGTCGATGGGCCTGGCGCCGATCGTCGTGCAGGACATCTTCCGCACGCTGCGCACCATCCACGCCGAGGGTCTGACGATCTTCCTGGTTGAGCAGAACGTGCGGCAGGCGCTCAAGCTCGCGAGCCACGGCTACGTGATCGAGAACGGTCGCATCGTGCTCGACGGCGCGAGCACGCAGCTGCTCGACGATCCGAAGGTCGTGGCGGCCTACCTTGGCGGCTAGCTACGATCCCTCTGATACACCCCGGCGAGAGGTGCCGCGCCGGCCGCCGGGGTCGCGGATTTTCGGGGATCGGCCTAGGCGCAGCGGAACGGTCACTCGATCAACGTTGCCACCCGCGCCAGCACATCGGCGATCAGCTCGGGCGGCACGGCTTCGATGAACTGCGCTCGCTGGGCTTTCCAATCCACGGTTCGCACTTGATTGCACAGCGCGACGCCGTCGGACACCAGCCCGGCTCCAGCGAGCGGCACCGTCCAGGCTTGTCCGCGTGCGAAGGCGCCGCCGCGCGTCACCGGGCAGGCTAGCGCCATGCCGAAGCGGTTGAATGCTTCCGGCGACAGCACCAGCGCGGGCCGGGTGCCCTGCTGCTCGTGTCCGGCGCTCGGGTCGAAGTCGAGACGGATGATGTCGCCCCGCTTGGGGACGAAGCTTGCTCGACGCGTCGGCACGGCACGTCGCCTGGGCTACCAGGCTTCGCGCCCGGCCGGCTTCGCGTTGCTCCACTCCGGCGCGGTTGGCATATCGCCGGCCTTCATGCCGGCCAGCAGCTCGTCGAGCGTGTAGCGCGGGCCGGCCGGCGACAGCACCAGCCGCCCACCTTCCAGAGTCACGGCCACCGAAGCGCCTGCCGCAAGCCCGAGCGTGCGCAGCATCTGGCGCGGCAGCGTGACGGACACTGACCCGCCCACGGCGCGAACGGGGCCACATGCATCGGCCCCCATTGGCATGTCACGCGGCCTTGATCGGGATCACCTGCGCGCCTTCGCGCAACCGGTCGAGATAGTCGGCCCATGCCGTCATCATGTCGCGCCGTTGGTCGAGGTACTGCGTGCGGTTGTATGCGCGGCCGAGCGAGTCGGCCACCGCGTGTGCCAGTTGCGCCTCGATCACTTCGGGCGCAATGCCCAGCCGCTCGGCGATCATCGTGCGCGCCATCGCTCGGAAGCCGTGCGCCGTCATGTCGTCGTTCGCGTAACCCATGCGGCGCAGCGCACCGCGCACCGTGTTTTCGCTCATGCACCGTTCGCCGGTTAGTAGCGACGGGAACACAAAGCGGCCATGCCCCGTCAGCGGTTGCAGCTCGCGCAGGATCGCCACCGCCTGCGGCGCCAGCGGCACGACGTGCGGCGGGCCGCTCGCCTTGTCGGCCTTCGTGCGCTTCATTACTTCGCCGGGAACGGTCAGCACGAGGCCGCGCGCCCCGTGTTTCTTTTGCACCTGTCCTCGGATCTCACAATCGGCAAGACCTGCCTTTCGGCCACCTTGCCAACAGCACGGGGACGGATGCA
>Ga0207927_1001330_pt1 | contig 10639 bp, 6 predicted proteins | sample NGESurdeep072012_2_FD_184456 | JGI IMG/M metagenome (GOLD analysis project Ga0207927, IMG submission 184456) | Arctic peat soil microbial communities from Barrow, Alaska - NGEE Surface sample 210-2 deep-072012 (SPAdes) | ecosystem: Environmental > Terrestrial > Soil > Wetlands > Peat ... | reverse complement strand
CCTGTCCACAGCCCGGGCAATAAAAACCGGTCAGACTTTCCTGATTGAGCTCGACAACCGCACCTGGGCCAAGATCGGCTACTGCCCTCTCGACGATTTCGCCCACGGTGATACCGCCTACGGATTCAGGCAGCTGAACGATCTCATCTATTGAGTAGTGGCTGTTGCATTCCGGGTTCACGTTGTAGCGAACGACGTAGGTCTCGTTGGCTAGTCCGTCGAAGACCATTCCCTTGCCAGCCAACCCTTCCAAGCCATAAAGCAGCTTTACGGCCTCTTGGCACTCCAGAGCCGCGATGATAGACGCCGTGACAGAAGTGGTGGGGATCCGAACATCCGGCAATCCCTCACGTCGTAGTTTGTCGCAGCCACGACGCTCCTCCATGACCTCCCAATCGGACTGGGACATCGTGCACTCGAAACAAGGGCCGCCTGGCGGAACGAAAACACGCGCGATCCCCCGGAAGACTTCGGTGGCACCGTCGATCCACGGTCTTTGTGTCTTCCAGCAGCAGCGGTTAATCCACAGACGGACTTCACGGTTGTCCATGCCGGCGATGACTAGATCCGCCCACAAGTACACCCCGAGCCCAAGGTCATAAATCACGTCTCCTACGAACCAGTGCACATTAATATTCGGATAGATGTCCCTTACCGCCTCGGCGGCCACGGCGGCCTTGGGCTGGCCTGCGTTCCGCTCCCGGAAAAGGACAGAACGAGAAAGGTTGGAGTCCTCGACACTGTCCAAATCGGCGATGAACACGTTGCCAACACCCATAAGCGCCAGATTCTTCAGAATCTCGTTACCCAAGGCGCCCACCCCCAACACAAGAACCCTCGCCTTGTGTAATCGGTCCTGATCCCACCATGGAATGCGACGCAGCCGGTCGAAACGATCCTCCCCTTGCTGGCGAAGCGCGCCCGAATCGCTCACGGCCGTTTTGCCCCAGCGATCATTTCGCCGTAGATACGAAGAATGTCGTGATCTTTCACGCCCGCGGATGCCAGAGTTTGCTCATCGCGCAGCTGACCTGCGGTGCTGTGATGGAACTTGTAAACTAGCAACCGACCATCCAGAGGATGACGAAGCGGCAATCCCAGCTTTTCCACCAGTTTCACAAGGATTCGATTGACAGGCACGTCTTCAGGCAGTTCGACCAACTCCCGCCGATTCCCGGTAGCGTCCAAAACACCAACAGTAATCATAATTGTGTGGCTCCGTACCACGTCACGCGCTGATCGTCGGCGCCAAATGCCCGCAGTCGGCGCGCACCCGACCCTCACGTGACGACAACAAATGTAAATGCAAAATCTAAACAAACCATTTCACACCATTTCGAGGTCCCAAAGGAAGCTGAAATATTGGATTGCTGTTTCGAAGGCTGCCTTTGGCGCGCCAGCCAGGATTAAGATCCGGATGTAATGTTCTGCGGCACCCAGCTCATATACTGGGTGCATGCCGTGTGCCTCGGGAGGGGCTGGGATTCTTGGATTGCGCTGGAGAGGCTAAAACTAGCACTCAAGGCCCGCAGCGCTCAGTGCCGGAGGTACCCATTCGGGGCTTGTTTCTGTGGCCCGCGATTGGACGGGATCTCGCTACTCGCAGGGCCAGGGCTGGCGCAAAGGAGCGCAAATGACGAAACGAACGAGGATTTCATTTCGGCAAACCACTGATGTGTTTCCCGAAGTCGAGCGCTGGGCAACAGTCACCGGCTTCAGCCGTGATGTCGCGCTTGATTCCGGACGGCTATATAAGAAAGGTCGCGGAGTTCTGCTCGCGCCCATGCGGCTATCGGTCCGCCAAGCCGGCGGAGTGGTCGAGATGGAAGCGTGGATTCCGATCAACATCTTCACGCGAATAATGTCATTATTCATGCTGCCGTCCGAGATGGGAATCGAGTCCGGCGGTTTTAGGGGTGTCATGCCTCGTAGAATTGCGCGCAATGCAATCAATGGGCTACTTCGGCAACTTGGGCAGGAACCGATCCCGTGAAGTCGCGGAACTGGCCGCCTGCGTTCGGCGGTCTGGAGGTCCACAATAACGGATTCTGATGAGTTAGCACCTATAAAGAAAGCGGTTCGCTATTTGGCTCTGGCACGCCAAGCGCGGTCAGGGGTCTCGATTCCGAACTTGATAATCGGCGTGCTCGTCACGTTCGCGTCATCGTTCAGTGCGATTGCCGGCCTACGGCATGCTTGGTCTGTTTCTTGGTGTGACGCTCGTCGGAACCTCCATTTGGTCTAGAACAACTCCGAGTTCAGTTTCCGTGGGAGCTGCCGCTGCCGCACTCTTGGGTGTCGTTGCATGGGGCATTCCGGACATCGTACCTTCGTCGCCGGGCGAGAACGTTAGCACAACGGCCATCATGGGCACCGGGCTCTACCTTGCAGTTGGTCTTTACGGCCTCTTGTATTCGTTCCGGTTGGCGAACCTCAGCTAGGATCTCAAGTCGGGGCTGGAATTTGCTTGGCTTAAAGAAATCAAGTCATCAGCTCGGCCAGCATTAGTCGTCCAGCCGAACGACATGATTGACTTCTCAATTTCTGGCAGCGGAACTTACAGAGGCAAGCTCCTAGCGAGTGCGGGGTTGTTTTTGAGGTACCGAACGGACCCGTGTTGCTGGAGTCGAAGGACAGAATCGACCTGAACGTCAGGGCGGAGGTACCCGGGCAAGGGCGTGTGAATGCGTCGGTGCGCATCGGGTCTCTTGTTGGCGAGACCACTTTGAATGCGGCTTCCTTAGATCGGTATAGGGATTGGAAGAGGAAGGCGTCTGGCGCTTGACCGTTTGTCATTCAACCGGCATAACTCGTTCACTCAGCCTTGTGACAGTCGGAGCGAAGTGGTTCAACACCATCCGGCACCTGTAACGTTGTCGCCGGTTTCAACATTCCCAAATGTGAGCCAGTGCCTTGGTGTTGCACCAAGTTCGGTTCCGCAATGCCGAGAAGGAACGGCGGCGCTGAGCGAGCGTACCGTTGGGTGGAGGCGTTTGTGTTGCTGGCCAACGAGGATTTGGCGGTCGTGAAACGTTGACGTAGAGTTAGTTCATTCTCGGACATCGAACGGGAGGTAGCGCCGCTGGAGCAGCCGGCGTTGTTGAGAAGTCACGCTGTGCAATGAATATTGGGGCTAACGGTGGCCCGATTATCTCGGGTATCACTATCCTAATTGGTTGAGTGGTGAACTATGGGTGCTCGCAGGAGGTGTGAGATGGTTTCTATCGCTTTTGAGCCCAAGCGTGATCAGGGTGCGGTTCTTGCTCTCTTAAAAGCTGTAGCCTTCTTTGCTTGTGCCGAGGGATTCAATTGGGCACTTTGGGGTCCATTGAGAACAAGGTACCAGAATCCAACCAATAAGGCCCTCGCACCATTGGTTGGCGATTACAGCGGCTTTGCTTTTCTGGCGACAATTGTCACTTGTGTGTTCTTGCTCCTGCTCACTTGGATCTTTCTCTCCTTGGTGGAGAAGCGGAGCCTCGTGGACATCGGCTACGGCCGCGCGCAACGACCGCAGTTCTGGCTAGGGGCATTGGCTGGTTTCCTGCCGGGCTTGGTTCTTGCCGTGCCGCTTGTGGCGAGCCGATTCGCGGAAACGTACAGTTCACCAACGCATGTTATCCAATACTTGTTGTGGATGCTCCTTGGTGCACTAAATCTGTCGTTGCTTGCCTGCGGATATGGATTGCAAATACTGTGGCGACGATTTGGGGGTGTGCCCGCGGTGTTGGTCGTGGCGCTTGCGTCAAATATTCGACTAGCTCTGAACCATCCGCAGCAGTGGACAATCTTCGACCTCTCTCTTCAGCTCTTGAGCGGGATTCTTGTGTATGTTTTGTTGGGCTGGGCATTCGCGCGAGGGCGGACCGCGTGGCTGCCCGCTGGAGTATCTGTTGGTCTGAGCGTCGCCCCGATAGGGGGTGCTGTGGTTGGCATCTCCTGGAGTTATGAGAAGGGGCACGATCTCTGGAAATCGAGCTTTTGGAATTTTCATTTTGGCATCCTTCACATTGCCATCCTGGCGGCTGCGGCGCTCCTGATTTGGTGGCTGAATTCTGGCAACACGACTTCTTATGGGCGCAAACCCCTCACAGACTGCTACGCGTTTTCATGGGCAGTTGGCTGCGGATTGGGGTTCCTGCTCATCCTTCAATGGGCATTGAAGTTCTTCGACCATCCTGACCCCGAATTCTTCACGCGTAACACTGATCTCCTGGCCACCGCATCGCTGGTGGGTCTTTACGGCAGTGCAGCGTTCTGTTTCTGGCTCTACAGGTCTTGGAGCGCGATTCGGGATGCCGAGACGCCCATTACACCCGGGCGGGCTGTAGGTCTTTTGTTGGTGCCTGTGTACAACTTGTACTGGGGTTTCCGCGCACTACCAGGACTAGCCACGGAATACAATCGCTATCTGGAGCGGCATCGCCTTGAGATCCCGAGCCTGTCTCGTGGGATCTACACCCTCTACGTGGTGCTCTGCCTCGTCTGTATCGTCCCCGTGCTCGGGATACTTGCGGCCCCTGCGGCGTACGTCGTCGGCATACTGATGATAAGGCGCACGTGTTCAGCGATGAATGCCTTGAACTCTGCGGAATCCGCCGCCAAGATCGTCCGGATCATCACTGGCGTGGCGGGGCAGGTTTTGAATCGGCGTTTTGAGATCCCGGCGACCGGCATTGTCATCGGCTCGACTCCTGGAGAATCCAAAGCAATACTGCCTTTGCCTCACGTCGGGGCTTCACACGCTCGGCTTTGGGCTGATATCGCAGGGCAGGGGCTCTGGGTGCAGGACCTGGAATCGGGAGAAGGGACCTTCTGTTCGCCTGTCGGCGAAGCGGGAGGACAGTGGGCCCGGATAACACAGCCGACCCTGCTTACGTCGGGGGCTCGCCTGCGCTTGGGATCGAGTGCCGCGGAGTTCCAGATCATATGAGAGTGCGGGAGATTCAGCCATTCATGTTCTGCCGCGGCAATTCTTCGATTTAATAGTGTTTTGTTAGCGCCGCCATAATGGGCGAGCAGGACAAACAGGATTTCAGATGCCGCGGCATGAGCGTGAAACTGATCTTTCCGGGCGGGAGATCATTGTGTCTTCCCTGATCGGGACGAGGAAGCCAATCTGACTGTCTCTCGGGCACACGCCCACATCCTGTTCGACCCAGAAGTTTCGGGGTTCCGCCTGTATGACGACCAAAGCGGCAGCGGCATCTTTAATCTATCGCGAAGAACGCTCCTGGCGAGTACCGGTCGGGACCGATGGTGGTGCTTGGGTCGAATCAGGTGACGAGATGATTCATTTTGGCTTTGCGTCCGTAGTATTCGAGCCAATTCGGGCACTCGAGAAGGAAACTGAGTATAGCGATCCGGAAAGGATGCTACGACTCAATCAGGTCGTCACTCCGCGAGTTGTTGACGCAGTGCATTCCAGACCGCCGCAACGCATAATACTCCTTACGGCTTCACCTGAGAGGGGCCGAAACCGATTACCACCTCAGCCCCCATCGTGGAAGCGGAAGGAAGCGCAGCGCGAAAATAACCCGGCCGATCCTTTATCCATCCGACGGAAATTGTTTGTTCCTTTGTCTCACCAGCCGCCGTCGAAGGCGTCCTCCAGTGGACCACCAAAGACGGAGGCGGACCGCCTGTCCACTTGTTCAGCAACACCAGGGTCTCGTGCGATTTGTCATCGAACGCAATCTCGATTTCGTGCCTTCCCCCATGTCCTTTGGATCGTGCGACCGCGTGTCTCTGCCCGCCACGCCCTGCCGCCCCCGGCGTCGGAACACGTCCGAGTGTGCGAATGGGCTGGTTCGCGGTCGCTAGCACGAATTGGCCGAAAGGAGAATCGGCCAACGCCGGTGCTAGAACCAGTTCGGGTATCCGTTCGGGCAGCCTGTACACGAGCTTCGCAACGCTCCAGACTCTGCCACCCAATTCTTTCAGGAGGGCCGCCAGCGCCGGGTCTTGTTGCTTGGCCGCTTCAAGCCCAAGGAAAACTGGTTCACTCGGATCTCGCAGTACCTCCCACATCTGTCGGAACCGGTGTAACTCCCGAGATCGTTCCGCGCAATCGTCACACGTAGCCAGGTGCTCTTCCAGCGGGACTGCATCCCACTCCGGCAGCGCCCGGTCAACGTAGCTGACTAACAAATCCTCACTGGGGCATTCCGTGAAGCTTTTGGTCATTTCTTTCCCCATACTGTTCAGCCTTGCATCTCGGCCTGGTCAGAAACCTGCACAAACGTAGGCATAAATCAAGCCCAAGTGGCGTTGTTTTAGATCTTCAGCTACGCGCGCCCGAACCGCCGCACTCCATTCAAGCAATTCATCTTTCTTCTGAAATCGAGAGGCGCCGGACAAGAAATCGTAGAATGTCAAAAGATCGACTGTCCCTGTTCCCTTCGCCAGAAGCCCAGTGATCTTCTCTGCGTCCGTGATGACTGCGCGAACCGGCCGTTTGAGGACCATCCGAAACTCGCGAAGGCAACTCTGCAGCCTTCCTGCAGCCAGACGCCGACCCGGACTGGGCTTGCGGTTGTAGGCTGCGAGGAAAACCTCAGTGAGAAATTCCGCCGCCACGCGGGAAATACACCGAAGGTAATCGCCCGGCACTTTGAGGATCTCGTGAAACACGAACACCAGCTTTTCCCATGCCTGCCCGCGCCCATTAAAGACAACGCGCAGGAAAACCTCTTCTTCGGCGTGGATCTTCGATAGGAATCGCCTGTCAACATCTCTCACCCAATCGGTCACCTCTCTGGCCTGTTCCTTGGGAGTCTCCGACTGATAGAAGTCTCGGAGACTGATGTCGCCGCTTCGTCGCCCCCTCGGTCGAGCGCGCTCCAGGGAAGCTTGCAACGGCCTGAGATAGTCCGACCAATCTTGGGCCGGAATAAACGGGAACACCGCAGCGAGCTCACATGATTGCTCTTCGAGGATGTGCTCGATCCGCCTCGTGGAATACTCTTCGACGATTTCTCCGGGCTTGATGCCGAGAAATCGGTTCAAAACATACGATAAGGTCTCGTGAGGTTCTTGAACGTCGGACAGTAGTAACTGCGCCGCTTCGCGCATGAGTGCGCCCTTCCACGGGTCCGGGTGTAATTCGTCGGGCGCAGACGGGTCCTCGTCGACAGGAGTTTTGTCGCCTGTCGGCCAGTTTCCGTCGATCTTCAAATTGCCCGCGCAGACATGGACGCTGCTTATCCAGCCGTCAACGGTTTCAACCTGTGCATCAAAATCGCCGCCGGCTGGGAAGAATTCTTCTAATTGTTTAGTCCCTGCCTCGCCTTCAAGCGCAACCAGGATCGCATCCAACCTTGCCCCGGGCGGCTTGTTCTCCTGCAACAGGTCGAACAATTCCGCCAGCGTTTTCTTGACCAAATCGCGCACGATAGTGCCCGAATCCACGTTGCAGAACACATGAAGAGCAGCCACGATTGCAGTCTGAGGCGGCATCCCGCCACCCTGCGTCTGCTCGAGGAGCCATTCGATGTCTCCACTGCGTGCTTGTCCGCGGCCAGCGGACCGGCGGGTTAGGTGGTTAAACGTCTTGCTGCGGGCCACCTTCCTAAGCCAAGACTGAAATGGGGTCAGGGAACGCGAGGCATCCGGGCGGTGTGGGGGCCTGAGCCACACCGTCAACCATATTTCCTGCTCAATATCTCTCAGGTCTGAATCTTGGAGCGCACCGGCCACAGCCCGAATCATCCCGCGTAGCTGCAGTCCAAAGGTCCCTACGATCCTCTCAAATGCCCAGTGGTCGGCAGCGCGAACAAGTTCAATCAAGCGCCAGGCGAGGCAACCCATGGTGATGGTCTCGAGTTGCCTACGGAGCCGATCTCCGTTCTCAATCTCTTGCGGGCGCCCCGCAAGCAAGCGCCAGGCCTCGGCTACCACCTCAGACCCCCAGTCACGCCCAGGCGCCCATTCTTCAACTCGCTTCTCCAGGACTCCAGAAAGGCTTTGACGCAAAACCGACAGGTTCTCCAAGCCCTCACGATGGCCGGCAGCAGAGCTGAATTCGGTACTCATTATGGTGACGTAAGGGCCTTGCCACGGCCCGACACTCAACGTACTCATCATCATCACCCATCATCACGGCTCCGGCAAGCCCGCCTCTCTCCGGGCTAGCCCACCCATCCATGTATGGCTCCCAGGGCGAGTTCGTTACCGCTTAGTTCCACAAACTCACAGCCGGTCTCCTTGCCAAAAAAAACATTGCCAGCCTTGCCGCAAGTCGCCACTCGCGCGGTTGACTGTGCAGCAACTCACTACGGCGAAAGGAGACGCGACAATGATCGGATTAATTCTTGCACTCGGAATCCTGATCGGTCAGATTCTGATCGGACAGGGCGGTGGAATCTAGCGCTACCGGCCGGGCGGCGTCGCTCGGCGCACATGCGCCGTCGCTCGGCGATAGCGGTACACTGACTAGGCAAATGGGTCTGGCGTCACAACTCGGCTTGCTTGGTCTGCTGGTCGCTTCTAGCGTGGCGGCTCCCTCGCAGTCCGTGCTGCGGTTGAACCAGCCAGTTCAGGGGCGCCTCTCGGGAGCACAGCGGCACCATTTCGAGTTCCATCTCGAAGGCGGACAGTATGCCCTGGTTATAGTTGATCAGCGGGATGCCGATCTGGCCCTTGACGTGTCGGCGCCAGGCGGCTCGCAGACACGTTCTTTCGATGGATTCGAATTTGGCCCGGAGTCAGCTTCCATCGTAGCTACAGCGAGCGGAAACTACGGAATTACCTTGCGGGCCGTTGGGAGGAGTGGAACACCCGGTCGGTACACCATCACGCTGGCGGAGGTTCGCATAGCAGAACCCGCTGATCGTGACGCGGTGAACGCAGAGGACCTTGCGACTGCCGGGAAAAGTGCGGCTGCGTCCGAGGCAGCCGATTCCGTCAGCCGTGCTCTGGATCTGAACCGCCAGGCGCTTGCGCTGTGGCAGACACTGGGAAACCAGCGCGCTACGGCCGGCACTCACCTGAAGATCGGAGAGGCCTTATTCGCGATGAGCGATGTCGTGGCCGCCCGCGACGAGTTTCTCGTTGCTCGCGGGAGTTGCATCGAGCTCCGCGATCACCGTTGCTCCGCCGAAGCCGCCAACGATGCGGGGCTTTGTGCCTGGAAGCTCAGCAAGAACGAAGAGGCACTGGCATTGTTGACGGAGGCGCTTGACCTCTGGACTGCGCTCCGGCTTCCCTATGGGCAGGCGGCAACTCACAATAATCTCGGACTGCTTTCCTGGCAGACCGGAGAGTGGCAGCAGGCCATCAGCCACTATCTGAAAGCTCTGGCCATCTTTCGGCCCCGATATGCGCGTGAGGCTGCGCTCGCCGAGAACAATCTCGGCCTTGATTATCTCTCTCTGGGAGATTTTGACAAGGCCGTTTCGTATCTCGACAAAGCCTCGGTGTATTTTCACAACCACTCCGAAGTCGTTCCCGAAGGAAGATCATTGATGAACATGGGCCGTGCCAAAATGTTCCTCGGCGATCTCGACGCCGCTTTGGCGCTTCAGCGCAGGGCCCTAGCCTTGCTCGAAATGTCCCCGAACCTCTCCTATCGTGCCGATGTACTGAACAACCTCGGTCAAGTGCTCGTCAGGAAGAACAGCTTTTCTGATGCTCAGGTCGTACTCGAGCAGGCCCTCAAGGTATACGATTCAGTTTCTGACCCTCGTGGCCGTGCCAGCGCATTGCACCATCTCGGCGTCACCGTTTCCTCCCAGGGCAACACCACTGCCGGCCTGACCTACCTCAGCCAGGCTCTCGACATCCGCAAGCAACTCAATCTCGACGATGAGGCAGCGGAAACTCTCTTTCAGATGGCGCGGCTACAAGAGAGGACGGGCCAAATGGATAAGGCCCTTGTGGGTTTGCAAACTGCGATTGATCTGTCCGAGTCTCTCCGCACTAGGGCGCTCGGCCTCTATTTCCGCAGTTCTTACTTCGCGACCAAGCAGCCCTACTATGAGGCTTACATCGATCTCCTCATGTCGCTTCACAAAGCCTCGCCCGCCGCCGGCTTTGACAAACGAGCATTTGCAGCTTCCGAACGTTCGCGCGCCAGGAGCCTGATGGATACCTTAGGTGAAGCCCGAGCCGGTATCCGTGCCGGGGTTGATCCCGCGCTCCTCGAACGCGAACGCGAGCTGCGTCGGCGACTCAACCTCACCTCGAACTCGTTGCTGAGCATGGGCCTCAGTGGTGTGGCTGCTGGATCGCAGCAATCCCTGCGCAAGCAACTCGACGACCTGCTGGGTGAATATGAACAGGTGGAAGCACTGTTGCGCGAGAGTAGCCCCTCGTACTCGGCGCTCGTCATGCCTGAGCCGCTTGGCCCCGAAGCCATTCAGAGTCAGCTCCTGGATTCAGACACTCTGCTGCTCGAGTTTTTCCTCGGTGGCCGTTTCAGCTATGTCTGGGTCGTCTCAGTTGATTCTCTGCAGGCTTTTGTGCTTCCGGCTCGCACGGTCGTCGAACCGCCCGTCAAAGACGCTCTTGCGCTGCTGGGACAGGATCGGCTGGCCGCGGCCCGCCCTTCCGCACAGCACAAGCTCCAGTCCGTACTGACGGTATTGGCCCGGGATCTGCTGAGTTCTGTCGACGATCTGCCGCGATACAAGCGCCTGGC
>Ga0207927_1001329_pt1 | contig 10639 bp, 6 predicted proteins | sample NGESurdeep072012_2_FD_184456 | JGI IMG/M metagenome (GOLD analysis project Ga0207927, IMG submission 184456) | Arctic peat soil microbial communities from Barrow, Alaska - NGEE Surface sample 210-2 deep-072012 (SPAdes) | ecosystem: Environmental > Terrestrial > Soil > Wetlands > Peat ... | reverse complement strand
CCCCGCGGGAACCGTAAACCGATTCGCCCCCGCGCGAAGTTCGTGCCGTGTGCCGCGCCATAGGAACTCGCCGTCCACCGGCGAGTTCACGCTGACATTGCCGCCGGCCTCCACGCGGACCTCGATCAATCCTTTGGGATGCGGCACTGTGCCTTCGGCGAATTTCAGTTGACCCAAGTGGGGCCGCACCACGACCCGTGAGAAACCCGCGCCGGCCGAATCGACCCCGAGCACGGTGCGCATCAACTCGATATTCGGACTCGCGCTCCAGGCGTGGCAATCGGATCGCGATGGCTGGCCCGGACGATCCACCACTTCGGCGAATGTGGTCAGGCCGATCCCGAGCATGCCGCGCCAATCGTCCAACTGTTCCAGGTAGCGATCGCCTTCGCCCACCTTGGCCAGCGCCTGGTGCATGTAGAACTTGAAGTAGAGCGCTCCCTGCGCCAGGCCCGGCGCGGTGAGCGTGCGCAGCATGAGTGCGCGCGCCGGTTCGCCGGACACTACATCGGCCAGCACCGCCATGGTGTTGGTGTGCTGCGAGAACATCTTCTTCGATGGAGTATCCGCGAACAACTCGCGCCCCGCGTCCCAATACAGCGTGCGGATGGTCGCCCGCAAAACGCGCTCCCGCTCGCTATAGACCTGCGCCAGTTCGGGGAGGCCGGCGGCTTTCTCCAACGCGGCGGCCCAACGATACGCCATCAGCAGTTGCAGATCGAAGAGCGCCGCGCTGCCATCGGCGTCCTGCGGTGCGTCGCCGTTGGGCCACTCCGGGACCCAGTCGAAGTAACGCCACCAGGGCAGGGAACCGAGCGACCCGTTCTCCTTCTGATAGCCTTCGAAGAAGCTGAGCACGGTACGCACGCCGGGCAGCATGCGGCGCACGAAGGGGACGTCGGCCACGTACCAGTGGTAATCGTGCACCATCCCGACCCACCAGAGCGCAAACCCCGGGATGTACTGCTCCAGGCGCGTGGGATAGCGGCTCATGGTGCAGCCGTCGCTCTGCCGCGAGTCGTTGAGCAGGTCGATGGCGTTGCGCATCAAGCGCGCGTCGCCGGTCTGGAACAGCGAGACCAGGCATTGCACGCGCGTGTCGCCGGCGTACTGCAACTGCTCGTAGTAGGGGCAATCCATGTAGGTCTCGTGGGCGCACAATCGCGCGGTGCGCCAGCCGACGTCGAGGATCTGGTTCAGCTCAGGCAGGCCGGCGTCGAATTTCGCCTGGCGCACGAAGGGGAAGCCCGTGGCGGTGGCGGAGATGCCTTCCACGGTGACCGGTTCGTCGCGGGTTTCGATCTCCAGTTGCAGATAGCGGTAGCAGCGCCACCACAGCGGGCGAAATACGCGGCGCGCTCCGCCATCCAGCACGAACTCATCGTAGTTGCCGATGAACTCCTTGCCCTCGATTTCGTTGCGATTCCCCTTCTCGCGCGGCGACGTTTTGAACAGTGCCTCCGCGTAGCGCATGCGGACCACGGCGCCCTTGCCGCCCGAAACGGTCAATCTCGGATATGCCGTGGTGAGGTACCCTTGATCGAACAGCACGGTAGTTTTCGAGTTGGCGACGTTAGCGAGGCTTCCCTGGCGCACGGTGAGGGACTTCTCGGCGCGCTCCTCCATCATCGGAATGGTGCGCGGCACCAACATCCACCGGGAGTGCACGTCGCGAGCCTCGCGGCCGGCCGCCGGCGCCACCACCGCCGCCGGTGTCCACGCCGAATCGTCGAACTCCGGCGACTCCCATCCCCAGGGATGCGCCGCCGCGTTCACCCGGTCGCCGGGACCCGCGGCCCAATACCCCCGCACTGTGCCGCTGGTAATCGCCACCGGAGCGTAGGCTTGGTTGCGGGCGCACTTCCACGAGGGGCCGGTATCGGCAACAAGTTCCGCTGGGCCATCACCCTGCAAGACGAAGCCCGTCTCCAGCGTGATCTGCGCCTCCGGCGCATGCTCGCCGAAGTTCCACACCACCGCCGCCAGCACGTTTTTTCCAGGCCGCAGGAAGCCCGCGATGTCCACCGTCTCGTAGCGCCAGTGGAACAGGTCGCCGCGCGCCGGACCCCACGCCGCGCGCTGCCCGTTGACGAACAACTGATAGCGGTTGTCGCCGCTGGCGTGCACCAGGAAGCGCTCGGGCCTGGCGGCCAACTCGAAGGTCTTGCGGAAGTGATAGACGCCGTACTCCGTCTGCGGCGCCTTGGGGACGGCGATCCACCGCGCGGTCCACACGCGTCGCAAGAGGGATTGGCCGCGCAACAGCGGCGCGGTTCCGGCGGCCAGTAAGAAACTGCGCCGCGTGAAATCGACTAGAGGTGACATGTTGTCTCCTAATGTCCTCCTCCGAGCTTCGCTCGGATAGACAGGCCAGGAGGCCTGTCCTACCTACCTACGCCGGCTGAAAAGCCGTCCCCAGAGGGGACCCCAGCCAAGAATGGCTACGCTACCAGACCCGGCAGGCTTGCGGCCTCACCATGGGTTGTCCTGCATTGCACGAGAATGCCTTGGCGAATTCCGGCATGTTCCCGACCACGCCGTTGATGCGATACTCTTCCGGGGAATGCGGGTCGGTGATGGCGTTGGCGCGCTTGCTTTCGGGGCGCTCGTCGCCGCAAGCCCACTGGGCAAAGCCGATGAAGAAACGCTGGTCCGGGGTGAAGCTGCCGAAGGGCTCCAGTTTCTGGGCCGCGGTGGCGCTCTTCCAGGCGTTGTATGCCAGAATCAGGCCGCCCAGATCCGCCACGTCCTCGCCCAGCGTCAGCTTGCCGTTGATCTTGATCTCGTCGACGACGGTGTATTGCGAGTACTGGTTCGAGATGCAGGTGGCGCGCTTAATAAACTCATCGGCGTCCTTCTTGGTCCACCAGTCCTTCAAGTTTCCTTTGGCGTCGAACTGGCGGCCTTCGTCGTCGAATCCGTGGGTCAGTTCGTGGCCGATAGTGCCGCCGGTATTGCCGTAGTTGGGCGCGTCGTCCAGCTTGGCATCGAAGAGCGGCGGCTGCAATACGCCCGCCGGGAAGTTCATGTCGTTGGTCTGCGGGTTGTAATAGGCGTTCACCGTGGGCGGGGTCATCAACCACTCCTTGCGGTCCACCGGCTTGCCAATCTTGGCCAATTGCCGCCGGGATTCGAACTCGCTGGCGCGCTCCACATTGCCGGCGAAATCGCCCGGCTCGATGCGCAGCGCGCCATAGTCGCGCCACTGGTCCGGGTAGCCGATCTTGTTCACCATGGTGTGCAGCTTTTCGAGCGCCTTCTGGCGCGTGGCTTCGCTCATCCAGGGAACCTGGCGCAGGTCGGCGTCCATCGCCTTTTCGATCTCCTTGACCATGGCCAGCGCCTGTCCCTTCACGTCGCTGGCGTTCGTCTTGGCGACGAAGACCTGTCCCAGCGCCTCGCCAAGATCCAGGTCCACCAGCCGGACGCAGCGCTTCCATCGCGGCGGCGGCGCCTTCACGCCGCGCAGATGTTGGCTGAAGAAGTCGAAGTCCTCCTGGACAAAAATGGCGGAGAGATAGGGCGCGCGATTGTGCGCCGCGTGCCAGCGGAGATAAGTCTTCCACTGCGCGATGGGGCGCGCCTTGAGTTCCTTCTCCACCTCCGCGTAAAACTCGGGCTCGGTCACGTTGACCATGCCCGTGGCGGCGAGGCCGCTCGCCTTCCAGTAGGCCGCCCAGCCGAAAGAGGGCGTCATGGTTGCCAGTTTGGCGCGCGGCATTTTGTGGAACTGCTGGTAGGGGTCGCGGCGTTCCACCCGCGTGAGCGACGCTTTGGCGAGCGCCGTCTCGATCTCCATGACGGTTTGCGCTTCGGTCTTCGCCGCCGCGGGCGCATCGCCGAGCAGTTCGAACATGCGCGCTACGTGTTCCAGGTATTTGGCGCGCGTCTCCTCGCTCTTGGCGTCGGTTTTGGTGTAGTAATCGCGATCGGGCAGTCCCAGGCCGCCGGCCGACGCGAAGGCGATCACCTGTTCGGAGTTGGCGAAATCCTGCGAGGAGCCGAACCCGAAGATGGCGTTGCTGCGCGCCGATTGCAGATGCATGCGCGCCAGAACGGGCGGTAGGTCCTGCAGGGTACTGAGGCCCGCGATGGCGTCCAGCGTGGCCTTGAGCGGCGCCGCGCCGGCCTTTTCCACGGCAGCTTCGTTCATACAGGCGCCGAAGTAATCGCCGATCTTTTGCTCGTTGGCCGTGCGCGCCGCCGCGGGGCTAGCGGCTTGCTCCAGTAATCCCCAGAGGAATTGCAGATTCTCCTGCGCCAACTTTCCGTAGACGCTCCACCTCGCCTGGTCGGGCGGAATGGGATTCAGCTTGTTCCAGTTGCCGCACGAATAGCGAAAGAAATCCACGCAGGGGTCTACGCTGCGCTCGAGGAACGCGGGTTCCAGGCTGGGCGTGTAAGGCAGCGAGGCGAGCGGACGATCCTGCGCGCAGAGGGCCGCCGCAATGAGCGTCATGGCGAGTAATAGCTTCACGCCCCGCAGGGTATCACACCGATGCGCGGGGGAGTTGCGCCTCACACAATGACGGGTCTCTCCAACCCAAGAAACGCTCCCGACCCAGAGGGTACCCCGGTCGCGGCTCCGAACGAGATACACGGCTGCACACGGAGCGGCGACCGTCAGGGAGCGAGTTTCGCACGCCGGAAATTCACGCGCTCGATTGGGCCCACGCCGAACACGAACATCCCCGCGCCTGCCAGGGCGAATCCGGCGGCCACTACGAAGGCCAGGTAGAACTCGCCGGTGCGGTCCACCACGAACCCCGTCAACGAAGGGGCCAGCACTCCCGCGAGGTTACCGAAGCCGTTCTGAAAGCTGGTCCACTTGCCGGCTGCCCGCGGTCCGGCCAGCGACTGCGTAATCGCCCAAAGATTCGACGTGTAGATGCCGAACGAAATACACGCCAGCGTCAACAGCACCATGGCCAGATTTGGATCGCGGACCAGCACCACCGGAACCAGGATGGTGGCGAACGCGAGGCCGGTGCCCGCGAAGCCCTTGCGCACCTGCGTCGGCGAACCGCCGCGCGCGATCAGACGGTCGCTGAGCCACCCGGACAACACGCACGAAACCGCGATCCCGAGCAACGGCAGCCAGCCGAATAACGCCATCTTCGCTTTTGGAAAGTGGCGCTCCTTTTCCAGATACGCCGGCAGCCAGGTGATCAGGAAGTACCAGTAGTAGTTGCCGCAGAAGAGGCCGAATGCGGTGAACCAGGCGGACCGCTCGCTCAGAATCGCACCAATGGAAGGGATCTCGGATGCATCCTCGCGCGCCGCCACGTTCTTCCCCCGAGGCATCCACGCGGCCCACGGAATCAGCCACAACAGGCTGCCCCCGCCGAGGACGACGAAGAAAACGCGCCATCCCACTTGAGACACCAGCAGGCCGCCCACCAGTATCCCCAACGCGGGCCCTACCTTGGTCCCCGAATCGATCAGCGCGTTGGCGAACCCGCGATGATGCTCCGGATACTCGCTGGCCAGAATCCGCGAATACGACGGGTAGGTCACCGATTCGCCGATACCCAGCAGCAGTCGCAGGGCCAAGATCATCACGAACACCGTCGCCGCTCCGGTCATCAAGGTGGCGCCGGACCACAGCAGGAACCCGAACCCCAGCACCCAGCCGACGGGGAAACGGCCCACCACCCAGCCCGCCACAAAACTGAGCTGGCAGAGCGCGTATGACGCAAAGAAAGCCGATTGCAGCAAGCCCACCTGGATATTGGTCAGATGCAATTCGCGCTGGATATCGGTGGCCGCTACCGATAGCGTAGTACGGTCGATGTAGTTGATCAGGGCGGAAAGGACGAGAAGGATGAGGACGCGCCATTCCTTGCCCGAGAGTGCCGTACGCGCAATTGCCGGCGATGAAGTCATGCGAGCCATTCTATACCCTGGCAAACCGGGGACAGACAGGGCTGACAGCGAATTTCCGGCAAATTGCGCCGGAAATTCATGTCAGTCTTGTCAGTCCCCGAGTGTGGTATCTTTGCCCTATTGAGGAGGACGTTCCCATGGAACGAAAGAAGGCGAGCGATTATCCCCAGGAGTTGCTGAATCTGTTTGACCGCTATGTTCACGGCGAGATCGACCGCCGTAACTTCCTGGATGGCGCGCAGAAGTTCGCGGTGGGTGGCGTGACCGCCACGGCGATCTGGGAGAGTTTGCGGCCGAATTACGCGTGGGCGCAACAGGTGCCTAAAGACGATAGCCGGATCAAGACGGAGTACGCCAGCGTGCCGTCGCCAGATGGCAATGGCAGCATAAAGGGGTATCTGGTGCGGCCGGCGAAGGCCACTGGAAAGCTGCCGGGCGTGCTGGTGGTGCATGAGAATCGCGGCCTGAATCCTTACATTGAGGACGTGGCGCGGCGCCTGGGCACGTCGAATTTCATGGCGTTCGCTCCCGACGGGCTGACCAGCGTGGGCGGCTATCCGGGTGACGACGAGAAGGGCGGCGCGGCGTTTGGCAAGGTGGACCGGGCCAAGATGACCGAGGATTTCGTAGCGGCGGCGCGCTGGCTGAAGGCGCGGAGCGACTGCACGGGGAAGATCGGCGTGGTGGGTTTCTGCTACGGCGGGGGCATCGCCAACACGCTGGCCGTCCGCATGGGCAGCGACCTGGCGGCGGCGGTTCCATTCTATGGTGGGCAACCCCCGGCCGCGGACGCCGCCAAGATCAAGGCGCCTCTGCTGCTGCACTACGCGTCGCTGGACACGCGCTTGACCGGCGGATGGCCTGCTTATGAGGAAGCCCTGAAGGCCAACAAGGTGACCTACACCGGATACATTTACGAGGGCGCCAATCACGGTTTCCACAACGACACCACTCCGCGCTACGACGAGAAAGCGGCCAAGCTGGCGTGGGAACGCACGCTTGAGTTCTTCAACAAGTATCTGAGATAAGTGGCATGATGAAAAACGCTCCCTAACGGTCGCGGCTCAGATCGGAGTCACTCCAATCCGAGCCGCGACCGTCAGGGAGCGATTCTTGGGCAGGACGCCGTCTGTTTTCGAGGTAATGTCCTTAACTCACTGCCTTCTGGTGAAACTTCTTGAGCCCCAGATACAACAGCCCGAGATCGATCGCCGCCAGCGCGCCGATCACCACCAGCGTATTCATATGCGGTACCTGCGGGACCAGCGCCCCGCGCAGTCCCTCGCTGGCATACACCAGCGGGTTCACCAGTACTGCCATGTGCAAAATAGGGAACGACTCGAGCGCGCTCCACGGATAGTACGCGCAGCCGAACATCATCATGGGCGCCACCACCAGGCTGAACATCAGGCCGATCTGCGTTTGCCCCACGCTGCAACCCAGCGCCAGCCCTCCCGCCGATGAAAATAGCGCCACCAGCAGCGCCACCAACAGGAACTCGAATGGCTTGCCGAAATCTAGCCGAACCCCCGACCCCATGATCAGCCACGCGGCCGGAATCACCACCAGTCCCGCCACCATCGCCTGAATCATCCCGGCCACGATCTTCTCCACCGCCAGCCAGCCAATTTCGATCGGCGCCAGCAGGCGGTCCTCAATCTCGCGGGTGAATTGAAACTCCGTAATCAGCGGCATGGCCACGGCCTGCACGCCGGCCAGCACCATGCTGATCGCCATCACGCCCGGCAGCAGCATGCTCTTATAGGCGGCGGGCATCATCCCGCTGGTGGTCATCACCTTGCCGAACACGAACGTGAACAATAGCGGTTGCAGCAAATTCTGCAACAGCGTGGGTAGCAGATTGCGGCGCGCCACGTGCCCGTCGCGCGCCAGCAGGGCGTAGAACGTTTTCCAGTTCAATCTCGCAAGCTCCTTCCGGTGTGATGCAGGAACAGCGTCTCCAGGCTGGGCTCGGCAATGTGCACGTCGCGCAGTTCGAAGCCCGCCGCCTGCGCGGTGTTGACGATCGGGCCGATCAACGGGCCGCCCCGGTCGGCGTACACGTCCACAAAAGCCTGGTCCGCCGAGCGCACCTCCGTTACGCCGGGTAACTTCTTCAAATCCACCAGCAGTTCTTCGGTGACGCGGTCGAAGCGCAGGCGCAGCAGGTAGCCGCCGGGGATTGTGGCCTTGAGTTCCGCGGGCGTGCCCTGGGAAATGATGCGGCCGTGATCGATGATCGCCAGGCGGTCGCACAGCGTGTCGGCCTCGTCCATATAATGCGTGGTCAGCACGATCGTTTTGCCGAGGCGGTTATAGTCGCGGACGATCTCCCACAACAGCAGGCGCGTCTGCGGATCGAGCCCGGCGCTGGGCTCATCCAGGAACAGCACTTCGGGATCGTGCATCATGGCGCGCGCGATCGAAAGGCGCTGCATCATGCCGCCGGAAAAGGTGCGCACCATGTGGGTGGCGCGATCCGTCAGCTTGAACTTCTCCAGCAGTTCATCGGCGCGCCGCGCCCGAACGCGCGCGCCCTGGCCGAAGTAGGCCCCGTGAAAGGTCAGGATTTCGCGCGCCGTGAGCGCAAAATCCAGATTGGGACGCTGCGGCACCACCCCGATCAGCCGCTTAGCCTGCACCTGCTGCCGCCACACATCGTATTCGCCGATAAACGCGCGCCCGCTGGTGGGTTGCGTGCGCGTGGTCAGAACTCCGATGGTGGTCGATTTCCCCGCGCCGTTGGGGCCGAGCAGACCGAAAACTTCGCCCGCGCGGATTTCCAAGGAGACCCCGTCGAGCGCCACCAGTTCGAATTTTCTCGGCGACTTCTCCTTGTTGGCGGAGCGCACCGTCGCGAAGGAAAAGCCCGCCCCGCCCCCCGCCATCGGCGGCGGAGCGTCGTAGACCTTACGCAGATTCTCGATGCGTATTCCGATTCCCATGGTGGCCCGGCTACTTGGCGCGCCTGGCCACGAAGTCTTCGCTCGCCACTTCGCCCACCTTGCGATTGAACTTGATTTCGTCGCCGGAGATCTTGCCCTTATATACGATGCGCAGCATCTGGTCCTGGAAGTTTAGATTTTCCACGAAAGAGATCTCGTCTCCTTTCACGGAACCTTCGGCGATCGGCGTCTCGCCGAATTGCGACTTCGCAGTCCCGGTCAACTTCTCGCCGTCCACTTTGAAATCGTAGGTATAGTTCTGCTCGCCGATCTGGGTGTCGATGGCGGCGGTCCACTTGCCGGCCACGCCGGCGGCGAAAGCGGCCGCGCCAACGGCCGCCAGAACGAATAGCGCACTCACTGCGAATCCGCGGATAGTCATGGCAAACTCCTGTCCCCGTATTATACCGGCGGTGCTAGCCGTAGCGTGGCCAGACCCAGAGGGTACCCCGGCTGCCACGCCGGCGTCCTTGCCGGCGTTCTTCAAAGAATGCCGGTACGAATACCGGCATGGCAGGCGGGACGCCTACGCTACCGAATCAGCTTGTGGTGCAATTCGGCCAGCTTCGCGGCATCGAACTTCACCACCTTCCGGTCGTAGGTCATCAGGCCGTTGATTTCGCCCTCGACATCGCTGGTCTGGGTGTAGATGGCGGCGCCCAGTCCCTGTTTTACCAGGGGCTCGAGCTTTTCGATCAGGCCTTCATAGGCGGCCTGCAGTGCGGCGCGATCCTCAAAGGTCCTGTAGCCCCAGTTGCGTTTGTCCCACCACAAGTGGCCGGCCAGCGGAAGTCCCAGCCCGCCGAACTCGCCCAGCACGCTTACGCGGCCTTTCGTGACGGGGAACATGTCCGGGCCGGGATAGGAGTGCATATCCTTTAGATCGCCCCAGCCGCGATCTTCCCATCCGCTCGGACCATCCACCAGGCGCGTGGGGTCGAGCGCCTTCACCATCTTCAGGACATCGTTGGTCGAGTGCTGGCCCCATCCTTCGTTGAACGGCACCCACACGATCACAGAGGGCGCATTGATCAGGCTGTGGATCACGGACTTCAGTTCGCGCTCCCAGCTTGCGGCGATTTCGGGTGGGAAACGTGCGTCCTCCGCGGCCCCCTTGCGGACACCGCTCGGCGGCGTGCGCGTCATCGCGCTGGGCATGTCCTGCCAGACCAGAAAGCCCAGCCTGTCGCACCAGTAATACCAGCGCGCGGGTTCCACTTTCACATGTTTGCGCGCCATGTTGAAACCGAGTTTCTTGAGTGTGTCGATGTCGGAGCGCAGGGCTTCGTCGGTGGGCGCGGTGTACAGCCCGTCGGGCCACCATCCCTGATCCAGCGGGCCGATTTGAAACAGCGGCTGGTGGTTGAGGAAGATGCGGTTGGTCCCAGCGGCGTCGGCGCGCACTTCCACGCTGCGCATGCCGAAATAGCTCATCACCGAGTCGCCGGATTTCAGCGCGACATCCAGATCGTAGAGCGTGGGCGAATCGGGCGACCAGAGTTCGGTCTGGCTGAGCGCCAGCTTCACTTCGGCGTTGCTCTTCCCCGTGACGCGGCCCACTACCTTGCCGCGCAACTTCGCCGTCGCCGTGAAATCTATTGCGTCCGCCGTGGCCACGGTCAGCCGCAACTGGTGCGCGTCGATATCGGGCGTGATCGCGATCTCGCGGATGTGGGCCGCCGGGACCGGTTCCAGCCATACCGTCTGCCAGATGCCGGAAACGGCCGTGTACCAGATGCCGTTCGGATTGAGCACCTGCTTGCCGCGCGGTTGGAGCGCACTATCGGTGGGGTCCCAGACGGCCACCA
>Ga0207927_1001327_pt1 | contig 10650 bp, 4 predicted proteins | sample NGESurdeep072012_2_FD_184456 | JGI IMG/M metagenome (GOLD analysis project Ga0207927, IMG submission 184456) | Arctic peat soil microbial communities from Barrow, Alaska - NGEE Surface sample 210-2 deep-072012 (SPAdes) | ecosystem: Environmental > Terrestrial > Soil > Wetlands > Peat ... | reverse complement strand
GAGAAAGGGAGCAAGGATGAGGCAGCCGAGAGCCCGAGCAACCTCGAGAGCGAGCATCGATGGCCGACGCGCCACGCCCACCGAGGAGCCTGTCCGAGCCCCATCCGGTGGTGCTCGCAGAGGCCCCGACGGGAACCTCCTCCTCCCTCGCCCCTCCACGGGGGCCATGGCAGACCCCTGCTGCGGCCCTTGTGAAGAGGCGCACGACCTCAGCCCCGTTGCGGACAGGCGCCGTCCATGAGGACTCGTCATCCATCTAACTGCCCGCCACGGCGGAGTCGTCCATGCGGCCGTCGCCTGACTGCCTGGGGCGAGCGCAAGCACGAGGCGGTCATGAGGAATCGAATGCAGCACGGGAACCACCAGCACGGATCCACGCGCGGACTCAACACCCTCTTGCTCACTCTCCTCCTCCTCCTAGGCGTCAACGTCGCCCCCGCTCTCGCCACCGAACCCTGCCCCAACGCCCAGGCGCGCAGTGAAAGCAGCGTCAACCCGGCGACCGGCCAGCCTTACTCGACCCAGCTGCCCGACTGCCGCTCATATGAGCTTGTCTCGCCGCCGGACACCGGGAGAATCCCGGCGGTGTCTCTCGACATCGCAGGCTCGGAAACGGCGGCTCCAGGCACGGAGTGGGACCAGGTAACGCCCGGCGGGGCGCTCTACTGGATCTCGCGGGCGACGCCGGCGGGAACCGGTGCGTTGCCAAATGGCAGATCGCTGGACGTGTTCGTCAGCAGGCGCGCGGCCGGCGGCTGGATGACACGCGATCTGACGCCGTTCTCGACGATCGGCGAAAACGAACTGGTCGCCGGCGCCCCGGACGGCTCGACGGCGTTGATCCTCACGCAGACGAGCTTGGTGCCCGAAGATCAGGACAATCCCCTCAACATACAGGGGACAAACCTGGGCACGGTTGACATCTACCGCGTGGGCGAAGGCGAAGCACCGCTGTTGGTCAGCCACGGCACGCTGCCGCGCACCGCCCCACACAACCCAACCGGCGAAGGACTCAAATTTGACCAGCCCGGGGAACCTGCATTCAACGCGCAGCTCACCGCGGTCGCCTTCGCTTCCACCGCGCGGCTGACCGAAGAAGCGTCCCCGGGCTTCGAGGACTGCTACGCGTGGTCGGATGTCGGTGTGCGTCTGGCGTCGCTCACCAACCCGGACGGGTTCACCAACCAAGCCTTTGGAAAACGCAATTGCGAACTGCTCGGCATGACGCCCGACGGACGGCCGATCTTCAAGGACCTCAACGGCGACGCATACGAAGGGCTGATCTTCGTCGGCGCTGGGGCGGCGTCTTTCCCTATCGCCGGCAAGGTCATGGCTGTGCAGCTATCCGCGCCGGCCCTTACCCCGACGACGTTCGACGCGCTCTCGCCAGACGGGAGCCTCGCGTACGTCACGACCGCCTACCCGCTCGGCAGCGAAGAACGGGGGGGCGAAGCCAACGTCTACGCCGTGACCGTGCCGGCGTTCCCACATAACACGGTGGGAGTACCTGGCACCGCGGGGCAAGAAAACACCGTCGTGTGCCTCTCCTGCCAGCTCGGCGGCGGTGGGGCGGCGGCGTTCATGGGGCAGAGCGCGGACGGCTCGCATGTGTTCTTCAACGTCGCCAAATCCGCCGGTGAATCCGCTGGGCACCCCTACAAGGGATTGTGGAGCTGGGATCGCAACAGCAAAACGGCGGCTCGGCTGACCGAAGCGACCGATGTCGAACAGCTCATCTCCTCCCAGAACGGGCAGTACGCCGCCGGCCTGACCAGGCAGCTCGCGAACAACCCGGAAGGGACGGCCGACGTGTACGAGTTCTCCGCCCCGGAAAAACAACAGCTGATCACCTCCGGGACGGCCGCCGACACCTACCGGCTGCGCGGTGATCGGCAGTTTACTCTCTCCAACATCCCGCCTACCGCCGGCGGCGTCTCAAACGATGGGCAGCGCGTCGTCTACGACGACCAGCCGCCGGGTGGAACTTCGCTCGAAACGCTGCAGGAGTGGAACGGCGGACCGGTCCCGGTCCAGCTCTCCCCGCTCGGTGCCACGAGCTCCTATTACGTGCTCGGCACGGCCGGCCCCGAACTGGAAGATGTCTTCTTCGCCGCCCACGAACCGCTCGTTGGGGCTGACCGCAACGGAGGCGTGCAGGATGTCTATGACGCGCGCGTGCAGGGTGGCTTCGCGCCGTGCACGGCGGGCAACCCGAATCCCCCGTCGGGCTCCTCGAGTTGCTCGCCGGCGACGGGCACGCCCAACCCGCAGGCGCCGTCGCCGTCTCCCTACACGGCCGGCCTGGGGCTCGCGGCGTTCAGCCTGCCGCCGCTGCCGGCCGACACCTCCCACCCGGCGGTTGCCACGAAGCCCTTGACGCGCGCCCAGAAGCTCGGCAAGGCACTGAAGGCGTGTAAGAAGGATAAGAGTAAATCGAAGCGCACAAAGTGTGAAAAGGAAGCTCATAAGAAATACGGCGCGAAATCCAAAGCCAAGAAGAGCGCCAGCAGGAAGGGCGGGTCGTGATGCGCCGTATAGCCCTCCTCGCCAGTTTCGCGGTTATCGTAGTCACCGCCTCCTCCGCGCGGGCGGCGGTCACGATCGAATCGTTCACCGCCGGAGCCGCGTCGACGCTCGCCGGCGCGCACGCCGACGCGACCACCGCATTCCACTTCGAGAGCGTGTACAACGTCCTCGGCGAACCCGATCCGCTGGGCGGCGAGCCGGCGCAGATCGTCGTCAAGCTACCGCCGGGGGTCGTCGGCGACGCTCAGAACGTCGCCAGGTGTCCGCCGGCGCTCTTCGCGAACAGCGCCGTATCCACCTTTGGGGGCCCCGGTGGCTGCCCGGCGTCCACGATGGTGGGCGAAGCGACCGTCGTGGTGTCGGCGCAGGCTAACTCGAGAACTGGGCCACTCACGTTCGGTGTCTACAACGTCCAGCCGGGGCCCGGTGAACCGGCGGAGCTCGGCATCCAGGGCGTAGACGGCAACGTCCCGATCACGGTGCCGATCCAAGTCTCGGCGAGCGCGGCCGACGGCTACGCGCTTACCGCGACGGTGCCCCAGGTGCCACGGATGCCATATGCCGCCCTCACGCTCGCCTCGTCGCTGACGCTGTGGGGCGTGCCGACAGCGCACCAGCGCTATGACGGAAGCTCCGATGTAAACGAAGTGGGGCACGAATACGAAGTCACGCCGCCTGCCCCTCCCGCGCAGTGGAAGCCGTTTATGGAGAACCCGACTGGCTGCTCGACGACGCCGGTCACGACGTTGCGCGTTGACACCTACGAAGAACCCGATGTCTTCGCTGAAGCGCTCGCGACGTCGCCGATCCCTACCGACTGCGCGCATGTGCCGTTCGCGCCGTCTATCTCGCTGGAACCGAGCCCGGCGTCTGAGGGCGGCACGACGCAGGCGGGCGCCCCGACGGGCCTGTCGGTCGACTTGCGCCTGCCGCAGGGCAACGATCCGAACGGGCGCGGCACGGCCGAGCTCGAAAGGGCCGGCGTGACGCTGCCGGCAGGGATGACCGTCTCTCCTTCGGCGGCATCCAACGGGCTTGAAGCATGCACGGATGAACAGTTCGCCGCGAAGTCCGATTCCCCGGCTGCGTGTCCGCCGGGCTCGGTGATCGGCGAAGACGAAGTGCAGTCCCCGTTGGTGCTTTCCGGCCCGTTGAAGGGGAGGGTGTTTCTCGGTCAGCCGCTCAGCACCGACCCGACGTCGGGCAGGATGTTCAGGGTCTTCCAGGAGCTGCAGGGCTTCGGCTTGGACATCAAGCTGCAGGGCTCCGTAACAGCGGACCCGAGTACGGGTCAGTTGGCGGCGACGTTTGCGAACCTGCCGGAGCTGCCGTTCGAAGACTTCAGGCTGCGTTTCAAGGGCGGGCCGAACGCGGTGCTGGTGAACCCGCCGGCGTGCGCTCAGAACGCGACCGTCACGACGCTCTACCCCTACTCCGGGGCCTCGCCGGCGACTCCGCCGTCGTCGTTTGCGACGAGCTGGGACGGCAATGGCGCTCCGTGTCCCGCCTCGCTGCCGTTCGCCCCCTCGGCGGCGGTCTCGACAGCCTCCAGCCAGGCCGGTGCGCTCTCGCCGCTGACGGTCACCTTCGCCCGCGCGGATGAGACCCAGCCGCTCGGGCGGATCGAAGCGAAGCTGCCCGCGGGCCTGTTGGGTTACGTCTCGAAGGTAGCGCTGTGCGAAGCGGCGCAGGCCGTGGCGGGTAGCTGCCCGGCGGAAAGCCGCATTGGCACTGTCACGACCACCGCCGGGGCGGGTTCGGATCCGTTGACGGTGCAGGGCACTGTCTACCTGGCCCGCGGCTCGAACGGCTACCCGTTCATGTTGTCGGTCGTGGTGCCGGCGGTCGCAGGGCCGTATGACCTCGGCAACGTGGTCGTACCGGTGTGGCTGCAGGTCAACAGCGACGGCAGCATCACGGCGGTCTCCGGTCCGCTGCCGTCGATCCTCGACGGCATCCCGCTCGACATCAGATCGGTGGCGATGACGATCGATCGTCCCGGGTTCACGTTCAACCCGACCAGCTGCGGACCGCTGGCGATGGGCGGCACGGTCACTTCGCTGTCGGGCACGGTGGCCCCCATCTCCGCCCCGTTCCAGGCGTCGGGCTGTGGAAGCCTGCCGTTCGCACCATCCTTCACGGTTGCGACACAGGGCTCGACCTCCAAAGCCAACGGCGCGTCGCTGACCGTGCGCATCGCGCAGAAGCCAGGCGAAGCGGACATCCACTCCGTGCACACGGAACTCCCCATCCAGCTGCCGTCGCGGCTCACCACCTTGCAAAAGGCGTGCACCGAAGCGCAGTTCGCCGCCAACCCGGCCGGGTGCCCGGCCGGCTCGGACGTCGGCACGGCCACGGCGAGCACGCCTACTCTGTCCTCGGCGTTGACGGGACCGGCGTTCCTGGTCTCCCACGGTGGCGCCGCATTCCCCGACCTCGAGATCGTCCTCCAGGGAGAAGGGGTGACGGTGATCCTGGACGGCGCGACCGACATCAAAAAAGGGATCACGAGCTCGACATTCGCCTCGGTGCCCGACGTGCCGATCTCCGGCTTCGAGCTGACGCTGCCGGAGGGCCCGTACTCGCTGCTGGCCCCGTACGGGACCCTGTGTACCTCGAAGCTGTTGATGCCGACGACGATCGTGGGCCAGAACGGCGTCGTGGTCAAGCAGAGCACCAGGATCGCGGTGAGCGGCTGCCCGAAGGTCAAGGTCGTCTCCGCGAAGGTCAAGGGCGCCACCGCTTCGCTCACGGTGCGGGTGCCGGCGGCGGGCAGGCTGACGATCTCGGGGTCCGGGATGAAGCATGCCGGCATGACCGTGAGGCGGGCCGGGAATGTCACGGTGGAGGTCGGCCTGACCAGGGCGGGGCTCGCGTCGCTTCACAGCCATCACAGGCTGAAGGTCAGGCTCAGGGCGTCCTTCACGCCCAGTAAGGGCTCTGGCTCGTCCGTGTCCACGACCGTCACGTTCAGGTAGGAGGCCACCGTGCTCCATTACATCCAGACAAAGACCGCCGCGGTACGTCTGCGCCGGTGGGCGATCCTGCCCGCGCTGGCTTGTCTTCTGGTGTTGAGCGTCGCTGCCGCCCCAGCGCAGGCTAGCGTCGCCTACGGGGAAACGGGCAGCTTCGGTGGCGAAGGCGTGGGTGTCAAGGAATTCAAGCGTCCCACTGGTGTCGCCATCGACCAGTCAAACGGCTACGTGTACGTGGTCGACGCCGGCAACGCCCGCGTGCAGAAGCTCGGCCCCAACGGCGAATTCATCCTGATGTTCGGGCAGGAAGTCAACGAAACGAAGGTCAACGAAGGGAAAGCAGCGGAAGCAAACGTATGCACCCAGATCGAAGTCGAAGCAGGCGTCAAATGCAAGGCCGGCGTCGCAGGCGCCGGAGCAGGCCAGTTCGGCGTGAACGTGTCTTGTCCCATCAGCTGTGTGCCGAAGGGCGTCCCGACGGGCGTGGCCGTGGACCCCGAAACCCACGACGTGTACGTGGCGGACTCGCTCAACCAACGTGTCGAGGAGTTCACTGCCGCGGGAGCATACATCAGCCCGTCGCTTACCCCCGGCTTCGCCGCGCAGGAACTCCTTCGCAATGAATTTGGGGCGAGCGGTGTAGCGGTGGACCCGGTCCTAGACACAGAAAACGGCGGGCACGATCTGTACGTGACCGACTACGGCAACAACGTCGTTGACGTGTTCAGCTCCACCGGCGTTTTTCTGCCCTCCCGCCAGCTCTCCGTCGAAGCGCCCGACGGCGCCGCGTTCGACCCGAGCGGGAATGCGTACGTGATCGCCAGGGGAGAAAAAGCCATCTACAAGTTCACGAACGGGGAAGGGACAGGCGCCAAACTGTCGCTGGAAGGCAACATCGAACTGGCGGAAGCGATCACAGTCGACAGCGCCGGAGATCTTCTCGTTGCCGAACGCAGCTTTGGAGGTCCACTCAAAGTTCTCGACTTTGCCCCCAGCGGCACGAGATTGGCCGAATTCGGGGAAGGCAGCAGCGGGTTTGAAAGCGTTGGGGATCCCACCGGCGTGGCGGTCGATCTCGCCACGGCGACAGCCTACTTCTCTGGCGGAGCCTGGGCCACCGGGTCGTTCGACAAGGTCTGGAGTTTCGAACGGCAGGTCGGGGAACCGCCGACCGCGGAAACCGGTGCGGCGAAGGAAGAAGCGGCGACAACGGCCACGTTCACGGGTATGGTCAACCCGGGGGGGCTGGCCAGCGAATTCTGGTTCAAGTACGGGCTCACGGAAGCCTACGGCAGCGAAACCACGCACGCCTCCGCGGGTTCCGGCACGTCCGCACACGAAGTCATTGCTCACGTCGAAGCCCTTCAGCCGCATGCCACCTACCACTACAGGCTGTTCGCACATAACGCGTTCGGGACGACCGAAGCGACCGAAGCGAAGGAACTCACCACGCTCTCGGAAGCCCCGCTCGTGTCGAGCGAGCAGGCCCCATCGTTCGCGATCACCCAGTCCGCTGCGACGCTGGAAGCTCAGGTGAACCCCAACAACGAAGAAGCTCACTACTACTTCGAATACTCTTCGACGAGTTCGTCCCTCAGCAGCGGCGTGACGACCGTGCCGGCGCTACCGGGCGGCGTAATCGTGGCCGGCTACGGCAACGTGGCCATCAGCCAGCCGCTGAGCCCCCTGGCGGCGAACACGACCTACTACTGGCGGACGGTCGCGAGCAACACGGGCGGCGGCACACGGCAAGGGACGATCGAATCGTTCCTGACGCGTCCGGCGACGCCGACCACCGGCGGCGCACCGGAAATCGCCTCGAGCACCGCCACCGTCACGGGCAGCTTCAACCCGGGCGGGCACGACACCCACTGGTACTTCGAATACGGCACTGCTGCATGTGGACCCACGTCGTGCGGGGAAAGGACCACCGAAGAAGATGGGAGAGCGGGCACGAGCCCCGTCGAACCGAAGGGCGCATTGACCAAACTTCAGCCGCTCACGACCTATCACTACCGGCTGGTGGTCGCCAACTCCACCGGCCCCGCCTACGGGCCAGAAAAGGAAGTCACGACGCTGCCGCAAGCGCCGGCGGCGATCACCGACCCACCGGCGAGCGTGACCGCCAGCTCGGCGATCCTCGCCGGCGAAGTCGTGCCGCAGTGCGTCGAAGGGCGCTACCCGCCGACCACTTACCGCTTCGAGTACGGCACGACCACGGCCTACGGTGCCGGCAGCGAAGAAGCCACGGTCGCGGCCTCGAGCTGCGCCACCGGCGGCGAAGCCGTGACGGCCTCCCTGGCCGGGCTGGTGCCCAACACCACCTACCACTACCGCCTCGACGCGACCAATACTGGCGGGGAAACCCAGGGCAAAGACCGCACGTTCACTACGAACGCCTCGGGCGAACCAAGCTCCGGGCCGCCCCCGCCGGGCTTCTCCCTGACCGGCACCGCACCATCGGGTCCTGCGGCGATCATCTTCCCCAACCTGACCGGTTTTACCCCCATGCCACCACCAGCGGCGAAAACGACCATCACCCCGAAAGCGTTGACGAAGGCTCAGAAGCTGGCGAAGGCGCTGAAGACCTGTAAGAAAGATAAGAGCAAAACAAAGCGAGCGAAGTGCGAACACGAAGCTCATAGGAAATACGGTAAGACAACAAAGAAGACGAAATAAGCGGACGGGAAGCTCGCATTCGGAGGCGGGAAGAACTTGGTGAGCGGAGATCTACTAAAGCTTGAGCGACCGCGAGTCCTCCTGCGGCGCTCGAGGAAGGCCCCCCGGACACGCGGGCTTCCGGCGTGTCCGGTCCCTGCTCCCAGCGGGCGCCACGGCCTCTCCCTCGGGCCGTGGCGCGCGCGGCCAGCGCAAAGGACCCCACGCATGTCCGGGCCGTCAGGACATGGACACCTGGGTTCGCTCGAGCGTCGCCTCAACGGCCCTGTCTAGGCGAGCAAAGGGACACGACCGTGTCATCACTTGGCTATGGGCTCGGGAGCTGGGGGCTCGCGAACGTCGTGTTCGTGCTGAGCATGCTCTACTCCGGACGCCGCACGGCCGCAAGGCGACTCTGCGGGCACCCCTGTGCGGCTCGGCAAGGCACTTTCGATCGAGACGCCCGCACCGGGCAGGAGCCGCGTGCCAATCAGCGGTTTGAAGCGTTGGCTGACCGTGGCGACGGTATTGATCGGCGCCTGGGTGCGTATAGGAGTCGGGTACGTGGCTCGGGTTGACGTTCCGCATCTGTGCGCGTGTCTTGAGCTCTGCGGGCCGAGTGGGATTTGCGTGAGCGTCGCCGTCTCTCCTTGCGCGGCGCTTGAAGAAGTGCCGGCGTGGCGGTGGCGGTGATGGCGTCGTTTGCGAGACGGAGACGTGGAGCACGAGCTGTGACGGCGGCCTCGCGCCAAGTGCGCGAGTTCCAGCGAATCCGGATTCTCTCTGCGATGGTCGCGGTGGCGTGCGATCACGGTGTGCAGTCCGCGACGCGCTGCTTACGTCCGCGCCGCCGCCTTGGGCGCGTCGGCCGGCGGAGCTCCCTCCACGGCGCTCTGCACTTCTCCGAACAGCTCGTCGGTGAGCACGGATAGCAGGGCCCCGAGGCAGTCCTCCATGTCGGCGAAGTGCGCGTAGAACGTCGAGCGCGAGCAGCCGGCCTGGGAGATCACGTCCTTGACCGTGCTCTGCTGGTAGCCCCTGCGCGCCACGACGCTGACCATCGCCTCCAAGAGCCGCTGGCGCGGCCCCGAGCCCGCCTGCCCCTCGGAGAGCAGCGTTGTTGGCACCCGCTGCGCGCTGGAGCGCAAAGACGCACGGCTGATCGGCTCACCCACCACGGAGCCACCACCCTAGCCGGACGCGCGGGGCAAAGCCCCCCTGCTGCGCCCCCCGTGGCAGCAGAACGGCCTCGAACATGCGCGTCAAGGCGCATCTCCGAGACCACATCTTTCGGCGGCCAAACGGCCCTCCGCGCGGCGAATCTCAGACACCGTGTCCAGTTGCTTCAAGCGGCACGCCAGGCCCGGGCACGGGAAGCATCCGGGCGCAGCTCCTCGCGGTTACAGAAAAGCGCCCCGATTCAGTACGCAGGTGTTCGCGGTCCGGAAGCGCAGTCGGCCTCGGCTGCTGCTTGCGGAGCGCACGGGCAATGTGATTGTATACCGTCGTGTGCGGAATGGACGCGCCTGGCGAGCACCGCAGCAACCGGAGAAAGGGAGCAAGGATGAGGCAGCCGAGAGCCCGAGCAACCTCGAGAGCGAGCATCGATGGCCGACGCTGCGCGCGCTCACGTCTCCACGCCCACCGAGGAGCCTGTCCGAGCCCCACCACCCCCTCTCCGGTGGTGCTCGCAGAGGCCCCGACGCGAATCCCCATTCGCGTCGTGTCTTCGCGGGTGTCGCAGCGCACCCTCGCCGCGGCATCCGCGAAGACGCGATGCTCCGCGAAGCCCGGTAGAGGCCAGCTGGGCAGCACCGCGAGGCGCTTGGCCCCCCGGGCGGCGCCTATCGCGCCACAAACAAGACGCGGACCGATGAGCAGGACCACTTACCCGCCCGCGACACACCCGCCATATAACACACGAGGGGTCGTCCCCTCTTTCCTGGAGGAGACGCTCAGATGAGAATGTCACTGGCCTCGCGCGCTTTTGGGTGCGTGCTCGTGTTGGTCGCCTGCTTGCTGTCGGCTGGTGACGCCCTAGCCGCGGGAGACATCAACCAAGCCGCCTGTCCGAACGAAAGCTCCCCGGGCTTCAGGGCGTACCTGCCGGATTGCCGGGCGTATGAGCTCGTGACCCCGCCGGATAAGGAGGGCGTGCTGGTGCGCCTGTCCGCGCAGCCCACTTCGGCCCACGTGGCGGCTGATGGGTCGAGACTCGTTGGCTCGAGCAGCGGGGCGTTTGCGGGCCTGGCCTGTGATGAACTGGGGACCGTTGGAGAAGCGGACTATCGCTTCACGCGTACAGGCTCGGGCTGGGCTACGACTCCGCTGAACCCCTGTCAGGAAGTCCCGCACATTCCAATGCAAAGCCAAAGTCTCGGGGTGGGGGACTCGGTTTGGGCACCGACTCTGACACGGAACGGCGTGGATCATCTGACCTTGGTCCAGGAAGATGGCGCCGTGAGCGATATCGGGCCCGTGTGGCCGCCCG
>Ga0207927_1001326_pt1 | contig 10651 bp, 9 predicted proteins | sample NGESurdeep072012_2_FD_184456 | JGI IMG/M metagenome (GOLD analysis project Ga0207927, IMG submission 184456) | Arctic peat soil microbial communities from Barrow, Alaska - NGEE Surface sample 210-2 deep-072012 (SPAdes) | ecosystem: Environmental > Terrestrial > Soil > Wetlands > Peat ... | reverse complement strand
CGAGGCTCGGCAGCATCCGGACGCGTTCGCGAGCGGCCTCGCCGCCGGCGCCGCGCTCGACGAAGGGGAGTGGCTGGCGTTGATCTCCGAGGCCTTGGCGCAACCCTTCGGGAACCACCGCTGAACAGGACGTTTCTCGATTCGGTCGATATTGGATCTCAGGCTCGGGGTGTGGCGCGCTCGATGATCGCTGCGCAGTTGACGCCGCGCGGCAGCGTCCCGTAGTTGCGATGGCCGCCCTCGGCCAGCCGCGAGGCGCAGAACGCATCCGCGACGTGGCCTGGCGCATGCCGCAGCAGCAGCGCCGCCTGGATCGCCAGCGCCATCCGGTCGACGATGTCGCGGGCCCGGTACTCGGCATCGGCCAGGTCCCCGAGCTCGCCGTGCAAGGCCGCGACCCAGCGATCGAGCAACGCGCTCTCGCCCTGGGCGACCCCCACTTCGCGGAAGAAGGCCTCGACGACCGCCGGCGTCTTCTGCATCGCGCGCAGCACGTCGAGGCACTGGATGTTGCCGCTGCCTTCCCAGATCGCGTTGACCGGCGATTCGCGGAACAGTCGCGGGAAGGGGCTGTCCTCCATCACACCGCTGCCGCCGATGCACTCCATCGCCTCGTAGGCGTGGTTCGGCGTGCGCTTGCAGATCCAGTACTTGCCGACCGCCGTGCACAGGCGGACCAGCAGATCCTCATGCTCATCGGCACGGTGATCCATCGCCCGTGCCACGCGCATCGTCAGCGCCAGCGCGCCTTCGTTCTCCAGGACCAGGTCGGCGAGCACGTTTTGCATCAGCGGCTGCTGGTTCAGCACGCGTCCGAAGGCCGAACGGATCGAACAGTGGTGCAGCGCCTGCGCCGCCGCGGCGCGCTGGCCGGCGGAAGAGCCGACCATGCAATCGAAACGCGTCATCGCCACCATCTCGATGATGGTGCGAACGCCGCGACCTTCCTCGCCGACCATCCACGCCAGTGCGCCGCGCAGTTCGGTCTCGCTCGACGCGTTCGAGACGTTGCCCATCTTGCGCTTGAGCCGCAGCACCTGCAGCGGATTCTTGCTGCCGTCGGGTCGCCAGCGCGGCAGCAGGAAGCACGACAGCCCGCCGGGCGCCTGCGCCAGCACCAGGAACGCATCGCTCATCGGCGCCGAGACGAAATACTTGTGGCCGACGAGTTCGTAAGCTTCGCCGGGCCCGTCGGCGCCTACCGGGTACGCACGGGTGGTGTTGGCGCGCACGTCCGAGCCGCCCTGCTTCTCGGTCATCGCCATGCCGATCGTCAGGCCCTGCTTGTCGCTATCGGGCGCGTTGCGCGGGTCGTAGACGCGCGCGGTGATCTTCGGTTCCCAGAGCTTGGCGAGTTCGGGCGTCGTGCGAAGCGAGGGCACCGCGGCAAAGGTCATCGTGATCGGGCAGCCGTGGCCCGCATCGACCTGGGTGTGCAGGTAGGTGTGCGCGGCGCGCGCGACGTGTGCGCCGGGCGCGGGGTCGGTCCATGGCGACGAGTGCAGACCGTGCTCGATCGAGGTCTTCATCAGCGTGTGGTACGCGGGATGGAACGTCACCAGGTCGACCCGGTTGCCGAACCGGTCGTGGGTCTCGAGCTCCGGGCCGAATCGATTCGCGAGCACGCCGAGCGCGAGGTAATCGGCCGAGCCGGCGAGCCTGCCGAATGCCGTGAGATCGTCGTGTGCCCAGGCCGCCCCTTCGCGTCGGACGGCCTCCTGGAGCGCGATGTCCTGCAGGTACAGGTTGGTGTCGACCAGTTCGTGCGAAACGTTGACGACTTCGTGGGTGTCGGCAAGGAACATCCGGTCCTTCAGGAGCATGTCCGGTGCGTTCATGGCGTTGTCTCCAGCGCGCCATGGTGTTGCCTCGTCGACCCCATCGCGCGCGTCGATCTTATCGGCAATGGCGCGCCCAACGGTGCCCGATCAATTTGGTACGACTTGAAAGAACCCCTGGGGGAGTAGATTCGTCGGCAGCACGGGGCCGCCGTGGCTTGGAGCCGACCTCATGACCCATTCTTTCGTCCCGATCCGTGGCCTTCACCACTACGCCTATCGCTGCCGCGACTGCGAGGAGACGCGCGCCTTCTACGAAGGCGTGCTCGGCCTGCCACTCGTGCACGTGATCCGCTCCGATGTCGTGCCGAGCACGGGTGAGCATTGCCCGTACGTGCACATCTTCTTTCGCATGGCCGACGGCTCGCATCTCGCCTTCTTCGATCTCGGCGACAACGTCGCGGCCGAGCCTTCGCCGAACACGCCCTCGTGGGTCAACCACATCGCCCTGCGCGTCGATTCGGTCGAGGCGCTGCGCGCCGCCAAGGCGCGGCTCGAGGCGACCGGCGTCGAGGTGATCGGCATCACCAATCATCACATCATCGAATCGATCTACTTCTTCGACCCGAACGGCATCCGCCTCGAGCTGACGGTGCCGACGGCGAGCGCCGAAACCATGGCCGGCCACGCCCGCGAGGCGCATGCCGCCGTCGCATCGTGGACGCGCGAGAAGCAGGCGCGGCTCGCTGGCGGCGCGGCGGTGTGCGATGTCTGCGACCTGAGGATCATGGATGCCTGAGCGCCCCGAGCGGCGCCTCGCCGCCATCGACGTGAAGCCTGGCGCGGCGATGGAAAGCCAGTCGGGCCTGCAGATGCTGCGGCCGCGCATCTACGGCGCCTACGAAGAGGCAGTGCGCACTCTCGCGGCCGGCCGCGCCGCGCGCACTGGCGCCATCGTCATGCACCCGGCGAGCAACTTCATGGGCCACTACCTGATCGCGCCGCTCGCCGAGCGCGGCGTCACCTGCCTGGGCCTCAACTCGCGCTACGCCGGCAACGACGCCGTGCTGCTCATGGAGCGCGTGATCCAGGATCTCGGCGCCGGCGTCAAGTTCATGCGCGAGACGCTCGGCTGCGAGCGTGTCGTGCTCGTCGGCAATTCGGGCGGTGCGGCGCTCGCGGCTTTCTACCAGGCCGAGGCCGAGCGCTTCAGCGTCGAGACGATGGTCGACGGCGACCGGACGAACATCGTCGCTTCCGACCTGCCGCCCGTCCACGGCATCGCCCTCTGCGCCGCACACGAGGGGCGCTCGCATCTCCTGCTGCGCTGGATCGATCCGTCGCTCACCGACGAGCACGACGTGGTCTCCGTCGATCCCGCGCTCGACATGTACGACCGCGCCAACTGGCATGAAGACGCGTCGGGCGCGCCGAACTACTCGGCCGAATTCCTGCGCCGCTTCCTGGGTGCGCAGCGCGCTCGCCGCGACCGCATCGAAGCGCGCGTGCTCGAGCGTCTGGCCGGGCTGCGCTCGAAGCCTGAAGCGCCGCGCGACGAGACCTTCATCGTCCACCGCACGCACGCCGACCCGCGCTGCCTCGATCTTTCGCTCGATGCCAACGATCGCATCCGCGGCAGCGTCTGGGGCGACGCGCGCGCCGTCAACTACGCTGCCAACGCCATGGGCCGCATCACCTCGCTCACGGCCTTTCTTTCGCAATGGTCGTCGCGCTCTCGAGCCGGCGGGCCCGAGAACCTGGCGAAGACATCGGTTCCGGCGCTGCTGCTCACCTACACGGCCGACCAGAGCACGTTTGCGAGCACGCGCGAGACCTGGCTCGCGGCCGGCGGCCAGCGCATCCGCAACGTCGACATCACAGGCGGCGACCATTACCTCGCCGGACGCATTGATCTGCAGCTGCGGGTCGCCGACGAGATCGCCGCCTTCGCCGAAGCGCTATAAGGATCGGCATGAGCGCCGAGACCTGGAAATTCGCGCCGGCTTACGAGCTGCCGCAATGGCCCTTCGTCGTGCCGCCCGATCTGGCGACCGGCGATCGCATCCGCTACCCGGTCGTCATCGCCGGCGGCGGCCTCGCCGGCCTCACCCTCGCCTGCGATCTGGCCGTGCGCGGCGTGCGCGCCGTGCTGCTCGACGAGGACGACACGGTCGGCGTCAAGGGCGCTTCGTCGCGCGGCATCTGCTATGCGCAAAAGAGCCTCGAGATCTTCGAGCGGCTCGGCATCTACGAGCGCATCCGCGCCAAGGGCATCACCTGGTCGGTCGGCCGCACGTTTTCGGGCCACGATGAGCTCTACGCCTTCAACCTGAAGGACGAGAGCTTCTCCGAGCAACCGCCCTTCATCAACCTGCAGCAGTTCTACCTCGAGTGGTTCCTCGTCGATCGCATTCTGGAGCTCGGCGGCACCGACCTGCGCTGGAAGAACAAGGTCACGGCCGTCGAGAACGAGGCCGAAGGAGTCATCGTCGAGGTCGAGACGCCGGCTGGCAACTATGCGCTCGAGTGCGACTGGTTCATCGATGCGACCGGCGCCAACAGCCGCATCCGCAGTGCCATGGGGCTCGAGGTGAACGCCTCGCGCAGCGCCGATCGCTGGTGCATCAGCGACGTGAAGTTCAAGAAGCCCTTCGCCGTCGAACGCTGGACGTGGATCGACGCGCCCTTCAACGAGGGCCGCGCTGTCTGGCAGCACCTGATGGCCGACGACGTGTGGCGGCTCGACTACCAGATGGGCGAAGACGCCGACCCGGAATCGATCAGCCGGCCCGAGGTGGCCGGCGCAAGGCTGCGCGAACAGCTCGGCCCCGGCGTCGAGTTCGAGTTCGTCTGGATCGGCCCGTACCAGTACCGCGACCACCTGCTCGAGACCTTTCGCGTCGATCGCACGCTTTTCATCGGCGACGCGGCGCACGTCGTTTCGCCGTTCGGAGCACGCGGCGGCAACAACGGCATCCAGGACGCTGGCAACCTCGGCTGGAAGCTGGCGCTGGTGCTGGCCGGCGGTGCGGGCGAGGACCTCGTCGACAGCTACCACGACGAGCGCTATGCCGCCGCGGCCGAGAACCTGAAGATCACGAAGCGCACCTCGCGCTTCCTGGCGCCGCGCAGCGCCGCCGAGCATCGCATCCGCCGCGCGGTCGCCGCGCTGGCGCGCCACCACGAGTTCGCACGGCGCGTCGCCAACACGGGGCGCATGGCGCAGGCCAACGCCTATCCGCCGTCGATGTGGGCGAAGGACGGAGCGCGCTCGGTGCAGAACGTCGTTCTCGACGGCACGACGGTGATGCGGCTACTCGCCGATGGCACGCGCTTCCTCGGCCTTTGGATCGGAGCGAGCGACGCCGATATCGCATCGCTGCAGGGCGTCGCGGCGTGCTGGCCGCTCGTCGTTCGGCGCGTTGCCGCCGGCAGCGACGTGGCGCGCCACGTCGCTGCCGGACCGGGGACGCTCGTGCTCGTCCGTCCGGATGCGTATGTCGCCGCGCAGATCGGGGCGCCGACGCCGGAGCGCGTCGAGGCGGCGCTGCGACGGGCACTTTCTCTGGAGGTCCGAGCATGAAGACCGAGCCCAACATCGCCGACCCTGACGGTTTCTACGAAGCCTGGATCGCAGCGCATGAAGGCCTCGCCGACGGCGAGAGTGCCGATCTCGATGCGCGCCTGGTGCTGCTGCTCGCCAACCAGGTCGGCGACATGGCGGTGCTTCTCAAATGCATCGCCGCGGCTCGCGACGCGGACGATTGATCGAAAGCATTGTCCAGGCACTCGCCCTGGGCACTCGGAGCCAGCAACATTAGCGTCGGGTCCTTGCGCGCAGGTGCCATGGCCGTCGGCGAGTCGCGCGCTCCGTTGCCGTTCCTGTTCGGATCTTGGCGTCAGAGCGCGCATCAGTTCGACTTCGACCCTGAAATCACTTGCGCGGATTCAGGGTAGGCGATCGGCTGCTTTCTGGCAGCCGATTGGAGAACGCCCGAACGACCGCTTCGCGCATCGAGCAAAGGCTTCGGCCGCACGCTGGACGACGCCTGAACGGCGACGGCGAGAATCGCGCTTCACCCATTTCAGCCAGGAATGTGAGTCCCATGTTGCAGCTTCACTATTTCCCCGGCAATGCCAGCCTCATCGTGCACATCGTGCTCGAGGAGATCGGCGTGCCGTTCGAGCTGAAGTGGGTCGACCGCGAGCAGGCCGCGCACAAGGCCGCCGATTACCTGGCCCTCAACCCAAACGGGTTGATCCCGGTGCTCGTCGACGACCATCCGCGCGGCGGCGATGGGGCCCCGCTTGTGCTCTACGAGACAGCGGCCATCGCCCTGCATCTGGCCGACACGCACTCCGCGGCCGCACTGCTGCCTGCCCTCGGTACCCGCGAGCGCGCGCACGCCTACAAGTGGCTCTCGTGGCTCACGAACACCGTGCAGGCCGCGCTCATCGTCTACTTCTATCCCGAGCGCTGGGCCGACGACGCGGCCGCCATCGCACAGGTGAAGGCGCACGCCGAAGCGAAGATCGGCACCATGCTCGACCAGCTCGATGCCGAGTTCGCGCGCCACCGCGGCCCGTGGCTGCTGGGCACCGGCTTCAGCCTCGTCGATCCCTATGCGTTCGTGCTCTGTCGCTGGACCCGCGGCTTCGGCCGCCCGGCGCGCGAGCGCGCGCATCTGAAGTCCTGGCTCGAGCGGATGCTGGCGCGCCCGGCGACGCAGAAAGCGCTTGCTCAGGAAGGCCTGGCTGCGCCCTGGTTCTGAACCACCCGCGCGGCGTGGTCGCGCCGCGCGCGCACCGCCGCGGCCAGAGCCCGCAAGGCCGGCACGGTCTGCGCGAAGCCGAGACAACCATCGGTGATCGAAACGCCGTATCTCAGCGTCCCGCCGGGCACCAGGGCCTGACGGCCCTCCTCGAGATGGCTCTCGATCATCACGCCGGCGATCCGCGCTTCGCCGGCGGCAATCTGCGCGGCGACGTCGTGCAAGACCGCGATCTGTCGCTCGTAGTGCTTGCCACTGTTGCCATGCGAAACATCGATCATCAGCTGCTCGCGCAGGCCCGCAGCACGCAGCGTCGCGCTGCTCGCGGCGACATGTGCGGCGTCGTAGTTCGGCGCCTTGCCGCCGCGCAGGATGATGTGGCAATCGTCGTTGCCGCGCGTCTCGAAGACCGCGGCCACACCCATCTTCGTCATGCCCATGAAGGCGTGCGGCGCGCGCGCCGCGAGGACCGCGTCGGCTGCGACCTTGATGCTGCCGTCGGTGCCGTTCTTGAAGCCGATCGGGCAGCTCAGGCCGGAGGCGAGCTGGCGATGGCTCGGACTTTCGGTCGTGCGCGCGCCGATGCCGCCCCAGGCGACCAGGTCGGCGATGAACTGCGGGCTGAGCAGGTCGAGGAACTCCGTACCCGTCGGCACGCCGAGCATCGTCAGCTCGAGCAGCAGGCGACGCGCCCGTTCGAGGCCCTCGTTGATGGCGAAGCTGCCGTCGAGGTGCGGGTCGTTGATGTAGCCCTTCCAGCCCAGCGTCGTGCGCGGCTTTTCGAAATAGGCGCGCATGACGATGAGCAGGTCTTCGTGCAGATCGTCGGCAACGGCCTTCAGGCGGCGGCCGTATTCGATCGCCTGGTCGTGGTCGTGGATCGAGCACGGGCCGGCCACGACGACGAGGCGATCGTCGCGGCCGTGTAGCACCTCGGCGATGGCGGCGCGGCTCGATTCGACGAGAGCGAGCGTGTCGTCGTCGACAGGCACGCGCTCCTGCAGCAAGGCCGGCGTGATCAGCGGCCGGACCGCGCCGATGCGGACGTCGTCGATGCGCGTCAGGTCGAGCGTGCTGTCACGCCTGCCGACCTCGCGGTCGTGAAGAGGGTCGTCGAGGGAGCTCATGGATGGCGCGGCATGTCGAGCGAGCGCGCCCACCATTCGGTGAGCGGCGTTCGCGGCTTGGCGAGGGCGCGCTCATCGAGGAGGGCGCGGCCCGCGGCCTTCGCGCTGCCGCGCGCCGCAGCGGCGAGCAGCGTCTGGTCGATGAAGTCGCGCTGCGCGTGGCTGCCGCCGAGGCGCGCCGAGATCGGGCGGACGCGATGGATCGCCTCGGCCGCCGCGTCGAAGCGGCCAGCCGCGAACGCGATGAGGCCGCACATCAGCGGCGCGCCGATGTCGCGCATGACCTCGCGGTTCCAGCCGGCGCCGCGTTCGGCGGCGGCGAGCGTCGCTTTCAGCCAAGCTTCTGCACGGCCGATCTCGCCGGCGCCGAGCATCGCGATCAGCGCGTGAACGTCGTTGAACGCCGAGAGGCCGGCCTGCGCTTCCTCGAGCTTCCATCCGGCGAGCAAGGCTTGCCAGCGCGCGTCGACATCAGCGCCCTGTAGCTGCAGCCGCCAGAGCAGCGACGCGGCATCGACGCGTTGCAGCGTGATCTCGGTCGCCTGCGGATTGAGGTAACGGTCAAAGGGCGCGAGCGCGGCTTCATGATCGAGCCTTTCGAGTGCGAAGAGTGCCTCGTGCCAGCCCAGGTGGCCGGCGAAGCCGTTGCCTTCGCCCCAATGCGGCCGCCACCGGCTCATCCAGCGCCCGCCTTCGTCGTGCCTTCCCTGCATCTCCATGACGTGGGCGACGGCGTGGATCGCCCACGGCACCTGCGCCGGCCCGGCGAGGGCGCGCCGCCCAGCGTCTTCGGCCTCGGCGTAGAGGTTCGATTCCTCGAGGCCGAAGGCATGCAGGCCAAGCACGTAGGGATGAAGCGGATCGTCGTCGCTCCACTCGGGGAGGACGCGGGCAACGCGCTCGCGCAGCGCCCGGGCATCGCCGCGATAGAAATCGAAGAGCAGCGCCCACTGCAGGGCCAGCGCGTCGCGCGGATCGGCGAGGAGGATCGCTTCCCAGGCAGCGCTCGCATCGCTCCAGTCGCCGCGCGCGACGAGGCGCACGGCGACGAGATGGGCACGCTCGCGCCCGTTCGCGCGTGCGGCGAGCGGCTCCGCGACGGCGAGCGTCGCGCGCGCGTCGCCGACGAGCGAAGGCTCGGTCAGGCCGAGCAGGAAGCCGGCCTTCATCACCCGCGGCAGGAGCCAGCTGGGATCGGCAGCGACGGCGGCATCGAGATCGTCGAGCGGCGTGCCGTAGAACGACATCATTCGCCAGAGCGCCTTCTGCGCCGCCGCCAGCGCTTCGTGCGAGGCCGTGCTCGCGGCGTTGCCTTGCGCGTCGCGCAGGCTCATCGCCGTCTCGTCACCCCGCCACGGCGGCGGGCGGCTCTGGCCAGGGGCGCGGCGCCAGGCGCATCGCTTCCCAGGCGTGAGCGACCTGCAGCACGCCGAGATCGTCGTGGCGCTTGCCGGCGATCTGCAGGCCGATCGGCAGGCCCGCGCGCGTCCAGCCACAGTTGATGCTCGCGGCCGGCTGCTCGCTCATATTGCAAGGCACGGTGAAGGCGATGTGCTCGAGCGGACGCATCGGGTCGTCGGTCGGCGAAGCGAGCTCGGCACGGAAGGCCGGGATCGGCGAAGTCGGCGAGAGGACGACGTCGAACCGGCGATGCGCGGCGATGGCGGCATCGCGCATCGCGCCCATCTGGCTGTAGCCGCGAAACACCTGCTCGCCGGTCAGCGCGGCGCCGCCTTTCAGCCATTCGACGATGAAGGGCAGGACCTTGGCGCGACGCTCGGCCGGTAACGCGGAGTAGTCGAGCCACGAGCGCATGCGCCAGAACGCATCCATGCCGTCGAGCATGACACGAGTGAAGAAGGGCGCGATGGGCTCGACCTGGGCGCCCGCGGAGGCGAAGCGGTCGGCCGCCGCCTGCACGGCCGCTGCGATCTCGGGGTCGACGGGCAGGCCGGCGCCGGCCTCCAGGAGCAGGCCGATCTTCAATCCGCGCACGTCGCGGCCGAGGTGCGACCACTCGATCGCCTGCGCCGGCAGGCTCATGCTGTCGCGCTCGTCGGGCTGCGCCAGCACGCTCATCAGGAGCGCCGCGTCGGCGACCGTGCGAGTCATCGGCCCGGCGACGCGCCCCGCGAAGGGCGGATCGATCGGGATGCGGCCGAGGCTCGGCTTCAGCGTGAAGATGCCGCACCAGCCAGCCGGCAGGCGCAGCGAGCCGCCGATGTCGGTGCCGACGTGCAATGGCCCGTAGCCGGCGGCAACGCCGGCGCCGGCGCCGGCGCTGCTGCCGCCCGGGCCCTTCGTCAGGTCCCACGGGTTGCGCGCCAGCGCATGAAAGCTCGACAGGCCCGAGGAGAGCATCCCGTAGTCGGGCATCGTCGTCTTGCCGAGGATCACCGCGCCCGCTTCGCGCATCCGCGCCGCCGGCGGCGCGTCGGCCGTGGCCGGCGCCAGCAGGGTCGCCGCGGTGCCGAGCGGCGTCGGCGTGCCGCGCGTCGCGATGTTCTCCTTGAGCATCGATGGCACGCCGTCGATGGCGCCGAGCGGCTCGCCCTTTTGCCAACGCGCTTCGGACGCGCGCGCCGCAGCCAGGGCGGCGTCGGCGTCGAGCGCATAGGTCGCGTGCAGATGCGGCTCCCACGCATCAATGCGGGCCAGCACCGCACGCGTCGCCTCGACGGGCGAGAGTCGGCGCTCGCGGTAGAGCGCGACGAGCTCGGTCGCCGCGAGGTCGTGCAGCGCCGTCATCGCCCGCTCATTGCCAGGTCAACGCCGCCGGGTCGTTGGCGAAGATCGGCGAGCTGCTCCACAGGCCCTTGAGGTGCTTGTTGGCGACCGCGAACTGCGGCAGCTGGAACAGGTAGACGTTGACGCTGTCGGTCGCCAGCTGGCGTTGTATGTCGCCGAGGAGCTTCAGGCGCCCCTTCGGATCGGTCGTCGTGTTGTAGGCGGTGAGCAGATCGCGATAGGCCTT
>Ga0207927_1001325_pt1 | contig 10655 bp, 9 predicted proteins | sample NGESurdeep072012_2_FD_184456 | JGI IMG/M metagenome (GOLD analysis project Ga0207927, IMG submission 184456) | Arctic peat soil microbial communities from Barrow, Alaska - NGEE Surface sample 210-2 deep-072012 (SPAdes) | ecosystem: Environmental > Terrestrial > Soil > Wetlands > Peat ... | reverse complement strand
ACTTCGCGCAGCACGCGATCTTTGACCTGACCCGGCAGTACATCGCCACGATCTGACCGCTCCAGCAGCGCAGTGCCGGATCACTGCCCTTGCCCACGGTTGGACGCTTCTTCACCGCCCCTCTCGCCAGCCTGGACTCCCGGCGCGCTGTGTATGAGGGCGTCATAGCCGACTCAGGGCCATGGGTCGATCGCAAAACTTCAGTGCTGTCCTCGGGGCAGGTCCCCGGTCTCGAGAGAGCTGCTCTCGTCCTGGTCGTCGCAGACAGAAGCCAGCCGCTCAGAAGATCGACGTGTTCAGGTCAGCCCGGGCGACGACGACATTCCTTGGCCCTGAGGTCCACCGGAGTTGACGCTGGCCAAAGGCGGGTGCGAAGCACTCAGCATCCACCTCTGGAATGTGGTTCGAGATGCCCTGTCTGCGTCCCTTGGTCGAAGGTGCTTCGTGCCGGTTCATGGCTGGGGCGCGGTCCTGGTCGACGTCGCGGTGTTGCTGGCCGATGGTGGTGAAGCAGTCGCGAACATCGACGTGCCGGGCAATCGGGGGAAGGTGCTCGCGCCAGGTCGCCATGGCTCTGACGGTGTGGCGGGCGCTGGAGGTGCCGGCCCCTGCGACGCGGGCACCTCGCCCAGCCGGCCCCTCTGTGGTAGGTAGAGCCGGACGTCTTGTGGGTGCGCGCCTTCGACGGCACCCACCTCGTCACTGCGCCTGGGTCAGGGCCTTCTCAACTGCCTTGGCGATGGCGGCGTGGCCCGCGTCGTTGGGGTGCCATCCGTCGACAGCCATCATGCTGGAGTCCCCGAACATGGGCTGACCGATGTCCAGGTAGGTAACCCCCGTGCGCTTGGCTTCAGCCATGACGATCGATATCACGTTGGTCAGACCCTGCGGGGCGGGGTCATTTCCCCACGTCGGCGATACGACGAAGAGCCTCGCCTTGGGCAGGCCCGCACGGATGCCGGCGAAGATGGCTCGAACGTCGCCGCGGAACTGCGCGGCGCCAACACTCACGTCGTTGCGGCCACCGGAGACGACGACGATCTGCGCCCCCGTCGCAGCAACGGCAGCCATGCGGGCTCTGTAGGACGTGCCGCCAGCTTCACTGGAGTAGCTGGAACTGTCCTGGCTGAGATTCTTCTCGACCCATCCCTTGTCAAGGCTCACCAGGTCGACCCAGCGCTTGGACGGCCTCGAGGCGCCGGTTCCGGAGGCGTATGAGTCCCCCAGGAACACCGCCACGGGCCGCGCGGCCCCAGCGGTGGCTGACGGTGTCGGGCTGACTGACGGTGCCTGCGAGGGCTGCATGGTCATCTGGGTTGACGTGGCGAGGCCCGCCGACACCGGGAGCGATGGCTTATGGAGCAGCGTGTAGAGCACAAGGGCCAACGTCAGCGGCGCCATGACGATCAAGGCAATCCCTAAGGGACCGATCCATCGCGCCGCTTCCCTGGTCCGGTCCCGTGTGCTCACGGAGAGAACCTTACGTCAGGACGCTGCCCGGCTCACCTGAGGAGGCGGGCAGCCCGGCAAACCGGCCAACTTCTGGACCTGGCGCAGTCGAGATGAACGGCAGGAGCGCGCAGAATCACTAGGCCCTCACTGATTGGGGCCCTTGGTGCAGTTGGTACTCATCCACGACACCGCAGGGCCGAGCGCAACATTCCAGGCGATCAGGATCTCTGGTGGAGGCAGCACGTCTGCCTCGGTGCGCAATGGCGCCGCGGCCGCTTTGGCCAGATGTAGACACGTCGTGTGCGCAGGAGCAGAATCCCCCGTGTTGATCGGTCTATTCGCACAGCTGACCTCGGGGGTGCACGAATGAGAGCAATGTCGTTGCTGTCCATCATTGGCAACATCAATCCGCAGGCGTGGGACTACATCGTCCCGCAGGGGCCCTTCCCCCAGGAAGGTCGCAGCGCCTCACTGGCTGAGCAGGTCGCCTTGAACCCGCAGCCACTACCACCGGGTGAGGCGTTCGTGATCGGCGCTGCCGAGATGGCCCACTCCATCGCTCGCATGGCCATCGAGTCAGAGATTCGCGGCGAGTCGTCGATCGCCGTGGTGAGCGGATTCGTCGACGACTGGTGCGGGACGCCCTGGCCCCACAGGTGGCCGCGGCCGGGCCCTGATCCGTCCCCGGACCCATGGCTCGTCCAGACGGGACGTGTCGTCGGGGCGATCGTGTTCGCCTCCGTCGGGTCACGTCTTGGGGACGGGGAGCTCAGCAAGGCGTTCCTGGACGGGGCCGAGCGCCTGGCCGAAGCGGCCACCAGTACCTGAGCGGCACCACCCTGAACCCGAGCACCCCCTCCCGATGGAGGCGGGGTCTTTCGGTCAGCGCACGCCGTCACCCAGCGCATGCATTCGCGTCATCACTTCAGGCAGCGACCCGCGCGCCTCTTCGCACACCTCAGCCCGTGCGGGAGAGCCATTGTCGCTGGCGCAGGATGGCCCGGGTCCGCTCGGACAGGTCCTCGGGCGGGCCGCCATCGTCGCAGCGGTTGCACACCTGCTCGCGCAAGTAGGTCTCCGATTCCTCCAGATGTCCCTCGGCCGCCCGGACCGCCACCAGATCCAATCTTGGGATCTCCTCGTACGGTGCTGCCAGCTGGGCGATCTGCGCAGCGGCGCGGGCAGCCGCGATGTCGCCGGTGGCCAAGGCATGCGTGGTCACCACGTGTGCCACGTCCACGACCGCGCAGACCAGGTGGTGGTCGATGCGCGCGCCGTCGGTCAGCCACTCATAACCGTCGGCCCGCAGCTGGTCGAAGGGCGCGCCACTGACCAGGCTCAGGGCCATGGCCAGGTCCGCGATGCCGTCGGCGCCGCGGGCCTCACCCCGGACCCGCAACCGTCGGAACAGGTCGGCGTCCACCAGGACATCCTCCAGCTCGTAAACCCCGATGCCGCGGGCCTGCCCCGACCTCGACCTCAGCGCATCGGGCAGGTGCTTACGGCCGGTGCGCGGGTTGACCCCGAGCCAGTTGCGGGCGATGCGGATGTCGCTGCGCGCCCGGGCCGGCGCCAGGTTGAAGGCTGTCTCGAACTGGGCCAAGGTCGCCCCGCTCTGGCGGGTTGCCAGGTAGGCCACGATCTCGGTGTAGAACCCCACCCGGTTCTTCTCCAGCGGGCCGTGGGCCCGCAGCCGGACCGGTCCCAGCAGGGTTAAGCGCGGCAGGGCCGTGTCCGGGTCCAGCCAGGCTGCCACGTCTGTGTCGAGGGCTGGGTCTGCGTCCTCCACGGCTGGCCGAACGGTCGCGGGCACCCGAGGGGCCAACGTGGCCAGGTCGTCGGCGGTGGTGGCGGCGATGTCCAGGTAGGTCTGATCCGGCAGCGGCAGCAGCGACGCAGCCGACTCGTCGACCGTCAGTGGCGGCCACCCCCCCGGCGCAGAACGGGGCAGCGTGTGCTGCTCCAACAGGGACCCGGCGGCGTCACAGTAGGCCTGCCACGGCTGGTCTCCGGTGGCCGCCGGCATCGGTTCGTCGGCGCCCGCTGCTGCCTGGCTGAGCATCTGGGACAGACCGGCGGCCTCGTGGGACGGTAGCTGGTTGGCGATCAGGTCCAGTCCCAGCTCGGGCACGATAAGGCGGCCCGCCTCGGTCAGGTGCATGGTCCAGCCGGCCTGTTCCGTGAGGGCGCCCTCTCCCGCCAGGACGATTGCCATGGCGGCCCGGCCCGGGTGAGTGGCCAGGATCTCGAGCAGCTCGGCGAGCTTGTCCGAATCCCTGCAAGAACCCGGTGCCACCAGCAGCACGTGCGGCATGAAAGTGTCACCGCAGATGTCGCGAACCCGGCCAGTGCGCACGTCCGTCCCGGTCTGCACGCAGGCATCGGCGGCCTCGACAGCGTCCACGATCAGTGCGACCGCGGCGACGTCCAGATCCGAGCTGTACCGCAAGCGTGCGGGGTTCAGCCCTACGAGCTCCTGGCCAAACCCCACCATCGTCACGCTCAAGTGATCCGACCAGGTGTTGACCGACAGCTCAGCGGCCAGGAACCGGGCGAGGTCGAGGCACCGCGTCGGGTCACCGGTCAGAGCGATCGCTCCGGCACGCTCCAGGTCCAGCAACCAGCAGTAACCATGCGCATCCGAGCCGACCACGGCCAGGGTGGGCAGCGGCGCGAGGTAGCTCGACGCGTTGGTTTCGGTCACGAGCAGCTCCTGCTCCGTGGAGATCGACCACCACAGACCGGACTCGTCCACGGTCCATGGCGCGGGAGTCGTCCCCCGATGCGCGGCCGACAGACGAAGGTTCAGCTGGCCCCCGCCGTGGCGGACGGCAACGACATCGGGCAGTAGCCCATCGAGGTCGGCCGCGGTGGCCGCGGACAGGCTCCGCAGAGCTGCGTCCAGAAAACCGGCCGTGGCCAGCCCCGGCCGGCCGTGGGAAACCGCGGCCTTCTCTACCGGGACCAGCTCCGGCGCTGTAGTGGCGATGGTCCGGCCCGGACGACGGCTGCGAGACTGCCGGCGACGCGCGACCAAGAGGGCGCCCATCACACCGCCAGCCAGCAACGCTCCCCCGGCGGCGAATGCGCCGATCTGGGTACTGACCCCCTGCGGCGTATGCTGAATGTCAGGGGTGTTGGGGGTGAGGCGATTGACGGGATGCGGCCCTACAGCGCTGGCCTGCGGGACGACACCCCGGGTTGGCTGGTGCTTGAGGCTGTCGGCCTTGACCCCTGGCTGAGTCACCGTCAGGTGTGGTGGCAGGTCCTGCAATCGCATTCCAGACGGTTTCACAGCATCCGATGACTGAGCCTTGGGTGTGCCCGCCGGGGCTGAAGATGGGGCCCGAGTAGCGGCGAGCGGGCTGGCAGCTTCGGATACGCGCGCTGGGGAAACCGCGGGGACGGCGAGGGTCCAGCCGGGCTCGATGTGGTTGGGGTTGGTCAGGGCTGCCCCGCCCGGCTCCGGCCGGTCCTGGTTGGCCGGCCAGATTGTGCGCCAGTCGCCCGCGCCGTGTTCTGCTGCGATACCCGAGACAGTGTCGCCGGCCCTGACCGCAACCACCTGCTCGGCGCCCTGGCCCAGGCCGTGGTCGCCCGCCGGGGCAAGGGCCAGGGTGGACCCGGCCTGGATCAGGAAGTCCGGTGCCGGTCCGACGACACCGGGGTTTAGGTGAGCCAGCTCCGGCCAGCGCAGCGGGTCGCCCAGCTGGGTGGCGGCGATGCTCCAGAGAGTGTCTCGTCGCTGGACCGTGTACGTCGCCCGCTTCGGTTGCCGCCGGCTCGAGGCAGTGCTCGCCACGCCTTCGCGAACCGGGGTGGGATGGGTGGCGGCTGCATGTGTCGCAGCTGTATATGTCGCGTCTGCATATGTCACAGCTGAGTGGGTTCCATCGTCCGGGTGCGTGGCTGCCCTGGGGGTGGCGCGTGTCGCGGTTGCCACCACCGGCGCGGCCACGGCGCTGGGCGTAGTCGCACTGATGAGCCCGGGGGCGGAGACAAACACCAGAACCACTGCGGCGACGAGCTGGGCGGCCGGACGTCCGACCCACTCCAGCCTCGGCAAGGGCCGAGCACTGCCGCGGCCGCGAGTCGCGATCGCAGCCGCGATCTCCCGAAACGTAGACACGGTGAAGGCCGCCCAGCAGAACCAGACAACCGCCGCCAACACAGCGAACACGACCGTCATGTTCTGGTCCTGGACAAACAGGGCGCGGCGCACCTGGTCCAGTGAGGGCACCGACGTCGGCGCCGCGCCGATGGCAACCAGCAGGGCCGGGACACCGGCAACCGCGAGCAGCAGCACGAGCGCCGCAGCCAGTCCTTCAGCGATCTTGTGCAGCCTCATGGGCGTTCTCCTGTCTCAACACCGACGAGCAGCGCGGCGACCGCGCTGCGGGTCACGGTGAACGTGTGGCCGCTGATGGGCCCCCGATCGGTCGCCCGTACGTCGACCTGGACGCGACCCGGCCCCAGGATCACCGCGGACCCCTGCACACCGTCCTTGGCGAGGTAGGCCTTGGCGGCTGCCACTGCGAGGCGGGCCTCCGCACTGCTGCCCGCCGGACGTGGCCCGGCGGCGAGCACCGCGGCGCGGGCCGCCTCGGCCGCCGCAATGTCGGCGCGGTTCCCCGCCCGGATCTTGGCTCCCCCGTCCACGATCAGCACCAGGGTGACCATGACCGCCACAGCCATGACGGCCACCCACAGCGACACCGACCCGCGGTCTGCAGCGGGGTTGAGGTGGGGGCGGGTTCTCAGAAACAGGAGTCGTGACCTCATCGCGGGCGTCATCGGGTTGCGGCTCTCGAGCGGTAGGAGTCAAGCGGGCTGACAGCGCGCTCATGCAGGGTGCGGGTGCTGGGCAGGCCGGGCACGTTCAGACCGTTGACGACCACCACGCACGTCACGTCCACGCTGACCGATGCCGGGGCCCCCGGGGCTGCCGCGAACCCGGAGGTGTCCACCTCAACGGCCGGCGCCCCCTGACAGTGCAGGCCCTGTTCGGCCAACGTGGCCTGCGCGCTCGAGACTGCGGCCAGGCGGGCGGCCGCGGGGCTGCGTGCCAGCGATGCATCCCGGGCCGCGGCCCCGGCGACGCCGGTGATCGCGGCCGACGCCATCGCGAACCGTCCGCCCATGACGACCAGGGCGATCAGCACCAGCAGGACCGGGGCGATGATCGCCAGCTCCAGCGATGCCGACCCGCCCTCGCCGGCCAGCGGCAATCTCCGATAACGTGCGCGCGCGGTCATCGGTGCGTGAACCGTTCACGGGCGCCGGCGGCCGACTGGTCCACGCCCAGCGGCAGACCCGGCAGCGGCATCACCTGCAAGGCCGTCCCGGAGCACCCCACGCTGACCGCGGTGGGCGTGCGGGACTCACTGATGCTGGCTGCGCCGACGGTATCCCCAGCCGTGGCAGTCAGGTAAGCGTGGGCGGCGCTTCGCCCGGCGCCCACCGGGGCGCCCAGGACCCGGCTGGCGCGCACGCCGGCCTGGGCGGCCGCCTGGCACATGGCCCTGGCCTGGAACCAGAAGGCGACCTGCACCCCGCCAAAGGTCAGGACAAGGACCAGTGGAAACAGGATCGCGAACTCTAGGGCGACCGCGCCCCGGTCCCCTGGAGGCAGCCCGCTTTGGCCGCTCCCAGCCCGGGGCGGCCGGCAACGGCGCAAGAGACCCGTCACCGCGGATCTGCTACTTGATCTGTGCGGCGTGAGAGTTCACCGCGTTTGTGATCTTCACGCCCACGACTCCGGCCAATACGCAGACAATCCCGGCGATGATGGCCCACTCCAGCGCTGACGCGCCCCGCTCAGACTCACGTCCTTGCAGTCGGCCCCATAACTGCTCCGTGGCTGCAGTGACGGTCAGTACCACCGTCACGGCGAGCATCAGCGTCTGTGTTCTTGCCCGTGTCGTCACTCTTGCCTGCGTCATGGCTGCCTGCCCTTGGTTTGCATTGCGCTGTATTTGTTGCCTTCACCGATGTCGTGGCGGGCTGCTCGCGAGATGCCTCCCCCCTTCAGAACCGGGTCAGAGCCGGGTAGAGGACGAGCATCATGAAGCCGGTGGCCAGCACGATCGCCGGCAACGTCAGCTGCTCGCCGGCGACCCCCGCTCTTTCCTGCTGGTCGCTCAGCTCGGCGTTGCGCAGGTTCCGCGCCTCGGCCAGCAGCGTCTCGAACACCGCCGCGCCGTCCGCGGCGGCGGCAACGATGTCAGCCAGGTTGGTCAGCTGCTCCACGCCGACCCGCCGGCCCAGGTCGCGCAGCCCGTCCCAGGGCGGCTGACCGGCCAGCTCGGCCCGCAGCAGCTCGGTGTGGATCATCACGAACGGCCACGCTCCGGAGATCCGTGAGGCCTCCTCCAACGCCTCGGTGGGCGACCCGCGGGCCTGGCGCTCCAGACCGACCAGAGCAAGGAAGGCGGTCAGTGCAGCCAGGAACTCCTCCCGTGCCAACGCTGCCCGCTCCCCCACCTGCCGAGACGGGATCACCCACCCCAGGGCGCCCAGTCCCACGCTGAGGCCCGCAAGGAGCAGGGCCGGGAGGTCGACTCCGGCAACCAGCAGGACCGCGAAAAGGACGGGCGGCCCCAGCAGGCCGCCCAGTGCCAGTGCGGCCTTGCGGCCGGCGAGCTCGGCGCCGGAGATGCCCAGAATGTTGAGGTCCTGGCTTGCGGCGCCCAGATACCGCTGCGCCAAAGCCATCACCCGTACCGGCAACAGGGCTCTCCACCAGGGGACCGACGCACTCGTGGGGCCCTCCGTGCCGAACACCGCGGCCTCGACCGGGGCCTCGTGGTTCAGCTGGGCCAGGACCAGCGACAGCTTCGGGGCGCCCGGGCGCACCGCCGCGACCGCCAGCACCAGCCCGGCCGCAGTGATCATGCCGCCGGCCACGGCAAGCTGCAACGGGCTCACGCTCTGGGCCCGGTCGGTGTGCCCGGGTCCACCAGGAACCTGGCCCCGACCACCGGGCGGGTCAGCCGCCGCAACCAGGCCATCGCCAGCGCGAAGTCGCCGACGATGACCACCAGAGCCAGCTGCCCGTCGGGGCTGGAGTAGGGGGCCATGTACTGGCGCAGGAAGACCGTGGAGAGGACCCAGACGACCACGGTCAAGATGACCAGGCCGCGGATGGAGTTCATCGGCCTGGCTCGCTCCGACTTGATCTGGCGGCGCATCCGAACCTGGTCATCCACATCGCTAGCCAGGTTCAGCAGTACCTTCGCCAGTCCGCGCCCGCCATTGCGGGCTCGCAGGATCAGGGCCATGGCCACATGGTCGCCGGCCGGGTCGCCCAGATCCCGCCCGAATGCCCGCAGGGCCGGTTCCATCCCCTGCGGACCCATCCGCGACACCAGCGCCGAGACCTCGGACTGGATCGCCGGCGGGCAGCCCGTCGCCGCCCTGCGCAGCCCATGTTCCAGCGACCCGACCGCGCCCGAGGCCAACAAATCCGCCAGCCGCCGGGTGAAACGGGCCAACCCTTCCAGTCGGGCGATCCGCCTGTCGGCCTCGGCGCCGGAGCCCACGATGGCCGGGACGATCACGCATGCCCCCGCGGCGCCGGCGGCCACCGCCACCCACCCGGTGGCCACCAGGACGAGCAGCCCAATGGCGGCCGCAACCAGCCAGGACCGGCGCACCACCGGCCGGCGGCCTCTGCGACCAGGGCGACTCGTGCCGACACCGGCCACCCCGGCCGCACCCAGCACCAGCCCCGCCAGGGCGAGCATCACCCCGACGCCGGCCAGCAGCACCAGCGGGTTCACGACCTCCACTCCGGCCGGTCGCGGTCCCAGTCCGAGGCGGCCGGGTCCATCCACGCCCGGTCGAAGCCCACCTCGGCCAGCCGGCCCATCAACCTCGGCCCGGCGCCTGCCCGCTTCGGCACCGCCCGGCCGTCCGCCCGAGCCTCGAACAACGTCTCGAGCACCGGCATCGCGTTCTCCCCGATCGTGCCCTGCAGCTGGGCGACCTCGGTCACGAAGCGTTCGTGGTTGCGGTTGCGGCGCACCTGCACAATCAGATCCAGCGAGCAGATCGCGCTCAACGCGTAGTCCGCCGGCAGAGGGGGGCTCGCCTGTCGCACCATCTGCACCACCCGGCTGAACACCCCGGCCGGAGTGTCAGCGTGGATCGTGCACATCACCCCGGAAATCCCGTTGGTCAGCGCATCCAGGACATGGACCATCTCGGGTCCACGGGTCTCACCCAGGATCACCACATCGGGGGAATCCCGCAATGACTGCCGGGTCAGGTCGCCCATCGTGATGGCGCCGACACCCTCAGAGTTCGGCTCGCGGGCCTCATAGGCGCGCACCAGAGCGGCCGGGCGAGCAAGGACCGGCCGGCCGCGCTCGTCGAGCACCACCTGGCCCTGCCCGTCCCGGGCGGCCAGGACGTGCAGGCCCAGCTCCCGTTCATCCTCGATCGTGACAATCATCTGATCGGTGGGGATCTCGGCACACAGCGCCCGCAACATCATCGTCTTGCCCATCCCGGTGCCGCCCGAGACGAAGATCTTGGCCCCGGCCAGCACCGACGCCCGCAGGAACGCCCGCAGCGGGGCGTCGACCATGCCCAGCCCGTAGAGCATGTCCAGGTCTGCCTCGACGTGCCGGTGGACGCGGATCGTGCCCGAGGGCCTGGGCGTGACGTCCATCGCCGCCGACAGCCGCGCCCCGAGCTCGCCAACGGCCTTGAGCCGCAACGACAACAGCGGGCGGGCGGCGGAGAACTCGCGGCTGCTCCCGTCACCCAGGGAGGTCCCCAGCGCCTGCACCAGCTGGGTCACCTCCGCATCGGTCTCGCCGATCGGCGGTCCCGACGCCTTGGTCCCATCGGCCAGCCGCAACATGGTCGGCTCGCAGCCGGTGAAGAAGATGTCCTCCACATCCGACCTGGCCAGCAGCGGCTCGAGCCGACCCAGACCGCCCAGGGCCGCCATCACCGCCTCGACCAGGTCGTCCTCAACAGCGATCGACGGCGCCGGCAGCCCCCGGTTCACCTGGTAGCGAACCCAGGAGTCCAGCTCCTGCTCCACCAGGGTGCGGGTGCGCATCCGCGCCGAGGCCGGGTCCAGCTGCTCGAAGGCGACACCATCGGCGGACAGTCGCGACGCGACCCGCCCCCGCAGCTGGGTGACCGTCTCGAAATTCACGCCCGAGCCTGCGCTGTTACCGCCGCCGGCC
>Ga0207927_1001324_pt1 | contig 10657 bp, 8 predicted proteins | sample NGESurdeep072012_2_FD_184456 | JGI IMG/M metagenome (GOLD analysis project Ga0207927, IMG submission 184456) | Arctic peat soil microbial communities from Barrow, Alaska - NGEE Surface sample 210-2 deep-072012 (SPAdes) | ecosystem: Environmental > Terrestrial > Soil > Wetlands > Peat ... | reverse complement strand
GTAGAGGTATCCGGCCAGCAGCGCGTCGCCGGCACCCACGGTTGACAGTGGCGCGGCGACCGGCGCCACGGCGTGGGCGATCATCGAGGCCGACACCAGAAGCGCCCCCTGCCCACCCAGGCTGACCACCACGGTGGCGACGCCGTGCTTGACCAGGTCAGTGGCTGCCACGAGCACGTCGCCCAGGGAGTTCAGGGGCCGGTCAACGAGCTCTTCGAGCTCCTCGAGGTTGGGCTTGATCAGGTCGGGTCCTGCCGCGACCGCGAGCCGCAGCGGGCGGCCGGACGCGTCGATCGCGACCCTCACCCCAGCGTCGCGGCAGCGACCCACCAGCCCGGCGTACAGGTCATCGTCGACTCCTGGCGGAAGGCTTCCCGAACCCACCAGCCAGCTGGGCTGCTCGCTCAGCGTGTCCACCGCCCCGGCAAGGAGCGCCTCGAACTCGGCCCTGGACAGGAGCGGGCCAGGCTCGTTGATCTTGGTGGTGGTGCCGTCGGGCTCCACCAGTGCAAGGTTGGCGCGGATCGAGCCACTGATCGGCACGATCGCGACTGCGATGCCTGCGTCCGCCAGGAGCTCGGCCAGCAGATGCCCCTGCGGGCCGCCCGCGGGAAGAACCGCCAGCGTGCGGGCCTTGTGCGCGGTCAGGGCCCGGGAGATGTTCACTCCTTTGCCACCCGGGTCGAGCCGGCTGGCGGTCGCTCGGTGTACCTCGCCGCGCTGCAGGTCGGTGATGGACACCGTACGGTCCAGGCTCGGGTTCGGGGTCAGAGTGACGATCATGCGAGCACCACCTCGGGCCCGAGCGCTTCGATCTCGGCGGCGGTCTCGGGATCGAGCCCGCTGTCGGTAATGATGGCGGCGATGTCGGCCAGGTCAGCGAAGCGCGAGAAGTGGTCGACGCCTATCTTCGTGTGGTCGGTCAGCACCACGGCGCGCCGGGCTGCTTTGATCATGGCGCGCTTGGCCGCGGCCTCGGACTGGTCCGGGGTGGTCAGGCCGCGCTCTGCGGACAGGCCGTTGGTGCCGATAAAGGCGACGTCGACAAACACGTCCTGCAGGGAGGTTGTGACCCACGAGCCCACCGCGGCGAGGGTTCGGCCCCGCACGCGACCACCGAGCATGTAGAGGGAGAGGTTCGGGTGCTGGGCCACCTGCGTGGCGATTCCCAGGGAGTTGGTGACGATCGTGAGCTCGTGGTCATGGGGGAGCCGCTCAGCCAGCCTCATGGTGGTGGTGCCGGCATCGAGCAGCACGGTGCCCTCGTCAGGCAGGTGCTCTAGTGCCGCCTTCGCGATTCGTTCCTTCTCTGCGACAAAGCGCTCCGCCCGAGTCTCTACGCCGGGCTCGAACCCGAGGCGCTCGACGGGGATGGCGCCACCGTGTACCCGACGCAGGACGCCGTAGCGTTCGAGGATTGTCAGGTCCCGGCGAACCGTCTCGGGGGTGACATCGAGAGCCTCGGCGAGGGTGTTGACCTCGACCCGTCCCGCCGCGCGGGCACGGTCCAGGATGTGCTGCTGACGTTCCTCTGCGTACATGGGGTCTCCCGCTCAAGATGGGCTATTGAGACATTTATAGACCCCGCGGAGAGTAATGTAAAGCGATTCGGAGAAAAAACAACCAAAACAGATGTCTGTATCGATCCGTTCAGGTCTGCGAGTGGCGTCCGAAGCGTCCGTAGTGCGCCACCTGGTCGAGACCGCGCAGGCCGCGCGCGAGGCTTCCACTCTTGGGATGCGGCAGGGGATAGCCCAGCGACACTACGCCGACGAGGTTGCGGTCGTGAGGGATGTCGAACGCCTCGAAGACGTCCTCGTGCGCCTCGGGGGGCGTTCCGAAGAAGCAGGCCCCCAGACCCTCGTCGACCGCGGTCAGCAGGATCATCAGGGCGGCCATACCTGTGTCGATGTCCCAGTAGTGGACCGGCCAGCGTGCTTCGTCCATGTCGGCCCAGCCCTTGTCCGGCTCGGCGTAGCGTCGCAGGTAGGTGCCCTCATCGGACAGACAAAGAATCAGCGCGGGAGCGCTTTTGACGCCCACCAGCCACGAGTCCGGCGCGTCGTCAGGGTCGGTCGTGGCCGACCAGTAGGCGTCTCGTTCGTCAGGTTTGGTGAGCACGACGAAGTCCCAGCCCTGGCTGAAACCTGCGCTGGGGGCCCGGATCGCGTTTCTCAGCGCGGTGGTGATGACCTCGGCTGGCACCGGGCGGTCGGGGTCAAAGCGCCGAACCATGTGGCGCTTGCGTATGACGTCAGAGAACTCCATCAGATTTACTGTTTCATGAGGGCTGCGCCCGACATGACGGGGACCGCTGGCGATCGAGGTCAGTCCTTGAGTCCCGGGAAGTCGGACTCCCAGAACTCGAGCTGGCTGGCCCTGCTCGAGGTGAGACGTGCCGGTAGAGGGTCTGCCGGGAGATCCCGAGCTCCTCGCAGAGTTCGCTGACCTTCGTGTCGGGCTTGCCCATCGAGGCCACAGCGAGCCGCACCTTCGCGGGCGTCATCGTGAACGGCCGGCCCCCGGTCCGTCCTCGAGCACGCGCCGAGGCGAGGCCCGCGACCGTGCGCTCGGAGATCAGCTCGCGCTCAAATTCTGCCAAGGCAGCGAAGATGCCGAAGACGAGCTTGCCCGCCGCGGTGGTGGTGTCGATCGCAGCACCCTGACCTGTGAGGACTTTCAAGCCGATGTTGCGAGCAGTGAGGTCGTGGACGGTGTTGACCAGGTGGTGCAGGTTTCGGCCGAGCCGGTCGAGTTTCCAGACCACGAGCGTGTCACCGTCGCGAAGCGATTTCAGGCACTCTGCTAGGCCAGGGCGGTCATCGAGGTGTCCAGATGCCTTGTCTTCGTAGAGGCGTTCGTCGTCGACGCCAGCTTCGACGAGTGCGTCTCGTTGCGGGTCGGTGGTCTGGGACCCATCCGCCTTCGAGACACGCATGTTATCTCGGCTTACTCGCCGTGTCTCGGACGTGCGAAGTTCATTCGCTCGCCTCGTGTTATTTCCTGCAGTGCGTCGTGCCTCACGCCAGATTTGTTCCTGTGATCTTGCACTTCTTCAGTCCGGTCGGGTGGGAACAGTGGGACCTGCGTGAGCGCCCGTTCATACGCGACGAGATGCCCGTCTTGATCGACGAGGACCTCAGGTTCGAGGACGGTTGCGGCCCTCGTCCGGCGACCGTGATGAACCGTTGGCTGCGTGAGTTGCCGATCAGCGGGGCGCCGAGCCCGAACTCGTGGCGGACGTACGCGCAGGCGCTCAAGAGCTGGGCCGAGTACCTCGGTGCCCACCGGATCCCGCTCTTCGCGGACAGGCAAGAGCTTCGCGATGCGTTGTCCTTGTATGCCGAACACCGGCTGTCCGGTCCGCCGGGGGTGCGTTTGAGCCCAGCAAGCTGGAACCTGGCGGTCAAGACCCTTTCGGCCTTCTATCTGTGGGCGGCGGCTGAGGGGCATCTGCGCGCGGTCCCGTTCTCCTACGCCCAACAGTTAGTCAGGCGACCGGACGGTGCCCGGGTGGAGATCACCCGCAACCTCGCCACCGTGCGTACGGGGAACGCTCACGCCACCCGGAAATATCTGGAGCGTCCGTACGTGGACCTGCTGATGAACGCGTTGGCGGGCAACGACCCGACGGGCGCCAGGGATGGGGCGTTCCGGGGCCGGGAGACCGGACGCAATGGCGCGGTGATCGGGCTGGCCCTGGCCAGCGGGCTGCGTTCCCGGGAGTTCACGTACCTGACGGTCTATGAGGTGCCGCCGTTGCCGGGTCGCCGCACAGTGGTTCCGATCCCGTTGGTGATCGCGCCGCCCACGGGGAAGGGTGGCAAGGGCCGCTCGACGTGGATCGACCACGAGGCACTGGCCCGGGTCCACGACTACATCACGTGGGACCGGGCGGCAACGGTGGAGGGCTCCCGCTGGCAGCCCGCCGAGCCCCTGATTATCGAGTGCCCAACGTATGACGGCGCCCGGATCAATGGCACCTCGCGCCGCTGGCACACCCTCACCCCCGAAGAGCGGCTGCGGCTGGTGGGCCCAGGTGGAGGCAGCGCGCTGTTGTCGGTCCAGTCCGGCGGGCGGCCCTTCGTCGACTGGACGACCGTCCTTGCGCGGACCTCGATGCGCATCCGGGACCGGTACGAGCCCGGGTTCCCCCATGTTCATCCACACGTCACCAGGCACACGTTCGCGATGGCCACGTTGGAGCGGCTGGTACGCGGCTACTACCAGCAGGCCGCCAAGCTCGTGGTGGACGCGGGGGGCGATGACGCACTGGCGCTCTACTTGACCAAGGCGGATCCATTGTTGGTCCTGCGGGACCTGTTGGGGCATGCGAGTGCTGTCACGACGCAGGCGTATCTGCATCTCCTGGACACCCAGCGGATCTACCGGGATGCCTACGAGAGCGCCGAGATCCCCCCGGCCGGCCGCGCCGCCGGTGCCAGCGAGTTCGGAGGCGAACTCTGATGCCCGCCGAGATCCGGCAGCCCCTCTCCGTGCTCTTCACCCTGCCCGGGGACGTCATCTACTGCCGCCGCTTGCATGACCTGCCGGGTCAGTCTCTGGCCGCAGGTTTGGCCCGCGCCCTGGTCGCGGCCACGCATCCGCACGGTCCGATCCGCACGAAATCGGTTGCGATGCAGTACGTCCAGACGATGCGGCGGTTGGTGCGCGACCTCCAGGCCGTGGGCTTCACCGGTGGTATCACCGACCTGACCACGGCGATCGTGGTGCGGTACTGGCTGACCTGCGACCACCATCGTGAACGACGTATCCGCGTGGTCCTGAACGCCTACCAAGATGCGCACGGCGGGCTGGATCCGGGGATCTGTCGCCACCTGGCCGGGCGGCGGATCAACAAGGCCCCCAAGAGCGAGCCCAACCGCCCTTACAGCGACGGTGAATGGCGACGCCTCACCGCCGCTTGCACCGAGATGATCTCAACCTCGCACCGCGAGCACCAAGTGGCTCGGGAGGCTGCGGCCAGGGGTTCGGACCCGGTCGTACACGGAGCCAACCGCGACAACCTGGCCTGGCTCGTGCACCGCGCCGGGCCCGTCGCGGCGAACACCGTTGTGGACCTCCTCGGCGACGCGCAGACGTCCGTCGACCGGGCGGAGATCCTGGGGCTGCACCGGGCACTGTTCCCGGCAGCCAACACTGCGTTGGCCTACCTCACCTTGTTCGCGATGCGCACCGGCATCGTCCCGGACGGCATCGATGCACTGACCGTTGACGACATCACCCGGACCTCGCCGAACACGGCACTCCTGTCCTATAAGAAGGGTCGCACCGGAGGTGAGGCGGTCAACCTGCCTCGTGACGCGGTACGGCTGCTGGACCGGTGGCTCGGACACTCGGATCTTCTACGCAGGCATGCTGGCGAACTGGCCGGAAACCTGTGGATCCACACGGGTGGCGACGAGCGCGGTCGCGGGAACAGCAGGATCTTCGCCCAGCCCCGCACGCAGAGCCGGCGCCGGGCCTGGGTGCACGCCACCAGTGTGGTGGACGACCGCGGTGTGGTGCTTTCCGTCCACGGTGGGCGGGTCCGGGCGACCTATCACCACCGCCGGGACCGCTCGGCCTGGACCGGTCGCACGACGATCGACCCGAACCACAGTGCTCGCGTCGAGGGCGACCACTACCTCAGCTCCCACACCCCAGCCCAGCTCGACGCCATTGACGGTGTCATCGAGCAGGCCCAGGGCGAGCTGCGCCGCAAGGCCGCGAAACCGGTGGTAGTGACCACCCAGGACGCCGTCGAGTTCACCGCCGCGTTCCCGCGACTGGTCCAGGACACCGGGCTGGACGCCGCCACGGTGATGGCCATGCTCTCTGGCGAACAAGATGTCTTCGTCGCGGCCTGCGCGAACCCACTGAAGAGTCCGCACGCACCCGCGGGAACCCTGTGCCCGGCCCGGCCGTGGGTATGTCTGCTGTGTCCGCTGGCCGCATTCACACCCCGGCACCTGCCCAACCTGCTGCGCCTCAAGGAGTACTTCTCCCAGCAAGCCATCGCGATGAGCACCGCACAGTTCATGCGGGTCTTCGGCCCCTACGCCGCCCGACTCGACGACGACGTCCTGCCGCGGTTCGGCCCAGTCGCCATCGACGCCGCCGCCTGGGCTGCGGCCGAGAACGCAACCGGGCTGCCACTGAACCTCGAGGAGCTGTCCCTGTGACGACCGTGACCACGGCCCTCGTTCCCGAGCAAGTCAAGAAGCATCCGTTCCACGGACTTCAGGTGTGTGAGACCGCTGACCTGCGGTTGCGTCCTGGAAGTCCTCGGCCTCGGTTCGAGCAGGAGGTCTGGGACCTGACCGGCCTGGCCGACGCCCCGATCGTGATGAGCACCCACCGAAAGATCCTCGATTTCACCGCCATCACCCACCCACTGTGGCGGCTAGTCGCCCAGGAGTACTTGATGGCGCGGCTCGCGCCACTACATCCCGCGGTGGCCACGTTGCCGCACGCCTTCCGGGTGGCGTTGAACCCGCACAGCCTGTGGGGTGAGCTCAGGCAGCTGACTCGTTGGTTCAACCACCTCACTGCCGCCGGGGTGATCACGCTCGCCGACGTCGACCAGCAGCACTGCGAGCACTACCTTGCAGTCGTCTCCCGCAGCACCACGAATCCCGACCGAGTGCTGTCACCGGGCACCACCACGGCGATGGTCCGCGTCCCGCAGTTCCTAGCCCTCTACTCCGAGCTCCTCAGCGACGGTTACCGTCCGGGGTTCACTCCGTGGGCGGGCCGCAGCTCGGACGAGGTCGCCGGCTACACGCGCACCAACGTCAACCGGGTGCCGCCGGTCCCGGACTCCCTGCTGCGCCCGTTGCTGGCGAACACCCTGTATCTGCTGGATACGATCAGCCCGCACCTGATCCTCGAGGCGCAGGCGGTTCGCGCCGCCGACCGGCATGAGGCCGCATCACGGCGGGGCCTGCTCATCGGGGAGATCCCCAAGATGCGCGATGGCATCGAACATCGACGCGCAGCAAACGTCCCAGCCCCACTCATCTCGACCAGCGGCCTCCAAAAGCGACTGAAAGACGGCTGGGATCAACGCGATCCCCTCTTGAAGATGGCGTGGTACCCGGTCGTCATCCAGGTCGCCTCCGCGATGGGTCACCGACGGGACCTGGAAATCCTGCGCCCCGAGCTGGAGCAATGGGTCCAGGAGTGCGGCATCCAGGAGCCCTGGTGCCGCAACCCGGTCGAGGTACCCCGGCAGGACACAGGCGAGCTGGTGTCCTGGGCCCAGCCGATGAGCCGAAACCAGCTCGACACCACGCTCTACGTAGTCGTCTCGGCCGCCTTTGCCGTGACCTCAGCGCTGTCGGGGATGCGGTCCTCAGAGCTGGTCGAACTGTCCGCCGGCTGCACCCGCCGCGCGGAACGACCCGGCGGCGCGAGCCGGTTCCGACTGGTCACCCGCCGCATCAAAGGCGAAGCATTCGGCGGCACGCAGGATGCCTGGGTGGTGATCGAAGACGTGCACCGGGCCATCAGAGCGGCCAGCGCCCTGACCGGTGCCACCGAAGGAGCCCGGCTGTTCGCCACCGCATCCAACAACAGCACCGCCCGCTTTCGGGTCCTACGAGAGTGGATCCGCACAGAGGCGGGGCAGCGGCTCGGGCTCGAGCCCATCCCGGACGGGCCGGTGAACCCGCGGGCCCTGCGACGCACGCTCGCGATGGCTATCGCCCAACGCCCCCATGGCCTGATGGCCGCCAAGGTGCACCTCAAACACGTCAGCGTGGCGACAACCGAGGGCTACACGGCACGCCCCGGCGGTCACCAAGCCGCATTCACCGCCCAGATCGCGGCCGAGGAGGAAGCCGAACACATGCGACTGACTGTTGCCGCTTACGAGGACTACCAGCGAGGCGACCTACCCTCCGGCCCTGGCGCCCAGGACCTCGTCGCCTCCTTCCAAGCCGTCGACCAGATCCTGAACCGGCATGACCCGGGACCGGTAACGGTTATCGACGACAGGCGCGTGGAACGCATCCTCAAGACCAAAGCGAAGAGCCTGCACGTCGGCGTCGGGAACTACTGCTGGTTCGCCGACCCCAGCAAAGCGCTCTGTCTGAAGCTCGCGGGCACCCCGGACGCCTCCGAACCGCTGATCGGGATGTGCGACTCGGCGCGCTGCACCCAGGCGACCCACCATCCTGAGCACCGACAAATCTGGGCCGACCACGCCGAGACCACCAGGGCCGTCTTCCTCGGCAACCCAACGCTTTCCAAACCCGAACGCGCCCGTGCCCAGGCCACGTTCGACCGGGCAACGCGCGTCGTCGCTGAGATCGACACGACCTCCGCCCCGACCACCGAAGGGACCACCCATGGCTCGTGACGACCAGGCCGAAGCCCGGATCCGGGCCGCGATGAACCAGTTGCTCGCCGGGACGATTCCAGAGGGCCTCAAATGCGACGTCAAGAGTCTCTGCACGCTCTCCGGGGTGCCGCGCGCGACCCTCTACCGCACCTACCCGCACCTCAAGGCCGAGTTCGAACATCACCGTGACGACGCACGGGCCGCGGGACATCAGCCAGACCCACGCCTCGCCCAGATTGCCCGACTCAAGAACGAAGTCGCCGAGCTCCGGGCACGGCTCGGCCGGATGAACGCCGACCTCACCGCATCCGGAACGTTCCGCGCACAGGCACTGTCACGACTCGCCGCCCAGCATGACGAAATCTCGGCCCTGCGCAAGGAAGTTAAGTCCACCAACGACGCCAAAGTCCGCGCGCTCCCCACCCGATAGGTCAACCGCTGAGCCCGATGCTTTGGCTTGCTGGCCAACCGCACCTGAATGAGACACGCCCCCTCATCAGGCCTGATCATGTGAGGCTCGAGTCCCGATCACAGGCGAGACAATCTCGCGTGGACACGTCTCATGCCGAGTTATCGGGCATACCCCAGATCCATCCCACGACTGTACCGAAAGTCAAAACTGTACGGATGATTCGGGATGACATTTCGGGCCTAACTTCTGGGACGCGCCGCCCTGGGTGTCCGTGATCCAGTGTCAGTTTTCGAGTTCGTCTGCACGGATGTCCGAGTTCCTCTGCACGTGTCCTGGCTCCGTCGATGTTGATGTGGGTGCATCGGCCGTCGACCAGGGCGTGGCGTTGACGTTCTGTGCTGGGCTGAGCGACTACACGAGGCAGCAACAGCCAGCCTGAGCCGCTGCGCACTGACCGCTGGTGCGGTGCCTCATGACGCCGTCCGCCAGACGAAGACCTGGCGAACTCGTGGCTCAACTCCCTTACATGACATAGCGGTTGGCCCGGGCGCCGCTTCGGTTCGTTGACCTGCAGATTCATGGGTTTCGGGGCTTGTCCTCGCATGCTTTGGTGTGAGATACCCATGCGGTGTTTTAGGACGGATCAGGGGCCAAAATGATGAACGCGATGACGACCGATCTCCCCCCATCCCTGGTCGCGCACCGGCGGCGAGCTGTGTGGGCACCTCACCGCCACCCCAAACCCGTTGCCTCGGCATTGGAGATGATCTGCTTGATTCGGTTGACAAGGTTGCGCTTGGCTGCCTTGGCACGAACCGCGGCGGTCGCACCGACCGCGCCTCCATTGGGCTGTCGGACCATGAAGACCAGTGCCTGGGGGAACAGGACGCCAGATGGCACCCACTCAACCAGCCGGAAGCCGGCAGCTCCCCACACTCGTTCGACGTACTTCGACGGGGCGGCCGCCCAGCCGTAGTAATCGCCGGTGCGGACCTCACCGCCGCCGCTGGCGGCGTACTGAATCTCGCCGGCGTTGTAACCTGCCTGGGCCGCGACGAGGTCGCCGAAGGTCTTCGCCAGACTCTCGGCGAAAGAATCAGCCTTGCCGGTTTTCACCGCGGCCTGGGCACCTGCAATCTGGCCGAAGAACGCCTGGTCCAACACGGTGACGGCAGCGAAGCCGCCCGGTGCGACAACTCGTCCGATTTCGCGCGCCCAAGCCTCGTGTGCCGGCCCCGACAGGTGCGAGAAGACGCTGAACGCGACCAGCGCGTCCACGCTCGCGTCCCCCAGTATGGTTGGCGGTTCAGGGGAGATGGTGAGCGCGTTCACACCGGGAAGCGTTGTGTTCAACAACGCCGTCATCTGACTATCGACATCGAGGGCGTGGACCTTCGTTGCTGGCACCTTCGCGAGCAGGGTCCGGGTGATCCGGCCCCAGCCGGAGCCGAAGTCGACGATCCGGTCGAGCGAGGCGAAGCCACCGCGCCCGTGTTTGGCCGCGAACTCGTCGGCGATCTTTACGAAGGTCTCGGCCTCGGCGTAGGCACTCTCGTATGACAGACCTACGAACTTCATCTGAATCGCCTCGGGCGGATTCAGCGGAACAACGGAACGGATGTCGATCACTTCCGGCAAGGTCTCGATGCACGGTGCCTGCGCAAACGTTGTGACCTGTGTGGAGTACTTCGCGTCAGACACGTATTCCTCGCTGTACGTCGGGCCCCGGCAAGGCGGCGTTGGTCAGGCGGCTAGCCAATTCCGTGCTCATTGTAGGGCGACGCTCTGGATGACCATGTGGACATCCAAAGGCGTCACTGTTGGTGACGATGGCCGACCCGGTCTCGATCCGTGGCGGGAGGAGTCCATCGCGTCACCTGCGTGATGACCCCGGTTTC
>Ga0207927_1001321_pt1 | contig 10663 bp, 9 predicted proteins | sample NGESurdeep072012_2_FD_184456 | JGI IMG/M metagenome (GOLD analysis project Ga0207927, IMG submission 184456) | Arctic peat soil microbial communities from Barrow, Alaska - NGEE Surface sample 210-2 deep-072012 (SPAdes) | ecosystem: Environmental > Terrestrial > Soil > Wetlands > Peat ... | reverse complement strand
GGACAGGCGCCGGCGCCGGCCGGAGCCCCCGCCGTGGGCACCGCTGCAGCCGCCGGAGCTGCCTCGGCCGCCGTGGCCAACTCGGGCGCGCCCGCCCCTGCCGCCACCGGTCAGCCTGCGGCGCCCGCTCAGTCCGCGGGGCCGACCTCGCCGCCGGCCGCCCAGCCGCCCTCGCCCCAGACGGCGGCTGCACAGGCGGTCGTGCCCGTTGCGACTCGCCCGCCGGCGTCCGCCGCAGCGCCTGGCGCTTCGCGCGCGCCCGGTGAGCCCCTGTTTCCCGGCCCTCCGGTCACCCCGCCGTCCAACTCGCAGGCGAGCAGGACAGGCGCGCCCCCCGCGCAGTCCCCGCCGGCCACGGGGCAGCACGTGCCTCCGCGGCCCGCCTCCCCGCCGGTCGGCTCGCCGGCATCGGCGGCCGCGGCCGCCCAGCAGGGCCGCGCTCCGAGCCCTGCGGGTACGCCGCCGATCCCAGCCCCCGCGGCGCCCGCCGGACGATCCCCGGCCCCGGCGAGCGCCGCCGCGGTCGGCGCCGCCGCGGTGTCCGTCCAGCGCAGCGGACAGAGCGCCGCCCCGGGCGCGAGCGCCCCGCGCCGCCCCCCTGCTCCGTCCGCGCCGAGCCAGTCGCGCCGCGGCGAGACGCGCGCCGCCGCCGCGCCGGCGCGCGCGGCAGCGAGCGAGGGGCGGCCGCCGGCCGCCGCCGCTCGCCGTCGTGGCGGGGAGGAACCCCCCGGACGCTCCTCGCGGCGCGTGATCCTGATCGCTGTCGCAGGCCTGATCGTGATCGCGGGGATTGTCGTCGCGCTGACGTCCATGGGCGGCTCCTCGGGGAAGGGCTCGACGGCGTCGCAGGCACGATCGGTCTCGACGATCGGCACCACGACGACGACCAAAGCGCACAAGAAGACCGCCAAGAGCGCGTCCAAATCCAGCACCGCGGCCGCCAACCCGGCCGAAACCGTCGTGACGGTGCTCAATGGCACCGAAAAGGCCGGCCTCGCGCACCGCATCTCAAGCCAGCTCCAGCAGAGCGGCTACTCGCAGGCCAACGCCCTCAGCGGGCGCCCCGCCGGTGCCAACCAGGTGACGGTCGTCGAGTATGCCTCCGGCCACCAGGCAGACGCTGAAGGCGTCGCCCGGTCGCTGTCGGTCAAACAGGTACAGCCGATGGAATCGGCCGTCGCTCCGCTGGCCGGTCCGGCCAAGGTCGTCGTCATCGTCGGCGCCGACACGGCCGCGAAGCTGCCATAGCCGGTTTCCTCGACATCCCCGAGCGCTCGAGCAAGCCGCGCGAGCACGGCGTCACTCACGTGATCGACAAGGGCCTGTCGGTTGCCGAGGCAGAGGGACTTCTAGAGGTCGCCGGCGGGGCGGTCGACATCGTCAAGCTCGGCTGGGGCACGGCGCTCGTGAGCGGCAACCTCCGCCCCAAGCTCGACCTCTACGCCCGGCACGACATCCCCGTCGTTCTCGGCGGGACCCTGACCGAGCTGGCCATACGCCAGGGCCGCGTCGACGGCCTGATCGCGTGGCTGCGCGAGCTCGGCCTGCGCCACGTCGAGGTCTCCGATGGGACGATCCAGCTTCCCGCCGAGGTCAAGCGTGAGCTGATCGAACGCCTCACCGGTGAGTTCGTGGTCCTGGCCGAGGTGGGCAGCAAGGACGCCGACTTCATCATGGCTCCCTACGTGTGGGTCGAGCAGATAGAACGCGATCTGGCGGCCGGCGCTTGGAAGGTGATCGCAGAGTCGCGCGAGTCGGGCACTGCCGGTATCTACCGCGCGACGGGCGAGGTCAGAACGGGCCTGATCGACGAGATCGTGCACGCAGTCGACCCCGAGCGACTGATCTTCGAGGCGCCCCAGCGCGAGCAGCAGGTGTGGCTGCTGCAGCGCTTCGGCGGCGAGTGCAACCTCGGCAACATCGCTCCCGCCGACGTGCTCTCGCTCGAGACCCTCCGCCTGGGGCTGCGCTCCGACACGGTCGAGCAGTTCGCTCTCGGCGGCGACGATTGAGCGACGCGCCCGTGGCGGTCGATGGCTCCTCGGCCGCGGACCGGGATGGCCCCGGGGAGACCGATGCGCTGGCGCGTGCGGTCTTCGTCCTGCTCGTGCTCGCCTGCTTCGCCGCCTTCTTCGTCACCCAGCGGCTCAAGCACACGCCAACGCCGATTCAGAAATTCGAACTGACGCCGGTCTTCTCGCCGACCCCCGCCGGACGGATCAAATCCGAGCGTATGTCGTTCAAGCTCTCGCACGCCGACGCCGTGACGGTCTCGATCATCGACGTCAAGGGAGATGTCGTCGCGACGCTCGTGCGGGACCACCCGGTCGTCCGCTACAAACAGTTCTCGCTGCGCTGGAATGGGCGCCGCGGCAACGCCTCGCGCTATGAGGTGACGCGCAGTGCCTCGGGCCGGGCGATCCTCGTGCCACAGATCCGCGGCCCGCTCGCCCCGGCCGGTGAATACCGGGTCAGGATCGGCCTGCGCGACCAGGAAAAAACGCTTCTCTCGCCGCGCAGCTTCACGCTGGTGCGCCAGTGAGCGCCGTGGGTGCTCCGCTCGCGAGCACGCTGCCGAGCAGCTCCACGATCGTGCTCGGCGCGATCGCGGCCGTGATCGCGATCGGCGCGCTCGCGTTCCTGATGCGCCGATACGAGGACGCTCTCCCGCTCCTGGCGATCCTCGCGCTTCCCTTCAGGGTCCCTATCTCGCTCGAAAGCAAGACGGTCAACCTGCTGATCCCGCTCTACCTCGTCGTGGCGGCCGGCACCCTCACGCGGCTGCTGCCCGCGGTCCTCTTACGCCGGCGCACGGGGCCCGACGAGGCGGCTCGAGAGGATCGGGGGCGGCTGCTCGGCGGCTGGCGCTCGCTCGAGCTCTGGAGCAGCCCGCGCATGCTCGAAGCGACGCTCCTGGGAGCGGTCGTCCTCTACGCGCTGCAGGGCATCTACTCCGCCGACCACGCCCGCGCCGCGGAGAACGTCGTGTTCTTCTACGTCCCCTTCGCGCTGCTGTTCCTGCTGCTGCGTGACGTCACCTGGCGGCGCGAGCTGCTGATCAGGTGCCTCGGCGTCGCGGTCGCGCTGGCCGTCGTCTTCGCGGGCATCGGCTTCGTCGAGTACGCCCGCAAGTCGCTGTTCCTGAACCCCAAGGTCGTCGCCGCGAACCAGTACGACAACTACTTCCGCGTCAACTCGCTGTTCTTCGACCCGAATATCTACGGGCGCTTCCTCGCCCTGGTGATGATCGCCCTGGCGACCGTCGTGCTGTGGAGCCGTCAGCGGCGGGAGGTGCTCCTGGGCGCCGCCGCGCTGACGTGGCTGCTCGGAGGCCTGATCACGAGCTTCTCCCAGTCGAGCATCGCCGCCCTGCTCCTCGGCCTTGCCGTCCTGGCGGCCTGGCGCTGGGATCTCCGCAGGACCATCTACACGTCGTTCGCCGTCGTGGCGATCGCCGGCGCCGTCGTCCTGCTCGCGCCGACGAGCCTGCACTTCGGCCTCAAGGGCTCCAGCGGCTCGACCAGCAACGCGACGAGCGGGCGCACCAAGCTGATCTCAGGCGGCGTGGAACTGTTCGCAAAACGGCCCGTGCAGGGGTTCGGCTCGGGCTCCTTCGAACGCGAGTACAAGAGCCACAGCGAAACCACCGCCGAGAACGCGACCTCGGCGTCGCACACGATCCCCGTGACCGTGGCGGCCGAGCAGGGCGTGATTGGACTGGTCCTCTACGTCGCCCTGCTCATCAGCGGCATGCTCGTGTTGTTCCGCGGCGCCGGTCGCTCGCCTCCCCGTATCGCGCTGGCCGCATGCCTGGCAGCGCTGCTGCTGCACACCTGGACCTATGCCGACTTCCTCGAGGACCCGTTCACGTGGGCGATCCTGGCAATCGGCGTCGCGCTCGCCCGCCAGGCGCGGGCCGAGCAGCCCAGTAGCTTCTGAGCGGTGCTCGGCTACCTCAAGCGCCTGATCAGCACGGGCGCGGCGTACCAGTTCGGGGACATCCTCGCCAAGGGCCTGGCGCTCCTCACGCTGCCCCTGTACACCCATCATCTGAGCCCGGCCGCGTACGGCGCGGCCGAATCGCTGCTGACGGCGGTCATCCTCTCGAGCATCCTGCTCCGCGTCGGCGTCGGCGAGGCGTTCATCCGCTTCTATTTCGACGACGAGGACCCGGTCAGGCGCGAGCGGATCGCACGCACCGCGACCGCGACCGTCGCGTGGACGACCTCGATCGCCGCCATCGCCGCCGTCGTCTTCGCCGCGCCGTTGTCGCGCCTGCTGCTCAGCTTCGAGGACCCTACCCTGCTCGACTGCGCCGTGCTCGGCCTGTGGGCGTTCACGAACCTCGAGATGGCCTACGCCCAACTGCGCGTGGACGAGCGTGCCCGGACCTACATCGTGGCCTCCGGCGCCAACGTCGCGATGACCGTCGCCTTCACGATCACGCTCGTCGTCTTCGCGGGCCAGGGCGCTCGCGGACTGCTGTTGGGCAACTTCGCCGCCTCGACGGTCGTCGTGCTGGGGCTCTGGTGGGTGCTGCGGCGGCGCTTCTCGCTACGCGTCCGCCGCGAGGACCTGCGTGCGATGCTGCGTTTCGGCCTGCCGACAGTGCCCGCCGACGCGAGCGTCTATGCGCTCCAGGTCGCCGACCGGTTCTACCTGTTCCGCTCCTACTCCCACGGCGCGGCCGGTCTCTACGCGGTCGCGATCAAGCTCGCGACCGTCGTCTTCGTGGCCGTGCGCGGCTTCCAGTACGCCTGGCCGCCGCTGGCCTACTCGATCGAGAGCGACGAGGAGGCCGGCCGGCTGTACGCGCTCGTCACCACCTATTACGCCCTCGCGACCGGGGTGGTCGTCTGCGCCGTCGCGCTGCTCGGCCGCTGGATGGTCGCGCTGCTGGCCGCCCACCGCTACTTCGGCGCCTACCGCGCGCTGCCGTGGCTGGCGCTCGGATGGGCGCTGTACGGCCTCTACCTCGTGTTCGTCGCGATCGCCGGCAGGGCTCGCGTGACCTCCCGCAACTTCCCTGCGGCCGCCGCCGGGCTCGCGGTCAACATCGCTCTGCTCGTGATCCTCGTTCCCGCCGGCGGCGCCGGCCTCGGGATCGCCGGAGCGGGGATCGCGCTGTGCGGCGCCTACGCGGCGATGCTGGCCGTGATGTATGCGCTCACGCGTTCGCTGTTCAGGGTCGGCTTCGAATGGACACGCCTCGCTCTGCTCGTCCTCATCCTCGGCGGCGTGGCCGTCTCGGGCGAGCTGCTGCTGCCGAGGAATGGGGCGGCCGGGCTGGGCCTGCGCGTCGCGTGGCTCGGGCTCGTCCCTGCCGCGCTCCTGCTGACCCGCTTCTTCCACCCGCACGAGCGTGACGGCGCGCGCGCGCTCGTGCTCGACGGCCGTCGCCGGGTGGCCGCCTTCCGTGCCCGCCACGGGGACGTGGAGGCGTACGCCGAGGATCCCCTGCGCGACGTCTGAGCGCGACGGCCGGCCCGCGAGCGCTCCGCGAGAGGGACGAGATGTCGAGCGTTCGCCCGCCGGCCTCAAGGACAGGCGTGGAGCGGCCGATAGCCGCACCCATGCGCGAGGCGCAAGCATCTACCAAGACGCCCGTACCGGCGCGCCCGCACCCCCGAGCAGGCGCGGCGCGAGCTGCGCCGCGTCGCCGGAACCCAACTCGACGCTGAGGTGGTCGGTGCCCTGATCGCCGAGCTCGGGCTCAGCGATCCTCGTTGTAGAGCTCGGCCGCCTCGCGCAGCCCGTCGCCCCGCTCGGGCCGCAGCGACGCGGTGACATGGCGCCAGTAGCGCCGCGGCGAGTGCCCCGGGAGCACGAGCGCCGCGATCGCGCGCAGCGCGTACGGCAGGGCGGTTAGCCAGCGGACCGCCCGCGCCGCCGCCGGACCGTGATGCTTGCGCATGTAGAGGTCGCGGTTCCGGGACATCTCGACGATCCGGCGCTCGGGGACCGCGTCGGTCGAGAGCTGCTCATGGTGGACGGCCTCAGCCGCCGGCACGTAGACGCTCAACCACCCCGCGTCACGCAGGCGGCGGGCGAAGTCGACCTCGTCGGAATAGACGAAGAAGTCCGGATCCAGCCAGCCGACGGCCTCCGCAGCCTCGCGGCGAACGAGCAGGGCAGCCGACTGGCACCAGTCGACCTCGCGGGTGCGATCGCCCTTGCTCTGGACCGTCAGGCGCCGGTGCAGGAGCAGAGCTCCCGCGAGCGCGGTCCTCGGCGTCGGGAAGCGCCAGGCGGAGGGCTGGGCACTGCCGTCGGGTCTCAGCAGCCGTGCTCCGGCGCACGCCGCCGCCGGACGCTCCTCGAGGGCGCGCCAGAGAGCCATCGTCGCGCCGGGGCGCAGCTCTGAGTCCTCGTTGAGAAGCAGCGCGTAGCGGCCCCGCGCCCGCTCGAGCAGCTCCGAGTCATTGGCGCCCTTGCCCCGCCGCTCGGGCAGCGCGATCGTCTCCTCGACCGTCGGATGAGCGCGGGCGGCCTCGGCCGAGCCGTCGCGCGAGCCGTTGTCGAGCACGAGCACCTCGGTCGCGAACGGCAGCCCGACGCGATCGCGCCCGATCGCGTCCAGGCCGCGCAGGAGAAGCTCCCGCTGGGAGGTGTTGACGACGCAGTAGCTGAGCTCGATCTGCGCCGGCCCGTCGGGCTCGGCGGGTGGGCGGTTGGAGGACTCCATGGCAGCATTCTCGCCCCAGCCGCGCCTATTGTCCGTCCGAGTGCTCGTACACATCGTCGATCCATCGGCCTACACGCCCCCGTATGACCATGCCCTGTGCCGTGCGCTGGCCGCCGCGGGCGCCGATGTCGAGCTGTTCACGAGCCGCTTCGCCCACGGCGAGGTCGCCCCCGCGGAGGGCTATCGCCGTCGCGAGGCGTTCTACCGTCGCGCGGCCAGCCTGCACGATCCGCGCGCCCGCCGGGTGACCAAGCTCGTCGAGCACGTGCCCGACATGCTGCGATACCGCCGATCTGCGCGATCCGCCGACGCGGTCCACTTCCAGTGGCTGACCGTCCAGCACCTCGACGGACGGTTGCTACCGGACTCGCGCCGCTCGGGCACGCCCGGCGCCGCGCCGCTCGTCCTGACCGCCCACGACGTCCTTCCGCGCGAGCCGCGGGCGGGCCAGCGCGCCGCGCAGCGGCGGTTGTACGACCACTTCGACGCGGTCGTCGTCCACAGCCGCCACGGCGCCCGGCGCCTGAGCGATGAGCTCGGCATCGACCCCGACCGCGTCCATGTGATCGCGCACGGCGCGCTCGAGCACCTGGCGCTCCCGCGCCCCGGCGTCTCCCAAACGGCCCCCTTCGAGACCGATCTGCCTGTCGTCCTGTGCTTCGGCCTGATGCGCCCGTACAAGGGCATCGACCTGCTGCTCGAGGCCTGGCGCGGGATCGAGGGCGCCGAGCTGTGGATCGCCGGCGCGCCTCGCATGGACATCTCCGCGCTCACAGCCGCCGCGCCGCCCGGAGTCCGCTTCGTGCCGCGCTTCGTCGGCGACAGCGAGCTGCCCGCCTACTTCGAGCGCGCCGACCTCGTCGTCCTGCCCTACCGCGAGATCGACCAGTCAGGCGTGCTGTTCACGGCGCTGGCCTTCGGCAAGGCACTCCTGCTGAGCGACGTCGGCGGATTCCCCGAGGTCGCCGCCACGGGCGTAGCGCGGACGTTCCCGGCGGGAGATGCCGCCGCGCTCCACGCCACGCTCCGCGGACTGCTCGACGACGAGCCCGCCCGCGCCGCCCTCGCTGAGGCGGCGCGCGCCGCCGCCGCCGGGCCCTACTCCTGGCGGGCGATCGCCGAGGCAACGCTCGCGCTCTACCGTTCCCTCGGCGCCTCAGGAGGCGGCACATGACGACGACGCTCGAGGTCATCTTCTGGTTGGCGTGCGCCCTGATCGTGTGGACCCAGCTCGGCTACGCCGCCGCCCTGGCCCTGATCGCCCGGCTGCGAGGCGAGGCCGCGACGCCCGCCGGGCCGACCCCGGCCGCGGGACTCCCCGACCTCAGCCTGATCGTGGCGGCCCACGACGAGCAGGAGGTGATCGCCGCCAAGGTCGCCAACGCGCTCGCGCTCGACTATCCGCGTGAGCGCCTGGAGCTGATCGTCGCCTGCGACGGCTGCAGCGATCAGACCGCCGAGCGGGCCAGGGCCGCCGGCGCCGACCTCGTGCTCGAGCTTCCGCGCGGCGGCAAGATCCGCGCCCAGGACGCAGCCGTCGAGCGCTCCCGGGGGGAGATCCTGGCCTTCTCCGACGCCAACGCCCAGTGGGAGCCCGACGCCGCCAGGGTCCTCGTCGCCGCGTTCGGCGATGACCGCGTCGGCTACGCGTGCGGGCAGGTCAGCTTCCTGCAGGCGGCCTCCGGCGCGGACGCCGGCAACCAGGAGGGCGTCTACTGGCGCTACGAGATGGCCGTCCGCACCCTCGAGTCGCGGCTCAGCTCGGTCACGGCCGGCAACGGAGCGATCTACGCCACCCGCCGCAGCGCCTACATCGTCGTCGACCCGATCATGGGCCACGACCTGTCGCTGCCCTTCAACATGGTCAAGCGGGGCCGGCGCGCCGTCTACGTGCCGGCCGCCAGGGCGAGCGAGAAGATGGTGCCCTCGCTGGCCGGCGAGTTCGCGCGAAAGCGCAGGATGATGAGCCACACCTGGCCGATCGTCCTGCGTGGCGGGATGCTCTCCCCACGCGGCTACCCACCCGGCTACGCCGCCATGATCGTCTCCCACCGGCTGCTGCGCTACGCAACCCCCGGCCTGCACCTCCTCGCGCTCCTCGCCAACATCGGCCTCCTGCTCGCCGGCACAGGCCCCCTCTACGCCGTCACTCTCGGCCTCCAGCTCGCGCTGCTCGCGGCCGCGACGCTCGCCGGGACGGTGCGCGCCCGACCGATGCTGATCGCGCGCTACTACGTCCTCACCACCGCCTCGCCCGCCGCGGGACTATGGGACTGGCTGCGGCATGGGACCGAGGCTTCCTGGGAAGCCGCGGAGGGAACCCGCTGAGGGCCGGGGGCCTGCGCGAGGCGGCGTCGGCGCGCCGGGCACACCTCGTTCGCGTGGCCCTATTGTCCGGAGCGTGATTCGGCGTGTGGTGGACATCGCGGTGTCGTCGGGTGTGCTCGTCGTGAGCTCGCCGTTGCTGCTTGCGGCGATGGTCGCGATCCGGCTCGAAAGCCCCGGCTCGGTGATCTACCGGCAGCGGCGAATCGGGCTCGACGGCCACGCGTTCGACGTGATCAAGCTGCGGACGATGGTCGACGGGGCCGAGCACATCGGGGCGGGTCTCGCGGTCAATGAGAACGACGCCCGCATCACCCGGGTCGGCGCCCTCCTGCGCCGGACCTCGCTCGACGAGCTGCCGAACCTCGTCAACGTGCTGCGCGGCGAGATGTCGCTGATCGGCCCGCGCCCGACGCTGCCGGTCCAGGTCGAGCAGTACACCGAGCGCCAGCGTGGCCGCCTCACCCTGAAGCCGGGCATCACGGGCTGGGCGCAGGTCAACGGTCGCGCGACGCTGCCGTGGTCGCAGCGGATCGAGCTCGACCTGTACTACATCGAGCATCGCTCGCTCGCGCTCGACGTGCGCATCCTGCGGCGCACTATCGCGATGGTGCTCGGCGGCTCAGGCCTCTACAAGGGACAGGTGGGCGGCTGGGAGGGAGAGCTGTGAGCCGTCCCGCGATCCTGCTCACGGGCGCAGGCAAGCGCTACGACATCGTCTCGTGCTTCGCGCAGCTGACCAAGACGATCGTCGCCGACCCCTCGCCGCTGGCTCCCGCCCAGTACGCAGCCCAGGTGCGCACCGCCGTTCCCTTGATCGACGACGACGGCTACGTCACGGCGCTCGAGCGGCTCTGCAGCGAGCACGGCGTCGGCGCGGTCCTGCCGCTCACCGACCTCGACATCGAGGCCCTCGCGCTCGCCCGTGAGGAGGGCAGGCTCCCCGCGCTCGTCCCGTCGAGCTCGGTCGCGCGCGCGACGTATGACAAGTACGAGACCCATCTGCTGCTCGAGCGCCTGTCGCTGCCCTCGCCACCCACCGTGCGCTCCGAGGCCGACCTGGACGCGATCCACTACCCCGTGATGGTCAAGCCGCGCCGCGGCTCGGGGGCGCGCTCGATCCACCACGCGCGCGACGTCGCGCAGGCGCGGTTCTTCATCGACTACGTGCAGGAGCCGACGATGGTCCAGCGCGCGATGAACGGTCCCGAGATGTCGATTGACTGTCTCGGCGACCGCGAGGGTCGCTGCCTAAACGCGATCCCCCGGACGATGCTCGAGTCACGCGGCGGCGAGTCGATCAAGGGCGCGGTCGTCCGCGATGACGAGCTGATCGATCTCGGCAGGCGCACGATGGAGGCCCTCGGCGTGCGCGGCCCGGCGACCATCCAGGTCTTCCGCGACCCGGACATCGGCGTGGCGATCACCGACGTCAACACGCGCTTCGGCGGAGCCTTCCCCGCTCCCGCCTACGCCGCGCTGGAGGGCCGCAGCTACCCGGAGCTGATCGTCGCGATGGCCGCCGGCGAGAGCATCGAGCCGCACGTCGGCGCGTTCCATGCCGGGCGCACGTTCACGCGCTACTACTGGCAGCTCGAGCTCGACGAGCAGCTCCGGCCGACCGGACGGGAGATCGTCCCGGGCGGCCCGCCC
>Ga0207927_1001318_pt1 | contig 10679 bp, 13 predicted proteins | sample NGESurdeep072012_2_FD_184456 | JGI IMG/M metagenome (GOLD analysis project Ga0207927, IMG submission 184456) | Arctic peat soil microbial communities from Barrow, Alaska - NGEE Surface sample 210-2 deep-072012 (SPAdes) | ecosystem: Environmental > Terrestrial > Soil > Wetlands > Peat ... | reverse complement strand
CCGGGTGGCCGACGGGAGGATGCCTGTCTCCTCGTAGAAGCGGACGGCCGATGGCGCGATGCCAGCCTGTCTCGCGAGCTCGGACACGTTCATGGTGCGACCCTACACCTTCAAGTTGGTTGAAGGTCAAGCGGCACAGGCGGGGTCGTGCGCCGGCAGGATGACGAGGTCGGGGTGGCGCTCCTTGAGCCGCAGAACCATGGCTGACGCCGTTCGCAGACCGGCCCTGTCGCCCACGCCGGGGATCCGACCCGCTTCGAGGAGATCGGCCCCATACGTCAGGTCGCCGACCATGAGCAACGGGGCCCGGTCCGGCCGGCGGACGAGCATCGCCGTCGAGCCCGGGGTGTGCCCGGGAACCGGCAGCAGGACGAGCGTGCCGTCGCCCATGACGTCATGCGCGGACGTGAACGGGGCGAGCGCCGGGTCGTCAGTCGGTGTGAAGGCGATCCGCCGATAGCGGGCGCCGGGCAGGTCGATGTGCCGTCGGAGGAAGCCGTTCAGCTCGGACCGCGGCTGCTCCATCGCCCGCCACTCGGTCTCGGCGACGATGAGCTCGGCCCCGGGCAGGGAGCGGATGCCGCCGATGTGGTCCTGGTGGAGATGGGAGAGGATGGCGAGTCGAACGTCCCCTGCGTCGTATCCAATGGCCGCGAGCTTCGCGGCCAGGGTCTCCTCCTGCGCGATCCGGAAGCGGGCCAGGCGGCCATAGAGGAATCCGGTCACGCCCCCGGGAAAGTAGCCGGGATCGGTGACCGAGGCGCGATCCTGCCCCGTGTCGAACAGGACCAGGCCGTCGGCATGCTCGACGATGTAGGCGTTGATCGGCCGGGGTGCTGTCCATCGTCGCGAGCCGATGAGCCAGACCATCATCGGGATGCGGCTGCCGTTGACTTGCTGGGGATGGATCTCGACCGAGCCGGTGCTGACGACCGAGACGGACGGGACGGGTCCAGTCGAGCGAGAACCCGATTGCTGCATCGCGCGTCCGGTCTCCGCGTCGCTGCCGCTCATGGTCTTCTCCCATCGCGAACGGACGCATGCGGCCGTCCAGTCGAGACGATGATGCACCCCGCCCGTGCGGGGTCAACGACCTCCCTCGACGGTCGTCCCGATTCGAGCAGCCTCGCCGGTGCGCTTCGCCTCGTCGAGCCGATCGGGATCCTGGAGCGCGGTGTCGGCCGGAGCGATGGGCGCACCACGACGCGATCGCCCGATCGCATGCCTGTTAACGCGATATTGAACGCCCGGCAACAGGCGGTTGACGCGCGAGCTCGATGGTTCGAGTCCCTGTGGGTTGGGCCGATGGCTGGCCTTCACCTCCCGGGGCACTCGCGGATCCCGGCTGCGTCGCCGGCCCACTCAAAGTCGCGGGCTCCTCCTCCCTGGGCCCGCTCGGCTGCCCCGCAGCAGGGCGGGCCCCTCCCCTATCTCCGGCCATGACCGGTCCGGATGCCGAGTCGCGGCCGCCCGATGTTCCGCGGGCGACCTTCACGGAACCCGACAGATGACCACGATCACACCAACAGTCCCCTGGGGCAGCATCGGCCCGTGGCGTTGAGGCGACGATGGATCGCGATCGAACGACTGACATCCTCCCGCACGAGTTCGGCGTGATCTTCGCTCGGCCCGAGGCAAGCACCGTGGAAGAGACGCGGGTCGTGCCGCGCCCGTCGCTGGACCGCGAGGAGCGGACCATCAAGGAGATGCTGCTCCGGATGGCCAGCCTCATCGAGGAGCGGATCCAGCTGACCATCGAAGCCCTGGAAACGCACGACGCGGCGCTCGCATTGACCGTGATCGAAGGCGACGTCGAGATCAACGAGATGCAGGCCGAAGCGCTCGATCGCATCGTCCGAACGATCGCCACGCAGTCGCCCGTCGCGCGCGACCTTCGCTTCCTCCTGACGCTCGACCACATCGCGTACGAGCTCGAGCGGATCGGCGACTCCACCGCGAACGTGGCGAAGCGGGTCCGGGACGTCGCGCCGTACCCCGCACTGGCCGATTACGTCGGAATCCCCGAGATGGGCCGCCTGGCGGCGCGGATCCTCGGCGATGTCGGCAGGGCGCTCGTCGATTCAGACGCGGGTGCGGCGCGTGCCGTGGCCAGCCAGGACGACGCCATCGACGCGCACTACCATGGAGCCGTGGACGAGCTCATTCGCCAGGGCCAGGCGGACCCTGCGAACGTGGAGCGGGCGGCACGCCTGATGATCGCGGCCCACTACCTGGAACGAATCGGCGACCGGGTCACGAACATCGCCGAGGACGTGGTGTTCCTCGCGACCGGCGAGCACGAGGACCTCAACCCGTGATCGATCCGCCCGGGCCGATCCGGGTGCTGTTCGTCTGCACAGGCAACTCCGCGCGGAGCCAGATGGCCGAAGCGATCCTCGGCCGTGTTGGCGGGCCCGCCTTCGACGTCCGCTCCGCCGGCACGCACCCGGGAGCCGTCAACCCGCTGACCCTCCGGGCGCTCTCCGAGATCGGCATCGACTGGTCGGGCGCACGTTCAAAGTCGGTCGGCGAGTTCCTCGACGAGCCGTTCGACTACGTGATCACGGTCTGTGACCAGGCGCGCGAGGCCTGCCCGGTCTTCCCCGGTGGGCGCGTGCGGCTCCATTGGGGTTTCGAGGACCCGGCCGCGGCACCCGCGGCACCCGGGACAGACGACGAGCGGCTTGCCGTCTTCCGGCGCGTGCGCGACGAGATCAGTGCCCAGGTAGCGCCGTTCGCGGAGCGTGCCGGCCGGGTCGAGCCGCACGAAGACGCTGCGTCACTCCCGGACGCCTGAGCGTGGAGCTCGGGCTGCTCCGTCACGCGCACGCCGGCGATCCCGAGTCGTGGGACCGGCCGGACGAGCTTCGGCCGCTGACCGAGAAGGGACGCCAGCAGGCCGAACGGCTGGGCCGCCTGCTGGCCGCAGCCGGATTCGTGCCGGACGTCGTGCTCACCTCGCCGCGCGTCCGCGCCCGAGAGACGGCCGAGCTGGTCGCCGATCGGCTCGGCGTCGACGTCCGTGTCGACCCGCGGCTCGCGGACCATTTCGATCTCGTGACGGTCGACTCGATCCTCGACGAGGCCGGGATGCCGGACCGTCCGATCCTCGTGGGTCACGACCCGGACTTCAGCGACCTCCTCGGGTCGCTCACCGGGTCGCCGGGTCTCCGGCTGCGGAAGGGAGCGTTCGCGCTCCTCGACGTGGAGCGCCCGCTGACGCTCGGGTCCGCGGAGCTGCGCTGGCTCGTCCCGCCCGACCTCCTTCGCCGATAGCCCCGCCACCGAGGGCGGTCGCGGGCCGCGAGTCGCCCGGCCGGAGCGCGGCGCCGAGGGCCGTGAGGCGATCGCCCGCGGCGGGTTCCAGCGCGTACCAGATCCACGTCCCCCGTCGCTCCCCACGCACCACCCCGGCCTCGCGCAGGACACGCAGGTGGTGCGAGATCGTGGGCTGGGCCAGGCCGACCGCCGGTGCGACGTCGCACGCGCAGACGGCTCCGTCTGCGGCCAGCTGGCGTACGATCGCCAGCCGCGCGGGATCGGCCAGGGCTCCGAGGAGCCGCACGTCGGGATCGTCGATGCGTGCCATGCGCCCAGTCTATCGATCAACTTCTATATTGACAACGGTCGATATATTGGCTAGATTCCCGGCCATCGACACCCACTCCAGCCCGAGGCGCCACCCCGATGCTCATCTCCACCGGAATGCTCTCCGAGATCATCCTCGCCGAACGCAGGCTCGAGGAGACGCCGGCGCGCCAGGAGCGCCGGCGCATCACCCGGCTTGCCGCCGAGATCGCGCGGTGCTGCCGGGTCGGCCTCGTCGACCGGCTGCTCGCCGCGCTCGATCGGCACGAGATCGCGCGCACGGCCGGACTCCGATGACCGACCAGCTTCGCGCCGAAGTTCGTGACCACTACGCCCGCGCCGCGCTGGCCGTCATCGACGGTCCCGGCTGCTGCAGCCCGATCGCGTCCGGCGAGCCCGCATTCGGGCCCGGCCTCTACACGCCGGAGGAGCTGGGACCGCTCCCGGTTGACGCCGTCGCCGCCAGCCTCGGCTGCGGCAACCCGACCGCCGTCGCCGACCTCCGTCCCGGCGAGACGGTCCTCGACCTCGGGTCCGGCGGCGGGATCGACGTCCTCCTCGCGGCGCGGCGCGTGGCCCCGGGCGGGACGGCCTACGGGCTGGACATGACCGACGAGATGCTGACCCTCGCGCGGCGCAACGCGGCGCAGGCCGGCGTCGACAACGCGGTCTTCGTCAAGGGCGAGATCGAGGCGATCCCGCTCCCCGATGCCTCGGTGGACGTAGTGATCAGCAACTGCGTCATCAACCTCTCCACCGAGAAGCCGCGCGTCTTCTCCGAGATCGCGCGTGTGCTGCGCCCGGGCGGGCGCCTCGGGGTCAGCGACATCGTGGCCGACGACGACCTGACCGCGTCCGATCGGGCCGAGCGCGGGAGCTTCGCGGGCTGCGTCGCCGGCGCGCTCACGTTCAGCGAGTACGCGGCCGGCCTCACCGCAGCCGGGCTGACCGGAATCCGCCTGACCCCGACGCACGCGGTCGGCGACGGTCTGTACGGGGCGATCGTCGCCGCCGTCCGGCCGCAGGCCGGGTCGCCAGCGGAGCCGGGAGATGCCGACGCCGCGGCCGCGGGCCTCCACGCAGCGCGCGCGCTACCGAAGGCCGGCGCTGTCGTCCTCGGCAGAGGGTCCGCGGAAACGCAGGCATGCGGGAGCTCCGGGAGTTGTTGCGGATGACGGCGCCATTGCCCGAGATCCGGGTCGCCAGCCCTGACGAGCTGCCCGAGATCGAGCGACTCCTGGAGTCGTCGGCGCTGACGCGCGACGGCCTCGCCGAGTGCGCGCGGGCCGGGGAGGTTGTGATTGCGCAGGCCGACGATGGCTGCCTGATGGGCTGCGTCGCGCTGGAGCTGTTCGGGAGCGATGCGCTCGTGCGCTCGCTGGCCGTGACGGCGGGCGGGCGCGGCCACGGGCTCGGCAGCGCCCTGCTCTCCCGCGCGCTCGACCATGCGCGAGCCGCCGGCGTCCACGACGCCTGGCTCCTGACCGAGACCGCCGCGCCGTACTTCGCGGCCCGCGGCTGGCAGCCCGCCGACCGGGCGGCGGCGCCGGTCCTCGTCGCCGGTTCGGTCGAGTTCACGGGCGCCTGCCCTGTGACCGTTCCTGCGATGCGCCGGACCGTCTGAGCCTCCGGCACCGGGTCCGCCCCCGCGCTGCCTCACTGCGGCCGGGTCGGGCTCCGGGGCCGTGTTGTCAAGACGTTAACAATCCGCAAATGGCCGGTTGACCGCGCGGATCGAGCCTGTCGATGAGAAACCGAACAACAGGCTCTCTCTCCGGCCACCCGCCACGAGGCGGTGACGCGGAGAGGCAAGGAGGAACCGGATCCGTGTCGATCATCTCAACGTCCAGGCGCATCGGCGCCCTCGCGCTCGCCACCGCGTTCGTCGTCGGCGCCTGCAGCGGCAGCGCCACCCCGACGCCGGCAGCAAGCACCGCGGCCAGCGCCACAGCCTCAGCGGGAGCGGCAGGCGCGGTCACCTGCGTCAGCGGCAGCATCACGGCGTCGGGCTCGACCGCGCTCCAGCCCCTCGTCGACGCGGCCGGCAAGGCCTACGTGAAGGCCTGCCCGGGCGCCACCATCCAGGTCCAGGGCGGTGGCTCGGGCACCGGCCTGACCCAGGTCCTCCAGGGTGCCGTCCAGATCGGCAACTCGGACGTGACCGCTGAGTCCAAGCTCCAGCCCGCGGATGCCGCGACGCTCGTCGACCACCAGGTTGCCGTCCAGGGCTGGGTCATGGTGAACAACCCAGACATCACGGGCGTGACGAACCTGACAACCGACCAGGCCACGAAGATCTGGACCGGCGTGACCACGAACTGGAAGGACGTGGGCGGGCCCGACATGAAGATCGTCCTGATCCTCCGCCCGGCATCGTCCGGCACGCGCGCGACGTTCAAGAAGATCGTGCTCGGGGGCGCCGCCGAGGCCTCCGGCCAGGCGCTCACCGAGGACTCGAACGGTGCCGTCACCACGGCCGTCGAGGGGACCCCCGGCGCCACGAGCGTGATCGGCTTCGCGTACTACCAGCAGAACAAGAGCGGCCTCACGGCGCTCCAGCTCGACGGGGTGGACGCAACCGTCGCCAACCTGGCAAACGGCTCGTACAAGCTCCAGGCCGTCGGCCACATGTACTCGAAGGGCCAGCCTGACGGGCTGCCGAAGGCCTTCCTCGACTATATGCTTGGCCCGGACGTCCAGGGGACGCTCATCCCCTCGCTCTTCTACGGACCCATCACGAAGTAACCGGACGACGTCCCGGCGCACGACCGGGACGCCCCAGGGGCGCGGGCCTCTCGCCGAGGTCCGCGCCTTTGTGATCTGGAGGGCCCACAGCAGTGACCGATCTCGCGCTCCCACCGGCATCCGCCGGGATCCGGCGCGGCCGGACGACCTGGGAGCGCGTTGACCTGCCCCGCAGGACCACGCTCGCGGCTGCCGTGCTCGTGGTGCTCCTCGTCGCGTTGCTGTTCTTCTTCATCGTCTCGAACGGCATCGCACTTTTCACCGTCTCCCACGTCACGCTGAGCAGCGTCCTCAACACCAGCTGGAACCCCGACGGCGGCGCCCAAACCACATTCGGGATCCTGCCGTTCGTGGCCGGCACCCTCGGCGTGATGCTGGTTGCGGCGGTCATCGCCACGCCGCTGTCCGTTGGCCTCGCGCTCTTCATGGCGGAGGTCGCGCCCGGATGGGCGCGCTCGATCACCCGCCCGGCGATGGAGGTCTTCGTCGGGATCCCGTCGGTCGTGTACGGCTGGCTGGGGATCACCGTGCTCGTCCCGTACCTGCGTGAGAACTTCGCCGGGATCGGCTTCACCCTCGGCTTCAGCTGGTTCGCGGGCTCGCTGGTCCTGGCCCTCATGATCCTGCCCACGATCACGAGCGTCGCCTATGACGTCTTCCTGGCGATCCCGGCGGACCTGCGGACCGCGTCGCTCGCGATGGGCACGACGCGTTGGCAGACCATCCGCCACATCCTCTTGCCGGCCGGGAAGGCCGGCCTCGCCACCGCCGTCGTCCTCGGCATGATGCGCGCCGCCGGCGAGGCCCTCGCCGTCCAGATGGTCATCGGCAACCGCCCGGTCATGCCGACCAGCCTGACCGAACCGATGACGACGCTGACCAGCCAGATCACCATGGACATGGGCAACACGGTCTCCGGCGAGCCCTGGAACCAGGCCCTGTGGTTCATGGGCTGCGTCCTGCTCCTGATCTCGTTCGGGTTCGTCCTCCTCGTGCGACGTTTCGGCAGGCCCGGAGCGAACGCATGAGGCGCGTCATCCTGGCCGACCGGATCGCGACCGGAACCCTGTGGGCGATCGGCATCCTGGTCGTCGCGATCCTGGGGGCGATCATCCTCCACTTCCTGCTCGCTGCCCTCGGGACGATCAGCCTGGGGTTCATCCTGGACAACCCGTCCGACACGGCGGTGGGCGGGATCGGGCCGATCCTCTGGAACTCCCTCTACGTCCTGGTCCTGGCCATGCTCTTCACGGTGCCCCTGGGGATCGCCGGCGGGATCTACATGGCCGAATACGCCGGGATCGGCCGGCTCACCGACGCGATCCGCCTCTCGCAGGAGCTGATCAGCTCGATCCCCTCGATCGTGGTGGGGCTGTTCGGGCTGGCGCTGTTCGTGAACGCGACCCACTGGAGCTTCACCGCCCTGGGCGGGGCATTGACACTGACGGTCTTCAACCTGCCGCTCATGTCCCGGCTCACGGAGCAGGCGCTCCGGGCCATTCCCGCGGACGAGCGGAGCGGCAGCCTGGCGCTGGGGGCCACCAAGTGGCAGACGATCCGCCACGTGGTCCTGCCGCTGGCGATCCCGGGCATCGTCACGGGGATCGTGCTCACGGCCGGCCGGATCTTCGGGGAGGCCGCCGCGCTCCTCTTCACGGCCGGGCTCTCCACGCCCAGCGCGTACGATTTCGGGAACTTCAACCTCGCCGATGCGCGCTCGCCCTGGAGCCCATTCCACCCGGCGACCACGCTCGCCGTCTACATCTGGAAGCTGAACTCGGAGGGACTGGGCAGCTTCGTCCGCCAGATCGCCGACACGTCGTCGGCTGTCCTGGTCGTCATGGTCCTGGTCTTCAACCTGGGTGCGCGCGGCCTTGGCCGTGCTCTCCAGCGCTACATGACATCCGCATGAGCGGCAGCACGGACATCCCCGGCCCCGAGAGGAGCACAGGCGACCCGATGGCGGTTCTGAACCCAACGCCGGCGGTGGGAGGTTCCCCCGTCTCGCTTGCCCCGCCGACCGCATCCCGGGCCGACCCTGCGACGGCCCCCGAGATCAAGATCAAGGTCCGCGACCTGGATGTCTTCTATGGGACCAAGCGCGCCGTGCGCGACGTCAACATGGACATCGCCGCGCGCTCCGTGACCGCCTTCATCGGCCCCTCCGGCTGCGGCAAGTCGACGATCCTGCGCTGCTTCGACCGGATGAACGACCTGATCCCGTCGGCGAGGATTCGCGGGAGCATCCTGCTCGACGGCGAGGACATCTACGCACCGGACGTGCAGCCGGTCGAGGTGCGGCGCCGCGTCGGTCTCGTCTTCCAGCGCCCCAACCCGTTCCCGATGTCCATCTACGAGAACGTCGCCTACGGTCCGCGCCGGCACGGCGTCTCCGACCGCGCCCGCCTCGACCAGATCGTCGAGGAGAGCCTGAAGCAGGCGGCGCTCTGGGACGAGGTGAAGGACGACTTCCGCAGGAAGTCGGGGCTCTCGCTCTCCGGCGGCCAGCAGCAGCGGCTCTGCATCGCCCGGACGATCGCCGTCGACCCGGACGTCATCCTGATGGACGAGCCGTGCTCGGCGCTCGACCCGATCGCGACCCAGCGGATCGAGGACCTGATCGAGGAGCTTGCGACCACGTTCACGATCGTGATCGTGACCCACAACATGCAGCAGGCGTCGCGGGTCTCCCAGACCACCGCGTTCTTCTGGGTGGATCCCGACCGGACCGGCCACCTGGTGGAGATGGGCCCCACGTGGCAGGTCTTCACGGCGCCGAAGGAACGCGTCACCGAGGACTACGTCTCGGGCCGGTTCGGGTGATCCGGGAAGAGGAGGGATCGTGACAGGCAACGTGGACCGCCCCGGCCAGTTCTTCAACGACGACATCACCGTGCCGCCCGCGGAGCGGGGCGAGCGCCTTGCCCACGGCATCCGTCGGCCGCTCGACCGCGAGGAGCGCGATATCAAGGACATGCTCCTGCGGACCAGCAGCCTGGTGGGCGTCGCCATTGCCAACACGGTCGAGGCGTTCGAGACGCACGATGCGGCAAAGGCGCGCGGCGTGATCGAGGGTGACGCTGCGATCAACGCCCTGACGGCGACGGCCATCGAGGAGGTCATCACCACGATCGCGACCCAGGCGCCCGTGGCGCGCGACCTGCGTTTCCTGCTGACGCTCTACGACGTCGCGGTGGAGCTGGAGCGCATCGGCGACTCGGTCGCGAACGTCGCCAAGCGGGCCCGCGACGCGGCTCCCGAGCCGAGCCTGAGCGTGAACGCCGGGGTCTCGGCCATGGGCCGGCTCGCGATCGAGCTCCTCGCCGACGTGATGCGGGCGCTCGTGGATTCGGACGTCGAGCTTGCACGGACCACTGCGCACAGGGACGACGAGATGGACCTGATGTATCACCGGGCGATGGCGCAGCTCGCCGCTCTCTCAAAGTTGGACCCGGGCAACGTGGATCGCGCGAACCTGCTGCAGCTCGCCGCGCACTACCTGGAGCGCGTCGGCGATCGCGTGACCAACATCGCCGAGGACGTCGTCTTCCTCTCGACCGGCCTGCGCGAGGACCTCAACTAGCGTCGAGGGCGGCGCCCTCGACACAGGCGGCCACGACGCCGAGCCGCTCGAGCCGCGCCAGCGTTCCGCGCCGCGTGAACGTGAACGCGGCGAGCTCCAGCCCGGCACGGGCGACCGCGGCGGCGCTGCGGGAGTCGATCGCGCGCCGGTCCGCCGAGACACCGCGACAGCCGAGCGAGACGGCGACGGCCAGTGTCGCGGGCTCCAGGTCCTCGACGTTGAGCCAGCAGCCGACGTTCGGGGCGAGGCGCCGGACCGTGGCGATGCTGTCCGGTTCGAACGCCGACACCACGACCTTGGAAAGCGAGCCATCCGGCAGCCCGCGGGCGGCGACCAGGGGCTCGAGCGCGCGCGCCCCGAGGTCCTCCTTCAGCTCGACGTCGAGGAAGGCGTCCGGGCCGCAGGCCGAAAGGACGTCGGCGAGGGCCGGGACGCCGAAGGATGCCAGCTGTACCGCGGTCAGGGAGTCCGCGCGGTCCGGCCGCCCCTGGACGCGCGCCAGTGTGACGTCGTGGAGGACGATGGCAACGCCGTCGGCCGAGGCGCGCACGTCGAGCTCCACCCCGTCACACCCGGGGCGCGCGATCGCCGCCTCGAACGCGGCAAGCGAGTTCTCCGGCGCGAGGACGTGGTCCCCGCGGTGGGCGAGGCGCAGCATGCTCAGGCGCCCGGCGTCGCGGCCAGGTCTGGCCCGGCACATGGCACGGCGAAGCCGAAGGTGGAGCCGCTCCCCTCCTCCGAGTCGACCCAGATTCGGCCGCCG
>Ga0207927_1001314_pt1 | contig 10695 bp, 4 predicted proteins | sample NGESurdeep072012_2_FD_184456 | JGI IMG/M metagenome (GOLD analysis project Ga0207927, IMG submission 184456) | Arctic peat soil microbial communities from Barrow, Alaska - NGEE Surface sample 210-2 deep-072012 (SPAdes) | ecosystem: Environmental > Terrestrial > Soil > Wetlands > Peat ... | reverse complement strand
GCCGCCGAGAACGGCCGAGAGGAAGTAGCTCTCGCCGCCTTCGCCGTTCAGGTCGGTCGCCGAGGCGGCCGCGAACGTCGGTAGGGGACTCGTGCTGAGAACCGAGCCGTAGCGCCCGATCTCCTTGGCGTAGGGAAGCGCGAGCGTCGCCGGCCCGACCGTTTCGCCGGTCGTCACGCGGGGTCCCGTGTAGAGAAACGCCCGCACCCCTTCGATCTGCCCCGCCCGCTGCAGTGCGCTTCCGAGCCACGCATCAGGGCCGATCCTCGCCTGGGCGCGGTCGGCGCACGGTGCCGCGCACTCGGCGTTTCCGCCGATCGCGAACGTAGCGACCCGGTGTTCGACCTTGACGGGTGAGGTGCCCACACCGGTCGGAGCGACGCCGTCCGCCGGGTAGCGCGCGATCTCGGCCGTATCGAGCACGCCACCACCACCCGGGTTGTTGTCCACGAATCCGCCGACCGCCCAACCCTGGCCGCCGGAGGGGTCGATCAGGACCGCGGCGATCGGATCGGGCTGATACACGGTGTCGTAGAAGCTGTACTGGCCGGGGGGTTCGCGTGCGTCGTTGAGTTCGTGCTCCTCGTCCGACCAGCCGCCTGCGGTCTGGCGGAGCACGCCGCTGAGCGTGTTGGACCCGAGGCCGTAGGGCCCGACCAGCGGCGGTGGGAAACCGGGCGGGGACGGCGCCGCGCCTTCGGCTTCGAATCCGCCCGGGGCGTTGCCGGACGCGACCGCCCGCAGCGCGCCTCCTTCGCGGAACAGGGCCAGCGAACCCGGAGAGCCACCGCCCGGAAAGGGCGTGGCGGCGGGCTGCCACGTCGAGGAGGAGGAGTCGCGCTCGAATATCCGGGCGCCTTCGCCGGTCGTGAACGAGCGCGCGGCGAAGGCCGCGCCGCCATCGGGCAGGCCCGCCACGACCAGCGGCACGTCTTCCCCCATCGCGGCTGCGGCGGCGGCATCCACGCGCCAGCCCGATCCGTCGTTGACAAGCAACCCGCCGACGTAGCTGCTCTCGCGCGAGCGGTCGAGGAGCTTGCGATAGGCGACGATCGCCTCCGAGCCGGCGAAGGCGACCGACGTGAACGACGCACCCGCGACCTCCGGGGGCAGCGCGGTTTCCTGGGTCCAGCTCTTGCCATAGCTGAGGAGCACACCGCTCTCGCCGACCGCATAGCCGCGGGCCGGGTTGGCCGGGTCGAAGGCGATGCCCATCAGGTTCCCGCGGAAGTTGTACGGGATCGCGGGGTCCGGTTCCCACAGCCCTGTCTCGCCACGCCACAGCCACATCTGCGGCGCGTTTCCAGAATCTCCGACCGCGAAGGCGCGATCGGGTGTCGGCCACGCGACCGCGCGGAGCCGCGGCGTTTCATGCCGCCCGCCCGTGCCGAACAGGCTTTCCGGCCGCCAGCCCTTCCCGGGTTCGTAGCGGGCGACCTCTCCCCGGTCCCCGACAGCGAGGGCCTGGCTCGAGAGCGAGCCCACGGGCACCCCGGGCTGGGCGGCGACGGAGAGGAGTGCATGGCGGAAGGCGGCGGGCCAGGGCGTCAGACGGCTGGGGGCGGGGTTGAGCGTGAGGTGCACGGGCAGTTGCTGCTCACCGAGCCAGCCCTCGCGAGGATTGGAGAAGGCGGCGCCGTAGGTCCCGCCCGGGAACACCTCGGGGCCGCCGCCGAGCGCGAGAACCGGCGTGAACGTGGTGCCGTCGAGCCGGAGGCTGACGCCTTCGGGAAGTCCGGTGATGACTCGTTCGCCCAGGCCTTCGGGCGTGCCCGGGTTGGCCCAGGCGAAGCTCCGCGACGGTCCGCTGGGCAGAGGCTCGCCGAGATCGTGGTTGCATTCGGGGGTGCCGCCGGGCGCCGAGGCGGGCAGCCGGCACCAGGTCGCCAGGACGTGACCGCCGTCGGTGCCTTCGGGCTTGAAGAAGAGCGTCGCCGGTGTCTGCACGTCGGCGCGTTCGCCGTCGACCCACACCCCGTCGGAGGTCACGGTCAGCACCTGTGCCTGCACGGTCGGGGGCTCGCCCGTGTGCGCGACCGTGAAGCGCCGTTCGTTGGCGATCAGCGGATGAGCTTCGCCGTCTCCGGCCCCGCCGCTCGTCGCAACCGCTTGCCACGTCGGCGGTTCACCTCCTTTCCCCTCGTTTCGACGGAACAGGGCGACTGCGCCGACCGGGTATGAGGATGAGGAGGACAGCTGGGCCAGCAGCCAGGCGTTGGCCGGCGAGCTTGCGCCCAGCGCCAGGACGCGGAAGTCTTCGGCGCTGGCCGACGGCACTTCGATCTTCTCGCGCGTCCAGGTGCTTCCGTCCCAGTGAAGGACGCCCGCCTCGATGCCGCTCTTGACGGTCGGCACGACGAGCGCCCCCGTTCTTCCGGACCCTTCGTCGAGGGCCGCGATCAGCGGCGCGCGGCCGGCGCCGTAGAGCTGTTCGCCCGGCTTCAGGGCGGCTTCGCCTTCGGGTTCGGTGGCCGTCTGGCGAAAGGAGCCGCCGGAGTTGCGCACGAGCAACACCTGCCGAGCGACGCTTTCGCCACCGCTCGTGCTCGGAGGTAGTTCACCGGCGAGCACACCGTTGCCGCCGGGGGTCATCTGGCCCGCGAGTGGGCTCGCGGTGCCGCTGTTGGGGCGGTAGAGGCGGAAGCCTTCCAGCGGTCTGCCCTGGGGGTCGAGCAGGTCGGGGCCGAGCGTCCAGCCACCCGGGGTCGTGTAGCGGACGAGCACCGACGGGAACGCGCCGCCGCCTTCCTTGAGCCCAACCCCCCAGGTCTCACCCGGGGCCTCGCCGGGTGAGGAGCCGATCATCGTCACGCTCCCGGCGGGAACGGAGTCGTCGGTCTGCGGCGTCGGTTCCGCTCCACTCTGCGCTGCCGCGCGTGAGACACCTCCGAGCGTCTGGAGCCAGACGAAGCCGGCAGCCGCGAGCAGGCCGAGCGCAAGCACGGCCGACAGGCGCCGGCGTAGAAGTACGGCCCGGCTCACGGCAGCTGTCCCAGGCCGCTGCCGAAGCTCAGCGGCCCCGGCACCGGCGTCCCGGAGTAGGGCAGGACGACGAGCGAGGTGCTGACCGTTTCGGTCGCACCCGCGTTGGCCGAGACGGTCGGCAGCGGCGCGAGCGCGTGGGTCTCGAGCTGCAGCTTCGTCGGCCACGCGCGCGGGTTCAGGCGCAGCAGCAGGCGGCGGTTGCCGGCGGTGAACGTGTGCCGGGGCGTGCTCCCGACGACCTTGCGCTTGCGCTTGGCGATCAGGCGCACCCGCGCCTTTGCGGCGAGGTGGAAGCGAAGTTCGAGGGTGTCGCCATGCACCAGGCGGGTGTGGATGTGCGACAGCAGCGCCACCGCCACCCGGGCTTCGGCTTCCTTGGTCTGCCGGAGTTCTCCGCTCGGCGGAGGCGGTTCACCGAGGAGCCCCGAGTCATCCGGCGGCGGCGCGTCGGGCTGAACCTGGGGCACGCCTTCGTCGGCGGGACGTTCGGTGATCAGCCCGGCGAAGGCGGGGCTCGTGTCGAGGGCGAGCTGCTGGCCGGTGGAGAGGTGGAAGAGCCAGCCCTGCGTGGTCGCCATCCAGCAGTCGTGGACCGTCGGGCACGTCATCTTCTCGGCGGCCCCCTTGGGGCCGACTTCGCCGCCCGTGGGGAGCTGCTGGTCGTCTTCGGTCGAGACGGAGCCTTCCGCGGTGATCCGCGCGACGTGGGCGAACGCGGTCGGGCTCGGGTGTTCTGCATCGGTCTGCGGGTCGAGGCCGAGCCACGCGCTTTCGGTCCCCGGCTCGGCGGCGGCCGAGGTCACGGTTTCGCCGCCGAACAGCGGTTCGGCTGAGTGTTCGCTGCCGGCTCCGAGGAGCTGCCTCCAGGTTGCGCCGTCGTAGTGCGCCACGGTCACCTGTCCGGGCGAGGAGCCTTCGGGTGTTTCGCCGACAGGTCCCGCCGCAGCCCACAGCGCGCCGTCTGCGGTAGTGAGGTGGAACGGTTCGAGTGCTGTGGGGAACTCTTCGCCGCCGTAGAGCGGCAGGCCGGGAAGCGCTTCGAACTGCGGAGTGACCCGCTTCGGGTTGATGATGTGCAGCGCCGCCGGCTCTTCGGGCGTCGGGGCGGTGAGCCGAGCGCTCTCGAACAGCTGGCCCTGGAACCCGCGCAGATCCTGAATCGCGTAGGAGTCCTGCTTGTACGGTTCCTCGGTCATCGAGGTGCCGTTCCAGTGCAGGTGGAAGGAGCCGACCTGCGGCGGCGGGAGCGGGTCGCCGGCGAACCAGCAGTCGCTCGCGGATAGGCACGCGGCGGCGTGCATCCGCTGGTAGGAGCTGGCCCGGAAGGCCAGCGATGCGTATGAGGCGACCACCCGCCCGCCCGAGAAGTGGCAGAGGGTGTTGTCTTCCAGCGGCGGCGGATTGCCGAACGCGTCGGGCGCCTGTCCGGGCCGGCCGTCTGAGATCGTCCAGAAGTCTTCCGGCCCTGCCCACGCGATCCGTCCGTCGCTCGCGCCGCAAACGGTCGCGAGCTCGTGCCATTCGCGCCCGTTGTACGCCCAGATCCCCGGCGGGATGGTCGAGCCGTTGCCGGCCGTCGTGAGGACGCCGCGGTTGGGGGCCCAGAACTCGATGTCGCCGATCTTGCCGAGGCCGATCGGCGTCGGGGAGCCCTGGACCCCGGGTGGGGGCGGAGGTGGCGCGGGCTGCTCCAGGCGCCAGGCGGCGCCGCCGTCGTCTTCCAGGCCGGTCGCGGAGGCCGCGCCGGGCTGGCCGAACAGGACGCAGAGCAGCAGCAGCAGCAGGGACGCCATGCTGGACAGCCGGATCGTCCGTTTCATCGTCGGGCACCTCGCGAGCTCCGCGCCCTGCGGCGGGCGGCATGGATGGACTTGAAACGAACTTCGAGAGTCGTTCGCAGACTCGCGTGGCCCGACGCGGCGAACACGATCGTCACGGTCGCGCTCAGGCCAGTTCGGCCCAGCGCGAGCTTGCGATAGCGAGGAGTGAGCCTCAGCACGATCGGGGTCACGACCGGGGCCGCGGGCTTTGCGCTGCGAGAGGCGAGGGCGTGGACCGCCGCCACTCGCCGGCTCCGGCGCCTCCCCCTGACCCGGGAAGTCACGGTCGAGACGACCACGCCGCGTGCGGTCGCGCGCAGCAGCCCGGACGCAGGTACGGCCACCTCGAGCAACACGCTGCCGTCACGCCGCGAAAGGGCGGTCGCGCTGAGCCGCCACGGAATGCTCAGCGGCGGTGGACTCGGCGCAGGCGAGAGTTCCTGCGCGGGCGCGGCCGAGGCGAACGTCACGCGCGGGACGACGAACGCATCGCCACCGTCGACGATTTTGTTTTCATGCCCGAGCGGCGGCGTGTTGCCGTCGCCGTAGGCGAGGTTTGCGGCGGTCGAGGAGAACGCGAGCAGGTTGCCGTCGCCGGAGAACGAAGGCGACAGCGCTCCGTCGCCGGGGAGCAGGTACGGATCTTCGCCGGTCGGCTTGGGAAGGTGGGGATGTTCGCCCGCCCCTCCTTCATAGCCCTGGCTGACGCGGGTGAGGGTCTGATCGGCGAGGTCGACGTCGAACAGTTCCGAGAGCCCCGGGACCGCGGCGGGGGTGCTCACATACGCGGGCGCGCCGAGGGGGAACACGGTCCGCTTGGTCGTGAACGCGATCTGCTTCCCGTCGGGCGAGATCCCGAGGTCGACGATCGGCGCGTTTGTCGCGAGGTCGGCGCTCTGTCCGCTGGCGAGCTCGGTCAGCGGGCGCAGCGCCTGGGTGCGGGTGGAGCCCGCGTGCATGTCCACGACATAGAGATCGCTGTGATTTTCCGAGCGGCCGAAGTTGGCCCCGAAGACCACGAGCGGCGCGTTGGCGAGGAATGCGACCGTGTATCCGTCGCCGCTCAGCCGCGGCACGACGTCGCCGGTTCCCCCCGACCACGTTCCCTGCGCGGTCTTTTCGATCAGGGTGCCGAACGGCCCCTGGCACGGATCGCTCAGGGACGGTTCACCGGCGGGAAGGGCGCCCTCGCCGCTGGCGATGCAAGCGGGGGCCGAGGGGTCCGAGCCGCCCGTGATCCGCAGCGTCCCCGACCCGGGCCCGTCGGACACCCGCCGCCACAGGGGCTCGGTGTAGTTGCCCGGGAGCGTTTCACCCGGAAGCAGCGGGACCTGCCGGCCGATGTTCTGGCCGAGCCACGCGACGGTTGTTCCATCTGCGCTGATCGATCCGCCGAGTGCCGCGGAGGCCCCGTAGCCTTCGACCACTCGGAATGGCGGGACGACGCCACCGGGCTGGTAGACCGCGCCGCCGGCGACCGCGCCGCCTTCACGCGCGCCCGTCACGAGCGTCGTCGAGCGCGTGTCGAGGTCGCGCACGGCGAGTTGCAGAGACGGCGTGCTGGGCGCCGCCGGTGGCCTGGGGCCGATCAGGTCGGAAACGGCCGTGGTCATGAACAGGACCCGCCGCCCGTCGGCACTCAGCGCATATCGCCCGCCTGCGATCGAGCCGTAGCTGCGCGGTTCGCTCGACTGTTCGTAGCCGAGCGCTTCTTCGCCGCCATCGACGGCCGAGGCGAGTGCGAAGGGGCAGGGCGGTTCTTCTTCGCTCAGGGGACCCGTGCACGGCTGCGTCGAGTGGATGCCCATGTCGCGGACGTACACATCCGGACCTTCGTTGTCATCCCCGCGCGTCAGGGGCGCGGTGGTCGTGAAGCTGATGAAACGGCCGTCACCGGAGATCGAGGGGAGCTCGGCGTCGCCCGCCGCGACCTCCTCGACCGCCCCGGTCTGCAGGTCGCGCCGCCAGACACCCGTGACGCCGCCGAAGGAGCCATCGAAGGCCACGTAGCGGCCGTTGCCGGAGATGGCCGGGTCGTGCGCATAGTCGGCCTGCTGGACGTGGCTCTCCGATACGAGCGAGATGCCGCCGAACACGTCGGCGCCGGCGCTCGCCGGGAGCCCGGCGACGGCCGCCAGCGAGAGCAGCCCGAGGAGTGTGGACCGGAGCATCAGGGCACGCTCACGACGCGCTTGATGCTCGCGCGGTTGCCGACCCTGTCGCGCACCTGGATGACGACCTGGTAGATGCCGCCACGGCTGTAGCTGTGACGTGCGCGCGCCCGACCGCGGGCGTGGGCTCCGTCGCCGAAGCTGACCCGCACGCTGCGCACATCCACGCCCGAGCCCGCGTCGCGGATCCACAGCACGACCGAATGGTGTCCCGCGCGGAGGACCTGGAGGGTCGGGGGGCGCCCGTCCACTTTCAGCACAGCGGGCGGCGTCAGCGTGGACTCGCCGTCGACATCGGTCGCCAGCACCTGGACGCGGTGAGCGCCGTCGCCGAGGCCGGCGCCGGGCAGTCGCAGCGACATCGCCCCCGGCGGAGTTCTCAGTGGGCGGCCATCGAGGACCGCGCGGTAGCTGAGCGGTCCATCCGCAGTCGCCGCCGGCTGCCACGCGAGCACGGCGGACTCGGGCTTGACCCAGGTCTTGGGCACGCTGAGGACGAACTGGGCGGGTGGCGCGGTGACGAGGTCGACGACGACCGCCGCCTGCCCGATCGGGCCCTGGAGGAATCCGACGAGCCCGTCGCCCAACCCGGAGCGCGCGACCGCGAGTTCGCTGACCGGGCCGCCGGCGCCGCCGCCGACGAGGCCCGTCTGCGCCGCACCTCCGGGGAAGTCCTCCCGCACGGCGACCCCGGCAGCGCCGTGGGAGTCAGCGCTCGGCCACGCCGACACGCCTCCGCCCGAAGGGTTCATGATGCTGGCCGACGACGGTTCGCCTCCGGCAAAGCCCGGGCCGAGCGAGACGGTGCGCGTCAGCCCTTTGCCATCGCCTTCGAGGACTCGAGGCGTGCCGTTGCTGTCATACAGCACGCGGACGTCCTGCTTTTCGTCGATGTCGACACTGGGGGGGCCGATCGCTGCGCTCGCGCCCCCCGGCACTTCGGAGTCGGCGACGAGGGCACCCTGGAACTGCGAGCCGTCGGCCGATTCGCCGTCAGGCAGCGTGTTGATGAAGATGCGGGGACCCGGCAGCGGCGACCCGGGGCCGGCGGGCTGTCGGTAGACGACCTCCGCCTGTCCGATGCGCGAGATCGCGATGCTCGGACTGTCGGCGTCGGCAGCGATCGGTGCGCCCGAGAGACTTGGCGCGCTGACGGGAAGCACGTAGTCGAGGCTGCGCGTGAAGATGCGCCGCGCCCAGATTCTCGCGACGCCGTCGATGTCGGGCTCCTGCCACACGACGACGCCGTTGCCCGTGGGTCCGATCGCGATCCGCGGAGCATTCGCGCTCGTCGGGGGGCGCATCGAGATGCCGGTGTTGCGGTTGACCGATCCCAGCCGCGACCATCGTTCTCCGTCGTAGTGGGCGACCCTCACTTCCTCGATCACATCGCCTGGACGCAGCAGCGCGCTGTGGCTCGAGCTTTCATTGACGACCCTGTAGACGACGTCCGCCTGCCCGGTGGTGCTCATCGCCAGATCCGGGCTCGTGCCGGTCCCGCTGCGGATGTCCGGGTCGATGATCGTGGCGGGACTGAAGACGGCCGAGCCGGGCCCGAGCGTGGCGCCGAGGAGCTCGTCGACGGGTTTGCTTTCCTCGGTCGCGAACGGGGTCGCCCACACCACGACGAGCTCGCCCCCTTCGGCCGCGCCGATCCGGGCCCAGCTCGCGGCGAAGGGCTGTTCGCGGTCGACGCGAATCGGTGCGGTCCAACGGTGGCCAACGTAGCGCGCCACGAAGACGTGGGCCACACCTTCGACCCGCTTGAGATACACCGCCCCCCCGGTGCCGTCTTCGGCCATCGCCACGCCGCCGAAGCCGACGATGTCCTCGCTCGGTCCGTCGACTGTCGCGGCCGGCAGGATCACGGCTCGGGCGATGCCGCCGTGCATCAGCACGAGCGCGGCCGCCAATGCAGCCAGCACCAGACCGCGGCCGCTGAACGAGTTGAGCGCCTTCTCAGCCATCGACAGGATGCGCTCAGGGTTCAGTTTTGTTCAGCGCTCCAGCCGTCTTGTCGAACGCGCAACGGAAGTTCTCCGGGTTGGCGACGGGCTCCGAGCCCGCGAAGCCACCCTTCTGTCCGTTGCTGAAGACCGTGACGTACTGGAGCGATTCGGGCAGGGCATTCGACGGCAGGGGGGTCGGGTTCGCCTGTCCCTGGCGCGGGTTTCCCGTCGCCCCTTCGCTGACCCCCTCGAAGCCGGCGGCAGCCGCGCCCGCCTCGGTCGTGACGAGCGTCGCGGTCATCTCGCGCTGGTCCTGCAGACCGCGGCTCGGATCGAGCGGCACCGTCGCCGTCAGCGGCGAGTCGTGGATCGTCGACTCCAGCTTGACCCGGTCGGCGGCGCCGAGGAGCTCCGCGGCGCTCGGAAGCCAGCCGCCTTCGGCCTCGCAGGCTTTGGCCGCGAACACGTAGTTGTTCTTGCCGGCCTGCGCATTGGTCAGCGGGTAGGGGGCGGTGTCGAGGCACCAGGTGCCGAGGTCGACGGTTGGCGGCGGGCAGCTCCCGGCGAGCTGTTCGGCCGTCTTACCGCCGACATGGGAGGCGTTTCTGACCGTCGGAATCGCCGCGGCGGGGAACTTTCCGTTGCGGCCGAGCACGAGCAGCCCGTTGGCGTGCGGACGGTTGCTCACCGTGTGTCCAGCGATGGAGCTGAGGACCGTGTGGCGCGCGGCATCGGCCAGGCCCGTGGTCGAGAACACCAGCGCCACGAGCGCGATCACGGTCGCGGGCGAGGGGACCCGGAGCTTCACGGCGCCAGCTTCTGATCACGGGCGGGCGCTGCTCGGCGGATGTCGTGCAGCTCCGTGAGCGTCACCTCCTGGACCGTCGAGAGGACTGCGTCAAGCGCGACGCCCGAGAGCGTCTCCTGCTCGAGCAGCGCGGCCGCCGTCTCCTCGACGGTGCTCCAGTTGCGATCGAGGACGTTCGCGGCCCTGGCCTCGGCGTCGCCGACGAGGCGCTCGATCTCGTTGTCGATCAGATTGAGCGTCTCGGGGCCGACCGAGCCGAGATCCTGCAGCGACGCGCCGAGGAAGACCTCGCCGCTCTTCTCCCCGATCGTCACAAGCCCGAGTGCCTCCGACATGCCGAAGGACGTGACCATGCCGCGCGCGAGGGCGGTCGCCGCGTGGAGGTCGTCGTTGACGCTCGTGGACGTGTGACCGAAGGCGATCCTCTCGCCCGCCATGCCCGCGGTGATGACGATCAGCTGACTCTGGAGGTCGGGCTTGGTCATGATCACCTGATCGCGGTCGGAGAGCATGTGGGCCGCCGTCCCGAGCTGGCGTCCGCGGGCGACGATCGAGAGCTTGCGCGTCGAGGCCGTATGCCCGAGCGCGTCGGTCACGACAGCGTGTGAGGCCTCGTGGATCGCGATCAGCCAGCGCTCCTGTTCGCTGAGGATGTGGTGTTTGGCCGGGCCCGCAACGACACGGTCGATCGCCTCCTCGAGGGTCGCCTGATCGATCGTCGCCTGGTTGTCGCGCACGCTCAGCAGGGCCGCCTCGTTGATCACGTTCGCGAGCTCGGCGCCGCTGAAGCCGGGCGTCTGGCGAGCGACCTCCTCGAGCGATGCGTCGGGGGCGAGCGGGCGCTTGCCCCCGTGAAGGCGCAGGATCTCCAGGCGCCCGTGGACGTCCGGGTTGTCGACGACGACCTGACGGTCGAAACGGCCCGGTCGCAGCAGGGCGGGGTCGAGGATGTCTGGGCGGTT
>Ga0207927_1001313_pt1 | contig 10699 bp, 8 predicted proteins | sample NGESurdeep072012_2_FD_184456 | JGI IMG/M metagenome (GOLD analysis project Ga0207927, IMG submission 184456) | Arctic peat soil microbial communities from Barrow, Alaska - NGEE Surface sample 210-2 deep-072012 (SPAdes) | ecosystem: Environmental > Terrestrial > Soil > Wetlands > Peat ... | reverse complement strand
TCTGCGCCTGCTCTCCAGCGGAGGCGGGCAGGTCGAGGTTCAGGCGAGCGGCGGGCTGTTCGGCATCGGCGCCTCCGTGCCGGCCGTGGCTCTCGCCCGCGAAGGCAGGCTCCTCGCCCATCCCGTGGGCCCTCTCATCGAAGCCCTCCAGCTGACCCTGTTCGCCGACCCACACGTCTACGTCGAGGGCATCGGCGCCAGCCTCGAGGACACCTCGCCCCCCGGCTATCGGCTCTCGATGGACGCACGTCTGCGCTGAGCCGGCGGCCCAGCGTCCTGCTCAGGCGGCCGCCGGGACCTCGCCCGCCGCGACGCTCGCCCGTGGGCCCACCCTCATCGGCAGTCCTTCGCTCGGGCTGATCGTCGGCATCTGGCGGATCGACATCTCGAAGTCCGCCGGCAGCGACAGCGAGCAGCGCGACAGGATCATCGTCGCGATCGTTCGCACCTCGAGCTGGCCGAAGCGCATACCGATGCACGTTCGCGAGCCGCCGCCGAACGGCACGTAGGCGCCCTTGGGCAGCGCCGCCCGCGCCTCGGGCGCGAAGCGCTCGGGGCGGAACGCCTCAGGGTCCTCGAAGACGTCGGGAAGGTGGTGCGATGCCCACGAGCAGTAGTTCACGAACGCCCGCGCCGGCACCGTCTGGCCGGCGAACTCGAACGCCTCGAGGGCCCGGCGCGGCCCGACCCACGCCGGCGGATACTTGCGCAGCGTCTCCTCCAGGACCATCTCGAGCTCCGGCAGCTCGCCGCCCAGCAGCTGGGCGCTCGTCGCCCCGCCATCGCTCAGCATCGCGTCCTGCTCGCTCAGCAGACGCGCCACCACGTCCGGGTGGCGGGCGAGCTCGTAGAACATGAACGACACCGTCGAGGTGGTCGTGTCGTGGCCGGCGAACATCAGCGTCATCACCTCGTCGCGGATCTGCACATCGGTCAGGCGGTTCCCGTCCTCGTCCTCGGCGTCCAGCAGGAGGCTCAGGATGTCGCTGCCGCGCTCGCCCGAGCCGCGCCGCCGCGTGATCTCGTCGTAGATCAGGACATCGAGCTTGCGCGCCGCGCGCTGCAGCCTCGCCCACGGCGAGCCCGGCCCGCGCAGCACGCGCAGGAAGTAGTCGCTCGAGTAGAACGACAGCGCCTCCTCGAACAGGCCGGCAGCGTCGATCGCCCGCGCCCGCGGCCCGTCCGGATCGAGACCGAACAGCGCCCGCATTGCCACCCGCAGCGCCAGGTGCCGTGTCCACGCGTACACGTCGAGCGTCTCCCCGGGGGTGAACGCATCCAGGGCGCGGCCGGTCTCCTCCTCGATGATCTCGACCGACTCGGCGATGTGCTCGCGGTGGAAGGCCGGCAGCATGATCAGGCGCGAGCGTCTGTGGAAGTCCCCGTCGATCGTCAGCAGGCCGTCGCCCATCAGGCCGATCAGGTCCCTGAAGTGCGATTCGCGCCACGTGAAGTTGGACGCGTGCGACACCGTCACGTAGTGGTTGGCCTCCGGCCCCAGCATGAACACGACGTTGCCATGGAACAGGCGCAGGGTGAAGATCGGCCCGAAGCGCTCATAGGACTCCAGCAGCATCGGCAGCGGTTCGGCGGCGAAGCGCCGCGTCCGCGACAGCGACAGGCGCTTTTCGCCGATCGGGAACCGCACCGTCGCCGAACGCTCGTCGCGCAGGTCGCTCACCAGCACCTTGAACGGGCTCGAGTTCAGCAGCGGGGGAGGTCCGACCAAAGCCACGCAGTGAGCGTAATCGAAAGCTGGCCGTCCGGCCAGTTCTACTCGGCGAGAGGACGACGGCCCCGCCTTGGCATACTGGTGGGGCGCGGAACCCGCGTCCCGGGTGTCCCGGGCGACGCGGGGGCGTAGCTCAGTAGGTTAGAGCGCTGCCCTGTCACGGCAGAGGTCGCGGGTTCGAGTCCCGTCGCTCCCGTCATTTACCCCCGCTTCTGACCCTGACCATTCGCGCCGGTCCTCGAAGAAGGGCAGGAACGAGGGTCTGGGCTGGACGGCGACGACACGCAGCTCGTCCAGCCAGACGCCCGCGAAGACGAGGCCGAGGAACTGGCGCTTGGGATCGCCCAGCTCGTAGAGGTCACGAGTGCGTCGCAAGCGCTGTTCAAGACCAGCGCGTCGGCGGGTGGTAGCGGGGCTTGTTCTGGCGGTTCTGCGACGGCAGCCGAACTGCCCGCCGTGATACCCCTGTCACCCGGTCGCGAGCTCGCCGCGGTCACCGACACATAGGGGCCTAGAGCCGACACAGCTCGGACGCCCTCGTTGAAGTGCCATGCCCTCAGCCACACGGCTCACTCCCAACGCGTCTCGGGTCGACCCCGGCTCGGTGGCGTCATTAGCGGTCTTCTACGGAGCTGAACGCGGCTTGACCCGGAGGACTTCGAGCAAGCCGCGATTTAGCGTGAGGGCATGTTCTCCGGAGGTTCCACGGCGCACGCGCGAGCAGTCAACATCAGCCCGCAGCCTTGGCGCTGGAGCCATCCGCGGGTGCTTGTCGAGCACCCGGACGAGGCGACCGGCCTTGCGATCGCCTCCGGCTTGCGCTTCGCCGGTTACGCGGTCGCGCTCTGTCCCGGCCCCCGGGGACACGGGCAGTGTCCGCTGACCGGGCCCGCGGGGTGCGCCCCAGCTCACGATGCCGATCTCGTCGTTTGCTCCCTGGGCTACGAGCGCGAGGTGGCCCGAGAGGTCTTGCGCGAACTGCGCACGCGTTATCCCGACAGGCCTCTACTGGTCGAGGTGCCGTCGGACATAGACGCGGACCTGCGAGAGCTCTTGGACGGCTGCCACCGGTTGCCAGCACCGGCGACCCCCGAGCAAGTCGTGGCCGCCGTGCAGAGCCTGTCAGGGCATGCCGCCGAAGAGGGCCCCGCCGGTGCGTAGCCCATTTCACAGCGAGGGGGAGGCCTTCCGCTCTGTCCTGCTACTGACACTCGCCCTGATCCCAGTCGTGCTCGCCGCGGCGCTCGGCCCGACGTGGCTCGCTCTCGCGGTGGTTGCAGTCATACTCGGCGCTCTCGCTGTGCGCGTGGTGCAGCGGCGCATGCGCAAGCTCCGCGGCCTCGAGCTGCTGGTGAAGATGGCCCCCGCGCACCTGGGCTCAGCAGCGGAGCGCCGCGTCCTCGTCGTCGCCAACGACACGCTCAGCGAGGAGGCGCTCCTCAGCGAGGTCGAAAGGCTGGCCTCCGTGCCGCTTACGCACGTGCTCCTGCTCGTGCCCGCGCTGATCTCCCCTGGAGCCCGCTTGACCGGCGCGGTCGACAGTCTCTTGGACCAGGCGCGCGTCCGCCTGAAGACGGCCCTCGACCGCGTCGGGCACGACCTCGTCATTGCGGGCGAGATCTCAGAGGCAGACCCCCTCGAAGCCATCGAGGACACGTTCGCCACCTTCGCGCCGGATGAAGTCATCGTCTCCACTCGCTGGGAGCGGGCCGCGAGCGGGCTCGAGCCGCGGCTCGCGGGTCTCGTGCGTGAGCGGTTCGCCGTGCCCGTTCGTCATCTCGTCTTCGAGCCCGGCTCCGCCGCGCAGGAGCCAGACAAGGACACCGAGGCGAGATATCGCCACGAATTCGGTGAAGCAGCTGCCAGGAAGTTTGGCCTGAAGGCGCTGACGGCTGTCGGGATCCTGGCCGCCGTGCTGATGTCGACGGTCGCGCTCGTCCGGAGCAGCGAAAGAGACGAAGCACGCGCGGCGTCCCAGGCCGCTGAGCAGGCCGCCGCGCTACCGCCGGTGGCGAAGGTGGTCAGTGTGTCGGCCATCGCGGAATACAAGCCCGGTCCGGAAGGCGAAAAGCACGATGCCTTCACCGTGACCGACTTCGCCGTCCGGGCGGGCCAGCCCCAGGAGCTGAAGATCGACAACACCGATAGCGTGCCTCACAGCATCACCGCGCCCGAAGCGGGCGTCAACATCGTCGTGAAGCCCGGCACTCACACGTACACGCTGGTCGTGAAGCAGCCGGGAAGGTACCTTTGGTTTTGCACCTTCCCATGCGATGAATGGGCGATGCAGCACCCGGGTTACATGAGCGGCTACATCACCGTCAGCTAGAGCTTGCCTGCCAAGGGCGGAGGCCGTTGGGCGTCTAGGCGGGGGGCTTGTCACCCGCGCAGCCGCGGTGTGTCGCGCTGCCCTCACCGCGATCAGCGGGTAGCCGGCACAACAGGCTCTGCGCTGCTGGTTCCGTGGGTGGCTGTTGCACAAACGAGGTTGTCCCGTAGCCGTAGAACTTCGTAGGTGGCGGTCCTCCCTGTGGGTGCCGAAAACTCGCTCATCGGGTTTGCTAGCGGCGCGTGGTGCGTAGGGTCCTGCCACATGACACCCCGGCGCTCCGAGCTCCTGATCATCTCCTTCCTTTACTGGGCGCTGCGTCGCATCCTGGAGCTCACCGTGCGGCCGCGGATGTCGGCGAGGCCCTGGCCAGGGCCTCGCCGAGAAGCATGCCGAATACCGCAAGATAGGCCTCATCTGTCGCGGTAATCGTGAGGTGGTGCGCCCCGGCTCGCAGCTAGGCCGGCTGCTTGGTTGGCGCTGGGCCGGAGTAGACCTCGAAGAAGCGGGCCATCATGTCCTCTGGGACGGCGAGGTTCGCGTCGTGGTCGGTGCGCAGGCAGACGAGGCTGGGGCCATCGTGCTCCTGGGCGCGGCGCAGCGCCGGTTCGAGGTCCTCAATCCGGTCGACGTACTCGCTGTGGCACCCGAGGCCCTGGGCGACGAGGTCCCAGCGGATCTCGCCCTGCGCGGTACCGAACGTCTTGCCGTAGAGGGCGAGCTCGTTGGGTTCCTCCATGGTCCATGAGCCCTCTGCGAAGACGATCGTCGTGATCGCCAGCTTCTCTCGGGCGGCGGACTGCATCTCCATGATGTTGAAGCCGGCGGCGCCATCGCCGGTGATGCACACGACCTCGCGGTCGTGTGCGCCGAGCTTGGCTCCGATGGCCGAGGGGATGCCGGTGCCGAGCATTCCCAGCTCGAGGATCGAGTGGTACGAGCGCGGGCGCGTCGGGGGCAGGACGGAGTACGCCCAGAGCGCGGTGTTGCCGCCGTCGACGGTGTAGACAGCCTCGGAGCCGAAGACCGCGCCGATGGTCCCGATCGCGTGTGCGGGATGGATCCCGGGTCCCTGCCACTCGAGGATCGGCGTTGCCTGCGCTACCCGAACCTCCTCATCGAGTGCGCGATAGCGCGCGAGGTCGTCTCCGCTGTGGGCCGGCAGGTCCATCGAGCGCAGCCGGGTGGCGATCCCCTCCAGCGCGGTCCGCGCGTCGGCGAGGATGCCGAGGCTCAGCGGGCGGGTGACGCCGAGGTGTCGTGGGTCGACGTCGATCTGGATCAGGCGCTGCCCGGCGGGGTCGCCCCAGTACTCATCGTAGGGCACGTCAAGGTTCCCCAAGCGCGAGCCGGCGACGAGCAGGACATCGGCCTCGCGTCGCACCTGATCGCCGGCGGGCCCGAACCCGAAGACGTAGTTCGGATGGTCGGACGGCACAGTCGGGCGACCCGCCATCGTCGTCATGACTGAGCACCCGAGCAACTCGACGATCTCCAGCAGCGGAGCATTCGCGCCGGCACGGTCAACCCCGGTGCCCGAAATGACGACCGGCCGTTCCGCAGAGGCAAGCAACGCGGCCGCCTCGGCTAGCTGTGCGTCAGAGGCCTGCGGACCCGTGCCGCGGGAGGCGGCAGGTGGGATCACCGGTGCGGTCTCATCGTCCCCGGTGGCGTAGAGGATCGGCGCCGGCAGCTCGACGTGCACCGGCCCGGGCCGCCCGTTCCACATCTCGCGGAAGGCCAGGCGCAGCACCTCGGGGATGCGGCTCCACTCGAAGACCGGGCCGCCCCACTTCACGGCCGGGCGGAAGAGGTCGAGCTGGTCCTGGCCCTGGAACGTTGAAGGCGGCGAGGGGTAGACGATGCCCAGCCGGTGCTGTGAGGTGATCACGAGTACCGGCACGCCCTCGTGCAGCGCGGTGACCACGCCCGGCAGGAGGTTCGCCGACCCTGGGCCCGGGTTCCCGAGCACCGCGGCGACCTTGCCGGTGGTCTTGTAGAGCCCTTCGGCCATGTGGACGGCCGCGGCCTCATGACGGACCGGGACCAGGCGGATGCCGTGCGCTTCCAGCTCGACGAGCAGCGGATCAACCTCCGGCGATGGCAGGCCGAACAGGAACTCGATGCCCTCCGCCTGCAGTGCGCGAGCGAACAGCTCGCCTCCTGTGATCTCGGTCATGGGTGTCTCCTGTCGTTCTCGGGTTCCTGGAACAGGGCGGTCGCCAGGCCGGCCAGGGCGCGTGCGATGCTGCGCTGCAGCAGGGTGGCGCTGAGCCGGCCGGTCAGCGGCACGCGTGAGCGGAACCGGACCGCCCAACGCACGCGTGAGCCGCTGCCGTCAGCCCTCACGCTCACCTCGCCGCGATGGGTCGCGAGCGGGGTGCCGGAGATCAGGCGGTACGCGTAGCTGTGCGACGGATCCCAGCCGACGATCTCCTCAGTGACCCAGGACCCGGACATCTTCAGGCGCCGCCGGGTGCCGACCGCGGGCGGTCCCGGCTGATCGACGCGCACCGCCAGGCCCGACCACGACTCCATCCCTGCAAGGTCGGAGAGGCGCTCCCAGACCACATCGGGCGCGGCGTCCACGTGCCGTTCGGCGACCGCGTAGGGCACGCTCGGCGCGAACCCGGTCAGGCGGTCCGCCCACCGGCGCGGGCGCAGCATCTCGATGTCGAAGCCGTCGGCGTCGTCGAGGTACATCACCCGGAAGACGCCAATCTCCAGCGGCCTGTCGTGCGGTGCCCAGCCGGCGTCCCGCGCGCGCGCGAACCAGCGGTCGAACTCGCCGGTGTCGCGGAAGCCGACGGCGAAGTTCATGTAGCCAAAGTCCGAGAGCCGGTAGCCGTCCGGCCAACGCCGGCCGAGCGGGCGCTCGTACTGCACGACCTCGAGCGCGACACCGCCACCACGCAGCACCACCGAGCGTCGTTCCGCGCCGTCGAGCCCCCATTGGCGCTCGTGCTCGGGACCGTGGAGGTCGAGATCCTCGCGCACGAGTCCAAGGCCGCGCTCGGCACGGTCGCAGAACGCCTCGACGTCCGGTACCGAGACCGTGACGAAGCGCACGGTTGCACCCAGGTCGGGACGCTCAAGTGGGGGCACGAGCTCGGCCAGTGGGTCGCACTCGAGCAGCTCGACGAGGTTGCCGTCGGGGTCCGGCACGCAGACCCGGCGGTCGCCCGGCGGGCCGAGCGGCTCGATGTACGGCAGCGAGCCGAGCGCGGCGAGCCGCTCCAGGGTCCCGTCGAGGTCCCGCACGTGCACGCCGACGGTCGAGTAACCCCAGTCGGCGGGGGTCCAGTCCTGGCGCCGCGGCCGCGAGGGCGGCGTGCGGTACTGGAAGACCTCGACCTGGAAGAAGCCCTGGCGGTCGAGCGCCCAGGCCGCGAGCAGCAGCGGGTTCGGCACCGCCTGCACCCGCTCGGTGAGCTTGCCGAAGAAGACGTTGCGCCCGGCGGGCAGCATGCCCAGGCCCGCGGTGTACCAGCGCGCCGTCCGGGCCGCGTTGCGCGCGACGATGCAGACCTGGCTGATCGGGGTCGACGGTGCTGCGCTCACGCGAGCCCCCGCTCGCGACGGGCGCGCTCGAACTGCTTCATGCCCTTGCGCTTGAGCGGCTCGTAGAGCCGCAGGAGCACCCCGGGGGCGGCACTCGAGAGCTTCGAGAGCAGGCCGCGGCTGAACGGCAGGTCGATCTCGAGCGGCCGGTCGCGCATCGCACGGAAGATCGCCTCGCTCACCTCGTCCACTGTCAGGGCTCGCGGCCCCGAGAAGATCAGGGCAGCGGCCTCGGGGTCGGCGTCCTCGATGTGCTGGTCGAACAGCGCGGTATTCACGAGATCCGGGCAGATGACGGTCACGTAGACGCCACGCGGCCGCAGCTCGACAGCGACCGCGATCGAGACGGCCCGCAGGCCGAACTTCGTGGCCGAGTAGATCGACGTGCCCGGCGTCGGCGACACCCCGGCGAGCGAGGCCATGTTGATGATGTGCCCCGAGCCGCGGGCGGCCATGTGCTCAGCCGCAATCCGCATCCCGTAGAGTGAGCCCTTGAGGTTGATATCGATGAGCGCGTCGATGTTCCCGAGCGGCTGGTCGATGAACATCCCGACCCGATCGATCCCCGCGATGTTGCAGAGGTAGTCAACCGCACCGAAGCGCTCGATCGTGGCGTCGATGACGCGCTGCCACTCGTTCGCCGAGCGGATGTCGAACGCCTCAAGCACGACGTTCTCGCCGGCCCGGAACGCCTCAGCGAGCGCCTCGTGATTGACATCGACCAGCACGAGTGGCATCTGTGGACGGCGGCGCCGCAGCTCGGTGGCGAAGTGCCGGCCGACGCCGCTCGCCGCTCCGGTGATGATCGCGACTTGGTCGTTCATACTCGGTTTCCTCCCTGGTTCAGCCGCGCTTGACGATGCGGACCATGTTGCGTGCGAGTGGCTGGACGAGCCGTGGGGAGATGCGGTGCAGGAGGTAGGGCAGGGTGACCTGACGGTGCGGCACCGCGACGATGAGCTTGCGCTTGTCGATGGCCTTGAGAACCGCTTGCGCGACCTCATCCGGCGAGGCGCCGTGCTTGGCGTAGAAGCTCGAGATCTGCCCTTGGATCTCCGCGACGTCGCCGCGCATGATCCCGGTCGATACGATCGGGGTGTCGATGATGCCGGGACAGATCGCGCTGACGTGGATGCCGCGCTTGGAGAGCTCGGCGTTGAGCGCCTCGCTGAGGCCGACGACGCCGTACTTTGACGCGCAGTAGGGGGCCAACTTGGCTGCGGGCAACAGGCCCGCCTGTGATGCGGTGTTCACGACCGACGCCGGGCGGTCCTGCTGCAGCATCCGTGGGATGAACGCCTGGATGCCGTAGGCGACGCCGAGCAGGTTCACGCCGATGACGCGCTGCCAGTCTTCGATGGTGGTCGCCTCGATGTTCCCGGCGTGACCGATGCCGGCGTTGTTGTGGAGAATGTCGACGTGGCCCTCGGCCGCGAACACGGTCTCGGCGAATGCCTCCACCGCGTCGGGATCTGAGACGTCGAGCGCGTGCGCGTCGGCGGTGTCACTCTGGAGGTCGGCCACGTGGACCATGGCGCCGTGGCGGGCAAGCAGGAGCGCCGTCGCGCGGCCGATCCCCGAGCCGCCGCCGGTGACGACCGCGACCTTGCCGTGCAGGCTTGGAGCGGCGTTCATGACGCTCCCCAGCGTGTACGACGCTCGGGGACGCGAGCGACGAGCTCTCATTGCCGCGCGTGGCGCATGCCCAGCCAAAGCCAGATCGGATACGTCGCGAAGATTGCACCGGCGATCGCATGTGTGCGGGCACTCGGCTTGCGCCACTGCAAGCGGAACACGCCCGAGTTCAGCATCCAGTCGCGCCCGGACGCGGCGCGGCACATCCTCCACACCGGCCGAGTCCAAGCCTGGTCGAGGTACAGCCCGATGCTGGCGCCCCAGAAGATGGCCATGAACGCCGCCCCGGCCGCCGGGTCGCGTGCACGGCTGGGGTCCGAGTCGCGTGTCGCACGCGCGTAGGAGCATCCCCCGCTGTACAGGAGCGGCGGATCGATCAGGAAGGACATGCGAGCACCCGCTCCTCCCCGTTGGGGCGTCCGTTTCCGATGTCCCCGCCGAGCAGCCCGAAGGCGAGCCGCGTGGCGAGCGCCATGATCGTCAACTGCGGGTTAACGCCAAGCGAGCTCGGTGCCGCCGAGCCATCCGCAACGTAAACGCCCTCCACGCCGTGCACCGCCAGGTCGCCGTCGATCACGCCGTGCGTCGGCCGCGCATCGGCGCGCGCGGTCCCCAGCGGATGGAATGCCATCAGCTTCAGGTCGCGGAGACGCGCGTGCTCGGGACTCACTCCTGCAGGCAGCGGCAAGTGGACCTCGCGCGCCCCGGCCGCATCGAACAGCTCGCGCATTCGTGCAAGGCCCTTGCGGAAGCGCATCAGGTCGTCCTTCACGAGGTCGTAACGGATCAGCGGGCGTCCAGCCAGCATTCTTACGCTCCCGCGCGAGCTGTCTGTGACCATCAGCCCAAACAATGCCAGCCTGCTGTAGTCGGCCATCGCCTCAGCGTGCGACCGACCTGTCAGCGGCAGCGCCATCGCCGCGTATGCCGGTGGCCCCGCGGCGCCCTCGAACATGATTCCCTCCTGTGCGAACTCGTCGACGTAGAAGCTCTGTGGCACACCATGGCTCATATCGACGATCTCCTCCATGCGCGCGAAGACCGCCGTGGCCGGATGCAACGAGAGGTTGCGTCCCAGCTGACCCGACTGCAAGCCGATGCCGCTGCGCCCGAGCAGCAGCGGCGTGTGAATCGTGCCCGCCGCCACCACCACAATCGGCGAGCGCACCTCGATCGGCGCTCCGCCTGCCACCCGCGCCCGAGCGCCGCGCGCGCGACCGTCCTCGACAATCACCCGCTGCACGTGCGCGCCCGTGACGATGCGTGCGCCGGCGTGTTGCGCGCGCGGGACATACGTTATGCCCGTGTGCTGCTTGGCCGACGTCGGGCAGCCGAGCGTACACACGCCCGAGCCGACGCAACCCCGCGCGTTGCGCCGCAGGTAGCCATGCGACCAGCCCAGGCGCTCGGCGCCGCGGCGGGCGACCTCCGCGTTGGCACCC
>Ga0207927_1001307_pt1 | contig 10725 bp, 5 predicted proteins | sample NGESurdeep072012_2_FD_184456 | JGI IMG/M metagenome (GOLD analysis project Ga0207927, IMG submission 184456) | Arctic peat soil microbial communities from Barrow, Alaska - NGEE Surface sample 210-2 deep-072012 (SPAdes) | ecosystem: Environmental > Terrestrial > Soil > Wetlands > Peat ... | reverse complement strand
AGCCGGTCGAACCCGAGGCGCTCGTGACCTCCGTGGGCCGCGCCGCGGCGCTCGGCGAGCTCGCGCGCATGAAGCGCGCCGCGCTCGCGGTGCAGGCCGGCAAGGCGATACCCTACGGCGATCGCGCCACGCTGGAAGCGGTGCTCACGCGCACCTTCGCGACGATCCACGCCGAGTTCCAGCCGATGGTTTCGATGAAGCGGAAGCGCGTGCTCGGATACGAAGCGCTGATGCGCTGCGACGAGACGCTCTTCTCGTCGTACGGCGCGCTGCTCCACGCGGCGGAGCGGGTGGGCTGGCGCACCGCCCTGGCGCGCACGATCTACCAGCGCATCGGGCAGGACTGCGGCGACATGCCCGAGGGCGCGCTGCTGTTCGTGAACATGCATCCGCTCGACGCGCAGGAATCGCTGCTCACCGGATCGGGCGCTCCGCTCGAGCCGATCGCGAGCAGCGTGGTGCTCGACGTGCGCGAGAGCGTGGCGGGCGAGCAGCTCGGCGCGCTCACGGCCGCGCTGAGCGACCTGCGTGGCGCCGGCTTCAGGATCGCGATCGACAACGTGGGAACCGGGACTTCCGGCCTCGAAGTCTTCGACAAGCTCTCGCCCGATTTCGCGAAGCTCGACCGGAGCGCGTACGCCGGAATCGAGAAGAACCCGAACCGACAGCGCGCCGTTCGTGCGATATACGCGATGTTCGCATCGCTCGAGGTGCCATTGATCGCAGGGGGAGTGGAAACCGCGGGGGAGCGGGATGCCCTGCTCGCCGCGGGAGCGGATCTTGCCCAGGGCAACCTGTTCGGGGCGCCGTCGAAGGGGTTCGAGTCGCCGGCGCTCTGACCATGCCGGCAACCATCCACGCCCCGCTCAGCGTCCTCAGCGACGAAGAGAGTGCATTCCGCGACGCCGTGGCGTCGTTCGTCGATGGTGAAATCCGCCCGCGCGTCGCCGCCATGGAGCGGGCCGCGAAGCTCGATCCCGACCTGATCCCGAAATACTTCGAGCTCGGGATGATGGGGATCCAGGTGCCCGAGAAGTACGGCGGCGGCGGCGGATCCCTCATGATGGTCACGCTCGCCGTCGAGGAGATCAGCAAGGTGGACGCGGCCGCAGCGATCGTGGTCGACGTGCAGAACACACTCGTGCTCTATCCGATCCTCGCGTACGGCACGGAAACGCAGCGCGAACAGTACCTGCCGCGCCTGTGCGAAAACACGGTCGGCGCCTACGCGCTCTCCGAGGCAGGCTCGGGATCGGATGCCTTCGGTCTCGCGACGCGCGCCGAGAAGAAGGGCGACACGTGGATCCTCACCGGCCGGAAGCTCTGGATCACCAACGGCGCCGAAGCCGGCGTGTTCATCGTCTTCGCGAACGCGGATCCGTCCAAGGGCTACAAGGGAATCACGGCGTTCATCGTCGAGAAGACGTTCCCGGGATTCAGCGTCGGAAAGAAGGAAGACAAGATGGGCATCCGCGCGTCGAGCACCACGGAAATCATCCTCGACGGCGTCGAGGTTCCCGCCGGCAACGTGCTCGGCCCGGTCGGCACGGGTTACAAGATCGCCATGGAGACACTGAACGAGGGACGCATCGGCATCGGCGCGCAGATGATCGGCAACGCGGAGGGCGCGCTCGCCGCGGCCATCGCGTACGTGAAGGAGCGCAAGCAGTTCGGAAAGGCGCTCGCGGAATTCCAGGGCGTGCAGTTCCAGCTCGCGCAGGTCGCGACGGAACTCGAGGCGGCGCGCCTGATGGTCTACAACGCCACGCGACTCAAGGAGGGCGGCCACGATATCGCCAAGGAAGCGGCGATGGCGAAGCTCTACGCGTCGCAGGTGTGCGAACGCGTCACGTCGCTCGCGCTGGAGTTGTTCGGGGGGAACGGATATACGAAGGAGTTTCCGGTGGAGAAATTCTACCGGGATGCGAAGATCGGGAAGATTTACGAGGGGACGTCGAACATGCAGCTCGCCACGATTGCGAAGGCGCTGCTCAAATAGCTGGCGGCTGTCGACCAGGGACGGGCGACGGTACAAACAGGAACGAGCGACGGGTGAGGGGCGATCTGGCGAAGAGCGACGGGTGAGAAGCGAGGAGACGGTCTCCGCACTCCTCACGCGTCGCTCTTCGCCAAATCGCCCCTCACCCGTCGCTCCTCGCCGTTCGTACCGTCGCTCCTCGCTACTTTCCCTTGAAGAGGAGCTTTTTCGTGGAGGTGACTCCATCCCCCACGAACCGCACGAGGTACACGCCGGGCGGGACCGTGCGGCCGGTGTCGTCGCGGCCGTCCCACGTGAGCCGGTCATCGCAGCCGCTGTCGCTCCCCACCGCCGCACGGCCGTATCGGCCGGGCGGGAAGGTCGGCCCCAGCCCGCGGCCCGGCGTGATTCGCGCGACGTGATTGCCGCGGAGGTCGAGGATGTCGATGCGCACGTTGGACTGGTTCTTGAGGTCGAACCAGATGCAGGTCGTCGAGACTCGCGCGTTCGGGAACGGATCGGGAAAGTTCTGGTAGAGCACCGTGGCGATCGGCGCGTTGGCGCTGAGAATCACGAAGGTGGAGAAGCTCTGCACGCGGACACTATCGCCGGTCGACAGCCGCGCGGTGACGGTCCAGAGGTACGACGTGTTCGTTTCGAGCGGAGCGGGCGGCCTGAAGACCGTGTCCGCGAGCGTAAACGTTATCACCGGGAAGTTGTCCGACCGGCGCGAGATGACGATGAAGAAGCTCCACGGCGACACAGGCGGGTGCGTCGCGACGGCGGTCCACAGGAAGCTCGGGAAGGTCGTGTCCACCGTCGAGCCGTTGAGGCCGTTCGGCGAGATCAGCGTGAGCCACTGCGAGGTCTGGCGCGGGCCGATGGCGTCGGTGATCACGTTTACGCCCTGCGCCGTGCGAATTTTTGCCCGCCACCAGATGCTGATCTTCTGCGGCAGCAGGCGCGGGATGACGATCGACGCCGACGAACCGCTCACGGTCGTGTCTGCGAACAGCGCGCTGAAGTCCGCCGCCGTCGCGACCTGCAGGTCGATCTGGAGCGGCAGTTCCGTGGGCAGGAAGCCGGAGGTGGTCACCGTGAACGCGGGCGTGCCGTCGTGGATCGGATTGCCGACGGGACCCGTGACGACGACCGAGCCGGAGGTCTGCGCGCCGGCGTGCGTCGCGACGAACAGGACGGCCGCGATGAGCGCGCGAACGGCGTTGCGCATCACACCGGCGCGGCGGCCTGCGCGGTCTCGGGCGTCTCCGCTCCGTCGACAGCCGGGCCGCGCATGCGCACGCTCACGAGCGACGACACGCCGGGCTCCTGCATCGTCACGCCGTATACCGCGTCGGCCGCCTCGGTCGTCGTGCGCGGATTGTGCGTGATGACGATGAACTGCGTGTGGGCCTTGAACTGGTTGAGCATCTTCACGAAGCGGCCGACGTTGGCGTCGTCGAGCGGCGCGTCCACTTCGTCGAGCAGGCAGAACGGGCTCGGCTTGGTGAGGAAGATGCCGAAGAGGAGTGAGAGGGCAACGAGTGCCCGTTCCCCACTAGAAAGCAGGTGGATCCTCTGCGTCTTCTTGCCGCGCGGCGACGCGTGGATCTCGATGTCGCAGTCGAGCGGCGCTTCCTCGTTCTCGAGGCGCAAGTCGCAGTCGCCGCCGCCGAAGAGCGTGTTGAAGATGTGCCGGAAGTGGCTGCGCACTTCCTCGAACGTCTTGAGGAACATTTCACGCGCGGTGACGTCGATCTCCTTGATCGCCTGCTGGAGCGAGACCTGCGCGTTCGCGAGGTCGTTGCGCTGCGACTGCAGGAACTCGAGTCGCTTCGTCTCCTCCTGGTGCTCCTCGATGGCAAGCGGGTTCACCGGTCCGAGCGACTCGAGGCTCTCGCGCAGCTGCTCGGCCTCGGTCCGCAGCGCGTCGTCTTCGGCGTCGACGGCGGTGTAGTCGGCGAACAGTTCGTCGAGGGGGCGGCGCCACTCGGTCTCGAGGCGCTCGCGAATCGCGGCGCGCCGGCCGGCGAGTTCGGTATGGCGAAGCTCCGCGTGGTGCAGTTCGTCGCTGAGCGCCGTGGCCTCGTGACGCATGCGGTCGAGCGTGTGCTCGGCGTCCGCGAGCGCCGCATCGGCGGCGCGGACGCCCGCTTCCGCGCCGGCCTGGGCGGCTTCCGCCTCGGTCAGCGAAAGTTGACGGGCGGCGAGCTCGGCCCGCCACGCGTCCATCTGCCGCTCCAGCGCTGCATCGTCTTCGGAGAGCGCGGCGAGCTCTTGCTGAAGTGTCTGAAGCCTCAGCAGGGCATTTGCCTGCTCGCGCTCCAGCCGTTCACGCCGCTCGGATGCCACCTCACGCCGGGCCTGCGCCTGCGCGTGCGTCACCTGGGCGGCGGCACGTGCCTCTCGCGCGGCGTCCTGCCGGCGATCGGCGTCGCTCAAGGTGTCGCGGGCGGCGACGTCGGCACCCTCGGCTTCCGCGAGCGCCGCGGCCTCGCGATCCTGCGTCGCGATCCCCTCGGTGACTCTGGCCGTGAGTTCGTCGCGGCGGCCGCCGAGGCGCTCGGACAAGGCGACCGCGTCGGCGAGCTCGCGCGTCGTGCGGAGGTGCGTGCGCTCGCGTTCGGCGCGTGCCTGCGCCGCTACCTGCGAAACTCTATGGGTGCGCGTCGCCGCGTCCGCCGCGGCGCTGGCGGACGCTTCGGCCTGCTCGAGGCTCGCGTGCACGCTCTGCAGCGTGGCGGCCGCCTGTGCGCGCGTCGCGTCCATCGTCGCCGAGGCGGCACGCAGTTCGGAGAGCTCGGCGCGGCGGCGCAGCGGACCGGCACCGGCCTGCGTACCCGGAAGCCACACGGCTCCGCGCGCATCGACGAAGGCGCTGCCCGAATCTTCCGCGTGCACATGGCCGAGGAGCGCGCCCACCCAGTCGCGCACGGGACCTTCGGTCTGCACGAGCGCCGAGAGCGCGCCGGCATCCGTGCCGCCGCCGTACGGCGACGGTTTCGCGTCGAGCGGGAGGAGCAGCAGCGGGCCCGGGTTGGCCTGCGCGTGCCAGCGGCGCACGGCGTCGGCGGCGGCGCGATCGCGAACCACCACGGCGTGCACCGAAGGTCCCAGAAAGCGTTCGACGAGCAGCGCGGTGGCCGCGTCGGCGCCGATGTAGTCCGAGAGCGGACCGAGCACGGCGCCCGCGCCGAACTGCTCGCGGTCGCGCAGCAGGCGTGCCGCCGCCGGAGCGAGCCCGACGCGTTCGCGCTCGAGCCCCTCGAGCGCGCTCAACTTGCCGTGCATGCCGGCGTGCTCTTCCTCGATGCGCCGCAGTTCCGAACGAGCGGCGGCGTCGCGGTCCCGCCCGTCGTGCGCCGCGTCGTGCGCGGCGGCGAGGGCCGCATCGGCTTCGGCCGCTGCGGCGGCCGCGACGGCGAGCTGCTCGTCGGCGCTCGCCAGTTCGCGCTGCGCAAGCCGTTGCTGCGATGCGAGCTGCTCGTGCTCGGCCGCCAGCGTGTGCGAGCGCTGGGCGACGTCGGCGAGTTCACGCTCGGCGCCTTCGCGCTCCAGCTCGAGACGGCGCAGGCGGTCGCGCAGCTCGCGCACGAGCTTGTCGGCGCGCTCGAGTCCATCACGGCGCACGGCGACCGCGCCGCGCGCTTCTTCCTCGGCGCCGACCTGGCGCTGCAACGCTTCGACGGCCTCGCCGAGCGATGCACCGGTGCGTTCCTCCTCTTCGCGGGCCGCGGCGAACTCGGCGACCACGCGCTCGCCCAGCGACGCTCCTTCGCTGCGCTCCTGCTCGGCGCGCGTGCGGCGGGCGAGGGCATTGCGGTGCCGCTCCGCGGCCACGGCGATCTCGCCCTGCAGGGTGAGCGACGCCTCACGGGCATCGCTCACGACTTTGTCTCGCTCGTGACGGCGGGCTTCCGCCGCGGCGCGCGCGGCGTGCGCGGCGTCGCGGGTCTGCTCGGCCGCGTGCACCTGCTGCTGCGAGCCCGGCGCACGGCCGCGCAGCTCCTCGAGCGCCAGGTCGAGCTGGCCGAGTTCGTCCTTCCACGCGGCCATCTCGCGCGATGCGAGCGTGAGCTCGACGGCGAAGCGGCGCGCGGTGATCTCGCCGTGGCGCTCGGCACGCTTGCGCTGGCGCGCGAGCGAGCGCACCTGGCTCGTGACCTCGTTGACGAGGTCGTCGAGGCGGGAGAGATCGGCGGTGGTCTGCTCGAGGCTGCGCTCCGTGCTGCGGCGGCGGTCGCGGTACAGTCCCACGCCCGCGGCTTCCTCGAACAGTTCGCGACGGTCGTCGGGGCGATCCGAGAGCAGCGCGTCGATCATGCGGCTCTCGATCACGACGCCGCTGTCAGCGCCGAGTCCGGTGCCGCGCACGAGATCGTGGATGTCGCGGAGGCGGCACGGCACACGGTTCAGGAAGTATTCGCTCTCACCCGCGCGCGAGAGGCGGCGCGTGATCACGACTTCCTGGAACGGGACGGGGAGCCCGCCGTCGTCGTTCGAAAAGTGCAGCGAGACCTCGGCGAGGTTCACCGCCTTTCTCGCGGACGACCCCTGGAAGATCACCTCTTCCATCTTCGCGCCGCGCAGCATGCGCGCGCGCTGTTCACCGAGCACCCAGCGCACGGCGTCCGAAACGTTCGACTTGCCGCAGCCGTTCGGTCCGACGACCGCCGTGACGCCCGTGTCGAAGAGCATCTCGGTGGGGTCCGCAAACGACTTGAATCCGTGCAACTCGAGTTTCGTCAACTGCACTTAGTACGTTCTCCCAGTTCGAAAGGCGAGGACCGGCGCCACTCCCGCCGCGCGCAACGCGGAGGCCAGCGGCGCGGCCTGAGCCGGCGTCTCGAAAGCGCCCGCGAACAGGCGAACGCTTCCATCATGCTGCACCAACACGTACGGGTTGAATCCGCGCCGATGCCACGATTCGTGGAGACTCAAGGCCTGCGTTCGCTCGATGTTGTCCGCAAGCATCAGCGCGTACGGCACCTTCACCACGCGTCCTTCACCACTGCGCACCAGCCGCTCGCGTCGCAGCGCGGCGAGGAGCGAGTCGGCACCCGCGCGATCGTGCGATGCGCCGACGACCACCTTGTACCACACGCTCGTCGAACCACCGACGGTGACCGGCGAAACCGTCGCGCCGTTCAGTGAGGTGCCCTCTCCGTTATCCGCGAGAAATGAATTTGCACCCGCGAGGGTGTTTGCCGCCATGACTTCCACGGCAAACGCCGCCGTGACGGATGTGTCGGCGGGGTTGACAGGATCGATGAGCCGCACTGTGTCTGCGGGCGGAATTTCGGCGGCGGGAGCCGGAACAGGAGCGGTTCCAGCGGCCGCCTGAGGCGCGGAGTGCTTCGCGATTGCCGCGCGATAAATCGAGCTGATGCTGCTCCGCGCGAACCAACCCGCGGCGGCAATCGCAAGCAGCGTGGCGATCACCATGAGCACCGCGCGCCGACGGCCGCGATCCGCCGGCGCGCGCAGCACATCGCGCGTCGGTTCCGGCGACGTGACCGTCGCGAGCACCTTGAGGCCTCGCGCGAACGACGGCGGCACGTCGACCAGCACGGTGCCGCCGGTCGCGGCGGCGAGCGTCGCCAACCCCGGAGCGTCCGCAGGAACCACCAGCATCAGGAGCGCGCCGACTTTGGCGAAGCCGTTCACCAGTCGCGGCCAGCGCTCGTGCGCGAGGATCTCCTCGCACGCCACGGGCGGCGAGCCGGCGGGAAGGACGAACAGCGATTCACGATCGGGCGACGGCCGCGCGATGTCATTGAGCGGCAAGCCTTGACGAAGGCAGTCCGAGAGGCCGAATGCGTCCTCGCCGCCTGCGACCGCGTACAGCGGCGCCGCCTCGCCGGTGAGGTCGCCGAGCGCGACGTGCCGGTGCTCGCTCTCCACCTGCGCGATCGCCAGCGCGACCCGCGCAGCATGTTCGGAGTCCGAGCCCACGATCAAGACCGCGGAGACTTCGCGCAACTGCCCGGCGATCCTGCGGCCTTCGTCTTCCCACCAAGTTGTTCCAGTCTGCCGCGTATCGAGCGGTGACGTCACGGCGCGCCCTCGTAGACCCAGTAGGGAAGGCCCGTGCGCCTGCCCGCGCGCTCGGCCTCCTCTTTCGTGTCGAACGGTCCGTACACCACGCGGTATACCGGCGTGCGATCGCTCACGCCCGGCACGACGCGAACCGGATGGCCGTCCACCGTGATCGATGCGGCCAGCGTCTTCGCCCGGTCTTCCGAGAGCAGCGCGGCGAACGAGAGCGTGAACGTGCCGTGCTGCGGCGCGCCGATGATCGCGCGCGGCGGCGGAACCGGCTCCGCGGCGCGCGGCGCGGGCTCGGGCGCTCGGGCGGCGGATGGAGCCGCTGGCTGCGGCGCGGCGCGCGTGCTGTCCGCGGCGGCGCCGGCGGGGGCATCGGGGTCGGAGCCGAAGCTCACCGGCACGTCGAGCCCCCTGGCGCGCGGGCGGAATCCGTTCCAGCGGATGAGCGTCCACATGTCCGTCGCGCCCGCGAGAAAACGCGTGCGTTCCCGGTGCGATTCGACACCGACGATCACGACGTCGCTGTCCTGCAGCACCGCGAGACCGCCGTCGGGGCCCAACAGCGGCAGGTCGGCACGCCACCGCGAGCGTACGGTGCCGATCGCACGCGACGCGCCGATCGCGACGATGCGCACGGAATCGCCGTTGGCGCTGCGGGCGAGGAGGTAGCGGCCGTCGGGATCCATCCGCAGCGCGGTCGCGGTTCCCGCGATGTCGATCGTGCGATCGATCTCCTCCGTGAAACGATCGACCACGGTGATCGATTTCTTCCCTTTCAGCGCGACGAAGATCCGGTCTCCGCTTGGCGTCGCCACCGCGTCCACCGCCTGGCCGGGAAGCCACACGGTGCGCGTACGCGTGAGGTCGCGCGTGCGCACGCCGGCGAGTCCCGAATCGCCGATGAAATAGAGGCGGTCTCCGAGATCGGTGCGGACGAGCAGGTCGGCGTGCGGAACCGACGTCGTCTCGGTCACGCGCGGCTCCGGCGGATGCAAGCGGCGGAGTTCGTGCCGGTTGCCGATGTCGGTCAGCAGCACGAGCGAGCCGTCGGGCAGCGGCAGGAGCCCGCGCGGCTGCTGCTCCGGCGTGAACGTCCAGGTGCCGCTCGGCGTGAGCCTGCTGACGTCGTGCTTGGGCGTGAGCCCGTAGATCGCCCAGCCGTCGGCGCTCGCGAGGCCGGTCAGCGCAGTGGTCGCGGCGGCTCCGGCACTGCCCATGCGCAGGTCGAGCCGGCCGGGGACGCCGCGCGCGTCAACGTAGGCGAGCGAACCCTGTGCGTCGTCGAACGCGAGCGTATGCGAGAGCATGGGCACGCGCTGGGACGACGACCAGAGGACCGAGTCGGAGCCCCAGCGATACGCCCTCGCCGTTCCGCCGTTTCCGGCGAGCCTGATGAAAACGGCGTCGGGACCATTCGTCCCGCCCGCGAGCGGAGGGTGCGCGCCCGTCGAGCCGCGCGAGCACGCGGCGAGGGCGAGAACGAGCAGGAGCGTGTAGCGCACCCCCCAAACTAACGGGGGTCTAGAACGATTGCCCGATCGACCAGTTCCAGTAACCTTTGTTGTCGAATGAGTCGCGCGGGATTGCGTAGTCGAACTTCAGGAGCGCGATGTTGAAGACGTTGATCCGGACGCCGTAGCCGAAGCTTCGCAGCGGATAGCGCATCGTGGTCGGATCGTAGTTCGCCGGCTTCGTGAGGCTGACCGACTGCCCCCCCGTCCACGCCATCCCCGCGTCGTAGAAGAAGACACCGTCCACCGGGGGCATGGTGATGGGCAGGAAGCCGAGGTCGAACCTGCGGATGAGCGGGAACCGGAGCTCCACACTTCCGGCCGCAGTCCTGCTTCCGAGCAGCTGCTCGGCAGAGCAGGTCGAAGTGCCGGTCGACGCTGTCGGTGTTTGGAGCGCGCCGCAGTTCGACGAGAGATAGGCCTCTCGGTCGTATCCTCGTATGTAGTTCGGAGCATATGGATTGGCGATGAACTGCGGGAAAAGCGTCTCGCCGCTACCGACATTGACGTTCGCGTAGAGGTGTGTGGCGACCGTCAGGAAGCTGAAGATCACTGCATCGTACCGGCGGATGTCGGCGATGTAGCTCATCCAGTTCTGCGTGCCGGCATTCGTTCCCACCTCGAAGCGGTACCGGTGGCCGTAGATTCCAGTTCCGGTGCCGTTGAAAAGCGCGTTGTCCGCCACGTACGCCACATACGGCGATGCGTAGTCGAACGAGCCGGTCCCCTTGATGCTGTCGACGTTGTAGCCGGTGCTGTAGCCCGTCGAAAGATCCGCCACCTGGCTCACGAATTCCGCCGACTTGTCGATGTTGGTCAGCGACGCGCCGATTTCGAACCGCTCGAAGCGATTGCGCGGGTAGATCGAGGAGAAGAACGCGCTCCGGATGATGAAGCGGTCGAGCTCCTCCGAGATCTGGTACTGGTTGTTGCCGATGGCGCCCTGCGTCGCGTTGGCCAGGAAGAAATAGGGCTGCTGCTGGAAGCCGGCCGACCAGCTGAGCCGCCGGGAGAGGCTTATATAGTCCACGAACACCTGCGCCTCTTCCACGCGGCCGTTGATCGCCGCGGCCGTGATGAGCTGCCTGTTGCCGAGCAGGTCGCCGAAGATGATCGCCGTGCCGCCGAACACCCCGCGCCCGTAGTTGTTCTGCGCGTATCCGATCTGCGGCCGCTGCACGGCCTCGG